>Ga0137399_10000706_pt1 | contig 13971 bp, 10 predicted proteins | sample czorhiz316metaG_FD_104810 | JGI IMG/M metagenome (GOLD analysis project Ga0137399, IMG submission 104810) | Vadose zone soil microbial communities from Angelo Coast Range Reserve, California, USA - czorhiz3.16 metaG | ecosystem: Environmental > Terrestrial > Soil > Vadose zone | place: USA...
GGCGCGCCTCCTCGACGCCCGCCCGCGCGAGGTAGCGCGCGTCCTCGCTCGCGAGCAGGGCCAGGGCGAGCAACGACGGCACGCCGATCAACACCCAGCGCAGCAGCCGGCGCGCGACGCGGCCCCAGCGCGGCCGCGCGCGCTCCGTCAGGGGCTCCATCGCACGCCGAGCCGGTGTGTGCTGGTTGCCCCGCTGTGACCGGAGGCACGGTACGCGTAGTCCACGTGCAACCGCCCGAGCTCGATGCCAGCGCCCCATGACACGGGGGCGGGGTCGGTCGCCAGGGAGTGTCCGGCATACCCGAGCCGCCCCACGATTCCTACGCCGCGCGTCACCACGCCCCCCTCCACGCCCGCGACCAGGAACGCCGCCCCGCCCCCGGCCCCCCCGCCAGACGGCCACTGGCCTTCCAGCGTCGTGAGTAGTCGATACGCACCCTGCGGATCGACGTAGTTCATGGTCAGACCCGCGCGGGTACGCCGCGTGAGCCGCGCGCCACCGCCCAGATCCCCGCCGATGTTCTGTACGCTCGCGCCGAGCGCCATCAGATCGAAGACCGCGATCGCGACCCCCACGTCACCCGCCCACGCGTCCGCCGTCGTGCCGGCGAGTGTTTCGCGAACGTACTTGACCGACGTGCCCAATGCGAAGAGGCTGGTCCGAAACACGAGCGACGAGAGGCCGAGCAGATCCGTGGCGCGCACCAAGGCCCCCGACGTGTCGCGCGCGGCGGCGCCGAACCCCCAGGAGAGCCGCCCCGCCCGCAGCGCCAGGGCGCCCGAGGCGACGGCGCTGCCGTCCGAAAAATGCTGATACCCACCCTCGACCGACAGATGGCGAATGGTAGCGATACCGGCGGGGTTCGAAAAGACGGCGCCGGCGTCACCGACGAGCGCCGCGCCCGCCCCGCCGAGGCCCGCGGCCCGGGTCGAGGCCGGAAGGCTCACCCACGCACCGGCGCCGGATTGGGAGGCGAGGGACGAAATAAGAACGGCGTTGCACAAGAGCGTCAAGCCAAGACGTCCCGCAACGGCGTTACCTTGCTCGACGATCATGCGCGACGCCTGCGCGGGACGCTCTCGCGTGACGCTCCCGCTCGACGCCGTCATTGTATGCGAATGACGTTGAGCCGCGGGACGAGCGAGCCGCGCAGCGCCCTGCCCGCGGCGTCGCTGAACAACAGGCCGAACCGCGCCGCGCCCGCGGGCTGCTGGGCGCGGAAGTACAGCCCCGATCCGGCTCGCAGCATGTCGCTCAGGTCGACCGCGCTCCCGGCGCCCACGCCGGGCGCGAGCGTGAGTGCGGCAGGGATACCCGTGTTCGGGGGCGACCCGGTTCGCGGATCCGGGCACCTGTTGCGCAGCAAGGGGTAATCGGTCCGAAAGCGCCACATCTTGTATTGCAGCTCGAATGGCGCCGTGAAGCCGGGGAGATCGGACACCCAGTTCGCCAGGGCCCAGCGCTCGAGCAACAGCTGGAACGACTGCCCCGTCTGCGTCGCCACGTTCTCTGGGCCCGTGAGGCTCGTGATGTCGAGCTTACGGGTGAATACGCTGCGCTGTGCGAATGAGGTATCCGCCGAGTACTGGTCGATCAGGTAACGGAGAAACAGCCAGTACGCACCACGACTCGCCAAGTCCCCGATCCCTAGTGTGTCCACCAAAACGTGGCTCTGCGGTGACTGCAAGTAGTTCCCCGAATTGTACAGGTCACCGGCCACAAAGGTGCAGAACGTCGCGGTGTCCGCCGGGAGGAAGCTGCGACCGCCCAGCTCCTCCGCGTAGTGCGACAGCGATTCGTTGAGCCAGAGAACCTCCCCGTTACCGCCGCCTTTCAGCACATGGTGGTTGTAGCTGATCATGTGCTGGAACTCGTGGATAAAGGTGACCGGCACCAGCCGCTTGACCTCCGTGACCGGGTGCGCGCAGCTCTTGAGCGTGGGCACCGGGTCCGGCACGAGCGCATAGAAGATCTCGCCGTTGTTGAACTTCGGCCCCCAGAACGGATCGATGTCCGCGCCAAAGAAGTATCCGGCTACGTACCCCTTCGGGCAGTCCACGGCCGCCACCAGCTCGTTCACGCGGTTCGTCAGCAACACGATCACAACGTGGTTGCTATCGATATCCGATTCCCGACCGAACGCCGTGGTATCGATCTCGTACAACTGCGTGTCGAATACCGCCCGCAGCGCGTCCAGGTCGGTCTGGGTGAGGCCCGGCTTGGGCGCGGCGGTGTCCACGTACAGCGCGATGTGCTGGCCGGTTTTCATGAGCGCGGCGTCGACCGTCGGCAAGGTCTTGCAGCTCAAGTCGCCGCACACCTTGAACGAGTTGATCATCCCGGAGTCTGCAGCCGTGAACGCCCGCCGGGGCGGCGGCACCGCCTGGGCGACAGCCTGCACCGTCGGCTGCGCCCCGGTCGGGCGTGGCGCCTGGGGTGGAGCGGGATACACACGACTCCGCTCCGCCTGCCGCAAGAACAGATGGAACTGCTCGGCGGGAGAGACCGCGGCCGGCCCGGCCTCAGGTGGCGCGACCAGCGAGGCCATCGCGGACGGGGCGAGCACGCTCGCTACCAGCTTGAAGCTCTGGGTGTCGTTCGGCGTGCCGGTCGCCGCCTGCGCGACCAGCAGATACTCCGTGGCAGACACGCTTGCAGGAAAGACGATGCAGCCGGACACGGGGCCGGGATCTATGGATTGATAGGCGCCGATGGCCAGCGCCAACGGGGTCCCGGACGTGCAGGGTGGGAGCGGCGGGCCGATGCCGTCGCTCCCTTTACACCCCACCAGAAGCCACAACAGTCCCGCCACCCAGAGCCGCTTCGCCGCCATGCGATCCCTCCCCCTCCCTGTCCAGGACTTCCCCGGCCCGAACCAGCGCCTGGCGGAAGCAGATTGGTCCGGCCAGCTCGTGGACTCCAATGATCGCTACGAGCAGGGTCTCGAGCGAGACCCCCCATTCGGGGAACGCGCGCCGGGCGAGCTGGGCGAGCGCCACGGCCGTGCCCCCCTGCGATATAAGGCCCAGCCACCCGGTGCGGGCAAGGGCCGGCGTCACATCCGGATGGCGACCGGCCCAACGCAGACCGTAGCGCAGGCTCACCACGCGCAGTCCCGCCAGCAGCAGCACCCAAGGCCACAGCTGGGCCAACACGCCGAGCTGCAGCCCTGCGCCCGCCAGGGCGAAGAAAATGATGTACACGATCGGCGCGCCCCGATTCAGCTCGTGCCGCAGCCGCCCGCTTTCGACGGGCGAGAAGTTCGCGAGGTAGAACCCCGCGGCGAGGCCGATCAAGAGAGGCTCCAAGCGCAACAGCCGCGCGGCGGCGGCCGCCAGCACCGCCGCCGCCCCGAGCCATAAGCCGTCATGCCGTTGCACCAGGCGGGCGTACTGCACCAGCAGCACGCCGAGGACGCCGCCTGCCGCCAGCGAGCCGGCGAGCTCGAGCGCGGCGACGCCCGCCACGGTCAGCCGCAGCGCCCCGGCGCTCGCCAGCGCCTTGGAGGCGACGAGCACGACCGTAAAGAGGATCGGGACCGCCACGTCTTGGGCGACCGTCACGGCGAGGAGGGAACGGGAGAACGGCCCGCGCGCGCGTAACTCGTCGATCAGCGCGATGGTGATCGCGGGCGACGCGGCGGCGGCGAGGGTACCGAGAACCAGCGCCACCGTGAGGCGATCATGCCAGGGCTGGTGCGCGGCGATCGGCAACCCGCGGCTCACCGACCACGCGACGAGGGTCACCACGATGAACGGGAACGCGACCGCGCCGGTCGTGAGCCGCGCCAGCGCCACTCGGCCGGTGCGCAACGCCGCGAGGGTGAGCTCCGATCCGGCGGCGAGCGCGATGAGCGCGACGGCTGCGTCCGCCAGGAACTGGAGGGCGTCCACCTCGTCTCGCCGGATCAGGCCGAGCCAGGCCGGCCCCGCCGCGAAGCCGATCAGCAGCGCGCCCGTCACGCGCGGCAGGCGCGCGCGCTTCGCCAGATCGCCGCCCGCGAGCGCCACCAGCAGCAGGAACCCGAGGGCGAGCGTCGCGCGCGCTTCGACCGGGCTGCCCGCGGTGACTCGATGCAGCAGCGCCATCATCAGACCCAGCGCGAACACGCTCGCGACCCAGCCCATGGGCCGCAAAGATATTCCCGGCGCCGGGATTTTGACAATGCGCGCGAGCGCCGATAGGTTCAACGGGTGTCCTCCCCCTCCCACAATTGGATTGAGGCCGTGCGCTTCGGGAACGATGGACTCGTCCCCGTCGTCGCGCAGAGCGCGCTGGCCGGCGAGGTGCTGATGGTGGCGTACGCCGACCGCGAGGCCCTGGAACGGACGCGCGCGACCGGCCAGGCCCACTACCGCAGCCGCTCGCGCGGCGAGCTGTGGCAGAAGGGCGCGACATCGGGTCACACGCAGACCGTCGAAGACGTCCGCGTGGACTGCGATGGCGACGCGGTGCTGTACGTCGTGCGCCAGCAGGGGCCGGCCTGTCACACGGGCGCGCCCACCTGCTTCGGCGAGTCGACCGGCGGCACGCTCACGCGGCTCGCCCGCACGGTCGCCGAGCGCGCTCGCGACAAACCGGCGGGCTCCTACACGGCGCGGCTGCTCGAGGATGGGGTGGCCAAGATCGCCCAGAAGGTCGGCGAAGAAGCGGTCGAGACGGTGGTCGCCGCCACCAGCGAGGACCGGGCGCGCCTCGCGAGCGAGGCGGCGGACCTCCTCTATCATCTCTTGGTGCTGCTCGAAGCCAGGCAACTCCCCCTCGACCGGGTGCTCGAGGAGCTGGCCGCCCGAGCGCGGTAGCGGCATGCCGTTCGTTCACCTCCACACCCACAGCGAGTACTCCCTCCTCGACGGCGCCAACCGGATCCCCGACTTGCTCGAGCGGATCCGTACGCTGGGCATGGATTCGCTCGCGATCACCGACCACGGCAACCTGCACGGGGCGTGGCAGTTCTACACCGGGGCGAAAGCTCGCGGTATCCGTCCGATCCTCGGCTTCGAAGCGTACCTCGCATTCGGCAGCCGCCACAAACGTGAGAAGCCCGTCGACGTGCCAGCGGGCTACTCTCACCTCGTGCTGCTCGCGAAGAACCGCGTCGGCTACTCGAACCTGATCAAGCTCTCCTCGATCGGGTTCCTCGAGGGCTTCTACCGCCGGCCGCGGATCGACCGCGAAGCCCTGGAGCAGCACCGGGACGGGCTGATCGGGCTGGCCGCCTGTCTCTCGGGCGAGGTCGCGCTCTACCTGCGGCAGGGGAACTACGAGTCCGCCAAGGCGAGCGCGCAGTATTTCGCGCAACTGTTCGGCCGCGACGGCTTCTGGCTCGAGGTGCAGGATCACGGGTTGCCGGAGGAGCGGGTCGTCGCGGCCGGAATGTTCCGGCTGGCACAGGAGCTCGGCCTGCCGGTCGTCGCGACCAATGACGCACACTACCTGCGCAAGGACGACGCCGAGGCGCACGACGTGCTGCTCGCCATCGGCACCGGCAAGGATCTGGACGATCCCAACCGGTTCCGCTTCTTCGGCCAGGAGAGCTACGTCAAATCCGAGGCGGAGATGCAGCGGCTGTTCCCGGAGCACCCGGAGGTCGTGCCCGAGACGGCGCGCGTGGCCGAGCTGTGCGAGTTCGACTTCGAGAAGCGGTATTTCCTGCCCCAGTTTCCCCGGGCGCCGGAATTCGCCTCGGACAACGATCTGCTCGTCCACCTGGCGCGCGCCGGGGCGCGGGCGCGCTACGGCGAGCCCCTGCCGCCCGCCGTAGAGGAGCGGCTCGCCTACGAGCTGGGGGTCATCTCGCACACCGGGTACGCCGGGTACTTCCTGATCGTCTCCGACATCACGACGGCGGCGCGGGCGCGGGGCATTCCGGTGGGCCCCGGCCGCGGGTCGGCCGCCGGTTCGCTCGTGGCGTACGCGCTCGGCATCACCGACATCGATCCGCTCAAGTTCGACCTGCTGTTCGAGCGGTTCCTGAATCCCGAGCGCGTCACGATGCCGGACATCGACCTGGACTTCTGCTTCGAGCGCCGCGGCGAGGTGATCGAGTACATGCGATCCCGCTACGGCCGGGAGTCGGTCGGCCAGATCATCACGTTCGGGACGATGAAGGCGCGGGCCGCGTTCCGCGACGTGGCGCGCACGCTGCGACTCGAGATGGGCGACGTCGACCGGCTGAGCAAGCTCATTCCCTCCGGCCCCGGGTATGCCCTCACGCTGGCCGAAGCAGCCGAGAAAGTGCCGGACCTGCGCGCGGCCGCGGGCCAGGACGAGCGGGTCCGCAAGATTCTCGAGCTCGGCACCCGGATCGAGGGACTGGCGCGCCACGCGTCGGTGCACGCCGCCGGCGTCGTGATCGCCCCGGGACCGCTCACCGATTACGTCCCTGTGTGCCTCGCCCCGCAGGAGCCGGATGCGATCATCACCCAGTTCGACATGGTGGGGCTCGAGCAGGTGGGGATGCTGAAGATCGACATCCTGGGCTTGAAGACACTCACCGTGATCCACGATGCCGTGGAGATGGTGCGCGCGAGACACGGCGTCACGCTCGACATGGAGGCCCTCGACCTCGCGGACCCCGAGGTGTACCGGCTGCTGCGCGCCGGCCGTACGGCGGGCGTGTTCCAGTTCGAGTCCCCGCTCGCGACCGATTGCCTGCGCAACATGCAGTGCGACCGGTTCGACGACCTGGTGGCCGCGAACGCGCTGCTCCGGCCCGGACCGCTCGACACAGGGATGCACCTGGTGTTCATCAACCGCAAGCTGGGCCGCGAGCCGGTGCGCTACCCGCACCCCGCGCTCGAAGAGATCCTCAAGCCGACGTACGGCGTCATCACCTACCAGGAGCAGGTGATGCGGATCGCGAACGTGCTCGCCGGGTTCTCGCTCGCGGAAGCGGACGTGCTGCGCAAGGCCGTCGGCAAGAAGGACAAGGAGCTGATCCAGCACGAGCTGGGCCGCTTCGTCACGCGTGCGGTGGAGCGCGGGCACCCGCTGCGCGTGATCGAAGACATCGCCGCCCAGATCGAGACGTTCGGCCGCTACGGCTTCAACAAGTCGCACGCCGTCGCGTACTCGGTGCTGTCGTACCGCACGGCATGGCTCAAGACGCGCTACACCCCTGAGTTCATGTCCGCCTTGCTGTCGTCGGAAATCGGCAACAGCGACAAGGTCGTGCAGTACATCAACGAGGCGCGCGAGCTCGGCCTCGAGGTGCTGCCCCCCGACGTGAACGAGTCGGGGTTCAAGTTCACCGTGGTCGGCGAGGCCCGAGTCCGGTTCGGGCTGGGGGCCATCAAGAACGTCGGGGGGAGCGCGATCGAGTCGATCATCGCGGGGCGGCAGGCGGGGGGTCCGTACCGCACGCTCGTCGAGCTGTGCGAGCGGATCGACCTGCGGCTGTGTAACAAGCGGGTGATAGAGGCGCTGATCGACTCCGGCGCCTGCGATTCCCTCGGCGGCCATCGCGCGCAACTGGTCGCCGCCCTGGACCACGCCTTTGCCGAGGCGCAGGCCCGCCAGGCGGAACGGGACTCGGGTCAGCACGCCCTGTTCGGCGGGCAGGGCCGCCTCCCGCCTCCCGCCTCCCCCCTCCCGGACGTCCTCCCCTGGAGCGAGCACGACCGCCTGGCGCGCGAGAAGGCCGTGCTGGGCTTCTTCATCTCCGGGCACCCCCTCGCCAAGTACCGCGCCGAGGTGGAGCTTTTCGGTACCCGGACGACCGCGACGCTCGGCCATTGGAGCGACCAGAAGGTGCGCGTCGCCGTGGTGGTCACGGTCGTCAAGCGGCAGATCTCGAAGAAGTCGGGCGCGGAATACGCCCGGCTCGTGCTGGAGGACTTCCACGGCACCGCCGAAGCGCTGGTGTTTCCGGAGGCGTGGGCCAAGCTCAACGAGGTGATCCGCCCCGACGGGGCGCTGTTGCTCACGGGGGGCCACAGTGCTCGAGACCGCGACGAAGAGCAGGCGCCGTTCATCGTCGAGGCGGCTCAGCCGCTCGAGGACCTGCGGGCGAAAGGGGCGGTCGGCGTGGCGCTCGTGTGGTCACGGGCCGCGCCCCCGCCTCCCGAAGCCGCCCGCGCGGTGGCGGCGCTGTGCGCCGCACATCCCGGGCCGGCGCCCGTGCTGGTGGAGTGGCGCGACGGGGCGTCGGGGACCGCTCCGGCCGGCGGCCCGCCGGGCTCGGCGGCCGTCGCGGCCCCCGACGCCCCGCCGCCGATCTCCGTGCGGCTACGCAGCCGCTCGCTGCGCGTCGCCGTGGCCGACGAGCTGCTCACGGCGCTGCGCGACGTCGTTGGCCCCGACCACGTGCATCTCGTGAGGACGACCTGAGCGATGGCGACCCACACGCTGGACTTCGAGCGGCCGCTGCTGGAGCTCGAGCGCCAGATCGACGAAATGAAGCGCGTCGCCGGCGATACGGCCGTGGACGTGTCCAAGGAGCTCGCCGCCCTCGAGCGAAAGCTGGCGGAGCTGCGCGGCGAGATCTATCGCAACCTGACACCGATGCAGCGCGTCCAGGTGGCACGCCACCCCAAGCGCCCCTACACCCTCGACTACGTCAACACGGTCTTCACCGACTTCGTCGAGCTGCACGGCGACCGGTTGTTCCGTGACGACCCGGCGATGGTGGGCGGCTGGGCGCGGCTCGACGGCATGAGCGTGATGCTGATCGGGCATCAGAAGGGGCGCGACACCAAGGAGAACCTGCACCGCAACTTTGGGATGGCCCACCCGGAGGGCTACCGCAAGGCGCTGCGGCTGATGGGCCTCGCGGAGAAGTTCGGGGCTCCCGTGATCACGCTGGTAGACACGCCGGGCGCCTACCCCGGGCTCGGCGCCGAGGAGCGCGGCCAGGCGGAGGCGATCGCCCGCAACCTGGTGGAGATGGCGACGCTGCGCACCCCGATCGTCACCGCCGTCATCGGTGAAGGGGGCTCGGGCGGCGCGCTGGCGGTGGGGCTGGCCGATCGGGTGCTGATGCTCGAGAACTCGGTGTACTCGGTGATCTCGCCCGAGGGGTGTGCGGCAATTCTCTGGAAGGACGCGACCCAACGCGAGCGGGCGGCCGAGGCCCTGAAGATCACCGCCGAAGACCTGCTGGAGCTGGGCGTGATCGACGAGATCATCCCGGAGCCGCCCGGAGGCGCCCACGCCGACCCCGACGTGGCCGCGCAAGCCCTGGGCGACGCGCTCCGCCGCCACGTGCGCCTGCTCCGCAAGACCAAGATGGAGAAGCTGCTCAAACGTCGAGAGGAGAAGTACCTTTCGATGGGTGCCTTGAGCGAGAAGTGAGTTGACTCCGATCGTCGAAGTCCGGTTCAAGGGAAACCGGAAAGAATACTTCACCTGGCCGTCCGACGACCCGCTCGCGCTGCACGATGCCGTGATCGTGGAGGTCGAGCGGGGTCACGACCTCGGGCGCGTGTCGGCCGTGGGTGACGTCGCAACCAAGAAGTGCGGCGCGGCGTGCCAGGGGTGCAGCCTCGCGTCCGCGGCATCCGCCCAGGCCCCCGCCCAGGCCCCCGCCCCTGCGCCCGCCACATCCGCCGCCCCGGAGCGCCGCATCGTGCGGCGCGCCACCCCGGACGACACCAGCACCGCCGAGCGGCTGCACGAAGAGGAAGACACGGTGCGCCGCAAGGTGATGGAGCGGGTGCACCACCACGCGCTGCCGATGAAGGTCTCGGACGCCGAGTGGCAGTGGGACCGCAAGAAGCTGACCGTTTATTTCACGTCCGAGCAGCGCGTCGACTTTCGCACGCTGGTGCGCGACCTCGCCGGGCTGTTCCACACGCGGATCGAGCTGCGACAGATCGGCGCGCGGGACGAAGCGAAGCGGCTCGACGGGGTGGGCCGCTGCGGGCGCCAGTTCTGCTGCTCGAGCTGGCTCCCCGAGCTGCGGCCGGTGAGCCTCGCGCTCGCCAAGGATCAGCACCTGTCGCTCAATCCGTCGCAGATCTCGGGCGGGTGTGGGCGCCTGCTCTGCTGTCTCCGCTACGAGCACGACTTCTACGTGCAGACCCGCAAGCGTTTCCCCAAGGAGGGGAAGGTGCTGCGCAGCGGCGCGGGCCTCGAACGGGTCCTGGCCGTGGACATCTTTCGCGAGACCGTGACACTGCGCGTCGAGGCAGGGGGGGGCGACACGCGCGTGGTGTCGCTCGAGAAGCTCAAGGACGAAATCGCCCGCTCCGGCGGCGATGCCTAAGTTCTACCTTACGACGGCCATCGACTATTCGAACGGCGACCCGCACCTGGGGCACGCGCTCGAAAAGATCGGCGCGGACTGTATCGCCCGCTACCGCCGGCTGCGCGGCGACACCGTCTATTTTCTCATGGGGATGGACGAGCACAGCCAGTCGGTGATCCAGGCCGCCGCCCGCGCCGGCGTGACACCGCAGGTGTGGGTGGACCGCATGGCGGTCACCTTCGCCGACTACTGGCGCCGCCTGGAATGCAGCAACGACGACTGGATCCGCACCACCGAGCCGCGGCACGCCCGGGCCGTGACGGCGCTGCTCGAGCGCATCCGCGCCCACCACCCCGACGACCTGTTCGAGGCGGAATACGAGGGCTTGTACTGCACCGGCTGCGAGGAGTTCAAGACCGGATCGCAGATCGTCAACGGTCACTGCATCGAGCACCCCACCCTCGAGTTGATCCCGACGAAGGAGCGGAACCACTTTTTCCGCTTGAGCCGGTACCGCGACGCCGTGCTCGAGCGCATCCGCTCGGGCGCCTTCGCGGTCGAGCCCGAGATCCGGCGCAACGAAGTGGTGCGGCTGCTCGAAGCCGGCCTCCAAGACATCTCGATCTCGCGCCAGCGGCAGCAGTGGGGCATTCCGTTCCCCGGCGACCCGCAGCAGACGGTGTACGTCTGGTTCGATGCCTTGATCAACTACCTCTCGGCCACGGGGTTTCCGGAGGCGGGCTACGAGCGGCTCTGGCCCGCGGACCTGCACGTCATCGGGAAGGGGATCACGCGGTTCCATTGCGTGATCTGGCCGGCGATGCTGCTCGCCGGGGAGCTCGCTCCACCGCGCGCGGTGTGGGCGCACGGCTACGTGCAGTGGTCGGGCGCGAAGATGAGCAAGACCGCCGGGACCGCCGTCACCCTCGGCGAGGCGATCGATCGGTACGGCGCGGATGCGCTGCGCTACTTCCTGCTGCGCGAAGTCGGCTTCGACAACGACGGCGACTTCACGTGGGAGCGCTTCGACGCGCGCTATACCTCGGAGCTCGCCGACACGATCGGCAACCTCGTGTCGCGCGCGCTCACGATGATCGTGAATTACCGCGGGGGCACGGTGCCGCGCGACCCGAAGAACTACGACACGCCGCTCGAGACGGCGGCCCGGAGCGCGCTCGCGGCGTACGCGCGCGCCATGGACGCGAACCGCCTGCTCGAAGGAGCCGCTCAGCTCGTCGCGCTCGCGAGCGCCGCGAACCGATATGTGGAAGAGACGGCGCCGTACAAGATCGCGAAGCAACCGGCGCAGGCGGCCGAGCTCGACTCGGTGCTCGCGAACCTGGCCCGCACCGTCGCCCGCCTGGCGGTTCTTTCCCAACCGTTCATTCCCGCGACAGCTGACGCCGTATGGCGACTATTCGCGCCCCCCGCACCGCTGTCACGGGTCCGCCTGGCCGACCTGGGTGAGCTGGCGGTCGAGGGTCGCACGGTAGTGAAACCGCCCCCTCTCTTTCCCAAGCCCTAGCCTGACCCTCCGCATAGAGCCCGAAACCAGGTGACATGGCTCACTTTGGCTCACTTTTTGCCATGTTGACGCCTCGGGAGGCGAGCCGTACTTTTGAACTCCCACCGGGAACCCGGCCCAACGCCCTGTCCGGATTCTCCCTTCGGTAGTACATCAAGTGCTGGCGAGTACCGGCGCGTATCGCGCCGGATCACACGCGTTGACGCGAGGTCGCTACAGGGATGAGCAAGAAGGCGGAGCGACGCTGGACGGTCATGGTGGTGCCTCACGGCTCGGGGACTTCCCGCGCCGTCGAGTTGTCGCAGACCGTCGTGAAGGTCCTGGCCGGGATCGGCAGCGTAGTCGCGCTGGCGTTCCTGGTGCTGGGCGCCGCCGCCATCTCGCGCGGGGTCAATATCACCCGCAGCCGCGCACTCGAGAACGAGAACCGCCTGCTCGCCGAGGAGGTCCAGCGGATGCGCGAGCGGCTGGTGAGCCTCACCGACACGATGAACCAGTTCAGCCAGCGGGAGCAGGAGCTGCGGCTGTTGGCCGGGCTCACGCCGACCGACGCCAGCGTGCAGCGGGCGGGCATCGGCGGGCCGGCCGGGGCCTGGTCGGAACGCGACAGCCTCTCCGCGCTGGGGTCGCATGGCCAAGCGGCGCTCGCGGCGCGCGTCGATATCGACGCGCTCAGCCGCCGCGCCGACATCCTGGTGCGGTCGCTGAACGAAGCGTATGGCTCGCTCGCCAAGCAGCGGGAGCGGCTGGCGGCGACGCCGTCGATCATGCCGACCAGGGGATGGATCTCGAGCGCCTTCGCGGCCATGCGCGTGCACCCGATCCTGCACCTCGCCCGCCCGCACGAGGGAATCGACGTGACGGCGAAGATGGGGGCCGAGATCGAGGCCCCGGCCGCCGGCATCGTGACCGACGTGAAGTGGGAAGAGGGCTATGGCAACATGCTCACGCTCGATCATGGCGGCGGGGTCGTGACGCGCTACGCGCACTGCTCCACGATTCTGGTGGCGCGTGGCAAGCGGGTGAAGCGGGGCGACGTGATTGCCAAGGTCGGCTCGACCGGCCTGTCGACCGGTCCGCACCTGCACTACGAGGTGTGGGTGAACGGGCACGCGATAGACCCGATCAAGTTCGTGATGCCGGACGCGATCGTCGACTGAGCGAGACCGATAGACGGGGACAGGCTAGACGGATAGACGGGTTAGACGGGTAGACGGGTAGAAAGAGAACGGGGGGCGCACAGAGTTTGCGTCCCCCGTTTCGCTTTCTACCCGTCTACCCGTCTACCCGTCTACCCGTCTAGTCGTTCACGGCGCCGTATTGGGCGGCCGGCGGTCGACGAGGAGCACCGCGCTTGGCGTGATGAACGCGGCGGGTGCCCTGCTCCCGGCCACTGAGCGGGGAACGAACACCGCCGTCATCACCGAACCGGGCACAGTGGCGCCCGGGATAGGGTTGACCGTCGGGGTCCCTTTGACGCCGGTCGGCAACGCCACGTTCGCTAGGATCGGCGTCGTCGTACCGGTGGCCGTGAACACCACTCGCAGTGTTTGCGTTTGCGTGTCTGCCGGCACCGCGACATAGCCCCGAACGTCTCCGTACGCCACGTTGCTGGCGGCAGGCGCCGGCAGCGCGACTGTATCCGCTTGCCGGCGGATGAGGAACACATCCACGTTACCGATTCCGGCGCCCGCGTGAATCACGCGGAAGCCGACGTTGGAACCGGTGGGATCCGGCGCGTTGTCGGGAATGATCCACACAGGATGGTGCCCGGCCACGCCGCCCCGGGCGAAACCTGCCTCGATGAACGTATAACTCTGGTCCTGCACGTACGTGAATGCCGTGTCTGAAAACACGGTCTGCGCGATCACGACGTCGGTCGTGTCATAAAACACACGGAGTTGCCGTGTGCCCGCTTCGATGCCGCGATAGAACATATTCCCGTCCCGGAACTGCTGTCCGAACAGCGAGGCATTCGAGACGATGTCCACCACGCTGAAATCCAGTTTCGCGGTGTCGGGCACCGCATGGACGAAGTGGATCGACCCCAGCGAGAGGACGGGGGAGGGCGTAACCGGGTCCCCGTGACACGCGGCTGCAGCAACCAGGACACCGACTAGAGAAGACCGGAATGGATTCATCGCACGCTCGAACCGAAGGAAGTGAGTGACACGTTTCATTGGGCACCGCCGCCACCGCCGCCGCCCGGGGTTTGCAAGGTTGGGCCACCGGAACCCAACGTACGCGTGGCGATGA
>Ga0137399_10000709_pt1 | contig 13945 bp, 9 predicted proteins | sample czorhiz316metaG_FD_104810 | JGI IMG/M metagenome (GOLD analysis project Ga0137399, IMG submission 104810) | Vadose zone soil microbial communities from Angelo Coast Range Reserve, California, USA - czorhiz3.16 metaG | ecosystem: Environmental > Terrestrial > Soil > Vadose zone | place: USA...
GGCAGGCGGGTGATGAAGTCGTGGGCGTTGGCCGCCTGGGCCGCCGCCATCACCTCGTCCATCGTCGCGTCGAGCCGGCCGTAGCGGATGTTCTCGCGGATCGTGTCGCCGAAGAGGATGGGTTCCTGCGGCACCACGGCGATCTGCTCGCGCAGCGAGCGGAGCGTGACCTCACGGATGTCGCGGCCGTCGACGCACACCCGTCCGCCGACCGGATCGTAAAAGCGGCCGACGAGGTTCACGAGCGTCGTCTTGCCCGCACCGGACGGGCCCACGAGAGCGGTCGTCTTCCCCTCGGCGAACCCGGTCGAAAGCGACTCGAAGATAAGTGGGCCCTCGCCGTACTTGAAGGTCACGTTGTCGAACTCGATCTCGCCCCGCACCCTGCCGATCGCCGCCGCGCCCGGCAGGTCGCGGACGTCGGGCTCGGTGTCGAGGAGCGCGAAGATCCGGTCGGCCGCGCCGAACGCCTGCTGGATCCCGGTCCACTGGCTGGCGAGACCGCCGACCGGGCCCGCGACCATGCCCATGTACAGGAGGAACGCCACGAGCTGGCCCGCGGTGAGCTCGCCGGTCGCGACCTGGTGGCCGCCGTACCAGAGCACGACGATCGACGACGCGAACCCGAGGAAGCCGATGGCCGGGAACATGATCGCGCCGATGCGCGCGCGGTCGATGCTCTTCGCGAACATCACGAGCAGCTTTTCATGGAAACGCTGAGCCTCGTAGTCCTCGCGCGTGAACGCCTGGACCACGCGCACCTCGGCGAGCGCCTCCTGGAGGACTCCGACGGCCTCGCCCTGCGCGTCCTGCGCGGCGCGCGAGATATCGCGGATGCGGCGGCCGAGGTACTGACCGATGATGCCGATGGGCGGCGCCACGATCAGCGTGAGCAGAGCGAGCCGCCAGTTCATCAGGAAGATGATCGTGATGCCGCCGACGAGCGTGAGGACCTGACCGAGCACCTGGATGATCGTCTGCGTCACAACGCCGTGCACGAGCGTCGCGTCGCTCGTCACGTGCGACATGAGGTCGCCGGTCTTGCGGACGTTGAAGAACGAGAGCGACATCGACTGCAGGTGGTTCACGATCGCCATGCGCAGGTCGAAGATGACCTTCTCGCCCGTCCACGCCATTACGAACTGGCGAACGCCATCGACGACCGCGCGCACGAGCAGGACCACGATGAGGATGACGACAAGCTGGTCGAGCAGCCCCGGCTCTTTCAGGCCGAGGTCCAGAAAGCGCTGCACGAACTGCGGCCAGACCAGCCCGAGCGCCGTTGAGACCAGGAGCAGCACGACCGCGAGCGCGAGGTTCCAGCGATACGGGCCGACGAATCGCAGGAGCCGGCGATACATCGCGATCGTGGGTCGCTTCTTGGCTGTGTCGCCGCGCTGACCCCACATGAACATGTGGACGCCACCGCCGCCACCCGGAATCATCACTTCCTTACACGTTAATCGACGCGGTCAGGGCCGAAGCCACACCGTGCCGAAATACTCGATTCCGGTGTACCCGACCAGTCGCGCGGTCGCGGCGTTGGGCCGGTCGGCGAAGAGCAGGGGCACGCGCAGGGCGTCGGTGCGCGCGATCTTCGAGACCTGCTTGTAGAGCTCGGCGCGCTTCGTCGGGTCCGCATCGGCGCGGGCCTTCCGGACCAAACCCACGATGAGCGACGCGCCCGTCGGATCGTCCAGGCCGTAAAGGGGCCAGAACACGTCGTCTGGGTCCAGGCCGATGGCCGTCGTGTCGAGCGTGAACGTGGCTTTCGCGTCGCGCAGCGCGGCCTGGTCGACCGCCCGAAGCCGGGCGACGATGCCTATCTTGCCGAGGTCCGCCGCGATGGACTGGGCGATGCGCTGTGGATCGGGGTACGCGGCGGTCGGCCCGTTCGGGTACGCGAGGTCGGCCTGAATCGGCGTCGCCACGTGCGCGTCGGCGAGCGCCTTGCGTCCGGCGTCCGTGTCGAGCGGCGCGAACTCGACCACGCTCTCGTCGTAGCCGAGCGAGCCCGGGGGCACGACCTGCGTGGCCGGGCGCGAGGTGCCGGCGTAGACCGCGGCGAGAGCGCTGCGGTTCACCGCCATCGCCACGGCGCGGCGTACCTCGGGCCGGTCGAACGGCGCCGTGGTCGCGTCGATCCCGAGCGAGGCGAGGGCCGCGTCCTTTCTCGGACTGACCACGAGGCTCGGGTCGCTCCGTGCGCTGGACGCCTGCGCGATCGGAAGATCGAGCGCCACGTCGACTCGGCCCGCGCGAAGCTCCGCGAGGCGCGACGCCGCGTCGCGCACCGGGCGTAAGACGAGCCCGTCGACATACGGCAGCTGCTTGCCCGCAGCGTCGCGCCGCCAGTAGAGATCGTTCCGTCCGAGGGTGAGCGTCCCGTCCGGCGCGAGCGCGTTCGCGGAGGCCGTGAAGGGTCCGGTACCGGCGAGGTTCGCGCGCGCGATCGCGGCCTGCGGTGCGCCGAGGTGCGCGAGGAACGGACCGAACGGCGCGCGGAGGTCGAAGCGCACCGTTCGCGGATCGACCGCCTGGATGCTCGCGATCGCGGACGGATCGTCGAAGAGCGCTCGATACGCGGGCCCACGATTCGTCCGCCCTCGCTCGAAGCTCGCGACGACGGAGGACGCATCCAGCGGAACGCCGTCGTGGTAGCGGACCCCTTCGCGAAGCGTGAAGGTCCAGGACGCGCCGTCGTTCGACATCTGCCATGACGAGGCCAGCGCCGCTGATATTCGCGACGTCGCCGGATCAACCTCCACGAGCGTTTCGAAGATCTGGCGTGTTGCCATGAGCGATGCGGGATCGGCGGTCCACGGGTCGAAGGCGGTGACCTCGGCTGGCAGCGCCACACGAAGCGTGCCGCCCGGCTGCGCGCCGGTCGGCACGGGAGTGGCGCTCGGGCCGGATGGCACCTGGCAGGCGACGCCGAAGAGGAGCGCGAGCGCAAGGGCGGGCGCGCGACGCACGCGCCTAGTGCGTCTTGAGGCGGGGGTCGAGCGCGTCGCGCAGGCCGTCGCCGATGAGGTAGAGGCAGAGCACGGTAAGGAAGATCATCGCTCCCGGCGGCACCACGAGCCACCACGCCCGCACGAAGTAGGACACAGCGTTCGTCAGAAGGTTCCCCCAGGTCGGCGTTGGCGGAAGGATCCCAAGACCGAGGAAGCTGAGCGCGGACTCGAGAAGGATGATCGCGCCTACGTCGATGGCGGCAAGCACGAAGATCAGCGGCAGGACATTCGGAAGGATGTGCCTGAACATGATCCGGCGATCGCGAGCACCGATCGTGCGCGCGGCGGTCACGAACTCACGCTCGCGTAATGCGAAGGTCTGCCCGCGCACGAAGAGCGAGATACCGGTCCAGTTCAAGAGGCCGATGATCACGATGAGCGTGAGCGGTCCGGGCGTCCACAGCGCGGCGACGATCAGGAGAAGGTAGAGCTGCGGGATGCCGTTCAGCGTGGTGATGATCCACGTGACGGCGTCGTCGAGCGGTCCGCGGAAGTAGCCGGCGGCGAGGCCGAGCGAGACTCCGACGGTGAGGTTGACGAACGCCGCGACGAACCCGACGAGAAGTGAGATCTGGCCGCCATAGAGGAGCCGAACGACCTGGCTCCGGCCGATCTCATCCGAGCCGAGGAGATAGGCCGGGTTGGCGAACGTGGGCTTCTCGTACGTATGGAGGAGGTCCTGCTGCTCGAACTTGTAGTGGAAGACGTACTGCGAGAAGAGCGGCGCCGCGAGGGAGAGGGCCGCGAGGACGATGAGGATGCAGAACGCGGCGATCGTCAGCTTGTCCCGGCGCAGCTTCCAGAGCGCGTTGTCCCAGAGGCTCCGCGACGGCCGGACCAGGACCGGAGCCGGAACGATCCGCGCAGCCGCGGCGGACGTTGCCACTAGCCCGCCTTGATCCGCGGATCGACGACCGCGTAGGTCAGGTCGCGGAGCAGGTAGCTGATCACGAGAAGCGTGCTCGTGAACATCACGCCCGCCTGGACGATCGGATAGTCCTTCGCGATCGCCGCCTGGAACGTGAACTGACCGACCCCAGGCCAGCTGAAGACCTGCTCGATGACCAGGGCGCCGCTGACAAGGCCCGCGAGGACGCCGCCGAGCGCTGTGACGACCGGGATGAGCGCGTTGCGCAGCGCATGCGTGAACACCACCGTGCGCTCGCGCAGACCCTTCGCGTATGCGGTCCGGACGAAGTCCTGGGCCAGGACGTCGAGCGTTTCCGTACGAAGAATGCGCGAATAGTTCGCGATCCCCGTGAGTGCGAGGACGAACGCCGGAAGGATCAGGTGTTTAAGGCGGTCGAGGATGTCCCATTGGTCGTGCCCCACCGTGAGCATTCCGAGGCTCGGCAGCCACCGCAGCTGAACCGCGAAGACGATGATCAGGATGAGGCCGAGCCAAAAGGGCGGAACGGCGTGCCCGGCCACGCCGAAGACACGGATCGCGCCGTCGACCCAGGTTCCGCGCTTGAACGCGGCGACGACGCCGAGCGGAACGCCGATGATCAGCTGCAGCAGAAGAGCAGCCCCAGCGAGCACGAGCGTGTTCGGAACACGCTCCAGGAGCATGGTGAAGGACTCGCGGTGGTAGATGAGCGACTCGCCGAAGTTCCCCCGGACGGCGTTGGTGATCCAGTCGATGTATTGGAGCGGCATTGGTTTGTCGAGCCCATAGCGATGAAGCAATTGCTGGTAATCGGCCTCGGTGAAATCCCGGATGCCGAACGTGAAGAGCCGGATCGGATCGCCGGGCGCAAGGCGCGCGATCGCGAACGTGATGATCGAGATGCCGATGAGCGTGGGGATCGCATATATGAGTCGTCGGATGATGAAGTCGCGCAACGCTCCTCCATCGGAAGAGGAAAGCGCCCGAAGGCGCTCCCCTCCGCCTCAGACCGTTATGGCTTGATCCACCACTGGTAGACGTTGTACACGGTTGCGAATGACGCAGGGGCGAAGCCCTGCAGAGTCTTCTGCGATGTCGCGATGATGTTCGGGACGTAGCCGAAGTTGTAGGGCTGCTGGTCGTTCAGGATCTTGTTGAAGGTCTCGTAGTTCTTCTTGCGCGTGGCCACCGAGCAGTCCGCGTTCGCGGGGTTCCGTGCCTGCTCGATCGCCTTGTCCATCTCTGGATCCTTGAAGAAGGTGAAGCCGAAACCGGTCGTGCCCTTTGCCCGGTCGGGGATCTGGCTCGAGTGCCAGATCTGATATGGATCGGGCTCTGTGCCGAGCGACCACCCGATGATCGTGGCGTCCAGCACCGGGTCGCCGCTCGTGAGCTTGGTCACGAGGCCCTGGAACGCTTCCGGCACGGCCTTGGCGTCGATGCCGAGCTGCTTGTATTGCTCCGCCGCGACCTGCGCGGTCGTGATGTTCTGCTGGTCGTCACTCGACGTGGAGATCGTGAGGGTGAACTTCTTGCCGTCCTTGGCCAGGAATCCGTCCGATCCCGCGTTCCAGCCCGCGTCCTTCAGCAGCTGCTTCGCCTTCGCCTGGTCGAACTTGTACGGCTCGAGCTGTATGTCCGGGTACGCCCATTGCACAGGGACGTGATGCGCAACGTGAGCGAGCGCCTCGCCGAAGACGACCGACTTGATGATCGAGTCCATGTCGAGTCCATACGACAGCGCCTGACGCACGCGTTTGTCGGCGAGGCCGGGCGCTTGCGGGCTCGTCGTGTTCCAGCCGATGAACCGATAGCCCAGGCTCGGGTATTTCGTGATCTGGAGCGTGTTGACGGTCTGCAGGTCAGCCAGGTCCTTCGGCTGGACCAAAATGCTGAACGTGAGCTCTCCGGTCTTGAGACCGTTGGCGATCGCGGTCGCGTTCGCCACGACCTTGAAGATGTACTGGTCGACGTTCGGCGCGCCCTGCCAGTAGTCGGCGTTCTTGCTCATGATCACCTGGTCGCCCTTGCGCCACTCCTCGAATTTGAACGGACCGCTGAACACGGTCGGCTTGACGTTTTCGGGCGCGGTGTCGATCTCGTCCTTGGAGGTATCCGTCACGTACTTGCCGAAGACCTGCGTCGGCAGGATGTAACCGTTCAGGTCGATGATCGCCGAGCACGTGACCTTGCTCATCGTGACGCTGAACTTCTTCGGGTTCGCTGAGTCGATCTTCACTCCGGAGATGCTCTTCGCGGTCCCCTTGCATCCGGATGTTGACGACCCGACGCAGTAATCGAGGAAGCCCTGGATGTCTTTGAAGCTTGACTTGCGGACCGTCAGCTGAGACTTGCCGACCGTCATGAGGCCGGTCAGCCAGTCCTGCGCGATGATCGGCTTCCCGTCCGTCCAGTTCGCCTTGGCGTTGATCTCGTAGGAATACGTCAAGCCGTCCTGGGAGATGCTGAACGTCGCGAGGCGCGATTTGGCCTCACCCGTCTTCGGGTCGGCCTGGATGAGGTCGTCGTAGATGAGCTGCACGATGCGGCGCGAGCGGGTGTCGTTCACGAGGATCGGGTTCATCGTCGCGATGTCGCTGGTGTCGCCCTCGATGATCTTCCCGCCTTGCTGCGGCTTGTCGGACGCAGTCGGTGATTGGCTCGCCGACGGACCGCCACTCGACGTGCAGGCCGTCGCGACGAGCACGACCCCGGCGAAGCCTGCGATGAGCGTTCGGAAACGTTTCGTCATGCCCCTCTGTGGCTCCTTTCCCAATGCGAGAACTTCGCGAGTTTAGGCATAGTCCGGCCGCCGGGCTGGCGGACGTCCCCTGCCCATACCGGCGTACGGTCGAAGCCGTTCGACCGATCAGCGGATCGCCGGATGGTGGCGCGCATACTCGCCGACCAGATGCGCGCCCATGCCGTCGCCCTCGCGACGCTTCTGGTGAGCGGTGCCTGCTCGCCGCTGGCGTCCTCGAGCGCGGTCGGTGGTGCTCACGACCACAGCACGGGCGCGACGCTCCAATGCGCCGACGCTGCGCCTCCGCTCGGAGCGTTGCCGCCAGCCGTCCCGGCCTGGTGCCTCAGCCTCACCGACGGCGTGGATAGCGCCATTCGAGGAGCGAACAGCTGGACTGATGATTTCGCGAGCGGTGTGGTGAACGCGCGTCTTCCGTCGTCGTATCGGGTCTTCGAGCTCGCCCGACGGCGAACGTCCAGCGTGTTCATGACGCAGCACTTCGCGCACAACGGGCACTGGATGGTCGATGTCGCGGGCCGCGGCGCGCCCCTCGGGGTCTACGCCGGCGCGGTCGACGATTTCGAGATCGGTCCGAACAACGGAGGAGCGCTCATGCGCCCGGACGCCGCGTTCAGGTTCGTGGACGGACGCCTCGTAGTCGAGGTCGACGTCGCGGCCGGGATGGCCGCATACGGTGATCACGCCTGGCCGGAGATCGTCGTGACGACCGCGGATGCGCCGACGTCCCACGAGACCAACGGCTGGTACGCGGCGGGAATATTCGGTGGCCATTCGGTCGTCGCGTGCGGACTTCCGGCTGACCGCCTCTCGGAATGCCGTATCTACGACGGCGACACGATCACCGCGCGTCTGAGCGCCGCGTCGTCGGCAGGCGCGGCGTTCGCCGAAGGCGGCGCACCCTCGACGGCCGCACGGGACACGGCGTGGCGAGTGTGCGCGTCGAGCCAGGCCGACGAGATGTGCCGAGATCGGTTCCGGCTCGTTCTGGAAAGGGACGCGGTCACGCTGTCCGTGAACGGGGTCGGCTACATGGAGCACCGCGGATTGCCGCAACGCGCGCTGCTACCCGACGACCTGCTCCACTCGAACGTCTACGTGTATTTCGCGAGCTGGACGTATCTCGGTGACCCGGCGGTCGTTCGCTTTCACTGGGGGCGCATCGCGATCAACGGCTGATCGCGACGCGATCACTTGACTCGCGGGTCGAGGGCATCCCTCAGGCCATCCGCGATGAGCACGACGCAGAGCACCGTCAGGAAGATCATCACGCCCGGCGGATAGACCAGCCACGGTGCCCGGCGAAACATGTCCTGCGCGCCGCTCAACATGTTGCCCCAGCTCGCCTGGGGCACCTGAACACCGAAGCCGAGGAAGCTCAGGGCCGACTCCCCGAGGATCGCCGCCGCGACCGCGAAGCCGGACGCGACGAGAACAATGTTGGCTACGTTCGGAAGGAGATGGCGAACCATGATCCGGCGATTCGTCGCGCCGAGCACCTGTGCCGCGAGGACGTAGTCGAGATTGCGGACCGACATCACCACGCCGCGGACCTGCCGCGCGGTCCCCGGCCATCCGAAGAAACCGATGATCAACGCGAGCGAGAGGACATCCGGTCGGAAGATCACCGACAGGAAGATGAGGACGAACAGGAACGGGACGTTGAAGATGAACTGGACGAAGGCGTTGACGACGTCGTCCACCCAGTGGCCGAAGTATCCGGCGATCATTCCCGCCGTCGTGCCGAGGACGATCGCGATGAACGCGACCATGAAGCCGATGCTCAGCGAGACCCGCCCCGCGTACAGCAGCCGCGTCAGCGCATCGCGTCCGAGGTCGTCGGTCCCGAGGAGGAAGCCCTCCCCCGGCGGCTTGAGGATGGCGAAGCGGCCGTCCGGACCGCGCATCATCTCGTCCGGCGAGCTGTGCAGGACGTTCTCCGCGATAACCGGCGCGAGCAGCGTCACGGCGACGATCGCGAACAACCCGATGGCAGCGGCGATGGTGATCGGGTCGTGGCGCAGCTTCTCCCAGGCTCGGGCGTACAGGCCCATCGACGCCGCCGGCCGGAGCGGCTCGACGCCGGTGATCGCGACCGTAGCCGCTCGCGCCATCAGCCGCGCCTCGCGCGCATGAGGTCCGAGCTAGCTATATCGGATCCGGGGATCGACGGCCCCGTACATCACGTCGGCGATGAACGTTCCGGCCATCGTCGCGACCGTGCCGAGACTCAGGATCGCGAGGAGCAACGGGTAGTCGCGCGTCGTCGCCGCCTCGAGGAACAGCCGGCCCATGCCGGGCCAGTTGAAGATGCTCTCGGTGATAGCCGCCCCCGAGATGAGGAACGGCAGGAAGGAGCCGAGGAGCGTGACCACCGGAATGAGGGCGTTCCGGAGGACGTGCCATTGGGCGACGTACCCCTCCTTCAAACCCTTCGACCGCGCCGTCCGGACGTGGTCCTGCGAGAGGACCTCGAGTACCTGACTGCGGACGAAACGGGTGTACACGATCAGCCCGCCAAGACCGAGGATCGTCGCGGGGACGATGATGTGGCGGAACCAATCCCAGACTCCACCCTGTCCCTGTCCCTGCGGGAACCAGCCCACGGTGCTCGCGAGCAGGACGATGATCACGAGACCCATCCACCAGTGTGGCGTCGCATCCCCGACCACCGTGAAGACACGTATCAGCAGGTCGGGCGTCTTTCCGCGGTGATACGCCGCGACGACGCCGAGAACGATCCCGAGGAGCGCGATGACGTAGGCGACAAGACCGAGCTGGATGGTCGGCCAGATCCGCTCGCTGATGACGTCGAACGGTGGCCGGAGATAGTGGTACGACCGTCCGAAGTCTCCGCGGATCGCGTTGCTCATCCACTTCGCGTAGGCGATCGGCAGCGGGTCGTTCAGGCCGAAGCGCTCGCGGATGCGGTCGAGGTCGGCCTGCTGCACGTTCGGTGCTTCCGCAAGGGCCGCCTCGGGGCCGCCGGGGGTGACGCGCGTGAGCACGAACGTGAAGCTCATGAGGACGAACAGCAAGATGACCGATTGGATCACGCGACGAATCAAGAAGTTGCGCATCGTTCCGCGGTGTGGGAGCGGGTGACCCCGCCCCCACACCCTCGGTTACCTCCGATTGGCCAGGGTCGCTATGCCTCGAGCCACCAGTCGATGACCTGAAGGTTGTTCTGGCGAAGGATGTCGCCGCCCTTGAAGGGCACGATGTCCTTCACCTTCTTGTCGAAGGCGGTGAAGTTCTTGAGCGTGATCATGTAGTAGTTCGCAAGGTCGTCCATGACGATCTTCTGGATCTCGTCGTAGATCGTCTTCCGCTTGGCGTCGTCCTGCTCCTTCGCACCGAGCGGCAGGAGCTCGTCGACGCGCTTGTTGCTGTAGCCGTTCGCGTTCTGCGAGCCGCCGGTCTGGATCTGCGATGTGACGCCGTCGGGGTCGAGGCCCGCCGAGAACGAACCCATCGCGATATCGAAGTCGCGCTGGCGCTGGTAGCGGTCGACGAACGCGTTGAACTCCATTCCGGTCACGACCGCGTCGATCCCCAGCTGCTTCCACTGCTGCTGGGCGTAGGTCGCGATCTTGCCGCGGGGCGCGCTCGTCGTGGGCCAGAGCACGTCGATCTTCACCGCTTTGCCGGCCGAGTCCTTCAAGACCCCCGCATCGAGCTTGTAGCCGGCGTCGGTGAGGAGCTGCTTCGCTTTGGCGAGGTCGAAGTCGTACTTCTCCGCTCCGTCGAACTTCCACTTGCTGCCGTTCGTGTAGAAGCCGTACTGCGGGACCGCGAGGTTCTCTTCGAACTGAAGCAGATCGTCACGGCGGATGCTGCGCGCGAGAGCCTCGCGGAACTTCTTGTCCTTGATGTTGGGGCGATCGAGGTTGAACTGCATGACGCGGTAGCTACCCGTCGCGCCCGACCACTCGTACACCGTCGCGTGCGGGATCGTCTTCGCCTGCGCGTACTGCGCCGGCGGGAAGCTCTGTGCCCACTCGACCTGCTTCGTGTTCAGAAGCTCGAGGACGGTGTTCGGGTTAGCGCCGATGAACGAGACCTCGTCGAGGTTCGGCGCCTTCCCCCACCAGCTCGGGTTCCGCGCGTATGTCGCCCGCTCTGCCGTGATCTCCTTGATCACGTAGGGGCCGGGCACGACCGACGGCTTCAGGACCTCGGGATTCGCCGCCGCGTCGAGCCACGGCTTGCCTTCCCACACCTGCCTCGGCATCGGCGAGATCGCGGCGGCGATATTGAGCGCGAGGAACCGCGCGAGCTGCTCCTTCAGCGTCACCTCGACAGTCTTCGTGTCCGGCGTCTTGAAGGAGGCGATCCGGTCGACGACCGTCGTGAGGGAGACCCAGTTGTTCTCTTTCTTGCTCGCCTGGTCCCATGCGAACTGGAAGTCCGCGGAGGTGATCGGCTTTCCATCGCTCCACTTGATGTCGTCGCGAAGCGTGAAGGTGAAGGTCTTGCCGTCCGCGCTGATCTTCGGCAGATCCTTGGCGAGGTCGCGCCTCGGATCCGCGCGCCAGTCGAGGGTCTTTTCGTAGTCGATGCTGAGCAGGCTCGCCCAGATCAGGTTGTTGGCATCGGCGGCCGGCGTGGTGTTGTTCTGTGGCTCCGGATACGGGTGCAGCACCTTCGGGAGGCCGCCGAGCGTCGAGGTGCGAAGCGTGCCACCCTTTCTGGCTGCGGACGTCGGCGCAGCAGATTCCGACGGCGAGGCCGGCGCTACCGGCTGGCAGGCAACGGCGGCGGCGGTGACGGCACTCAGCTGGATGAGACGGCGGCGTGTCAGCGTTGGCAAGCTTGCCTCCTCGGCATCAAAGTCCATCGGCACGTGCGCGCCCACTTGAGAGAGACCTCTTCGGTTGTCCTGTACCGGCTGGGTGTCTGTCCCGTTCACGCACCCGGGAAGTGGCACGCGGCCCAGTGACGGGTCTCGTGCTCGATGAACTCGGGGTCGACCTCCGAGCAGATCTGCTGCGCCTTCCAGCACCGGGTGTGGAAGCGGCAGCCCGACGGCGGGTTTACCGGCGACGGCACGTCGCCCGTCAGGATGATCCGCTTGCGCTTCGACTCGATCGCCGGGTCCGGGATCGGTACGGCAGAGAGCAACGCCTGGCTGTACGGGTGGAGCGGGCGCTCGTACAGGTCGACGCGGTCGGCGAGCTCGACGATCTTCCCGAGGTACATCACCGCGACGCGGTCGCTGATGTGGCGCACCACCGAGAGGTCGTGTGCGATGAACAGGTAGGTGAGCTTGAAGCGGTCCTGGAGCTCCTCGAGAAGGTTGATCACCTGCGCCTGGATGGAGACGTCGAGCGCGGAGATCGGCTCGTCGCACACGATGAACTCAGGCTCGACGGCGAGCGCGCGCGCGATGCCGATCCGCTGGCGCTGACCACCGGAGAACTCGTGCGGATAGCGGTTGGTGAAGTACGGGTTGAGGCCGACCACGCGCAGGAGCTCCTGAACGCGCTCGGTCTTCTCCTTGCCGCGTGCGAGGTTATGGACCTCGATCGGCTCGCCGATGATGTTGCCCACGGTCATGCGCGGGTTCAGCGACGCGTACGGATCCTGGAAGATCATCTGCATGCGGCGGCGCATCTTGCGCATCTGCTCGCCGCCGAGCTTGGTGAGCTCGACGCCGTCGAACTTCACCTCGCCGGCCGTCGGCTTGTAGAGCTGAAGGATCGCGCGTCCGGTCGTCGACTTCCCGCACCCTGACTCGCCCACGAGGCCGAGCGTTTCGCTCTTCTCGACGAAGAAGTCGATCCCGTCCACCGCGCGGACCGCACCGACCTGACGCTGGAAGATGATCCCCTGCGTCAGCGGGAAGTGCATCTTCAGCGCCTTGACGTCCAGAAGGTTGTTGCCGCTGTCGATGGTCGCCGTGCTCCGGACCCGGACGAAGTCCGGATCGGCGGGCTTCGTGGGTGTGTTTACGGCCATCTCTGCACCTCTTAAATCGCCGCCGGCGGGGGCGGGACATCGCCGGGCTTGGGCTCGGGCGGAAGCTGGGCGACTTCTTGCTTGATCTCTTCGATGACGCGCATGTCGCCGACCTCTTTGTGCCAGTCGGTGTCGACGAGCCAGCCACCCTGCTGCGTGCCCCAGCAGCGGGCTTCGTGGTCGGGCTTGGAGTTCGGGATGTGCTCGAGCGGCGGTTCCTTCTCGCGGCAGACGTCGCGTCGGTACTGGCAGCGCGGCTCGAATCGGCAGCCCGGCGGCGGAGCGATGAGATCGGGCGGAAGCCCCTCGATGGGAACGAGCTTCGCCTTGCGCCGCTCGTCGAGGCGCGGGATCGAACGCAGGAGGCCCCACGTGTACGGCATCTTCGGGTTGGCGAAGAGCTCCGCGGTGTCAGCCTTCTCGACGATCTTCCCGCCGTACATGACGTGGATACGCTGGGTCATGCCGGCAACGACGCCGAGGTCGTGGGTGATGAGGATGAACGCCGTGCGGAACTCCCGCGCGAGGTTCTTCAGGAGGTCCAGGATCTGCGCCTGGATCGTCACGTCGAGCGCGGTCGTCGGCTCGTCCGCGAGGATGAGCTTCGGGTTGCACGAGAGCGCCATCGCGATCATCACGCGCTGACGCATGCCTCCGGAGAACTGATGGGGATAGTCATCCACGCGCTTCTTCGCGCTGGGGATGCCGACGAGGTCGAGAAGCTCGATGGTCCGCTTCCGTGCTTCGCTCTTGTCCATCTTGAGATGGAGCTCGAGCGCTTCCGAGATCTGTCGGCTGATCGTCAGCACCGGATTGAGGCTCGTCATGGGGTCCTGGAAGATCATCGCGATGTTGTTGCCGCGGATCCCGCGCACCTCGTCGTCGTCCATCTTCAGGACATCCGCGCCGTCGAAGATGATGGAGCCCTCCACGATCTTTCCAGGCGGCTGCGGAATGAGTCGCATGAGCGACAGCGCGGTCACGGACTTGCCGCAGCCGGACTCGCCCACGATTCCGAGCGTTTCGCCTGCCGCGAGCTCGAACGAAACACCGTCGACCGCGCGGACGACACCGTCGCGCGTGAAGAACTGCGTGTGGAGGTCCTGGACCTCTAGAAGCTGCCCTGCCACCCGGTATCTCCCCCTAGCCTCGCGTGGGTTCCGCGGAGTCTACCAACGCCGTGCACCTACCTGTCCTCATACCTTCGATCGCGGGTCGAGCGCGTCACGGAGCCCGTCCCCGACGAACGTGAATGCCAGCAAAACGATCGATATGCAGACGGAGGGAAGCAGTACGGCCCAGGGGGTCGTTGAGAAA
>Ga0137399_10000710_pt1 | contig 13942 bp, 9 predicted proteins | sample czorhiz316metaG_FD_104810 | JGI IMG/M metagenome (GOLD analysis project Ga0137399, IMG submission 104810) | Vadose zone soil microbial communities from Angelo Coast Range Reserve, California, USA - czorhiz3.16 metaG | ecosystem: Environmental > Terrestrial > Soil > Vadose zone | place: USA...
CAACCAGCTCCAGGCCGGAGCGAGGCTTCCCCTCCTGATCGCAGGCGATTTTGAGCGGGGAGTCCTGCCTGCCCGGCTTTTTGGAACAACCGTGTTTCCGCACGCCATGGCCTTTGGCGCCGCCGGCAAACTGGCCTACGCCGAGGAGTTCGGCCGCATCACGGCGCAGGAAAGCCGTGCTCTCGGTGTGCACTGGAACCTGTTTCCCGTCGCCGACGTCAACTCGAACCCGGCCAACCCGATCATCGGGACGCGGGCCTTCGGAGCCAATCCGCTCGAGGTAGGCGACCTGGTGGCTGCCTATATCGCTGGTGCACGAGCGAATGGAATGCTGACCACCGCAAAGCACTTCCCCGGCCACGGCAATACTGCAACGGACTCGCACGTCGCGGTGGCGAGGGTCGACGAGGATTTCGAGCGCCTGAACGCAGTCGACCTGCCCCCTTTTCGGAAAGCCATCGCCGCCGGGGTCGATGCTGTCATGACTGCCCACGTCCGGGTGCCCGCTCTTGATCCCGACCCCGACCACGTGGCTACGACCTCGGCGCGCATCGTCACCGATCTCCTGAAAAACCAGCTCGGCTTCAAAGGCATCGTTTTGACCGACGCACTGGACATGGCGGGCCTCAGCGCCCGCTACGTGGCAGACCCCGGGCGCGCCGCCGTAGACGCCTTCAAGGCCGGAAACGATGTGCTCACCATGCCCGCCGATCTTGAGGCAAGCTACCAGGCCATGGTCAGGGCGGTGAGGACGGGAGAGATCTCGCAGCAGCGGCTCGACGCATCCGTCCTCAAAATCCTGCAAGCGAAGGGTTCGCTGGGTCTCGAGAAAGATCGCCTGGTCGACGTCGCCGCGATTCCCAGGCTGGTCGGCAATTCCGAAAACGTCGCAGAAGGCCAACGCATCTCGGATGACTCGATCACCCTGGTCCGCGACAACGGCAGACTTCTTCCGTTAAAACAGAAAACACCGAGCCGCCCCGACAAGGACACCATCATTCTGTATCAACGTGTAAAACCGGCGTCCCGCACGGTCCTCGTGATCCTCTGCGATCATGTGCGTGCCGATGACGGTCGGGTTCTCGAGCGCCAGGTCCTCGACCGTGCACCGGATGCCATCGTGATCTATGTCGATCCCCACGTCGCGTGGGCCAGATCGCGGGTCGTGTTAAAAGCCGTGGATCGGGCGCAGGAGGTCATCGTGGCGGTGTACGTAGTGCCTTCGGCCGCCAGGACGAGGACGGTGGCGCGCGGCCAGAAGAATTCTGCGTCCCTGCCCGACTCGACTGCCCGGTTATTGGGGGGCATTCTCGCCCGTGCCCCGGAGAGAACGGCTGTTCTGGCCATGGGAAATCCCTACCTGACCGACGACTTCCCCGCCATCCAGAACTACATCTGCACATTCTCCAACGCCACGGTCTCAGAGGTGAGTGTTGCGAAAGCGCTGTTCGGGGAAATTCCGATCTCAGGTCATCTGCCCGTCAGCATCCGCGATGCGTCAGTCAGAGCTGCAGGAAACCCGCGGCCCGCACAACTCGCAGACACAGGATCGCCTTATTGGGACTTCAAACCTGCACAATGGTCGGTCGGCGCAACGCCAGCACCCTAGCATCTAGACCCACCGCGCCGGGGCTTTCCTGCCCACTCGTCCTCTGCTTTCACGCTTCCGTCATTGCCGCCAGAGCCCTTAACTTCGACACTGCCTTTGCCCGCGTGTTTTTCGTTGCTATTAAAGCGCCATCGTCCTGGTTGCCGGTTTAATATGATTACCCGTTCAAAGAAGCACCATTTATGGCCAATCCAAATCAAAGCGCACTCATCACCGGCGCGTCCGCGGGCCTCGGAGCTGAATTCGCACGGCTATTCGCGCGCGACAAGTACAACCTCGTCCTGGTTGCGCGCACCGGCCCCAGGCTTGCGGAACTGGCCGAGGAACTCCGCCAGCAGCACGGCATCACCGTCAAGACCATTCCCCTGGACCTCGGCTTCCCACAGGCCTCGCAGAACCTCTTCGAGGAAACCCAGCGCAGCGGCATCCACGTCGACATCCTGGTCAACAACGCCGGATACGGAAAGTCGGGCCCCTTTGCCGACATTGCTCTCGAGGAATCCTACGGCCAGATCCAGCTCAACGCTACCGCACTCACGCTGCTGACCCGGCTCTATCTTCCTCCGATGCTCGAGCGCCGCTCGGGCAAGATCATGAATGTCGCCTCCACCGCAGCCTTCCAGCCCGGCCCCCTCATGGCCGTCTACTACGCCACCAAGGCTTACGTACTCTCGTTCTCGGAGGCGATCGCCGACGAACTCAGAAATTCCGGCGTGCAGGTGACCTGCTTTTGTCCTGGCGCCACACTGACTGAGTTCCAGAAACGGGCGGAAACCGAGAACTCGCGCCTTTTCAAGCAGCTTGCCCCCATGGATGCGAAGACCGTAGCGGAAGACGGCTACCGCGCCCTCATGGCCGGCAAGACCGTGGCAATCCCGGGACTCAAGAACTGGTTGGTCGCCGAATCAGTCCGCTTTGCGCCCCGCAAGGTGGTCACTGCCATCTCGCGCTGGGTAGCGGAACCGGTGAAATGAATTTTCCGGCAGCCGACCCAGCGGGCTGCCAAGTCCGCGCAGGGGCAGACGCCCTCGTCAGCCGAAGCCGAGCGCCAGGCTGGGACGAGCCCTTCACCGTGCTACCCATCTCTGCCCGAAACGCCGGCTGCCGACCGTCCAGACCTGCGACACCCGAGCTTGCTCGACCCTCACTTCGGCGAAGAATACCGACCGAGCTCCACCCCGGGGACGAACATCCGTTAAACTGCTGATTCCAAAAGACAGGGGGACCGCATCCCGGTGACGATGCCCGTTCCGGAACGGCCCGTATCACCGAGGAGAGCCAATGCCGACCTTGATTTCCCAACCGACCCGTATCCAAGCCGCCGGCAACAAGCCCAAGCTGATCGACGAGTACATCGGACGCGTCAACTCGCAAACCTCCGGCGTGAGCGTGGCACACATGCACAGTCCACAGGGATGGCTCGAACCTGGCCAGACACCCCAGTTCGACGAATTCACCATCGTTCTCAAGGGCACAATCCGGGTCGCCTACAAGAGCGGGCAACTCGATGTGAGCGCCGGGCAAGCCGTGATCGCCCATGCCGGGGAATGGGTCCGCTATTCGACGCCCGAAGAAGGTGGCGCCGACTACATCGCTGTATGCCTGCCGGCGTTCTCGCTGGAGACCGTGCAGCGGGATGAAACCGAACCCCACACCTAGAGCACCGATGGGCGCGTCGTTCGTTCGGCTCCAGGCGGCGGAAGCGGGTTCGGACTACTTCATGTTGTTCAGGATCGAGCCGACGATGCCGCCGACCACTCCGCCCTGGGTCGCTTCTCTTGAAGGCGCGGGCATATACTCTATGAGCTTGTGGGCCAGTTTGGAAATCGGCAAGGTCTGCAGCCAGACTTTTCCGGGACCGGTTAGCGATGCCAGAAAGATTCCATCGCCCCCGAAGATCATGTTCTTGATTCCGGGCACGGTTGTGATCTGGAACGAGACACTGGTCTGAAATGCCCCGACGTGGCCCGGATGCACGCGCAACGTCTCGCCGGGCTGAAGGTCTTTGACGATGAGTTCGCCGGACAACTCGATCCACGCGGTTCCTTGCCCGGAGACGTGTTGCAGCAGAAAACCGTCGCCGCCGAAGACACCAGCGCCGAGCGATTGCTGGAAGCCCACGCTGATCTGGATCTGCGGGGTCGCGCACAGGAAACCGTGCCGGTGAATCATGTATTCGCGGCCCTGTCCGACTTCGACGGGCAGGATGTGGCCGGGAACTTTCGTGGCGAAGGCAAGCTCGCCGCGGGCGCCGATGGCGCGGTATTCGGTCATGAACAGCGTTCCGCCGCCCGCGACTCTTTTTAGCACACCGAAGATTCCTCCACCGCCGCCCAGTTGCGTGTGCGTGGTCATCTGGATCGAACTACCCATCCAGGAGAGCTCACCCGCCTCGGAGACTACACTCTCATTTGGTTCGAGCATGAACTCGAGCACGGGCATCGTGGTGCCGACGATCTGGCTTTGCATGAAGAGACTCCTGATGACAGAGGTTGCGGTCGTTGGCTCCAGTGTCTCGTGTGAAGCCTCGCACCCACAAGTGCGGAATTGGGAACCGTGGAATACGCGGGTCAGGTTTCCGACGCGGCCAGCCGCCTCTCCAGATTGGCTTTGTGACCGTCATACGCCGGCCGGCCATGAGCTGAAAAGCTGACCGCCAAGAGCTGTTCACTCCCACTCAATTGTTCTTTTGCACTTGGCGCAAGCGTTCGGAAACAGCGGTGCCGACCAGTCGAGGAAGCGGCTTCATTTCACGACGAGAATGATCAAGCAGTGACGCTAAAATCTGCTCGGCCGATCAGCTGAGAACTTTTACCGTCAGATTTAACGTCAAAACGGTTCCGCTTGGGGGCGATAGATCCCGAAAGGCTAAACTCACTCCCACTCAATCGTGCCCGGAGGTTTCGAGGTGACGTCGTAGACCACGCGGTTCACACCCTTCACTTCGTTCACGATGCGGCTGGACATGGTCTTGAGCACTTCGTAGGGGAGCGGAACCCAGTCGGCGGTCATGCCGTCTTCGGAGTGCACGGCGCGGATCGCACAGGTGTTGGCATAGGTGCGCTGGTCGCCCATCACGCCCACTGACATCACGGGCAACAGCACCGCGAACGACTGCCAGATTTTCTGGTAGAGACCGGCTTTCTTGATTTCCTCGACCACGATTTCGTCGCAGTCTTGCAGGATGCGCAGGCGCTCCTCGTTGACTTCGCCGAGCACCCGAACGGCAAGACCGGGACCGGGAAACGGCTGGCGCTGCAGGATCTCTTCCGGCATACCGAGGTCGCGGCCGATGCGGCGCACTTCGTCCTTGAAGAGTTCTTTCAGCGGTTCGATGAGCTTGAGTTCCATGTTCTCGGGCAAGCCGCCGACGTTGTGATGGCTCTTGATCACCTGCGAGGGGCCGCGCACGGAGCGGGATTCGATCACGTCGGGATAGAGCGTACCCTGCACGAGCCACTCGACTCTGCCTTCTTCTTTCTCAATGCGATGGGCCTCCTGGTCGAAAACGGCGATGAATTCGCCGCCGATGATCTTGCGCTTGGCTTCGGGATCGGTGACGCCGGCAAGGCGTGTGAGGAAGCGTTTGCTGGCATCGACCCCGACGAGCTGAAGTCCGAGTTTGTCGCGCAGGTTCCGCTGGACTTTTTCAAATTCGTTCTTGCGCAGGACGCCATTGTTTACAAAAACGCAGGTGAGGCGGGTTTTGCCCGAGGAATCGCGCAGGGCGCGGTCAACCAGCACGGCAGCGACCGACGAATCTACTCCACCGGAGAGCGCACAGATGGCGCGGCCGTTGCCGACTTGCTTCTTGACTTGTTCGACGGTGGCTTCGATGAAATGTTGCGGCGTCCAGGTAGGCTGCGCGCCGCAGATCTTCAGGGCGAAGTTGCGGAGGATGTCTTTGCCGAGCGGTGTGTGATGCACTTCAGGATGGAACTGGACCGCCCACATTTTCTGCGCGGGATTCTCGATGGCGGCGACAGCATTGGGCGATTTTGCCGTGAGTTGGAAACCGGCGGGGAGTTGCTCGGCCTCGTCGCCGTGTGACATCCAAACCGCGAGAACCTTGGGCAAGCCTTCGAACAGGCGCGAACTGGCCCCATCGACTTCGACCTTGGCGTGACCGTACTCGCGCTTATCCGCGGGACGTACTTTTCCCCCGAGCGCGTGGACCATGTATTGAAGGCCGTAGCAGATGCCAAGCACGGGAAGGCCGAGAGCGAAGACTTGCCGGTCGGCCACCGGCGCGTCGGTGTCATAGACGGACGACGGGCCCCCGGAAAGAATGATTCCGACTGGGGAATAGCTGCGGATTTCCTCGATGGTTGCGTTGCAGGGGAGAACCACGGAGAAAACGTTGAGTTCGCGGATGCGGCGCGCGATTAACTGGGAATATTGGGCGCCGAAGTCGAGGACAACGATCGATTGCGTTTCCACGGATGAGTTTCTCAGATTCGGGAGAGAGTGTAAAGCAACGCCGAGTTGACACGCCAGTTATCTACTGGCAACGCAGAGCCGCGCTTCGCGTCCCCTGGCTGCGAGAACCAGAAAACGCAAGACGGGGCAGGCCCGGTCTCTACCGCGGAGTGTGGTTGTCTGCCTGGCCGGTATCGCTCAGGATGGTTTCGTCCTGATCGATCATGGCCATTTCCGTCTGAATGTTGGATGTGGATGGTCCAGTCCGCGGCAGCATCGCCTCGGGCGCAGAAGGTAGCACCGCAACTGGCGGCGGGGGAGCTTCGAGGATCGCGACGTAGCCGGCGAGGCGGGCGACGTACAGGGTGTCGACGATCGCGAAATAGGCAAGAGTCAATCCGAACACCACGGCCAGCACAAAGCCGATGGGCAGAGCACCCGCGAAAGAGAGCGGGAAAGCGGCAACCGAGGTGGCCAGAACAAAGAGCACAAGGTGGGTGAGGCCGAACCAGGTACCGACGGCGGCGACGGGACCTCCGCGCTCGCGGCACATGCCGACGGCCGAGGAAAGAGCAGCAAACGTGTCTTGACCCTGGCGAACAACGAAAATCGCGGCGAGCGACAGGAACCAACTCACAGACGACCACAGCCACCACACGATGAACAGGAACAGGAGAGCGAGGAAGAACACAAGCACGGGACGCGGATGCTCGTTTGTGGAATTGAAGCTGGCGAGGATCAGGGCGGCCATGCCACTGGCACAGGCTGCCAGCGCAAGACCCGCGCGCAGGAAGTGCAGGCCCGCCAGAGATCGCAAGCGTACCGGTGGGCACGTTTCGCAGCCCGGATCAGCGACTCCCGTGTCCGCGGGCTGCCACTGACGGGCGCGCTTGCGGATGTATTTCAGGAGCGGAACAAGCGTGGCGGCTCGCCCCAAAGACGCCAGGACGATCCAAAGAACTGCCAGCGCAGTCGAAAGCAACACGGCAGCCAGGACGAAGCGCAGCCCACTGCCGCGGAAAATTCGCGAGATCGCCTGGGAGATCAACAGGGGATGGCGCGTACGAAGAAACAAAAGGTCGACGCTCGAGACCGGCAGGGTATCGAGATACTCAATGAAGCCGAATCCCAGCAGCACGCACGCGGCCGCACCAAAGCACCAGCGCCACAACACTTCGGCGAATGGCAGTGCCGGCCGACGAAAGACGGTGCGAAAGCCCTCGAGAGTGGGGGACCAGGTGGCCATCGTGATCAGGATAACGCAGGGCGGCTATCAGCTGTCAGCGCTTAGTTCTTGGCTTTCAGGCCTGAGCTTTCGGGCGTCAGCTTCGAGCGTTAGCGTCGACCCTTGACGTCTGAGCTGTTTCTATTGCTTCCAGGGCTTACGCTACGCGGCCGACTCATCCCGGTCGAGCGCGAGATGCCAAAAAAAGGCAGGAGCTCGAGGCGAAAGGACAAAAGCGAAACCTGAAAACCAGACGCGGCCAGCCGCGTCTCTACCGACAACCAGAAATGCGCGACTCACATGGGGATTACATGAATTTTACAAACGATTCATAAATCGCCAGTTCTGATTTGTGGAACCCTCGGATGGTGATATTTTCAGCAACCTCACCCGAGTGCGAGCATCTAATCCTTGAAACGGAACTCTGAAAAACTCATACCACTAATCAGTAACCGGCGGGAGTCGTGCGCCGACTTCAAGCCCTCAACGAACAAGCTACTGAGGAGAGAATTCTATGAAGTTCGTGAAGTACTCGGCTGTGCTCGCACTCGTTACGTTCGGTCTTACGCTAGGTGCTTTCGCCAAGGACCGGAATCAAGGCAAGTTCACGCTAAGCGAGCCGGCACAAGTAGGTTCCACGGAGTTGAAGCCGGGAGATTATAAAGTGACCTGGGACGGCACCGGCTCCGACGTGCAGGTGAAAGTCCTGCAAGGCAAGAACGTGGTCGCAACCACTTCGGCAAAACTGGTGGACAGATCGACCGCGACCGATGCGGTGACTCTGGGGCCCGGGAACGGCAGCGTGAAGACTCTGGATGAGCTCGACTTCAGCAACCATAAACAGGCGCTGGTTTTCAGCTCGGGCGAAACCGCAAAAAACTAAAGAACTGATGACTACGTCGGGGACCTCCCCGACCAAGCAAGAACAGGCGGGCAGCGATGCCCGCCTTTTTTCTTTTGCCTAACGAATGACCCGGCCCGTTGTCATGCCTCTGCCGGAAATGGAAATCGCGTTCCTCCGGCAATCTAACGGAGCGAACGTAGTGAGGAGGGAGCGTACGCGTTTCAGCGCAGAAGTAGAGAAGTAGCGCCAACTCCGCCAACAGCGGGCCGTGTGGTAAGGAAAAAGTCCTCGGGTTAGCATTGGGCGGAGTGGACGGAGTGCGATTCTGGTCCGTCGACGGTCGGGAACAAGACGGTCGGGAACCAGTAACGATGGATTTCGGAAAGGAGTCTGGTACGCGATGACTTCGAAATGGTCTCTCGTCCTTATCGCTATCCTCAGCTTTGCAGCCCTCTCCTGGTCCCAGGATTTGGAACAGTGGACCGATTCCTATGTAAAAGGCCTTGCTCCTGCCCGACATTTTCGCGGGACGATTGTGGCCGAGCGGAACAGCCAGGTGCTGGTCGAGAGAAGTTATGGTAGGGCAGTCGAAGAATGGCAAATCCCAGACACTCCGGAGACCAGATTCGAGATCGCATCGCTCAGCAAGCAATTCACCGCGGCCGCAATCCTTCAGCTGGCAGACAATGGCAAGTTGAACGTCGAGGATCCAGTCAGCAAGTACTACCCGGAAAGCCCACCAAGCTGGAAGGGCATGACGATCCATCACCTTCTGACGCACACCTCGGGGCTAGCCGAGAATGAATGGGAACACTTCTACAAGGGTCGATGCACGCCCTACACAACCGATGAACAGTTTAAGACGTTTCGCGATCGTTCCCTGGGCTTCGAGCCCGGTACCTCATGGAAATACAGGAACACGGACTACTATCTGCTCGCCTTCATCATCGAGAAGGTTTCCCGTGAGTCGTACGCAACGTATTTAGCTCACCATATATTCGAACCCCTGAAGATGGCTCATTCCGGGTTTGCAACCATGGCAGCCATCGTGCCACACATGGCAGAGGGATACACACGCGAGGGTAGCACTCTGCGCCGCCGGGAATATTTTGACCGCAGCATGGAAACCGGCGCCGGAGGAATCTACACGACCGCAGAAGATCTGCTGCGCTGGAACAAGGCCCTGGATTCACCGGGGGTCTTAAGTGCGCATTCGCTTGAACTCATGTTCCGGGCACACCCCCCGGGCAACTACGGCTATGGCTGGTTTGTTGAAACTTCGCCGCGTCGGAAGATTTATCACGAAGGTGGGGATCCCGGATTCGCGGCTTTCGAGGCGCGCTATCCTGACCAGCATGTCGTCATTATTGTTTTGGCGAACGAGGACGATTCCCCGGTCCGAGATATTGCAGATGCGATGGCCAAGCATCTGTTTGGCAACTGAAGACGGGGCTTCGCCAAACGGCGAGCGTCGGTTCTCCGTTCTTGCTTGAGACGACGACCGGACGACCTTCAGCGGACAACGATATTTACGAGTTTGCCGGGCACGTAAATCCAGTTGACGAACTGCTTGCCGGCAATCGCGGCTCTCACTTTTTCGTCGGCGAAAGCCCGCTCGCGCACGAGATCTTCGCTGGCATCGGCAGCAACCAGGATTCGTCCGCGCAGTTTGCCGTTGACCTGCACGGGAATCTCGATTTGCTCTTCCTTCGCCAACGCGGGGTCGTACTTCGGCCACGATGCACGCAAGAGACTTTCCCGCTCGCCCAGCGTCTCCCAAAGCTCGTGCGCGAGGTAAGGGGCGAAGGGCGCGAGTAACAAGACCAGATCGCGCTGAACCTCGACCAGCAAGGAAAGCGGAATGCTGCCCTGGCCGATTTTCTCCTCGGCTCCGTACAGTTCGTTCACCAATTCCATGATGGCCGCAATGCAGGTGTTGAAGTGCCAGCGGCCCTTGAAGTCGTCGGTCACGCGCTTGATGGTCTGATGAAGCTTGCGTTGAATCTGACGGGCTTCGGGCGCGAGAGGCCCGCCTGCGTGACCGTCCGACGGGGCCAGCCCGGTCTCCGGGGAGCGATTGTGCGCTGCTCGGGCGTGGCGCATGACGAAACGGTAGACACGGCCGAGAAAACGCTGGATGCCTTCGATGCCGGAGTCCTGCCAGTCGAGATCGCGGTCAGGCGGCGCAGCAAAGAGACTGTAGAGGCGGGCAGCGTCCGCGCCGTAGCGGGCAACCATCTCATCGGGCGAGACGACGTTGCCGATATTTTTCGACATTTTTGCGCCATCTTTGATGACCATGCCCTGGGTAAACATGCGCTCGACCGGTTCATCGTTGCTGACCAGGCCGAGGTCGCGCATGAACTTGGTCCAGAAACGCGAATAGATCAGGTGCAGGATGGCATGTTCAACGCCGCCGATGTACTGATCGATCGGGAACCAGTAGGCGATTTCTTTCGAATCGAAGGGCGCACGATCGTTGTGCGCGTCGGTGTAGCGGTAGAAATACCAGGACGAGTCGACGAAAGTGTCCATGGTATCGGTCTCGCGGCGCGCGGGGCCGCCACACTTCGGGCAGGTCGCGTTCACGAACTCCGGCACGTTGGCAAGCGGGGAGGCGCCGGTGAGCGTGATCTCGACGTTGTCAGGAAGAATCACCGGCAGGTCCTTTTCGGGAACGGCGACAATGCCGTCTTTCTCGCAGTAAAGCATCGGGATCGGCGTGCCCCAATAGCGCTGTCGGGAGACGCCCCAATCCTTCAACCGGTAGGTCGCAGTGGCCTTGCCGAAGCTGTTCTTCTCGGCGAAGTCGGCCATCGCCTTCAGTGCTTCCTTGCTGCTCAGACCGCTGAATGGACCCGAGTTCACGACCAATCCGTCCTCGGCGACGAAGGGGAGAGGCGGCTCGGTTACCGTCTCGTCGGAATCGCCGCCCAACGGCAGAACCACGACCCGGACCGGCAACTTGTATTTCCTGGCGAATTCATAGTCGCGCTCGTCGTGTGCGGGCACGCTCATGATGGCGCCCGTGCCGTAGTCCATGAGGATGTAGTTCGCGACCCAGACCGGAAGGGCTTCCTCGTTGTACGGATTCCTGGCGTATCGGCCAGTGAAGATGCCGTGCTTTTCGATGGCGCCGATGTCTCCCGCTTCTTTGGCTTTGCGCTGCTCAGTCTTTAACTGCTCGACCTTCGCGCGCAAGTCCGGATTATTCGCGGTCATGTCCGCAACCAGGGGGTGCTCGGGTGCGAGCTGTACCGAGGTGGCGCCGTAGATGGTGTCGACCCGGGTGGTGAACACGGTAATGATCGAACCCGCCGGCCCCGCGGTGCCACCGAGATCGAAGTCGACGAGCGCGCCTTCACTGCGCCCGATCCAGTTGCGCTGCATGGTGCGCACTTTTTCCGGCCAGCCGTCGAGTTTGTCGAGGTCGCGGAGCAATTCGTCCGCATACCTGGTGGTGCGAAGAAACCACTGCTCGAGCTCACGCTGCTCGACCAGCGTGTCTTCGTGGCGCCAGCAATACCCGCCCACCACCTGCTCGTTGGCAAGGACGGTCGCACACTTCGGGCACCAGTTGACCTTGCTCTTCTTGCGGTAGGCGAGGCCCTGATCGAAGAGCTTGAGAAAGAACCACTGATTCCAGCGATAGTAATCGGGCAGACAGGTGGTGATCTCGCGTGACCAGTCGTAGGCGAACCCGAGGCGCTTCATCTGCGCCTTCATGTTGGCGATGTTGGAGAGCGTCCACTCGCGGGGCGGCGTGTTGTTCTTGATGGCGGCGTTTTCCGCTGGTAGGCCGAACGAGTCCCAGCCCATGGGGTGGAGAACGTTGTAGCCATTCATCCACATGTATCGCGCCAGGGCGTCGCCGATCGAGTAATTGCGGACGTGGCCCATGTGCAGGGCGCCCGATGGATAGGGCAGCATTTCGAGTACGTAGTACTTGGGCTGGGTGGAGCTGGACTCGGCGGCGTAGAGCGCCGGGTCGCTCTGCCAGCGGTCGAACCACTTGGTCTCGACGCGCTGGGCATCGTAGCGTTCGTCGCGGGTGATGGTGGTTTTGTCGTCCTGCGGCATGGGAGGCTCGAGCGAGCTAGGGATAATCTTTTATTTTACAACGGGCGGCGAGGCACACGCCTGGGCGTGCACGTCGTCGGTCGTCACCCGGGCGCCCTGAGACCGCCTCTTCCGTTAGCCGGGGGCGTTTGCCGGGGGCGCGGGGGCACGATAAACTCAGGCTTCGAGGTCAAACCATGCTGGTAGTCATGCAGGCGCACGCCACCGAAGAGCAGGTACGCGCCGTTTGTCAGAAAATCGAGTCCCTGGGATACCGCGCTCACCCCATGCCCGGAGCCACGCGCACGGCGATCGGCATCACAGGAAACCAGGGGGAAATCGAGCAGGGCGCGCTCGACGAGATGGCGGGCGTGCAGGAAGTGATCCGGGTCAGCAAGCCCTACAAGCTGGTCAGCCGCGACGTTAAGGAAGAAAACACGGTGATCGGGTTCGCGGGGACAGCCGCCACGATCGGCGGCAAGAACCTGGCCATTATTGCAGGTCCCTGTGCAATCGAGAGCCGGGAGCAGGCGTTCGCAGTGGCCGGGCACGTGCATCGCGCGGGAGCGCAGTTTTTTCGGGGCGGCGCTTACAAGCCGCGCACTTCTCCGTACACATTTCAGGGAATGGGCGAAGAAGGGCTGCGGATCATGGCGGAGGTCCGCGACCAGTTCGGGATGAAGATCATCACGGAAGCAATCGACCATGAATCGCTCGATCTGGTCGAGCACTACGCCGACGTGATCCAGATCGGCGCGCGCAACATGCAGAATTTCTCGCTGCTGAAGCGGGCGGGACGCGCGAAAAAGCCGGTGCTGCTGAAACGTGGCATGTCGGCGACGCTGGAAGAATTCTTCATGGCGGCCGAGTACATCATGAGCGAGGGCAACTACAACGTGGTGCTGTGTGAGCGCGGCGTGCGGACCTTTGCGGATCACACTCGCAATACTCTCGATTTGAGCCTGGTTCCGGCGGTGCAGCGCTTGAGTCACCTTCCCATCGTGGTCGATCCGAGCCATGGGACCGGCAAGCGGAATAAGGTCACGCCCATGTCGCGGGCTTCGGTGGCGGTGGGGGCGGATGGCTTGATCGTGGAAGTCCACAATCAGCCGGACAAAGCGCTCTCGGATGGGATGCAGTCTCTGTATCCGGAGCAGTTTGACGATCTGATGATGCAGGTGCGGCAGATCGCGGCGGTTGTGGGGCGGGAGATCGTGCCGATTGGCAGCGCTCCCAAACGTTCCGCGGCAGAGATCGTACCTGCGGTTGCCCGGTAGGTCTCCCAGATGAGGGGCGTGTTGTTTCCCTGGCCTAAGGATCCGGGAGCGAGTTTCCACCTATCGTGATCATCCGTTTGGTCGTGCGTAATCTTTCCATTCCGGGGCCAACCATCTCTTGAGAAAGTTTCTCTTCATCGCAGTGTTGCTGCCGGTCGCAGGAGCGCTCGGGTGGTGGTATTTCCGAGAGAGAGCCTTTCCTGACTACGGGCCGGCGTACCGCGAATACGCTTACGTCACCAATGGCAAGAGCAACACCGTCACGGTGATTGACCTGCGCACCTTCCAGCCCGCCAAAACGATTCCGGTAGGCAGCGAGCCCACCGGGGTGGTGGCCAACGGGAAGAAGAACGAAGTGTACGTGGTCAACAGTGGGTCAAGTAACGTGAGCGTGATCGACGCCGAGAAAAACCAGGTCGTGGCCACGATCGGGGTGCACGGGAGGCCTTATTTCATCGATGTTTCAGAGGACGGATTGCGGGCATACGTGGCCAACTCGGGGTCGGCGA
>Ga0137399_10000712_pt1 | contig 13938 bp, 16 predicted proteins | sample czorhiz316metaG_FD_104810 | JGI IMG/M metagenome (GOLD analysis project Ga0137399, IMG submission 104810) | Vadose zone soil microbial communities from Angelo Coast Range Reserve, California, USA - czorhiz3.16 metaG | ecosystem: Environmental > Terrestrial > Soil > Vadose zone | place: USA...
TACGCGACGAAGAGCAGCGCGCCCGCGGTCATCATGGGGAACGTTCGCGCGACGAGATAGACCCCCGCCGCAACCATGGTCGCGGCGTGGATCAACGCGCTGACGGGCGTCGGCCCTTCCATCGCATCGGGAAGCCAGACGTGAAGCGGGAATTGCGCCGACTTGCCGATCGCTCCGCAGAATATGAGAATCCCGGCGGCGGTCAGCCATGCCTCGGAGCCGAACGGAATATGGCCCGATTGAATGCCGGAGAAAATTTCGGTGAATCCGAACGTGTGGAAGGTTCTGTATAAAATGAGGATGCCCGTGAACATCCCGATGTCGCCCACCCGGTTCACGATGAACGCCTTCTTCGCGGCATCCGACGCCGTACGCTTTTCGTACCAGTGGCCGATTAACAGATACGAGCTCAATCCGACCAGTTCCCATCCGACGTACATCGTGAAGAAATTGTCGGTGAGCACGATCACCAGCATCGAAAACGTGAAGAGGCCCAGATAGGAAAAATACCGCGAGTACCGGACGTCGCCGCGCATGTACCCGATCGAGAACAGATGGACGAGCGAGCTCACCAGACACACCACGACCATCATGATCGCCGAGAGATTGTCGACCACCAGTCCGAGGTTGATATGCAAAGGCCCGGCCATCGGGACGTTGCCGAAATCCACCCAGGTAAAGACGAGCGAAACCGGCTGGTTCGTCGAAAGCTTTGCGATGAGGACGATCACCGAGAGCGCGAGAGCGGCGAAAAGGAGTGCCGTCTCGAGCACGTCCCCCTGCCGCGGGAGCCGCCTCCCGAAAAAAATCAGAATGATAAAGCCGAGCAGGGGGAGGAAGAGGATTGTCAGTGCGAGCGCTATCACCTATTCCTTCAGTTTGCTGATTTCGTCGACATTGACCGTGTTGAAACGCTCATAGATATGCAGGACGATCGCCAGCGCGATGGCCGCCTCCGCGGCAGCAAGAACGATGACAAAGACGGCGATCGCCTGGCCGTCGAGCTTCATCCCTCCGTATCGCGAAAAGGCGATGAAATTGATATTCGCGGAATTGAGGATCAGTTCAATCCCCATCAGCACCATGATCGCGTTGCGCCGCGTGACGACGCCGAAGATCCCGAGGGAGAAAAGAATGGCGCCGATGATAAGATAGTGCGTGAGCCCGGCGTGGATCGTCATCAGTTGCCTCTCATGCCGTTCGTCCGGCCCGGCCCATCGTTTGGCGGATGATTCACCGGTGCGCCAGCCTCTCCTTTCGGGCGATCATCGCGGCTCCGACCAGGGCGACGAGCAAGACGATCGAAGCGACTTCGAACGGCAGAAGGTAGGTCGTCATGAACATCTGCCCGAGCGAATCCGTCGTGGTCGCAAGCTGCGGCGCACCGGAGACGATCTTCCAGTCCGTCACGTAGAACACTCCGCACAGAGCGCCCGCCAGCACGGCGGCCATGATCGAGGCGGGAATCGTCTGCAGGGCGCCGGTTTTAATGTCGACGCTCACGACCTTGTTTGTCAGCATCACGCCGAACAGAAGGAGGACGAGAATGCCGCCGACATAAATAAGCAGTTGCGCAACGGCCACGAAATCGGCGCTCAGGAGAATATAGATGCCGGTGACGCCAAAAAACGTAAACAGAAGCGCGAAGGCCGAATGCACGATATTCTTTGAGAACACGACGATCGCCGACGATGAGAGCGTGATCAGCGCAAACGTATAAAAGACGATATCGTACAATTGTTCGCTCACGCGCGCGGGGGTTCCGTGGGCGGCGTCGGGGCGCCGGGGGCGGGCGGCGCCGAGGACCCGGGCGCGGGCGGCACGGGGGGAGATCCGGGGGGCGTTTTCTTGACAGCGGTCGCCGCGGCGGCCTTCTTCGCGGCCTGCTCTTTTTCGTGTTCGGCGGCGCGACGGCGGACCTCCGCCGCTTCCGCAGGAGTCATGGTCGCGTAATTGTAAATCAGGTGGTGGCGATTTGTTTCCGAAAATTCGTAGACATCTGTCATCTTGATGCATTCGGTCGGGCAGGGATAAACGCACAACCCGCAGTAGCAGCACTTGGCGATGTCGATGTCGAAGACCGGGACCCAGAGGCGTTTTTTCTGACCCGTCGAGGTCATCCCGAGGTCCTCGGTCGGAAGGCCCTTGACGGTTTCGATCTTGAAGCAGTCGACCGGGCATGCCATATCGCACTGAAAGCAGCCGATGCAGTCGTCCATGTTCACGTACAGCCGGTTCCGCGCCCGCTCGGGTAGTTTCAGCTTCACATCGGGGTACTGAATGGTCACCGCCGGCGTGAACAGGTGCCTGAACGTGACCTTCATCCCGATCAGCACCGACCAGACCGACCGAAAGATGTCCGTAAAATATTTAAGCATGAATCCTCACAGCACCATCCAGAGCCCGACGCCAAAGATGCAGGCAAAGGCCCAGGGCGTCAATACTTTCCACGATACGTACATTAATTGATCCACGCGCAGCCGCGGGAGCGTCCACCGCAGCCACATCTGCACGAACACGAAGAACATCCCCTTCGAAATAAACCAGAAGGCGCCCCACACGGGGCCGCTCATGAGTTTTTTTAACGGACTGCGCCACCCCCCGAGAAACAGCGTCGCGCTGATCGCCGAAACGGCAAACATGTTCGCATACTCGGCCAGGAAAAAGAGCGCAAACTTCATCCCGCTGTACTCCGTGTGGTAGCCCGCGACAAGCTCCGATTCCGCCTCAGGGATGTCGAACGGGGTGCGGTTCGTTTCCGCGAGAGACGCAACGAAGCTGATCACGAATGCAATCGCCACAAACGGAAACTTCCTGAAAATGAACCAGTTGGTCAACCCTCCCGCCTGCAGCCGGTTGATCTCCTGCAGGTTCAGCGTGCCGGCGAGCATCACGACCGTCAAAAGCGCAAGCGTCGACGGGATTTCATAACTCACGATCTGGGCGGCCGAGCGCATCGCACCGAACAGCGACCATTTGTTGTTCGATGACCATCCGGCCATGAGGATGCCGACCGTAACCAGAGCCGACACCGCGATGATGTAAAAAAGTCCGATGTTGATTCCGCTCCCGATAAAGGCGCTGCTGAACGGGATCGCGGCGTACGCCGCGTAGGAACCGACGAAGACGATAAACGGCGCTAAAAAGTGCAGCCGCTTGTCCGCGGCGGCCGGGACGATGTCTTCTTTCTGGATGAGTTTCAGGATGTCGGCGATCGTCTGCGCCCAGCCGTGCCAGCCGCCGACGCGCATCGGGCCGAGGCGGTCCTGCATGTGCGCGGAGACCTTCCGTTCGAGCCAGACGGCGAACAGGGCATAGGGCAATATCCACAAGAGAGGAAGAGCCGCCATCACCGTGTAAACGAAGATGTCGGAATCGATGAGGGATCGAAGAAGCTGTTCCATTTTACCTGTCCACTTCGCCGAGAACGATGTCGATACTTCCCACGATCGCCACCACGTCGGCAATCATGTATCCCTTGCAGATCTCGGGACAAACGCTCAGGTTGACGAACGCCGGCGAACGGGCTTTGACGCGGTAGGGGGTCGCCGATCCGTCGCTGATAACATAGAAGCCGATCTCGCCCCTCGGGGACTCCGAGCGGACGTAGACGTCGCCCGCATTCGGGCGGATGCGCCTTGGAACGGCCGACTGAACGTCGCCCGGCGGAATGCCGCCCAGGGCCTGCTCGATAATGTCCAGGCTCTGTTCCATCTCCCGGACGCGAACCATGTACCGGTCCCAGCAGTCGCCGGTCGTGCCCATCTCTCCGCGGCCGATCTGGGGCTGCCATTGAAACTTCTTATAGATCGAATAGGGATCGTCGCGCCTCAGGTCCCAGTCCACGCCCGAGCCGCGCAGCATCGGGCCGGAGCACCCGTAGGCGATCGCGGCCTCCGCGGGCAAAACTCCGACGTTCGCCGTGCGCTTTATGAAAATTTCGTTGTAGGTGAGCAGGTCGTTCAGTTCTTTTATATTCGGCCTGAAATACCTGCAGAATGCCCTCGCCTTGTCGATGAAGCCGGATGGCAGGTCGTGCGAGAGTCCGCCCACCCAGATGTAATTATAAAGCAGGCGCGCGCCGCAGGTGTTCTCGAACAAATCAAGAATCCCCTCCCGGTCGCGGAAGCAAAAAAGAAAGGGCGTGAACGCCCCGACGTCGAGTCCGTACGTGCCGAGCGCAATGAGGTGCGAGGCGATCCTCTGCAGCTCGGCCATGATGACGCGGATGTATTCCACCCGATCCGGCACCTGCAGTCCGAGCAGCTTCTCGACGGCGAGGGCGTACGCCCAATCCATGTTCATGGAAGCGAGATAATCCATGCGGTCGCAGTACGGGATCACCTGCTGGTAATTCGTCATGTGTTCGGCGTGCTTCTCGAAGCAGCGATGGAGATACCCGATATGGGGGATGACATCGACAACGATCTCGCCGTCGACCACAAGCTCCAGCCGGAGCACGCCGTGCGTCGACGGGTGCTGGGGTCCCATGTTGAGCACCATTTCCTCCGGGCGCAAAACCCGGCCGGTCGAGGTTTTTATCGGGGCGGTCTGCGTCTCAATCATACGGCACTTTCATGCCCTGATAGAACTCGGGAACCTTGAAGTCTTTTCTTAACGGATGTCCGGGATAATCGTCGGGCAGAAGGATGCGCCGTAGATCGGGGTGATCCTTGAATACGATGCCGATAAGGTCGTATGCTTCGCGTTCATGCCAGTTTGCCGAAGGCCACACAAAGGTAACCGATGGTATTTCGGGCTTATCGGCGGGCACCTCCGCCTTGAGAATAACGGTGTGGCGTTTCGGCATCGAAAAGATGTGATAGACGACTCCCAAAATCCCTTTCGTATAGTCCACCCCGCTTAAGCACATCAGGTAATCGAACTGAAGATCCGGATCGTCCCGCAGAAACACTGCCGCGTCTCCGATCCGCCCGGGCGAAATTTTGACAAACGGCTGGATGACCCCTTCGATCTTGACTTCGAGGATGTCATCGCCGAATTTCGCCTTCAGTTTATCGGATATCTCCTGGGGTGTCATTCAGGGCCAATCAGTGGATGCCAGCATCATGGGCAGCGGAATCAGCTCTCGCTTCAACGGATCCAGACTCAATCCCAACGCCTCCAGCGTGAATGCGCCGAGAAGCGTGCTATCGCCTCGTTCACCGAATATAACATCCGCGCCCCCGACCTTACCCTTGTACTTGTAATGCGCCGTTCCCTTCTTCCTTGCGATCTTCTTTCCATCCGCCAATCGAAAAGTCTGTTCGGATATCGGTTTGATTCCAAGCTCCTTCAGAATTTTTTTTGGAACGACGGAATAGATCGCTCCTGAATCCACCGAGAATTCCACTTTTCTGGTTTTCTTGGGACGGGCAGGATTTGCGATCTCCACTTCAAGAACTGTGAGGCCCATAACCCGGTCTAGGCTGTTTTCTTGACAAGACTTTCGGAGCGGATCTTCTCCTGCAGCTTGATCAATCCTTCCATCAGGGCTTCGGGTCTGGGTGGGCAGCCCGGGACATACACATCCACGGGAATGACGCGGTCGACGCCTTTCAAAACGTGGTAGCCGTGTTCCCAGTAGGGCCCGCCGCAATTCGAACAACTGCCCATCGAGATCACGTAGCGGGGTTCCGACATCTGATCGTAGAGCCGTTTGATCCGCGTCGCCATCTTCAGGGTCACGGTTCCGGCAACGATCATGACGTCGGATTGCCGGGGAGTCGCGCGCGGGATCACCCCGAAGCGGTCGAAGTCGTAGTGCGAAGCGGCCGCGGCCATCATCTCGATCGCGCAGCAGGCGAGTCCGAACTGCATCTGCCAGAGCGAGGAAAGGCGCGCCCAGTTCAGCAGGTTCTCGAGGGACGTCACAATGACGTTGCTCGTCCCGAATTGCCGGTCTAAGAGTCCCATGGGAAGGCCTTCATGTCAAACGGTAACTTCTTCGGATAGCGGTTTCTCTTGCCTGCGCTTAACAACCGGGATATTCGGCTGCGGCTTGTCCCAGTCCAGGTCCCCCTTCACCCACACGTAGGCGTACCCAACGAGAAGTATCGCAAGAAAAATCGTCATCTCGACGAAGGCGTATGCCCCCAACCGGCTGTACACCACCGCCCAGGGAACAAGAAATACGATTTCGACATCGAAGATCAGGAAGATGAGCGCGACGACGTAGAAGCGGATATTGAACCGGACCCAGGAGTCGCCGACCGGCTCCTCGCCGCATTCATAGGAGCTAAGCTTGGCCGGGTACCAGCGCTGCGGGCGGATCAGCCACGCCGTGACGAGGCCCCCGGCAACAAATACCACCCCCAGAACGAAGAAAAGGAATACGCGGCCGAAGTCTGTGATCATCGAATCTTAGCAGTCGTGGCTAGAGTGACTGGCTCGGAGTGCAAGAAATTCGCACAAATATAGAAAGAATATGAAAAAAAGTCAAAAAACATTGTTGCCCGGGGATTCATTCCATTACATTGAGACCGGGCAGACCTCAGTAAGAATAGGTAGAGGGAGGAAAATTTGCTGCGCAAAAATTAGTTTCTACCGGGACACGCATTGTCGCACAATAATTTACGAACTTGCGCGGAGTTGATTAAAATATATTCATCGAAGAATTGAAATTTTCTCTTGACTTTTGGATATTGCTATCGTATCTTTCAAATGCACGTGGGCGGGAACCACGGTTTCTGACTTCGCCTCCCAAGTTGGAATGCCACGCTCGCCCTCGTGCGTTTTATTTATAACCCTCCCTGCAGTTGTGCTCCTTCATCTATTATGGACCCCCCGAACTGAAAACTATCCCAATCCGTTTAATCCCTCAACGATGATTGAATACTCCCTGCCCGCTTCGGGTCATGTGACGGTTTCGGTCTTCGACATACTCGGCGATCCGGTGAAAACACTCGTCGATGACGAACAACATGCGGGCATCCATCGAACGCCGTTTCATGCTGATGGATTGCCCACCGGTGTCTATTATTATCGCGTCAAGACTTCGGGGTTTCTCCAGACGAAGAGGATGTTGCTTCTAAAGTAGAATCAGGAAGGCCATTTCGTTTCGGGGGTTCGCGTGCGGGCATTCTCGGCGCGCGCGATCACGAACAGCAGGTCTGATAGCCGGTTGAGATAGATGACGGGCACCTCCCCTCCCTTTTCAATCCGGGCAAGCTGGACCAAAAGCCGCTCGGCCCTTCTGCAGACTGTGCGGGCGAAGTGCATCATCGAGGCGGGGGCGCTGCCTCCAGGCAGGATAAAATTCCTCAAAGGGCGAAGCTTCCCTTCGATTTTGTCGATATGCCGTTCAAGCCGGTCTACGTCGGATGAGCGTACCCGATCTTCCTTCTTTTTCGCGGATGTTCCCGCGGAGGCGAGATCGGCCCCGAGCCCGAACAGGTCGTGTTGAATCTGCTCGAGGATTTTGTCGATCTCCGGGCCGGGTTTGAGCGAACGGCATATTCCGATCACGCTGTTCAGCTCGTCGACCGTCCCGAAGGCCTCGATCCGCAGCGAATCCTTGGGCACCCGCTTTCCGCCGAATAAAGCAGTCTCCCCCTTGTCGCCCCTCCGCGTGTAAATCTTCAACCCCGTCTCCGGTGTCCATTCTTCATATATAATGGAAGCTCGTCGAAAAAATGAACGGAGGTCCTTATGCCCTTGAAGAAATTCTCCAGGCTGATGAACTCGTCCGGGGCGTGCGCGTTCTCGTCGGGGAGTCCGAATCCCAGCAGGACGGTGTCCAGCCCGAGGATCTGTTTGAATTGCACTACTATTGGTATCGATCCGCCCTCCCTCTGGTAGACGGGTTTCTTGCCGAATCCTTTTTCCAGCGCCGCGACGGCGGCCTTCACGCCGGGACTGTCGATGGGGGTTAAGGCAGGTTCTCCACCATGTATGTAGATCGCGTCCGCCTGGACGGTTTTCGGCGCGATTTTTTTGATGTACTTCTGGAATAATTTTGCGATCTTGCCGGCGCTCTGGTCCGGGACGAGGCGCATCGAAATCTTCGCCGACGCCTTCGAAGGGAGGACCGTCTTTGCGCCCTCACCCGTGAATCCCCCCCAGATGCCGTTGCTCTCCAGGGTCGGCCGCGCCCACAATCGCTCGAGCGTCGTAAATCCCTTTTCGCCATAGAGCGCCCGAACCCCCAGCTCGCGGGCATACTTCTTGTCGCTCCAGGGAAGCTTTGATAGCGCCCGGCGTTCCTTTTTGGAAAGCGGGCGCACATCGTCGTAAAATCCGGGGATCGTGACGCGCCCGTTCTTATCATGCATGCCCGCAATCATCTCCGCAAGCGCCTGGATCGGGTTATGGACGGAACCGCCGAACGAGCCGGAGTGAAGATCCCGGTTCGGACCGGTGACGTCGAGCTGCATGTAGCTGATGCCGCGCAGGCCGTAGCAAACGGAGGGGACTCCCTTGGCGAACATCGGCGTATCCGAAATCAACACCAGGTCGGCCTTGAGCAACTCTTTGTGTTCCCGGACGAAGATTTCGAGATGCTCGCTGCCGATCTCCTCCTCCCCCTCGATGATCATCTTCAGATTGATTGGAAGTCTGCCGAGGTTCTTGAGATACGCCTCGATGCTTTTAAAGTGCACGAATACCTGCCCCTTGTCGTCGGCCGTTCCCCGCGCATACAGGTTTTCACCGCGGATTGTCGCGTCGAAGGGTGGAGACGTCCACAGATTGACCGGGTCGACCGGCTGGACGTCGTAGTGGCCGTAAAACAAAACTGTCGGTTTCCCGGGCGCCCCCATCCAATCGGCATAAACGATCGGATGGCCTGCCGTCGCGAACACCTGGACGGTTTGCATCCCGATCCCTCTCAGGTGCGCGGCGATCCAATCGGCGCACCGGGCCACATCCCCTTTCTTCTGCGGGTCCGTGCTCACGCTCGGTATTGCGATCAGCTCTTTGAGTTCGTCGAGATAGCGCGAGTGGTTCGCCTCGACATAGTTCAGGACTTGGTCCATGGCGCTCGGGTAAATGGAGAGAAAGGAAATTGCCGTCCAATATAGCAACAACCGCCTGCAGTTGCAAGGTGTGGCGGCGGCCGCGCGGGCCAAACTTCATATGCGACCAGGTTGGATTCCTTGAAAATGACGGCGGCTTTGGGTATCTTGCTCCACACGCCATTTGCGCTCCGATGAAGCTCCCGATCATTCTTTGTGAAATAGCTCTTCCCTTACTCTATTTCGCCACCATCTGGGTTTATGCAAGAGCGTTCTTCAGCAACATCCGCCCGGCCGAACGCCTCAGCACGCCGTTGTTATTCGCGACGCTCCTGACGCACGGGTTCTACATAGCCATGCGCACGGCGGAGTTGCGCCACCCTCCGATCACGTCTGTTTTCGAGATTTTTTCCTTGATGGCGTTCACCGTCGCCCTGGTTTATGCCTATATCGAATGGCGCCTCAAAATAAAGTCGACCGGGTACTTCATCCTGATTCTGCCATTTTTCTTCCAGCTCGTCTCGTCGATATTTATCAGGGAAGTCTCGGAAGTGCCGCCAATTTTACAAAGCAACCTGCTGGGTTTCCACGTCTTGAGCGCCCTCCTGGGCTATGCCGCGATCACGATATCCGCGGTCTACGGGTTCCTCTATCTGATGCTCTACCATGAGATCAAATTCAGCGGTTTCGGGGTGGTGTACAAACGCCTGCCGAACCTTGAAACGCTCGAGCGGATGAGCTTCACCGCAACACTCTTCGGGTTCGTCCTCCTGACGGTCGCCATCATCGCCGGGATCGCGTGGCTGCCGCGCATCACGCAGGAGGTGTCCTACACTGATCCGAAGCTCTTCGGCACCTTCGCAATCTGGCTCATTTACGCGGCCGGTCTGGCTGCAAAACGCCTCAAGCACTGGCAGGGGCGGCGGATGATGATCCTGTCGGTGTTCGGCTTCGCGACGGCGATGTTCTCGATGACAGTGATCAATATTTTTCTGAGCAGCTTCCATAAGTTCTATTGAGCATATGAATTTCTACTGCCTGGGGATCAACCACCGGACGGCGCCGCTTGAGACGCGGGAGAAGCTTTGGTTCTCCACCGAGGAGATACGCTCGGTGGTGCCCTCCCTGCGGCAAAAACAGGTTGACGACTGCGTCCTGGTCTCGACCTGCAACCGGACTGAGCTCTATTACACGATCCGCGATGGTTCTGCAAACGGCGAGCCGTTGTGGATGCGCCTTGCCGGCCACAAGCAGGCGCTCGGCGCAGTCCGGGAAGAACATTTCTATATGATCCCCTCTCTCAACGCCGTGAAACACCTGTTCAATGTCGCCTCCGGGATCGATTCGATGATCCTCGGGGATATCCAGATCGTCAGCCAGATCAGGGACGCTTATGCGATTGCCCGGTCCCTCTCGGCGACCGGGGCCGTCACGAACCGGATCTTCGATTCCGCGCTCAGGATCGCCAAGCGGGCGCGGACCGAGACCGAGATCAGCGAAGGCGCGGTCTCGCTCAGCTATGCGGCGGCAGAGTTGTCTTCGAAGATCTTTTCTGATTTAAGCAAGCGGACCGCCCTTCTTATCGGTAGTGGGGAAACCGGAAAACTCACCGCGCGCCATCTCGTCGGGAAGAATATCGGGACGCTGCTTCTTGCCAACCGGACGCGGCAGCACGCCGAGGATCTTGCCGCGCTTCTCCGGGGCCGCGTGATCGACTTCGACAGGATCGCCGCGGAACTGGAAGCCGTCGACATCGTGATCAGTTCGATCAACGCGCCCTCGTACATCCTGTCGGAGCAGGATCTCCGCCGTGCGATGAAACTCCGGGGAGCGAGGCCGCTGTTTATTATTGATATCGGCGTCCCGCGCAATATCGATCCGGCCGCGAACTCGATCGAGAGCGTTTTTCTTCACAACCTGGATACGCTGAACTTCGTCGTCGGCAAGAATCTTCGTCACCGCGAGTCGGAGGTGCCCAAGATCCGCCGGATCATCCTCGGGGAACTCATCCAGTTCAATCGCTGGCATGCGTCGCTCGAAGCCAATCCGACGATCGAGGAGCTTCGCGAGCGCCTGGAACAGATCCGGCGGCAGGAAGTCGAGCATCACCTTCGCCGCTTCTCCCCGCTCGATCAAGAGGAGATCGACGTCCTCACCAAGCGGATCGTGAATAAAATATTGCACACCCCCACGGTGAATCTTAAAAACGGAACGGACACGCATCAAACCATGCGGGACAAGATTTCCCTCGTGCGCCATCTCTTCGGGCTGGACAAAAGGAATACCGAATGAGGGCCGTCATCGGAACGCGCGGAAGCCCCCTCGCCCTCTGGCAGTCGAACTACGTCAGGAATGAACTCCTGAAGCTCTATCCGGGAATGGAGGTCGGGATCGAAATCATCAACACGACCGGAGACGCCATTCCCGAAGCGCCGCTTTCGAAGATCGGCTCGAAAGGACTGTTCACGAAGGAGATCGATCGCGCGCTTCTCGATCGCCGGGTCGATCTCGCCGTCCATAGTTTGAAGGACATGCCGACCATCCTCCCGGAAGGACTCGCCGTCGGGGCTGTCACCGTGCGCGAAGACGTCCGCGATGTGTTTATCGCTCATCCGGGGAAGCCGGCGAAGCGCATCGACGATCTGCCGCACGGCGCGACGATCGCCACGGGGAGCCCGCGGAGAACATGCCAGCTTCTCCGTTGGCGCCCGGATCTGCGTATCGTGGGCCTGCGCGGCAATCTGAACACGCGCCTGGAGAAACTCGACCTCTCCGATTGGCACGGGATCATCCTCGCGAAGGCGGGCGTCGTCCGCCTCGGGGCCAGGGAGAGGATCTCCGAGACGATTCCCGTCGAACGAATCCTGCCGGCCGTCGGGCAGGGAGCGCTCTGTATCGAGGTCCGTGCCGACGACGGCGAACTTATCAATCTGGTAAAGCCGCTCAATAGTGAGGCCGCGAGGATCGCAACCGACGGCGAGCGGGCCCTCCTGCGCGTGCTCGAAGGGGGCTGCCAGGTGCCGGTCGGCGCGTACGGAAGAATCGAACGGAACGAGTTTTTTCTCGATGCCATCATCGGCAGCCTTGACGGAGGAACGATCGTCCGGGGGCAGGAGCATGGGCCTCCCGCCCAATCCGTGGCGCTGGGGCAGCGACTCGGCAAGACGATTCTGGAAAGAGGCGGGAGAGAGCTGCTGGAGACGATGCGCAATCCGAACCTTCAGCAAGCTCCCGAAGTGTAGGGTCCCGTGATACGCCTCGCTGGCCAGAATATCCTTATTACGCGCGCAGCCGGGCAGGCCGGCGAACTTGCCCGGCAGATTGTGCGGCGCGGCGGTGTTCCAATCCTCTTTCCCACGATCGCGATCCGGCCCCCGGAGTCATGGAAAGATTGCGACGTTGAGATCGACGCCCTACCGAGTTACGACGGTATCATTTTTACGAGCGCCAACGGGGTCAAATGCTTCTTCGGGCGCTGCGTCCACCACGGCCTTACGGCTGATGATTTGCGGTCGAAGCTGATCTGTGCTGTGGGAGAGCAGACAAGGCGCGCGGCGAGCAGGATCGGACTAACGGTCACGACGATGCCCGAGAAATACAGCGCGCTGGATCTCGCGGGGGCCGTGGGAGACGAGTTCCTCAAGGGCAAGCGTTATCTTCATCCGCGGAGCAACCTGGGAGACGATGCTCTCGCGGAGAATTTCAGGCGGCGGCGGGCGCATGTGCGCCCTGTGGTCGTGTACCGGACCGTCCGGCCGGACCCCGAAAGTTTCGACCGGGTGCGGACGATGCTGCTCCGGGGCGAAATCGACGTCGTGACCTTCACGAGCCCGTCGACATTCGGGAATTTCGTGTCTTTCTTTTCGGCCGACGAGATCGAGCAATTCCGCCCTCTTATCCGAATCGCGGCCATTGGCCCCTCGACGGCCGAGGCAATCGAGCAATCCCGGATGGCCGTCGACATCTTTACCGAACAAGCTTCGGTCGGATCGCTGATCGAATCGATCTGCCGATATTTTGCTCCCGGCTTCGGGCGGGCCGGTTCAACCCCACCGCGCAGACCGAGTGATGGATAACGATCTTTTTTTGAGGGCGTGTCTGAGGCAGCCCACCGCGCGCACCCCCGTCTGGATGATGAGGCAGGCAGGGCGATACCTCCCGGCATACCGGGAACTGCGTAAGAAATTCGATTTTCTCCGCCTCTGCAAGACCCCCGAGCTCGCGTCGCAGGTGACGCTCCAGCCGGTCGAACTTCTCGGCGTCGACGCCGCAATCATCTTTTCGGATATCCTGGTCCTTCCGGAAGCGATGGGCATGGAACTCATCGTCGACGAGTCGGGCGGCGGGCCGCGCTTCCCGGCCCCGCTGCGCTCGGCGCAGGACATCGCCCGGCTGATTCAACCCGACCCGGCCGGGCATCTGAATTTCGTGATGGAGGCCCTGACGATGACGCGAAGGCAACTCAACGGGTCGGTGCCCCTGATCGGTTTTTCTGGATCTCCCTGGACTCTCGCCACGTACATGGTCGAGGGCGGGCGCTCGACGTCGTTTCGTTTTATCAAAGCGATTTTGTACAATTGTCCGGAGCTGGCCCACGAGCTTCTCGACAAACTTGCGGTCGCCGTCGCCGCCTATCTCAGCGCGCAGATCGAAGCAGGGGCACAGGCAGTTCAAATCTTTGACACGTGGGGCGGAGTCCTCTCCGGGGACGCCTTCCGCGAATTTTCCCTGCGGTACATCGAGCAGGCCGTCGCGGGGATCAGGGCGCAGGGAGCGCCGATTATTGTGTTTTGCAAGGATTGCGGGCATTCGATAGATGCCGTCGCCCGCACCGGATGCCAGGTCGTCGGCCTGGACTGGACCGTGGATATCGGACGCGCCCGGAAGATGGTCGGGGACCGGGTCGCGCTTCAGGGGAATCTCGATCCTGCGATACTGAACTCTTCGCCCGGCCGCATTCGTGAGGAGGTAAAAACCATTCTCA
>Ga0137399_10000714_pt1 | contig 13930 bp, 10 predicted proteins | sample czorhiz316metaG_FD_104810 | JGI IMG/M metagenome (GOLD analysis project Ga0137399, IMG submission 104810) | Vadose zone soil microbial communities from Angelo Coast Range Reserve, California, USA - czorhiz3.16 metaG | ecosystem: Environmental > Terrestrial > Soil > Vadose zone | place: USA...
ACCGCGACGCGCGCCGCGCGGGGCTCGACGCCGCGCGAAGCGAGGAGGTGATCGAGCGCGGCCTGCTCGAACGCCACCGATCCCGGGGAGCGGGCGAGCGGCAGCGGGATGCCGCTGGTTCCGCCGGTGCTCGAGGGGATCGACCAGCCGCGACTTCGCAGGAAGTCCGCCGGGCGCGTGCGCACCGCGGCGGGATCGAGCAGCGGCCAGCGCTCGACCCTATCTCCTGCGCCCAAGCGGTGTCCGTACCCGGTGCGGGCCGCCACCTCGAGCGCGCGGCCGAGACGGGCTGCGGTGAGGGCGCGCCGTCCGTCCAGATCCGCGCGCTCGAGTCGCGCGAGCCAGGCGCGCGCGCGCGGATAATAGAGCGGATTGCGGCGCACCAGCGCTTCGCCCACGGCGCTGCGCTTCACCGGTGAGCCGGCGCGGTGGAACGCCGAGAAGAACGTCATGCCGGGACCGGAAGCGGCTCCTGCTCCGGCACCGGCTCCTGGCCGCGGGCGGGATACGCCACGCGATACGCCGAGACCAGCATCGCGAACATGAGCCAGACCTCGAACTGATAGATCGTGTTTCGCAGGTAGTCGATCTTGATCTGGTCGAGCGCGAACACCATGAGTTGCACGTTCGCGATCAGCAGGAACGCGCGCGCGTAACCGGGATCGTTCAGGTCGTCGCTGGCCCGGTTCGAGAGCTGGAACAGGCGCCCGAGCAGGATCAGGAAGAACAGCAGGCCCACGGAGCCCACCAGGTTCGCGACGTAGAGATACACGTTGTGCGGCCAGAACCAGATGCGGGTTCCGGTCTGCGGCGAATAGTACGGGCCATGCCCGATCACGGGGTGCTCGAGGAAGCGCTCCCATCCCCCCGCCCACGCGCCCACGCGACTGTCGGGAACGATGCCGACGAAGCGGGTCTCCGCCAGACGCGCGCCGACGTCTCCGGAGTGGGTGAAATGCGAGACGTAGAAATCCATCGACATCGCGCCGCTCGCGATCGCGGCCACGGCGAACGTGAGCGGCACCACGCGCAGCCGCCGGCGCATGCGGAACAACAGGTACAGCAGCCCGGCGGTGAGCGAGATGACCGCGCCGCGCGTCACGGTGGCGAACAGCACGAAGATGTCCACCACGAACAGCCCCGCGAGCGCGAGCCGTGGATACAGCGAGCGCGCCCGCACGAACAGGAACACCACCAGCAGGCTGCTGATGGCGCAGAATTCGGAGAGCAGCTCGAAATCGAAGAACGGGCCGCCGACCCGGACGTTGCGCGTGTTGAACTCCGTGCCCTGGGTCGCGCGGAAGTCGAGCCATCCGGGAATCAGAACCTGGCCCGGGTGATTGAGCTCGAAGATCGCCATCAGGCAGATGGTGGTGAGCGAGACCGCCTGGAAGAGCTGCAGGCGCTTGAGGTCGGTTGCGGTGCGAACGTTGCTGACCACCATGTAGAACAGCAGCACGCTGACCGCGAACAGCTCCGCATTCTGGAGCGCGTAGCGAAACGAGATCGGATTGTCGATGTTGTAGAACGAGATCGCATACGCCATCAGCAGGCCGGCGATCGGCGCATCCACCGGCGTGCCGGTGGGCAGCGGACTGCGCCGCTGCGAGGCGCGCAGCAGCCAGATCACGAGCAGCAGGAGGATGAACGCGAGGTTCGTGTTCCCGAACACCGTGCCGCGCGGATACGGGATCGCGAGGATCAAGAGGCCGAGCCCGGTCAGCGTGTCCATGCGCCACGCCAGTCCCGTGAGAACCACGGCCGCCGCGACCGCGAGCACGCGCTTGTCGGGCTGCATGTACTGGAGCCCGATCAGCATTCCGAGCCCGATCACCGCCGCCACGCGCAGCACCACGCCGAGCCAGCCGCGCGGCAGGCGCAGCGGACGTGTCAGCCGGTAGGCGTTTGCCATCACACCGCTCCGAACCGCTTCCGCACCAGGAACGCCAGATTGTCCCAGCCGTCGCGCCACTTCTGCAGCTTCACCTCGCCGATGCGCGCGCCATACGGGATGTGCCCTTCCCCGAATTTCAACCCGCGCAGCAGCGCCTCCAACTTGATCTCCTCGCTGAACGCCATGCCGTCCGAGGTGAGCCGCAGCTTTTCCAGCACTTCCCGCCGGAACACCCACATCCCGGACTGGCTGTCGCGGATCGGCTTGAAGAACAGCAGCGCGGCCGCCACGGTGAGCACCCAGTTGCCGAGCCGGTTCGAGAGGTGCATGGCGTTACGATCGGTGAGCGGGAAGCGGCTGGCCGACAGGAAATCCCAGCGGCGCTCGGCCAGCTGGTCCACCAGGCGCGTGATTTCCTCGGGCGGATACGTGCCGTCGCCGTCCAGCGTGATGATCACGTCCCCGGTCGCGGCGCGCAGGCCCGCCTTGTACGCTGCGCCGTACCCGGCAGTGGGCTCCGGAACCACGCGCGCGCCCAGCGACCGCGCGACTTCCGCGGTGCGGTCGGTGCAGTTGTTGTCCACCACCACGACCTCGTCCACCGCCTGCGGCATGCGGCCGATCACTTCACGCACCCCGTCTTCTTCGTTGTAACACGGGATCACGACGCTGAGCTTGAGGTTCCGGTGCATTCAGGGGGTTTCGGACGCGTAGGAGGGGGAAGGTCGAAGCGAGAAGAACCAGAGGCTCACAGCCACGATTCTATCAATGCCCGGATGCGCCCGGCAAGGCTCGGCGTGGACCCGAGCCGCCTTCGACCCGAATGAATCCTGAGGATCGTGCGGATTGCACGAACGGTGGTTCATCGCTTCGCCCCACGCCCGGGATCGATCACGCGGAACACCGTGACATCCCGGTCCGGATCCGCGTGATCGATCGAGAGTGCCGCGGGCAGACGCCCGCCGGGGCAGCGCGAGGCGAGCGTGTCGAGGCCGGAGGTCGGGAGCGCGGCCCAGCGCACGTTCAGGCGGCGCACCGTCTCCATGAAACGGACCGAGTCGGCCACCACGAAATGCACCGCCGGCCGGTCCGTGAACCACGCCCAGTAGGATGTGGTCTTCGCCATCACCGCCTCGTCGGGCGTGAGACGTTCGCGCAGGAACGGGGCCTCGTGGCGGGCCGCCGCGAGCTCCGGCTCGACCTGGCGCGCGAGCAGCGCCGGGCGCGTGAACGCCACCACCAGAGGTCCGATCAGAGCCAGGGCCAGCACCGCCGGCACCGCCAGCGCGCGCGGCGCGGCGCGTCCGCCCGCGGCGGCGGCGCGGGTCCGCCTGAGATCGAGCGCGCGGGCGGACCACGCCGCTCCGGCCCCGGCGAGCAGGCACCAGGTCCACATGCTGCTGGTGAAGTAGTACGTGGCCCAGTTGACCGCGAGGATGAACCCCACGGTCACGCCGCCGTAAAGCGCGGCGAAGCCCCAGTCGCGGCGCGACGGCCACAGCGCCACGATTCCGATCCCGAGCGCCAGCATCCACAGCGGATCGCCGTACAGTTCGCGCGGCAGGGCCCACTTCGTGAACACTCCGATGCTCCACAGGGTGTGCGCGGCCACCGCGCCGGGATGCGCGAGCGCGAACGCGAGCGGCGAGCCCGGGTGCTCGAGCCCGTGCGAAAACGTAATGTGGTCCACGTAGGGCCACAGCCCGTACGCCGTGACGTCGCTGTAGAACGGCACGCCGAACAACCGCAGGTTGCGGGCGATCAGCGGCGACATGACGAGCAACGCGAAGCTGGCCGCGATCAGGAGCCCGGAGAACGTGCGGCGCGGCGAGCGGCCGCGCGCCATGAGCAGCACCAGCGCCGGGAGCGCGAGCAGGGTCTGCGCCCGCAGCAGGTACGAGGCCCCGACCAGCGCTCCGCCCATGGCATCGAGCCCGATCCCGCGGTTTTCCCGGCTCGCGGCGCGCATGCCCCAGGCCGCGCAGAGAAACGACAGCGCGATCGTGAGCGCGAACAACGACTCCACCAGCACGCTCACCGATTTGTCCGCAAGCAGCGGACTGCCGGCCGCGATCAGCGCGGCGAGCAGCGCGACGAGCGGATCCGCGAACGCCTGGCGCGCCAGCAGCCAGATCACGAGCGGCAGCAGCAGGCCCGCAACCAGCGAGATCGCCTGTCCGGCGCGGAACGGATCGCGTCCGGCGCGCGTGGCCTGCGCGATCAGCCACGGATAGCCCGGCTCCTTGAACGTCTCGGGCATGGGGAGTCGCGCCGGCTGGATCCACGCCGGCCACGCCGCCGGGTTCGAGAAACCCTGGCCGCGCTCGAAGCAGCGCGCGATGTTCAGAAAATGCGCGCTGTCCGCGTCCATCGTGTCCGGGCGGAACTTCGGAAGCTCGATCAGCCGCGGGATCAGGGAGAACGCGAGGATCAGGAGCAGCGACGCCGCGCGGCCGGGTGTGCCGTCGTGCGCGAGACCGCGAGAGCCGGGCGGGCCGCCCGGAGCGCCCGATCCGCTCATGCCACTCGCGGCATGGGGCGTGAGCGGATGTGTCGAATCAGCGTGAAGTAGCGCGAGATGGTGCGCATCATCTTCATCTTGCTCGCGCCCTCCTTGAGATCGTAGCGCAGGATCAGCGGGGACTCGGCGACCACGGCGCCGCCTCTTCCGAGTTTGAGCAGCAGCTCCGCCATGCAGGTGAAGCCGGCCTCCTCGATCAGGTTTTCGCCCCACAGCGAAGCGGCCCGGCGCAGCGTGGACGCGCGATACAGCCGGAATCCGCAGGTGTAGTCCCGCGCGCCGCGCACCGGAACGGTGAGGGTGAGGAGGAAGCTCGCGCCGCGCGACAGGAACTGGCGCAGTCGCGTGAGGCCGACTTCCTGGCCCCCCGGCGCGTATCGCGACGCGATCACCACGTCGGCGCGCGTCTCCTGCATGCGCCGGTACAGCTCGGGAAGCAGACCCGGATCGTGTGTGTTGTCGGCGTCCATGGTGGCGATCACGTCTTCGTCGGAGGCTCGCTTCAGCGCCGCGGAAACCCCGGTGCGAAGCGCCGCTCCGAGGCCGCGATTCACCACATGGGGGACCACTTCGATCGCGAGCCGCCCCTCGAAGGACCGGGCGGCGGCGATGGTCTGATCCACGCTTCCGTCGTCCACCACCAGGACCGCGAGGCGGTGGCCGGAGCCCTGGAGGCCTAAGGAAAGCGGCCCACAGCGCTCGAGCAGGGCCGGGAGGGAACGCTCTTCGTTATAGGCCGGCAGAGTCAGCCAGAACGTGGCCAATCGGGGTCTCCAGCGATCAGGAGCAGCAGCGCCGGCGGACTCGAGGCCCGCAGTGGAGGGGTAGCCTCGACGCGGAAAGAGTCAAAGATAATATCATACGGGACCGGGGTCTCCCGGAGTCGAGGGGAGGCGCGTCAGGACCGCGAACCGCGCAGGCCCCGCCATCTTGCGCTTGATTCTCTGTCAGGGCTTTGATAACGTCGTTTGCGTTCGCAGCGCGTGCAGGCCACGGGGAGGAGTCACCCAGATCCATTGCTAACTGGGTTCGTCGTTCAAGAGCGAGCCAACACAACCGGGTGTGTGTGCAGTTGCCCGGCTGCCTGGCAAGTCGCCAGGGCCTGCATCTGAGGTTAGACATCTTGCTGTTTCCCCCGTCGCTCGTACTCGACCAGTCCAGGACCCAGTCCGACCGGATGAAGCGAGATTTTTGAACCGAGGGGATATTACCTCCCTTCGGTTTTTTTGCGGGCGACACAACATCAAGAGCGCGCACCATGGAGCCCGACATCCTCGCGACCCCCAGTGATCCCGCGCGTGAACCGTACTGGTCCGCGCATGCGCAGTCCCCGACCCTCCCGGTGGACTCGACCCATCTCACTGCCGCTCCCGCACGCGTGCCCGGCCACATCGAGCACGCGAACGGAAACGGCACGAATGGTCACGGTGTAAACGGCCATCGTCTCGGACTCGCGACGCGCGAGCGCGTGTGGAGTGCGGTCGCCTCCGGCGCCGAAGTCGCCGCGCTTCCCCGGGGCATGGTCCCCGCGATCGCGGCGCCGCGGGACCGCGGCCTCTACCTGCGTGCCGGCAAGCGATTGTTCGACCTGGTGGGCGCCACCGTGGCGCTGGTGCTGAGCGCGCCGGTCCTCCTGCTCGCCGCACTCCTGATCAAGCTGGAATCCCGCGGCCCGGTGTTCTACAAGTCCACGCGCATCGGACGCGGCGGGCGGCCGTTCACGTTCTACAAGTTGCGCTCCATGGTGAACGGCGCCGATCGCCACCGCCATCACCTCACGCATCTCAACGAGACCGATGGTCCGGTATTCAAGATGTGCAATGATCCGCGCATCACCCGGGTCGGACGGTTCCTGCGCACCACCAGCATCGACGAGATTCCCCAGTTCTTCCACGTGCTGGGCGGCTCGATGTCGCTGGTGGGACCGCGGCCCCCGATTCCGGAGGAAGTCGCGCAATACGAGCCGTGGCAGATGCGCCGTCTCGACGTGCGGCCCGGCCTGACCTGCCTGTGGCAGATCAGCGGGAGAAGCCGGATCGGATTCCAGGAGTGGATGAGACTCGACCTCGAGTACATCAAGCACCAGTCCGTGATGCTGGACCTCAAGATTCTGCTCCGCACGATTCCCGCCGTTCTGTCCCGCGAGGGCGCCTACTGACGGGAGCGAAAACGAAGCCTTCGACGCCGTCGAGTTCCCGGCCGTCCCCGCCCTTAGCGCCCACCGCTCCTTCTTCGGCCCTGGTCTGGTCCGTGCTCGCCGCCACGCTGGCGGCGGCCGTGCTGCGCCTTTTTCATCTGGGCGCGCAGAGTCTGTGGATCGACGAGGTCCTCACCTGGTACAGCGCGAACGTGGGCGGCCCGCTCGGGGTGCGGGATGTGATCGAAAACGTGCACGGCCCGCTGTACGCGCTGGTGGTGCACGGGATGGGCCGATGGACCGGCGATTCGGAGTGGGGGCTGAGGCTGCCGTCGGCGCTGGCGGGAATCGCGACCGTGCCGGCGATGGCGTGGCTGGCGCACCGGTGGATCGGGCGCGAAGCCGCCCCGTGGGCCGCATGGCTGGCCGCGTTGTCGCCGTTTCTGATCTGGTATTCGCAGGAGGCTCGTCCCTACGCGATGATGATCCTGTTCGTGTGCCTGAGCAGCGCCGCGCTGCTGCGCCTCGCGGAATCCGGCGCAGAGGCGCCCGCGCGCGCCCCGCGGCGCGGCGGGGCCGCGCTCTATGGCGGGTCGACGCTGGCGGGGCTGCTGGTCAGCCCGTCGTTCGCGTTCGTCCTCCCGGTTCAGCTCAGGTGGTGGCTCGCCGATCGTGTGGCGCGCCCGCAACGACTCCGGTTTGCGGCGCTCGCGATCGGCGTGCTGGTGCTGGCGGCGCTCCCATTCACGCCTCAGGCGCTCAAGACCTGGGACTGGCAGCGCCTCCATCCCGGGCGCGGCGCGACGCCGGGCGAGAAGAGCCTGCGTGGCGCCACCACGTTTCATCCGGCGGCGATTCCGTTCGCGCTGCACGCGTTCGCGGTGGGCTACACGCTGGGTCCCTCGCTGCGCGAGCTGCGCGCGGATCCTTCGGTCGCGACGCTGGCGCGCCACGCCGGCGAGCTGGCCGCGACCGGCGTGGTGTTCGGCGCGCTCTCCGTGCTCGCGCTCCTCGCGCTCGCGCGGCGCGGGCGGCTCGCCGACGCGCTGCTGTGGGCCGGGATTCCGCTCCTGATCGTGAGCTGGTTTGCGCTCTCCAACTTCAAGGTGTTCCACCCGCGCTATCTCGCGGTGGCCGCGCCGCCGTTCCTGCTCGGGATCGCCGCGGCCCTTGCCGACCAGAAGCCGCGCGGGCGCGCGGTGCTGGGTGGCGCGCTGCTGGCGCTGTGGGGGATTTCCCTGTGGCATCACTACACGGTTCCGGGGTACGGCAAGGAGGATCAGCGCGGCGCCGCGCGGCTGGTGAGCGCGCGGATTGCGGCCCGAGAGCAGGTGATCGCGGTCAACTCGATCGATCCCATGCTCTACTACTATCGCGGGTCCGCGCCGCTCACGCCGTTCTGGCTCGGATTCGCGAGCGACGAGGCGATGCTGGAGCGGCGCTTCGATGATGAGCTCGCGGGGCGTCCCGGGGCGTGGGTGGTGCTGAGCCGGCCGGAGGACCTGGATCCGGCCGGGCGATTCGCGAAGCAGATGGATACCCGCTTTCCGGACGCCGAGCGGTTCGCGTTCGAGGGCGTGAGAGTGTGGCACGTACGGAACCACGCGGCGCCGGGCGGCGCGCGCGATTGAGCGAAGCCCGGAACGGGCGGCGAGGAGAACGCATGCGGGTGGTCGTGGTGGGTCTCGGGTACGTGGGATCGGTGTGCTCCGCCTGTCTCGCGAGCCGCGGCCACGTCGTGGTGGGGGTCGACACCAGCGCGTTCAAAGTGGACTGCATCGGCCGCGGCGAGAGCCCGATCGTCGAGACCGGGCTCGCGGCCCTGATCGCCGAGGCGCGCGGCCACGGCAGGCTCTCGGCCACCACACGCATCGACGAAGCCATGCGCGGCGCCGAGGTGGTCCTGATCTGCGTGGGCACGCCGAGCGCGGAAGACGGGAGCTTGAACCTCGATCACGTGAAGCGCGCGTGCGCGGAGGTCGGCGCGGCGCTGCGCGGCTCCGGCACGTTCACCACGGTGGTGATGCGCAGCACCATGCTTCCGGGCAGCGTCGAGCACGAGCTCAAGCCGGTGCTCGAGAGCGCCTCGGGGCTCGCCGCCACGCGTGACTTCGGCCTCGCGTACAACCCGGAATTCCTGCGCGAGGGCACCGCGGTGGCCGACTTCTTCGGCGCCGAGCTGACCGTGGTCGGGGCCGACGATGCCCGCAGCGCGGGCGCGGTGCGATCGCTCTACGAGGGGATCGGCGGCGCGACGCAGATCACCCCGATCCGCACCGCCGAGATGCTGAAGTACGTGAACAACGCGTTCCACGCGCTCAAGGTCTCGTTCGCGAACGAGATCGGACGGCTGTGCCAGCGCGAAGGGATCGACAGCCACGCGGTGATGGATCTGTTCTGCCTCGACACCCGGTTGAACCTCGGCCCGAACTATCTCAAGCCCGGGTTCGCGTTCGGCGGCTCGTGCCTGCCGAAGGACCTGCGCGCGCTGGCCTCGCGCGCGCGCCGGCACGATCTCGAGCTGCCGGTGCTCGGCTCGATCCTGCCCTCGAACGACGTGCACATCGAAGCCGCGATCCACCTGATCGAGCAGCTCAAGCATCGCCGGGTCGGCGTGCTCGGGCTCTCGTTCAAGGCCGAGACCGACGATCTGCGCGAGAGCCCGATCCTGCGCGTCATCGGCGCGCTGGTGGGCAAGGGCTACTCGGTGCTGCTGCACGATCCCAACATCGACATGCAGCGGGTGCTGGGCGCGAACCGCGCGTTCGTTGAGCATGAGGTGCCGTACCTGCCGGAGCGCCTGCGCACCGATCTCGGCGAGGTGCTGAACGGCAGCGAGATCGTGGTGGTCGCGAACGGCGCCAGTCTGTACCGCGGCGTCGGCGCGAAGCTCAAGGACGGGCAGTGTCTGGTCGACCTGGTGCATGCGGTCGATCCCGCGAGCGTCCGGCACGGGGAGTACCATGGCCTCGCGTGGTAGGGTGCTTCACCTCTCCGAAAACCTGCCGCTCCCGTTCGACCGCCGGGTGTGGATGGAGCTGAACGCGCTGCGCGCGGGCGGCTACGAGATCTCCGCGATCTGCCCGATGGGCGACGCGTGGAACCGCCGGTACGAGGTGATCGACGGCATCCACGTGTGGCGCTATCCGCCGCCGCCGCCGACGCACGGCACGCTCTCGTACGTCTGGGAGTTCCTGTACTGCTGGCTCCAGACCGCTTGGCTCTCGCTCACCGTGCTGTTCCGCCGCGGGTTCGACGTGATCCACGCCGCGAATCCGCCCGACACGTTCTGGGCCATCGCGCTGCCCTACAAGCTGCTCGGCAAGCGCTACGTGTTCGACCACCACGACCTGTGTCCCGAGCTGTACGTGGCGCGTTTCGGCGCGCGCCGCGCCGGCAATCTGCTGCACCGGCTGCTGGGGTCGCTGGAGTGGGCTCAGTTCCGCGTCGCGGACCGCGTCATCTCGACCAACGAATCATACCGGCAGGTCGCGCTCACGCGCGGGCGGGTGGCGCCGGAGCGCGTGGTGGTGGTGCGCAGCGGCCCGAGCCGCGAGCGCTTTGCGACCGTGCGCGCGGTGGACCCGGCGCTCAAGCGCGGCCGCCCGTACCTGATCGCCTATCTCGGCGTCATGGCGCCGCAGGACGGCGTGGATCACCTGCTGCGCGCCGCCGCGCATCTGGTCACGAACGCGGGACGCCGCGACATCTCGTTCACGCTGATCGGGTCGGGGGACTCGTTCGACGAGCTGCGGGCCCTGACGCGCGAGCTGGACCTCGATTCCTGCGTGGAGTTCACCGGACGGATTTCCGACCCGGAGGTCGAGCGCATCCTCGCCACCGCCGACGTGTGCGTCTGCCCCGATCCCCGGAATCCGCTGAACGACGTCTCGACCATGAACAAGATCCTCGAGTACATGGCGTGCGGGCGGCCGATCGTGGCCTACGACCTGCGCGAGCACCGTTATTCGGCGGCCGACGGGGCGCTCTACGCCGAGCCGAACCACGAGGAGGATCTGGCCGCGCGCATCGCCGAGCTGCTCGACGATCCGGCGCGGCGCGAGCGCATGGGCGCGTACAACCGGAAGCGCTTCCTGGACCAGATGGCGTGGGAGTACAGCGCGGCCGAACTGCTGCGCGCCTACGAGGGACTATGCGGCCCGAATCCGAGCGCGTGAGCGTGGTGCTGGCCGAGAGCGGGACCTCGGTCGGCGGGACCGAGCGCGTGGTGTGGGAACTCGCCACGCGCCTTCCGGCCGCGCGATTCGACGTGCGGGTCTGGCTCTCGAGCGCGCCCGGGATCGACGATTTCGCGAGCGCACTCGGGGCGCGCGGCGTCCCGGTCGACCGGGTCCCCGAAGTGGACTCGCGCTGGGACTGGAAGGGGATGTGGGAGACGTGGCGGCGCCTGCGGCGCCTGCGCCCGCGCCTGCTGCATCTCCATCACGTCTGGCCGGCGTCCGACCGCTATCTCGAGTCGCTGGCCGGCATGGCCGGCGTGCCGCACGTGGTGGTGACCGAGCACATCGTGGGACGCCCGCATTCCACCGGCCAGCGCGCGCTCAAGCGGCGCGAGCTGACTCGCGCCGACGCGGTGACCGCGGTATGCGAAGCGGTGGCGAAGACCCTGGTCTCCGACTACGGCGTGGACCGCGCGCGGGTGCGCGTGGTGCCGAACGGCGCGGAGCTGCCCGACGAGGACGAAGAGGCGCCCGAGGCGCGGCGGCTTCGCGCCGCGTTCGGCACCTCGCCGCTGCGGCCGCTGTTCCTGTGCGCGGCGCGGCTCGAGGAGCAGAAGGGTCAGGACGTCCTGCTCGAGGCGGTCGCGATGTTGAAGGAGCGCGGGTTCGAATTCACGCTGGCGCTGGCCGGCGACGGCGCGCGCCGCTCCGCGCTCGAGCATCGGGCCGCCGCGCTCGGACTCGGCGAGCGCGTGCGATTCCTGGGCCAGGTGGAGGCGATCGGACCCCTGCTGCTGGCAGCGGACGCCGTGGTGCTCCCGTCACGCTGGGAGGGATTGCCGCTCACGCTGCTCGAAGCCATGGCGCGCGCGCGCCCGGTGGTGGCGAGCGCGGTCGGGGGCGTGCCCGAAGTGATCGAGAGCGGCGTGCACGGCCTGCTGGTCCCGCCCGGCGATGCCGGCGCGCTCGCGGAGGCCCTGGAGCTCGTGCACCGGAAGCCCGATGCCGCGCAGCGCATGGCGGAGCTGGGCGCCGAACGCGTGCGCGATCGGTACACCTGGGCGCGCGTGGCCGAACAGTTCGAAGCGGTCTACGACGAAGTGCTGGGGCTTGCGAGTTTCGCGCCCGGGACTCCGCGCCGCGCGCGCGGAGGCGGCGCGTGAACACGCTCGGCGTGGTGATCCCGTGTCATCGACAGGAACGCTTCCTGCCCCGCACCCTGGCCGCGCTGCGCTCGCTGCCGGAGGGCTGGCGGGTCGAGGGCGCGCTGGTGCTGGCGACGCCGCAGGGTGTCGATTCCGCGCCGCCCGCGCTCGATCCGGATTGGAAATGGCTGGCGCCGAATCCAGGCGCAGCCCGGGAGCCGCTCACGCCCGGTGCGGCACGCATGGCGGGACTCGCGGCGTGCGGCGGCGAGTGGGTGCTGTTCGTGGACGCCGACGTCGAGGTGGACGCCGCCTGGCTGGCCCGTGCGCTGGGCGAAACCGCTTCCGCCAACCGCAGCAGGCTGGCCGGACTCTGGGGCCCGATCGAGGAATGGTTCGTGGACGATCGTGGCCACGAGAGCCGTGGTGCGCCCGACCTCTATCGCGTCGGGATGCGCGATCGCAACGTGGACTATCTCGCGACGCTCGCGCTCTACCGCCGCTCCGCGCTGCTCGACGCCGGGGGCTACGATCCGAGGCTCAGATCCGAAGAGGACTTCGAGCTGGGCCTGCGCCTGCGGGCGCGCGGATCGGAGCTGCGCTCGCTGGGATGCCTCGCCGCCCGCCACTTCAGTGCCCCGCGCCCGAGTCTCGGCGAGTTGTCGAGGCGCTGGAGCAGCGGACTCTGCTTCGGGCAGGGGCAGGTGCTGAGGCTCTACCTCGGCAAGCCCGGCTTCGGCACGCTGCTGCGCCGTCAGGCGCTCTATCTCGCGACGCTCGCGCTGTGGGCCGCGCTGCCGCTCGCGGCGTGGATCGCGGCGGTGCGCTCGACGCCGGCGCCGCTGCTGGCGTGGCTCGCGGTCGCCGCGGCCGGGATTGCGGCGATGGCGGTACGCAAGCGCTCCGCGCGGCTCGCCGCGCACTCGGTGCTGGCCTGGACGCTGAACGGGCTCGGGCTGGTGGTGGGCTGGTTCCGCATCGATCCTCGCGCCCCGCGGGAGGCGCCATGCTGATCCACGTCGCCACCGACAACGACATCCATCCGCCGCGGTTCGGCGCCACCCAGCGCACGTTCGGCCTGTGCCGCGGCATGGCGCGGCGCCACCAAGTGCAGGCGTTGTGCGTGGTGCCGAACCGCGATCGCGCGCCCGACCGGCAGGTCGAGAACGGTGTCACGCTGATCCGGCGCCGCGCCTGGTACACCAGCCTGGCGTGGCGGCTGGATCGCTGGGGGATCGCTCCCATGGCGGTCGCGGCGCGCGGCCACCGCTCGAGCGCGGCGCGCCTGATCGAGTCACTCGCGGGCGCGGCGACGGTGTTCGCCGCGGATCTGCTGCTCACGCCGCTGTTCGGCCGCCACCCCGCGCCGATCAAGGTCTACACCGCCCACAACGTCGAGGCCGATCACTTCGGGGACACGCATGCTTCGCTCGGAGGCTCCACGCGGTGGCGGGGCGAGATCGAGGCGCTGGAGCGGCACGCGGTGGAAGACGCGGCACGGATCGTGGCGTGCACCCCCGAGGACGCGGCGCGCTTCCATGAACTCTACGCGGTGCCGGCCGGGCGGATCGTGGTGGCGCCGAACGGATGGGACGAGACGCGCGTGCATCCCGCCACCTCGGAATCGCGGGCGCGGGCGCGTGCCGCGCGGGGTTTCGAAGCGCACCAGACCGTCGCGCTGTTCGTCGGCTCCGACGTTCCGCACAACCGCGCGGCCGCCACGCTGCTGCTGGATCGCGTGCTCCCCGCGCTCGCCGCCGACGGCTTCCGGCTGATCGTGGTGGGCTCGGTGTCCCGCGCGCTTGCGGGCCGGAACGCCCCGTGGCTCACGCTCATCCCCGAGGTCGACGATCTCGAGCCCTGGCTGCACGCGGCGGACATCGGACTCAATCCGGTGAGCGCGGGCGGCGGCAGCAACGTCAAGCTTCCGACCTACCTCGCGGCCGGACTCGCGGTGATCACCACGCGGTTCGGGCTGCGCGGGTATGTGGACCTCGGGGGATTCGTGAGCCTCGCGGACCCGGGCGACTTCGCGGACGCACTGCGGACCCG
>Ga0137399_10000718_pt1 | contig 13897 bp, 8 predicted proteins | sample czorhiz316metaG_FD_104810 | JGI IMG/M metagenome (GOLD analysis project Ga0137399, IMG submission 104810) | Vadose zone soil microbial communities from Angelo Coast Range Reserve, California, USA - czorhiz3.16 metaG | ecosystem: Environmental > Terrestrial > Soil > Vadose zone | place: USA...
AGTAACTCGTCGAGATCGGAGAATGTCTCCAGGATGAATAGGTCCACGCCGCGTTCTTCGAGCGCCAGCGCCTGCTCTTTAAAGATTTCGGCCACTTCTACCGCTGGCAGCTCGCGCACCTGGCGCACAATGCCCAGCGGCCCGATCGAGCCGGCAATCAGCACCTCGCGGGCGGCGGCTTCGCGTGCCTCGCGGGCGATCTTGACACCGCGGTAATTGAACGGGGTGGCTTGGTCGCCTAGGCCCAACAGCGCGAGCTTCTGGCGGTTGGCGCCGAAAGTATTGGTCTCGATGATCTGCGCGCCGGCCTCGATATACGCCTGGTGCACACGGAAGACGGCTTCAGGCTGCGTGACGTTCAGTTCCTCGAAGCAGCGCTGCGACCCCGCCACTTCATGCAACATCGAGCCCATCGCCCCATCCGCGATCAGGACCGAGTCCGCAAGCCGCGCATTGAGGTCGTCAATCTTCATCGGTTTCGGTTGATCCCTCCAGGCCTCAATCTGCCTGGGAAAAAAGAGGAAAAGTATATCACTCCGCTGGAGAAGCCTTCGGGAAGGATGATGGCAGAAGGCTCCCGACGCACGAGCCCGTCTCAGCAGACCCAGAGTCCTCCTGCCACCGCAAGGCCGTTCCCACCGCCGCCAGATCCAGAGCGTTTGGACGCGCTCTCCTAAGCCCGCGCTTGCTCCATCAGCCCGGAGATGGTGCTCATCAGATCGTATTTGGTGAGGATCTCATAGTGGGAGTTGTCCATTTCGACGAACACGGCCGGGCCTTCGTGGCTCAGAAGGTAGGTGACGCGCTCCACGGGAGCTTCCCGCGGCACCTGCGGCAGCGGCTTGCCCATGACCTCGCGGATCACCATCTTGCGCAGGTCTTTGCCCTGCAGCGCGAGGTTCAGAATTTGATCTTCGTAGATGGTACCGATGGGAGTGCTATCCTCGAAGACAGGGAGTTGGGAAATGTCCTGTTCCTGCATGGTGCGCAGGGCGTAGAAGACGGTTTGGTAAGGCCGCGCAATAACCAGCTCGCGCACCTTGCCTGTCTTGTGCTTTACACTCACCACATCCCCAGCGGTCAGCGGCACTTCGGACTCCACATATCCGCGCTCGCGCATCCACTCGTCGCTGTACACCTTGCTGAGGTAGCGCATGCCGGTGTCGGGCAGGAACGCTACCACCATGTCGCCGGCTTTGCCTTGCTGCGCCACGCGCAGCGCTCCCCAAACGCAGCCGCCGCCAGAGCCGCCGGTAAAGATGCCCTCCTGCTTGGCCAGGCGACGCGCCCAGGCGAAGCACTCCTGGTCGGTCACCTGCACCACGTCGTCCAGCACCTTGAAATCCATCGTGCTGGGAAAAAAATCTTCACCGATTCCTTCGACCACATACGTCTTGGCCTTGCCGACCTTGCCCATCTTCACGTAATCGTAGTACAGCGAGCCGATTGGATCGACCCCGATCACTTTGATCTGCGGGTTTTTCTCCTTCAAGTAGCGCCCGGCGCCGCTGATCGTTCCTCCGGTGCCCATGCCGCAGACGAAGTGGGTGATTTTGCCCTCGGAGTCCTCCCAAATTTCAGGACCGGTGCTGCGATAGTGCGCCTCCGGATTCATCGGGTTTTCGTATTGGTTGGGGTAGTAGGAGTTGGGTATTTCGCGCGCCAGTTTTTTGGCCACCGAGTAGTAGCTGCGCGGGTCCTCAGGCTCAACGGCGGTGGGGCAGACGATCACTTCGGCTCCCAGCGCCTTGAGTAGATCGATCTTCTCCTTGGATTGCTTGTCGGTGATGGTGAAGACCATTTTATAGCCGCGCACGACGCACACCAGCGCCAGGCCCATGCCGGTGTTGCCCGAAGTGCCTTCGATGATTGTCCCCCCGGGCTTGAGCAGGCCCTTTCTTTCGGCCTCGTCAATCATGGTGATGCCGATGCGGTCTTTCACCGACCCGCCCGGGTTCATGTAATCCAGTTTGACGTAGACCTCGCACTGGAGGTCTTTGGTCAGGCGGTTGAGGCGCACCAGCGGCGTCTGCCCTATCGCCTCCAAAATGTTCTTGCACTTCATTTAAGGTCTCGGTTCTTCTTGCTCGCTCCCCTCCCGACCCTGAAGCGCCAGGATGCGGGATAAGAAAGCCTCTTGCTGGACTTGCTGGAGTTTACCATGCACTCCACGCCTTCTGCATTCGGCAGGCGACACGCGTTTCTCAGCCGCCATTCTACGAGGGGTTGAAGACAAACTCCGTCTCGGCTCGACGCCGGACAGCCTTGCGACGCACCACGACAATCGCCGCTTAGTCCCGACGCCTTTCTCGGCGATGCGGGGCGTATCCCGTAGTAAAATTTGTACATACATATCTTAGATGGTAGCGCTCGCCGCGTTCTGCGTAGTTCTCAGGGGGTAGCGCATGATTGTCCCACTGATCGTTCTGGCCGCCGAAATGCTGCGGGGCGTGGACATCAACCGTCCCACTCCGGTGAGCGCAACGCAATGACGCGAGCCGCTTCGTTTCTGCTTGTTGTCGGCTTGCTGCAGATGGCTGGCGATGTTCTGCGTCTGCCCGCGGTGAAGGCGATCGGCGCAGCCACTGCGGCGTCGCCTGCCCCCAAGGTTTTCTCCGCTGTCCGCGGGCTGGAGACTTATTCGACGCGCTTCTTCATCGAATGGAACGATTGCGCCGGACGCCCGCACGCGCTCGAAATCACGCCCGAGCTGAATGCCCGCGTTCGTGGCCCCTACAATCGCAGGAACGTCTTTGGCGCCGTACTGGCTTACGGTCCCGTGCTGGCCAGCGACCGGCGGACGGCGACCATGTTCAATTCGGTGGCGAGCTATGCGCTCTGCGGCAACGCGCCATTGCTCCGTGAGCTGGGCATCGATCCACGCGGCGTCGTGGGCCGGGTCCGCATCCGGCTTCAACCTCGCGCCGGCAGCAACTTGGCGCATCTGCCGCTGGTGCTCGAGCCACCCTGTCCATGAACACCGGCTCCGAAAATGGCTGGACCGGCGGCCAGTACAGCCTGTTTCGCGCCGTCTTCGGCCTGTATTTATTCGTGCATTTCGTTGAGCTTGTGCCGTGGGGCGCCGAGCTGTTCTCCAATCGTGGCGTGTTGCCACACGCCGCGGCAAGCCCGCTGATTCATCTATTTCCCAATGTGCTGGCGCTTTGGGACGCCCCCATTTTTATCGAGTGCTTGCTCATCATTGCCGCGGGGCTGAGCTTCTTGTTTGCTGCGGGCCAGTGGGATCGCGTTGCAGCGCTTTCATTGTGGTATCTCTGGGCCTGCCTCTTTGGCCGCGACCCGCTGATCGCGAATCCTGCTTTGCCGTATGTGGGCTGGCTGCTGCTGGCGCACGTTTTCCTGCCCCCAGCGCCATACGGCTCCTGGGCAGCGCGCGGACGCCCGGATCCCCGAGGGGCCTGGCACATGCCTCAGGCAATCTATCTGCTGGCCTGGCTATTGATGGCGCTTGGTTACACCTATAGTGGTTGCACGAAGCTGGTGAGCCCGTCCTGGCTCGACGGCACTGCGCTGGCCCGCGTGCTCGAGAATCCCCTGGCGCGACCGGGCTTGCTGCGTGACATGCTGCTAGTCATGCCGCGCGGATTGCTGCGCGTGTTCACCTGGGGCGTGTTGGGCCTGGAACTGAGCTTCGCGCCCCTGGCGCTGGTGCGCCGGCTGCGCCCCTGGATCTGGAGCGCCATGCTGGCCATGCACTTCGGCCTGTTTCTGGTGATCAATTTCACGGACCTCTCGGCAGGCATGGTCATCCTGCACCTATTCACGTTCGACCCCGCCTGGGTCGCCCCGCGCAAGGCGCGAGGGACTGAGCTGCTGTTTTACGATGGGCACTGCGGCCTGTGTCATCGCGCCGTGCGCTTCGTGCTGGCGGAAGACCGCTTGGGAACCGCTTTCCGCTTTTCACCTTTGCAGGGCGACCTTTTCCAGGCAACGGTTTCCGAAGCCGAGCGCCGCGCACTTCCAGACAGTCTGGTCGTGCGCACAGCCGAAGGCGCGCTCCTGAGCCGTTCCACCGCGATTCTCTATATCTTGAGGGGGTTGGGAGGCGCCTGGCGGGTCATCGCCGGAGGTATGTCGCTGGTTCCTGCCCCCGTCAGAGATGGGCTGTACGACGGCGTCGCGCGCATCCGCTATCGCTTGTTCGCTCGTCCGGAAGATGCTTGCCCGATCGTCCCAGGGGAGCTGCGAGCGCGCTTCGACCATTAACAGGGTGCAGAAGACTCGGTCAGGTCATCATCAAACCTGACGCGGTTACAGGGGTAGTTTTGCGTCTGTTTAGCGTCCGGGAGTGTAAGGAACTGCCTGTGCTATCGTGCTCTGGGCCGTTTTACGTTGCTGGCGAGGCCGATCGCTTCCAGGGCGTAGATGAAGTACCACCCGATGTCCGTCTGCCACCATCGTAGCCCAAGGCGCGCCGAACCGGCGTTGGAGTGGTGGTTCTTGTGCCAGTTCTCACCCCAGGCCGTCAATTGGAAAGGTCCCAGCCACCAGATGTTCTTGCTGCAGTCTCCATGTTCCGCATGGCCGAGGTGCGTGAGGCTATTGACCAGGCACTGCCCGTGCAGCGAGTAGAGCAGGCGAATTGCGCCCAACCAGAAAAAACCCTGCCAGCCGAGCGCCAGGCCGCAGACCAGGGAGAGCAGGATCACCGGGACTTGGGCATATTCCCAATACTTGTAGGCCCCTGTCGTCAGCTCTGGACACCAGCGCTTGGTGTCCGCCGGTGCCGTCTGATAAAGCCAGCGCAGGTGCGCCCACCAGAAGCCCCCTTGTTTCGGGCTGGAAATGTCCTCAGGCGTATCGGTACGGGAGTGATGCTGCCGGTGGTAGGCGACCCAACTTGCCGGAGCTCCTGAGCCGTTGAACATGGCGCAGAAAACCAGCAGGTGCTCGACGACCTTGTTCAGCTTGAGAGTGCGGTGCGCCAGCATGCGATGGTAACAGACCGTCGTGCCGAAACCACCGAGAGCCGTGAAGAGAAGAGTAAAGCCGAGGACTCTTGCGCTGGGCAATGGAAACAGAATCAGGCCAATCACAGCCAGTACGTGTATCAAGACAAGATAAAAAAGAACCGCGCCTTTGCCGCGTGCTGGTCTCCAAAAGGGCTGTTCCCAGGGTCGAATCTCCTGAATAGCCGTCTGGGTCATGCTAGCTCCCGCTGTGCGATTACTCGCACTCCACTGGCTCCGTCCCCCTGGAAGAGTCTCCAACTCGGTGACCGCACACAAACCATACTGCTGGACAGCCTCCACTTTCTTTCGAGTGATCAAGGCCGGTCCAGGTGCAACCCGGGTCAAAACTCTGCAACGTGGCGCGTGAAAAAGGGCGAGCCGGGAATTCCCCGGCTCGCCCTCGCGGACTAGAGACTGGTGACGTTCTCGGCCTGCAGGCCCTTGGGGCCCTTGCGGACCTCGAATTCAACCGCTTGGCCTTCGTTCAGCGACTTGTACCCCTCCGCCTGGATGGCGGAAAAGTGGACGAAAACGTCCTCGCCGGACTGGCGCTGGATGAACCCGAATCCCTTGCTGGCGTTGAACCACTTCACTGTTCCTTGTTCTTTCACTGTTTTTCCTTTTCCATGGTTAAGCTATTTGGTGCCGCTCGAACGCCCCCAGCCGTAAAGCAAAAGGGCTGCAAGTGTGGACTTGCAGCGCCTTTAAACGAATCTAAAGACTTTACAAGAGCAACAAACGCAGCTTTAGATTAGCACATCTTTGCTCCAGCGCCTAGCTAAAATTCTCCACCTGGCTCTAACCTCGCAAATGTAGCGGCACCCGTCCGCTCGCCCGAGCAGGGCGGCAAGCGCTGTTGGCTTTGCGGCACGGCTTCCGTCAGGCCACGACTTCAGCGATGCCCCATCCCCGCGCAGAGAGGCTGGGACCGTCACTTTGCATGCGGCTCTTTGTTTTTGATGAACTCGTTTTGAGTCGATGTCATTCTGAAACGGCCGCGCGGCGCCAAGGTTCCTGTGCCAAAGAGACGCGCCCAAACGAAGCCGTAGGAATTGTGCCGAAAATCGTGCCACACTCTAAGCGTGCGTGCGCTCGTGCAAGTGGCCTGCGCATTGATGAGTTTTTCATGGATTTTGAATGCGAGGTCGTGCTAGATCCGAGTCGGCCTTACTCCAGAGTTTCTCCGCAGTGGCAAACTCCGTCCGCGCCGTGGCGGCATCGCCTTGGTGTTCCGCAACCAGGCCGAGGGCATAATGCCCGCCCGCATAGCTCCGGTCATGCTGGATCATCCGCCGCGCCGTGAATTCGGCCAGTTCCCAGTCGCCGACCTGTCGTGCCACCTGGGCAATTGATTCGAGCTGGAACAGCGCCGCGCTCCAAGCATCCGGGCCGGGCACCACACCGATCTTTTCTTCGATATGCTTCATCAGCTCATTACCTTCGTCCCACTTCTTCTCGCGCAGCAGGATTTCGGCGCGCAGCGCGCCGGCATTTGGCAACGACCCTATGACCGAGGCGGGAAGGTGCCCCATCTCCTGCTCCACCAGCGCCAGCTCGCTCCTCGCGTCTTCCATGCGGTTCATTGCCAGCAGCGCTCGCCCGGCCAGCGTATGTCCAGCGAATCGTCCCAGCGCCCAGCGGCTTTTCACCAAATCTTGCGACTCCGCAAGGGCCTCCTGCGCCCGGCCACGGTCCAGCAAGAACTCCAGCCATGCTCTGCGGTTGAACTCTGCGAAGTCGGTGTAAGCAGGCAGTGAAAAGGCCTCGCGGAACACAGCCTCGGCAGCCTTCATTTGTCCCAAAGCCTGATAGCTCATGGCCAGCAGTTCGAGGTTATGCGCGTGGTGCCAATCATATTGGGCCGGGATTTTCTCCGCCCGATAGTAAGCGTTTTCCAACTCCTCCGCTTTGAGGAACTCCTGGATGGCTTCCTCAGTGCGTCCCAACCGTCGGAGATCATGCCCGTGCATGTGGTGCGCGTGGGGAATGGCCGGAGCCAGCCGCACGTAGGCTTCGCTCTGCTCCAGCGCTTCCTTCGTCGGGCTGAGGTTTTCGAACGTGTGCGCCAGGTAATGATGCGCGGCAAAGTTGTCCGCAGAGAACGCCAGTGCGGTTTCGTAGAACCCGATCGTGTCCACGCCACCGCCCTGCCCATGCGCGAAGGGCGTCCCTTCATCGGCAAAGCCACGCAAGATCCACAGCCAGGGATCGTTCGAGCTGGCCACCAGCGCGTTGCTAATGGCTTGCCGGTAAGCGAAGTACTTCTGAAGGTTGCCGCTGTCCTCGAGATAATCGAGCTGCTGCGCGCGAATTGTAATCCGCGCGCGCTCCCGCTCACTCACCTTCCCTGCGAGCGATTGCGCCTTCTCGAAAGCCACGCGTGCCCCTAGGACGTCCTGCAAGCCAATATCCACATCGCTCAACCCGAGGTAGGCCATCGCCAGCGACGGCTCGAACCGCAAGGCCTGGTGGAACGACCGCGCTGCCTCGATCCAGACGAACGAATGCAGATACGCCAGCCCTTGGTCGTAGAACGCCTGCGCCTTGGGCGACGAGGTGGTCACCTCTTCGTGAACCTTGCCAATTCCCTGCCGGAGAGGGACCGGGCGCTCGAGAATCTCACGCGGAACCCGGCCGACGCTATCGTGTCCTTCGTGCTGGGCGAAGGCCGAGAGCGCGAGCATGCATAACTCAAACAGAACTAAGGATGCCAGCCGGTGCATTGCTTCCCCTTTCCGTCTCCCGGCAATTCCTGACAGACTCATGCTGCACCCAACCCAAAAAGATGGGGTCACCGCGTCGTGGCCTCTCCTTCCGCAATGGATCAGCGCGCATAACGGTCAGACATCCCTAATCTCTACCGTTCGAAGATAGAAGCCCACATCGAGCCGCCTCGTTTGGATCGGAGGATGAACAACTCGCAGCCGGATCATATACCTCCCCGGCTTCTGTGGTGCCCAGGAGTGTGTCCAGAAGCTCCACGGATCGTTGCCAGTCTGGTAAAAGTAGTCCACAGGAACATAGTCCTCTTCCGGATTGAATCGGATCCCCAGGGCCTTCACCAGACGAGAGCCGCCCCACAGGATGCCGACAACGCGATACTTGATTCGCTCGCCCACGAGCCATTTTTCGACACGGATCGGCATCGCAGCCTGATCCATCGTTGCGGGCTCGTAGTCGCGGGCCAGCTTAGGCACTCCACGCTGGTGGGTCCTCATCGCGAACTCCTGCATTTGAGAAGTAGCCTCTGCCGTGTCATTCACCAGCGTGATTTCATTCACCCACTTGATGCAGGCGCATCCATACCAGCCGGGCACAACGAGACGCACGGGCGCACCACGGTCCCGGGTCAGGGACTGGCCATTCATCTCCGTCGCGAGGAACGCCCCTGAAGTGCGAAGCTCGTCCAATGAGAAGATCCAACTCGCGCCCGGGATCGAGCTGACCGATCGCGTCGCGTAGGTGTCAAACCCTGAAACGAGGACGCGAGTGCCCCGGCCACCGATCTGGGCAGCGTCGAGCAGCTTGGAAAGCGGGACGCCGGCCCAGTCAGCAACACTAATCAGGCCGAAGTGCCCTTCGCGCGTATTGCCCGCACACTCCATAAGGTGCGAGCCGAGCGGCTTGGTGTCACGCCTGAGATCCTCGAGGGTGAGCCTCGTCGACTGCGCATGGCTGCCGAAGCGGATGGACCAGGGGTTCTGGTGATCGAGCAATTGCGAAGCGCCCGTGCGCACGTAGAACTTCTCGGTGAGCGTAATCGGATCTGTGGGAGTGAGCGTGGAGAGGTCGGTGTAGAGCCGCCCGTCAAGTTCCGTGCCCAGGAGCGTGTCCATGCGCAACTGGCCCTCTCCGACAAAGCCCACGGCGCCGAGCGCCTTGCCCCCGGCAAAGGAATCCTTTCCCAGGCTTGGCACAGACTGTGGCCAGGCGAACCTGCCGAAGCCGAGCAGAAGTGCACCGCTCGCCAAGATGGACGCCGAGAACCATTCGCGCCGGGTCAGCTTGGCTTTGAAATCATGGGGCATGCCTGGACCGGATTCGGAAATTGAGCGGTGCCACCCAACATGATATGCGCAGATCGGCCCATTGCAAACCGCAGAGCAGTTCGCCGGCAGCCCGAGAGAAGTCGCTGTGAAAAGATGGCCCTAAGACTAAAGGAGGCCCTCGCCGAAGCGGGGGCCTCCTTCGAAGCGGAATCCCGATCTGGTCAGAACTCGTACCGGATGGCAAACTCCATTTCGCGGGCACCCCCGCGCCCCCCCACTCCCGCGGTGTTCGAAAACTTCCCGAAGGTGCTCGGGCTGGTGGGGTCAAGAGTGAGGGAACCGCCAGCATCGTTGAAATTGACGCTGTTAAAGACGTTGAAAGCCGCAGCGCGAAACTGCAACCGCTGATGTTCACCCCACGGCATTCTAAAGGTCTTGTGAATGCCTGTGTCGAAGCCGGCGTAGGCTGGGCCGATCAACGCGTTGCGCGATCCGGAGAGGCCGGGCAGCGTGAAAGCCACATTGTTCAACGCGGCAGCCGAATCGGCAAAGAGGTTCGGCAAACCGCCCAATCCCTTCCGCGTCACGCCGCTCTGCACCGGTGCTATTAATGTGCCGGGAGTCGTCAAGAAGAAGTTGGTCGGAAAGTTGAATCCATTTCCGATGGACTCAGGGAATCCGGAATGCCACCGAGCCAGACCGGTTACTTCCCAGCCGCCAATGAGGGCATCGACCGCCCGGTTGGCGCTCGAGCCGAATTTCTTTCCGCGGCCGAAGGGCAAGTCAACCAGAAACAACCCGCTGAAGTTGTGCTTGATCTGGAAGTCCGAAAGCCCCCGGCCCGCCCGGAGGTCGAATGGGTTCTGAATCAGTCCTGTGAGCGTGCCGTTGGTGCCCGGAATTATGTCCGCGTTCTCCGCCGCCGAATCGTTGTCGATGGACCGGGAGAATACATAGTTCAACCCGAAGGTGGCAACTCCCAGGTTCTTACGCACGGAGACCTGCAGGCTGTGGTAGTTCGAGTTGGCCCAGTTCGTCCACCCCGGCAACGCGGAGAATTGCGGCTGGAATAGGACCAAGCCGGCGCCTTTCGGGTCAACGGTTTTGTTCCATGGGCTCGGCAGACCAAAGCTACTAGATGCCGGGATCGATACGGTATCCAGGGGGTACAACGCGCAGGACCACGACTGCCCCGCGTTGTTGACGCTAAACGCATAGAATGCTTGCGTCGGGGTCAAGTTTGCGTAGCCCGAACCGGGAAAGAAAGCATCCGCGAAGGCCGGCATGTTCGGGAGCATGTTGTCGAAGAACGGGATGGACTGGATCGTCGCCAACGCTGTAAGGTCCGCCGGGTCAATGGTCGGGCCTGGGTTGTTCGGGTCGGCCCTAAAGTCGGCGATCGCCGCGATCTTTTGAAAGGCCGACCAGAGATCCACATGAGACTTCGGGTCGCGAATGTTGAGATACTGGGCGTAGTCAATCTTCCCGAGCAGACGCCGCCCGAGGGTGCCCACGTACGTCACGTCCAGAACGACGCGCTTGGGCAACTCGCGCTGGAACGAGGCGGTCAAGTGGATCGAGTACGGCGTGCGCAGGTGCGGATCCACGGCGAAACCCAGGTTGGAAGTGTCCGCCGTAGGCGTAAACGGAAATGTCACCGATCCGGGCACAGGGAAAAATGGTGCGAACGATGGAAATCCCTTACAGCCACTTGAATTGCACGACCCGGAAAACCGCGGCGCTGTAGCGAGCGAAAACTGTTGGGAGCCATCGATCAAGGCGGTGGCGATGCCCGGCGAACCGTTCTGATCGCTATCCACCGCGAGCGCTTGCCCCATCCGGTCGAAGAAGATTCCGACTCCAAGTCGGATGGTGCTTTTCCCCCCGCTGCCGAGGAGGGCTTTTAACACCGAGTTGCTGAAACCCGGCGTATAGGCCAGTGCAAGCCGCGGGCCAAAATCCTTGTGATTGGGGTTGTACCAGGAAGGCTTGCCGTTGACCTTCCCGGCCAGTTCCCAGGCCAGCAGCGGCGAGGCGCTGGAGGGTATTCCAGCGTTCATGTTTTGGATGCGTTGGAAGAACCACTCCTGTATATCAGTAGTCGTCCGAGCCTGGAGCCCGTTCACTTCCCATGGAGGCGTCGTGTAGCCGTAGCGCAACCCGGCTGTAAGAGTCAGATTCGGCCGCACGCGCCAGCTATCCTGCACATACGTCTCGACGTTGTTCTCCGCAAACTTGCGAGGCTGGCGACTGCCGGAAGGCAGGATGGCACCAGACTTGGGATCCGCGAAGAAGGTCCCGTTGACCTGCGTGATCGAACCGGTCAGCATCATGAAGGCACGGGTGAAAGTGGTTGTACTGGATGCCCTGGGTAAGCGGTTGGCTCTCAAAGCCCCGGCGGCATCACCGCACAGGTTCGTGCAGAAGCCGTTGTTCGCGAAGAACCTTGGGAACGAGAGCGTGTCGTCGAATCGATTGTTGCGGATGAACCGGACCACACCGCCGAACTGCAAGGTGTGCTTCCCGCGCACCCAGGTTATGTCATCGTTCAGCTCGTGAACCGGCACTCGCCGCGCAGCGGCTCGGGCGGTAAAATTGAGGGTGTCGGAAAACGACCGCACGGCGAATCGTGGCCCGGCTATCCCGCTTTGACTAACGCCCAGCCGCGTGAACCCCCAGCGGAATGTATTAATGAGGTTCGAGCTGAACTGACCTTGATACTGCACCACAGTCCCGCGGCTGTTATTGAGCAAAGTGGAAGCTGGCGCTTGTCCGGGGAACTGCGCCTCCCTCAAATCAGTCTTGATTCCGGCTAGAATCCCGCGCCCGAAGATCGTGTGGCGCCCGTCGCTGGTGATTTTGTAATCGAGACGCATGGTGTAGATGTTATTCGACGTGGAGGTCGGGGCGTTAAACACAAAACCGGTGAACGCCAATCCGTTGTCGCGGCCAGCCGAAGGAGAGTTCCCATGAGGAAACAGATTCATATAGGGAACCATTGCCGGATTGACGCCCCTGCCTGCTGGGTCAATCGTCACAATATTGGCCGGCGTCAAGCCGAAGGTACCGGCAGCCACCGGGTGGGGACCGGTGATGCCCATCACCGACGTGCCGCCTGGACACTGCGATGCCGTCCTGCACTTGTAGATAAGCACACCGTCCCGCAAGGCATCCGTCGGCACAATCCGGGGCGCAACAACCGTCTTACCAACGGTGTCCTGACGCCCTTCATAGTCCACGAAGAAGAAAAACCGATCCTTCTTGATCGGCCCACCGAGCGAACCTCCCGGGATGTTTCGTACCAGTTGTGGCCGGCCGATCCCATTCAGATCATTGAAGAAGGAATTCGCTGTCGGGCCGGCGGTGCGATAGTACCAGCGCACGTTTCCGTGAAAGTCTTTCGCCCCGCTCTTAATCACCAACGCAACTTGGGATCCTCCCACCAGGCCATCGGTGGCGTTGGCGTTGGTGGTTGTGACGCGAAACTCCTGCACCGAATCGAGGGTAACCGGGAGGGCGCTCGTAAAGGCAGCTTGGTTCTGCCAATCGTTGGCATCCACACCGTCCAGCGTCACGTTCGTCTGGTTGCCGCGGATCCCATCAACAGCGCCCTCGCGCGTATCAAGGTCCTGAACGGATCCCATTGCCAATTCGTCGGTGTCCGAGAGCCCGGTGAACACCACGCCCGGCTGTAGCGTGAGCAGGTTGACCACGTTGCGAGCCAGGAAGGGCAGGGCCTTCACTTCCTTCTCACTGAACGGATTCCCCACGGTGGCATCGGAGGTGTTAAGCATCGGCACCGCCTCCGCCTCCACCGTCACCGTCTCAGAGAGCGACCCGAGCTCCAGGCGGATGTCCAGCGTGGTCGGGGTTGACACAAGCACTTCCACAGGCTCGCGCACGAAAGTCTTGAAGCCTTGCCGCGACACCCGCACTCTATAAACCCCGGGGCGAAGCTGGGTGAAGCTGTAGGTGCCAGAAGCGTCCGTCGTGGTTGTCCGAGTGACTCCGCTGGCTGTGTCAGTGATCTCCACCTTAGCTTGAGCAGTTGCAGCTCTCGTCGGGTCGGTGATTTGGCCTTGCATCGCGCCGGCGTTTTGTCCCCATGCCGCACTACATCCCAGCAAAAATGCAAGCACCAGCAACGCAAACACCCGCACTCCAATAGATTGAGGATTCACGACCCACCTCCTAGACCTTCGGTTACTCATCCCCATAGTGGAAAGGGTGAAAGGAAGGGAAAAACTACACTCTTCCGCGACGGACCCAGACTGTCGAAGTAAGAATGCACCCTAACCACCACACGTATGCCCGCTAGATAGCCCCGCCTGGGAAAGATGTCAAGAGGATTCTTGGCAGCGGGCCTGACGCCCGGCAGTTAGGACAATAAGTGCCGAACAGGAAAAAGCAAGTAACACCAAGGAGCAGAAGGCAAAGCGAACCAACAGGATAGCCAATTAAGCCTGACCTCCGGACCACAGGCCACAGTTGCAATCCTCCTGCGGGCGCCGTAGATCCACATTGCTCGCCGACCCTACCTTCATACAGTTTCTGCCACATGCACCCGGCCCTTTTCTTCACCGCCCGAACGGTTTCACTTATCGCTTTCGAATGCGCGTTTTCTCCGCCAACGATGAGTTTCCCGTTGACATCTATAACCACCGAGGTAACATGAAGTGCAAAGCCCGCCAAGAGCTTTGCAGAACCGACGGACTCCCAGACCGTGACGCTCTCACGTCCGCGCTCGCAACCTCTTTAGAATGCGCACATACCAAAAATGCGTCCGCAAACCCTTTACAACACGCACTTACAAAATCATTGGACTTAAAGCTCCTTAGAATGAACATCTATGAGACACGCACCGGTGTCAATTTCTTTTTCTACTAGGGATCTTTTGTCTTTTTTCTCATTTCGAGCACACCTCCTCGGAGGCGG
>Ga0137399_10000720_pt1 | contig 13890 bp, 9 predicted proteins | sample czorhiz316metaG_FD_104810 | JGI IMG/M metagenome (GOLD analysis project Ga0137399, IMG submission 104810) | Vadose zone soil microbial communities from Angelo Coast Range Reserve, California, USA - czorhiz3.16 metaG | ecosystem: Environmental > Terrestrial > Soil > Vadose zone | place: USA...
CAGGACGGGAGCGAGTGGGACGAAAACGTCGGTGCGCGCATTCTTTACAAGCTGATCGGCTGGTACGTTGTTGCGTCGGGCAGGAAGCCCACGTAGAACGGCCGCACGATGGATCCCGCGCTGCGGTACGACCGCCCGCCCGAGCTGGAAGGAGAAGATTCCCTCTCGGAAATCGCACGCTTGATCGCACCCGGAGCGACGGTGCTGGACCTCGGCGCCGCTACCGGCAAGCTCGGCGCTTACATTCGCGAGCGGAAGGGGTGCACGTGCGACGGGGTCGAGCTCGAGCCCAAAGCGGCAGCGATCGCCCGCCCGCACTACCGCACGCTGCTGGAACTGGACCTCGAGCAGGCGAAGCTCGCTGAGCACTTTCCCGGAGGCGTCTACGACGCGATCATCTGCGCCGATGTCCTGGAACACCTGCGGGATCCCGGACGGATCCTCGATCAGCTGCCCGAGCTCCTCGCACCGGGCGGGCGGGTGCTGCTCTCGATCCCGAACGTCGGCTACGCCGGCGTGGTCGCTGGCTTGCTGCATGGCGAATTCGCATATCGGCCGACCGGCTTGCTGGACGACACACACGTCCGGTTCTTCACCCGCTCGAGTCTGCTCCAGCTGATCGGAAAGCACGGGTTCCGCGCCGTCTCGGTCACCCCGCTGCATCTGCCGATCCATCTCTCGGAATTCCGCGAGTCGGGGGAGGATACGCTCTCTCCCGGCGCGCTCAGCGCCCTGCTCTCCCATCCCGACGCCCTGACGTACCAGTTCATCGTCGAGGCGGTTCCTGGTGCAGGAATCGCCCCCTGGGCTCCTTCCGGCCAGGCAGTTCCGCGCTTCACGGTACAGCTGTACTGGGCGCTGGACGGTGCCTTTCGCGAGACGAACAGCACGCTCGCCTCCGGAGTGATGGGGGAGGAGCACCAGCACGTCGAGCTGCGCATTCCGCCGCTCTCGCGGGCGCCGTCGGCGCTGCGGTTCGACGTCGCCGACCGGCCTGGATTCGTCCGTCTGCACGCCGTTTCTCTCCAGGACGCTGCCAATGCGATGGTGTGGAGTTGGGACGGCAAGCTCGCATCGCTCCGGCGCCCCAGCGAGATGCGCATGCTCGCGGGAGCTTTCGCGGGCACGTTGCTCTGCACCGGAGCCGACCCATCCGTCGAGCTACCCCTTCCGGCAGAGGCGCTTGCTCGCCTGGCCGGCGGAGGCGTCCTGCGGGTGGAAACGTCATGGCCCTTCTCGAGCGATTATGCGCTGGCGAACAGGCTCATCGACGAACGTGAACGCGCCTGGGACGCTGAACGCTCGGTGCTGCTGCAGTCGCTGGAGAACCTGCGCCGGGCAAATTCTGCAATGGCGAAGATGCAGACTTCGCTGGAAGAGAGTCACGCCACGCTCTCGCACCGCATGCAGGAGCTTGAGCGGCCCCCGCGCTGGCAACGTCTGTTGCGCCAGTCCCGAAAGGAGCTTCTCCCGGCGAGCTTCGATTTCGAGCTGGTGCCCGGCCCAAGGCTCGAAATGATCGCACCCGGTCGCTGGACCGCACGAGACACGGATCCACACTTCGTGCTGCGCCCGCGCGCCAACCACCTGCCGGTCGGGTGGTCGTTACTCGAGGCCGACCTCGACCTGGAGAAGCCGGGCAGGCTGCCACCGCAGCTGTACCTGGACACCGGCCTCGGGTTCAGCGAACGCGACGTGCTGCGTCTGCCACGGCCGGACGGCGGCAAGATCACGGTCGAGGTGTGGCTTCCAGAGAACTTGATCGGGATCCGGTTCGATCCGACGGATGGTGAGGGCAACTTCCGACTGTCACGAATCTCCCTGCGTGAGCTGGGCAAGATCCGCGCGGGTGTGCGGTTCGCAGCTCCGCTGGCGAAGAACCTGGTCGTCCATCCCGAACGCGTTCCCGGCGCGGTTGCCCGCGTATGGTCGGTCTTCCGATCGTCTGGCGCTCGTGGCCTGAAGAATGCGCTGGTGGAACGGTCGCGAAAGACCGGGACCGTGCGCTATGGCGCGTGGGTGGAGGAATTCGACCGGCTGCGGCCAGAGGATCGCACGGCCATCGCGGCGCGGATTTCGTCCTTGCCCGTCCGCCCGCGATTCTCAGTCCTGATGCCCGTGTACGACACGAAGGAAAAGTGGCTCCGGCGGGCCATCGAGTCGGTGAAGGAACAGCTCTACCCTGATTGGCAGCTCTGCATCGTCGACGACGCTTCCACGCGCCCGGCGATCCGCCGCGTACTCGACGCCGCCGCTGGCTCCGATCCGCGCATCCGCGTCGCCTTCCGGAAGAAGAACGGCCACATCTCCGCAGCCTCGAACGACGCGCTCGCACTGGCCGAGGGTGACTATGTAGTGCTGCTCGATCACGACGACGAGCTCGCGCCACATGCGCTGTACATAATGGCTGAGGAAATCGTTGCGCATCCCGAGCTCGAAGTCGCCTACAGCGACGAAGACAAGATCGACGCGTTCGGCGATCGGTACGAACCGCACTTCAAACCGGACTGGAACCCGGACCTCCTCGCTTCACAGAACTACGTCAGCCATCTCACCTGCTACCGCACCTCGCTGGTGCGGCGCGTGGGAGGGTTCCGCGAAGGTTACGAGGGCAGCCAGGACTACGATCTGCTGTTGCGCGCGACGGCCCAGGTGCCGGAGAACGGGGTCCGGCATGTTCCACACGTCCTGTACCACTGGAGATCCGCAGACGGTTCGACGGCCGCGAACGCTCGCAACAAGCGGTACGCGATCGACGCCGCCTTGAAGGCATTGCGTGAACGATACCCGCGCGCCGAAGTGAGCGAGGGACCGTTCCCGACCACCTACCGCGTGCGCCACCCGCTGCCGGCACATCCGCCGCTGACGACGCTGATCGTCCCCACGCGCGATGGGCGCGCATTGCTGGAACAGGCGATCCGCAGCATCCGTGAAAAGACCGAGTACCCGCGCTTCGAGATCGTCATCGTTGACAACCAGAGCACGGACCCGGCAACGCTGGACTACCTGAAGTCGCTGGAGACGACGGGACAAGCTCGCATCCTCCGCTACGAAGCCCCCTTCAACTACTCGGCCATCAACAACTTCGCCGTCCGGGAAGCACATGGCGACGTCGTCTGCCTGCTCAACAACGACGTGGAAGTCATCGAGCCGGAATGGCTGACCGAGCTCGTCTCGCATGCGATTCGCGACGAGGTCGGCGCGGTGGGATGCAAGCTGCTCTACCCCGATCGGATGATCCAGCACGCAGGGGTGATCGCTGGACTGTTCGGGGTGGGGGGACACGTGTTCAAGCAACTCCCCGCGGAAGCGCCCGGGTATTTCGGACGCGCGCAGCTGATCCAGGACTTGTCCATCTGCACTGCCGCATGCCTCGCGATCCGGAAGAGCACCTACCTGAAGGTCGGAGGACTCGACGAGGAGAACTTGCGCATCGCATTCAACGACGTGGATTTCTGCTTGCGGGTCGCGAAGGCGGGATTCCGCAACATCTACACGCCCTTCGCCGTCCTCTATCATCACGAATCCGCGACCCGTGGATACGAGGACACGCCCGAGAAGCAGGAAAGGTTCCAGCGCGAGGTGGAGTTCATGAAGGCGCGCTGGGGCGGCGTCCTCGAAGCAGATCCCGCCTACAATCCCAATCTATCGCTGGAATCGCTACAGATGGAGCTGGCCTGGCCCCCCCGCGCCAGCAAGCCGTGGAAAGCGACCTGAACGTATTGACCGCACCGGGCATCTCGGGCACGTTCGCGCGCCGGCAGCCTATCGGAAGGAAGCCTGACGAATGAGACGCGTGCTTGCCCTCGGCGGAGCGGGGTTCATCGGGTCGTATGTCGCGCGAGAGCTGCTGCGCAACGACTTCGACGTGACCGTCGTCGACAACTTCTCCAAGTACGGCTACCTGAAGCACGATTTCTACGATCACCCGCGCTTCCGGCTCTTCACCAAGGACGTGCGGCAGATGTATCCCGTTGACTTCAAGGGGTACGACGCGGTGCTCTGTCTCGCCGCGCTGATCGGCGGGATCAAGTACTTCCACAAGATTCCGTACCGCATTGCGCGCGACAACACCGAGCTGCTCTGCCACGCGATCGATTGCACGCTCGCCTCCAGCCCGGAAGCGACGTTCGTCTACTTCTCCAGCTCGATGGTCTACGAACGGATGCAGCGCCCGGTGACCGAAGAAGACGCGCTGACCCAGCCCGTGCCCCTGACGAACTACGGGATGCAAAAATTGTTCGGCGAGTTCGTCACCCGCGGCGCCCACGAAGAGATGGGCCTCGACTACCTGATCGTGCGGCCCTTCAACGCGGTCGGAGGCGGCGAGCTGCCGGACATGACCGCCGGTGGAAGCGTCGACTTCGGCATGGCTCACGTCATTCCCGACTTCATCTACAAGGCGATGATCAAGCAAACGCCGTTCGAGATCTTCGGCGATGGCGAGCAGGTCCGCACGTTCACGCACGCACAGGATGCGGCCGACGCCCTGCGCGTGATGCTGTTGAAGGGCGTGAGGAACGACGATTTCAACGTCTGCGGAAACAACACGCTGCGCATAGACGACCTTGCCAGGAAGATATGGGCGCGCGTCAATCCGGGCATTTCGTTTCCGGGGTTCAAGCACATGCCCGTGCCTCCGGCCGACGTGCGTTACCGCGTCGGCGTGTCTGAAAAGGCGAGGCGCATCCTGGACTGGAAGCCGAAACACGAGCTGGACTACATCATCGACGACTCGCTGGGTTTCATCCGCGAGAAGCTGCCAGTGAACAAGTAACGACCACCGGAGAGGGCAGATGAAGTACGATGCAGTGATCGTTGGCGGGTTCGGGCACGTCGGGCTTCCGCTTGCAATCTCGCTGGCGGACACCGGCCAGAGGATCTGCGCTCTCGACATCGACCAGCGGGCCCAGCGGACCATCGGCGATGGGCACATGCCGTTCCAGGAGGACGGCGCCGAGGAGCCGCTGCGGCGAACACTGGCAAACGGCAACCTCACGCTCTCCCTGGATCCGAACACCATCGCGCAAACGGAGACCGTGATCGTCATCATCGGAACGCCTGTCGACCGTCACCTGAACCCCGAATTCGAGCTGATGCGCGACATCATGGCGAGCTACCTGCCCTATTTCCGGGATGGGCAGCTCCTGGTCCTGCGCAGCACCGTCTACCCCGGTATCACCGAGAAGCTCCGCACCTGGCTACGGAGCGAGGGGAAACAGGTAGAGCTCGCCTTCTGTCCGGAGCGCATCGCCGAAGGGTTCGCGATGACGGAGCTGCACAGCCTTCCGCAGATCGTCTCCAGCTTCACCGAGGAAGGTGTGTTGCGCGCGCGAGCGTTGTTCAGCCGGCTGACCAAGGAGATCATCGTCGTTCCGCCGATCGAAGCGGAGCTGGCGAAGCTCTTCACCAACGTCTGGCGGTACATCAAGTTTGCCGCGGCGAACCAGTTCTTCATGCTCGCGAACGATCACGGCGCGGACTACTACCGGATCCACCACGCGATGACGACCAACTACGAGCGAGCGAAGGACCTGCCGGGGCCAGGTTTCGCTGCCGGACCCTGCCTGTTCAAGGACGCCATGCAGCTCGCTGCCTTCAACAACGGCGGCTTCTACATGGGCCACGCGGCGATGCTGGTGAACGAAGGCCTGCCGAACTACGTGGTCAACATGCTGAAGCGGCAGCATGACCTGCGCGAGAAGACGGTGGGCATCCTGGGCATGGCCTTCAAAGCCAACATCGACGACAAGCGCGAGTCGCTCTCGTACAAGCTCAAGAAGATTTTGCTCTTCGAGGCCAAGGAAGTGCTCTGCTCCGATTCGAATCTGCGGGCCGAGAAAGGACTCGTCTCCAGCGACGAGCTGCTGCGAAAGTCCGACATCATCATCATCGGTGCTCCGCACCGCGAGTACAAGAACCTCCGGGTGCCGGAAGGCAAGATCCTCGTCGACGTCTGGAACATGGGCGGCAAGGGATGCGTGATCTAGCCATGAGCTCTGCGCCCGCAGCGCTGCACCTCTCCGTCGTCTGCCCCGTCTACAACGAAGGTGCGAACATCAAGAAGCTGCTGGAGCGGCTCGAGCGGGACATTCGCATCCCAATGGAGTTGATCGTCGTCTACGACCGAGACGACGACGATACGCTACCTGTCTTGACGAAACTCTCGCCGCCGTTTCCGGTCCGCACCGTCAGGAACCATTTCGGGCGCGGCGCGTTGAATGCGATCAAGAGCGGTTTTCGAGAAGCGCACTGCGAGGCGACGCTGGTCGTGATGGCGGATCTCTCCGACGACCTCTCGGTGGTTCCGAGGATGCACGAGCTGGTTCACCAGGGCTACGACGTGGTGTGCGGATCGCGGTACATGAAAGGCGGGAAGCAGATTGGGGGACCCCTCCTCAAAGGGGTGCTCTCCCGCATCGCTGGTCTCACGCTCAACTTGTTCGCCGGTGTCCCCACGAAGGACGTGACGAACTCCTTCAAGATGTACAGGACGGCGTTCCTCCACGCGCTGACGTTCGAGAGCAAGGGCGGATTCGAGATCGGCATGGAGGCAGTGGTCAAGGCGTACGTGTCCGGCGGACGCATCGCTGAGGTCCCGAGCACCTGGACCGATCGCGTCAGCGGCGAATCGCGATTCCGACTCTGGAAATGGTTGCCCAACTATCTCCGGTGGTACTTCTACGCTTTCCGAGGTCGCCTTTCGCGCTGACCGATTACTGGTGGGACGCCGAGGGACTGGCGCCCAGCGATCCCGTCAGCCATTGTAACGGCACCGACTGCGAGTAATACCGGGTAGTCCGGCCCACGATGCGCAGCGCAACCACCCGGTCACCTTCCAGGGCGTCGAACAGCGCAGGCAAGCCGGCCAGATCCTCCGCAAAAGGCTGCACCAGCACTCCATTGACGCTGGTCTCGAAGACGAGCCGGCGCCGCTCGATGGCGCCGCTCGCCCGTCGGAGCTCGATATATCCGGCAGGGATGCGATGCAGCAGCTTGAGCAGCTTTCCCAACCAGGACAGCTCGAAGCGCATCTCCGCAAAGATGAACCCGTGCGCTCGCGGGACCGGAATCCACTCGTCCATCAACAGTCGCTCCCTCGACAGGGGCACCGGTTCCACCGTCTCGGGGGACGCGCGGCGGCGGAGCAGAACGAACTCGCGCGACGTCAAGCGCACCGGTTCATATCGACCGATCAGCTTGCGCCAGGTCAAGGGGCCGTCGAGCACGATGTGCCGGTTCTCGGTGCTCACCAGCGTGTGAACGAGGACGAAGTCTGGACTGTCCGGCGGCTCGAATCGAGCTGCGGTGATCGCGTCGAGGTATGGTGTGTACGCGCTATATTCCTGGAGCGTCGGCGGCGGGACACAGTTCAATTCGCTGGCCAAGCAGTGAACCAATTCCCATGGCGTGATCAGAACGGTGCCACCGCCGATGGCGCGCCGGACATCCTCGGGCAGCCGGTCGGGTCCGATCGACGCGAGCGTGATGCCTTCGATTTCCTGCATGGTAGTCCGGTAGTGCAGCGCCTTTTCGAGGCCCAGGATCCCCAGTCTCCCGGTCGCGACCTGCGCGAATGCAGTAACACTGAGATATTTGCGCGCCCGCGCTGCGCGGATGCCGAGCCCCACCACCAGGAGCAGTGCAACCACCGTGACCACTCGTTCCTTGGCCGACGTACCGATCAGAAGAGGGATCGCCAGCGCCGCAGCGGCGAAGCCAAAGAAGCTCATGACATGGGCGTCCTCCCGCACGAACCCCGCCTTGAACACGAGAAAGAGGGGGCCGGCCAGAAGCACGAGCGGGAGCGCGACCCTGCGCCGGAGGCGAAACAACGCGGCCAGCGATATGACATAGGCGGCGCAAATGGCCACTCCCTTCCTCTGATCGGTCCAGCCGGGGTCGTACGACATGGCCACGCTGTAACCCCCAGCGATCTCGAAGCTGGCCCGGAGCCAGAGCAACAGGTTGCTCGGCGATCCGAGCAGGATCCAAGCGGCACACAAGAACGAAGCGAGGTGCGCGAAGAGAATGGCAATCGTGCCGGAGATGTCGCCGCGGCAGACCCACCGCCACGCGACGGCCCCCGCAACCACGATGGTCGCCAACCCCATGCCGACGCTGAATTTCGCCAACCACAGCGGGCCGGAGAAAGCGGCAACCAGAAGGAACCCGAGCAGCGAACGCCTCTCGATGGCCGCCAACACGGCCAGCGACGCCACCACCAGCAGATGAAAATCGAAAGTGTGGCCAATGCCCAACGCGACCCCGTATGTGGTCGAGAAGAGCAGAAGCCCAAGCCACCTTCCCGGAGCGAGCATCGCCAAGGAGACGATGAAGAAGACCGTGATTGTCACCCGAAACAAAACGGCATACAGGACGTCGTTGCCGAAGTTGGCTGGGTAGAGGAGGACGCCCAGGGGACCATAGGTGAAGTTGACGTCGCGGCCGAAGTGGTACTGCGAGTTGAAGAAGTGGTTCAGCCCGTAGACCCAGGAGGTGTCCAGGCCGGGGTGGAGCGCGTAGTACGCGGCCGGAAACGTGGCAACCGCCAGGTAGGCGATCGCCACGGTCGAGGCGATGCGCCGGCCCGCGGCCGCGGATCCGGCGTCGAGGTTCACCGTGTGCACTCCGCCACCAGGCTGGTAAAGACCCGCGTCCCGTTGACCTGAAACTCGCCGAGCCTGGAAAAGCGGATCCGCGAAAAGAGCGGCGTCAGCGCGGAATGGAGGCTTCGCTGCGTGAAGAAATTCACGTGCGTGCTCTCCAGCAGGTGCCATGGCACTACGTGATGGGGGAAGAGCGCAGGGATCGCGCTCATGTCGGGAACCGTGATCAGAACCTCTCGCGCGATTCGGGCTAGCTCGTCCAGCGCAGTGCGCCAGTCAGGAATGTGCTCCAGTACCTCCGAGCAAACCACCGCGCCGAACTGACCATCCGCGTAGGGCAGCGGAAAGTCGCCGTCATGAAGCTTGATGAAAGGCCGTACGTCGTCACGCAAGCTGGCGATGATCTCAGGGCGGCGCAACTCGATGCCTTCCGCCTCGACCCCTGCGGCGAGTAGCGCGCGCACGAGCGCGCCGCTGCCGCAGCCGAAGTCGAGTACCGGTCCCGGCAGGCAGCGGGCCAACCCGAGCACGTGCGCGTCGGTCTCGGGAGTCGGCGGTCCGTAGCCATAGATGTCCTCACGATGGAGAACCCGCTGCTCGTCGAACAGATGCTGGTAATGCGGCTGGATTCGCCGCACGCCCGGCCGGACAGCAGCGAGCGTGCGGGAGCCGAGGCGGATATCGATCACGTTGCAAGCCGCCGAGGCGTGCGCGCGGAAGACGATCCCGAAACCATGGTGGGCGACTCTGGAGCGCAGCAACACGGCCACTTCCGGACGGTGGAGCCGGAACTCCTCATGCCGTGGGATCGGTACGCCGTCAGCCAGCAACTCGAAGTCGGGAACGGCGGTCGGGTCTCCGGTCCAGCCACACAGCCGGATCTCACCCGATGGCTCGACGTCAATAGCGTCCAGAACACCGCCTTCGAAGGTCTTTCCCAGGCCGAAGGTGGGCACGTGGCGGACTCTCGCACGGATCGGTCGCGGACGGCATCACTTCTTGACCGGGAGCGCTCGGCTTGATATCCGCCGCGCGCATCGATGCGCGGGACCTCATCTTGACCGAGCTGCGCCTGCCCGCAGCGGACGAACGCCAACTCGCCCGCTGGATCCCAGCGCTCGGGGCAATCGCCGCCATGGCGCCTTTCCTCGTCTGCTTCGCGGAGTTTCGCAAGCTATTCTGGTTCGGCGACGAATGGGATCAGCTGAAGGAAGTCCAGCGTATCGGCGTCTGGCACTATCTCGTCGCGACCTTCGCGGAAAACTTCGTGCCCGTCTTCAAGGGAATGTGGCTCTTCCTGATCGTCGCGGGCCGGGGGAGCTATCTGACGTTGCTTGCTGCCCTATGGGCCACCCACGCCCTCAACGTGCTGCTCCTGGGCACAGCGCTTCGCCGAATGGGAGTGCACGCCGCAGGCATCGCGGTGGCGCTCGTCTGGGTAGGACTTCCCGCCAGCAACATCGAGACGCTTGGCTGGACGGTGCAATGGTCGCCGGTGCTGTCTCTAACCTTCTTCCTGCTCGCAGTGCTTCAATTCATTCGAATCGTCGAACAGCAGGGACGCGCGGGTACGTCATTCTGGTTGCTCGCAGCCGCGTCGTTGGGGAGCAGCCTCTCATTTTCTCGGGGTGTGCTCTCGGGCTGCGCCATTGCGTTGACCTGCGCGGTTCCGATCGGGATCCGGACACTGCCTGTGCGCAGACGCGTTCTGGCCGCGGTTGCCGCACTGCTCCCCGCGCTGATGACCGGCATCATCATCGCCTCCAGCGTTCAGGCCGCTCAACAGCGCGTGCTGCGCCCGGCATTGGCAGGAAAGGCACTGGAATTTGCGGCTCACTTCTTCCTGCTCAACCCGTTGCAAGCGATGTGGGACCTTCGGCCGGGGAATTCCCTCCTCGTGCTGCTGGGCGGAATCAAGCTGGCGATCCTGGGCATCGCGCTCCTGGCGGCGCGTGGCGCGTCGCGATGGCTGGTGTGGTTGTCCCTGGTGCTGGACGCATCAAACGCACTGCTGGTCGGAATCGGCAGGTTTCATACTGGCGTTGGCGCCGCCGTCGCTTCACGCTACCAGTACGCGCCGCTGTTCTGTCTCGCTCCTCCGGTCGCCATCGTGGTGCAGGCGCTCTTCGGCGCTCTTCGGCGCGTCCGCTACCTCGGGCGCGCGGCCGCGTTCGCCGCCCCGCTGGTGCTCGCGTGGTTCGCATGGTTCGTCGCCTCGCCTTGGCGGGACCAGATGCGGTCATGGTCCGGCTGGCGTGGAACGGAGGTGCGTCTTCTTTTGCAGACCAAGCATGATGCCACCCTGATGCCATATGTGGCGGGGGTCTCGACGGCGGAGGCCAACGCCCTCCGCGAGGAGTTTCATCTTCATTGATTGCTCTTCGTACTGGTCCCGACGTTGAACCTGGGTTGAGTCACTGAGATGGCGAGAACGACCTCACTTTCGGTCCTGGTTCCGGTCTACAACGAGCAGTACCTCGTCGCAGCTTCATTGGAGCGCCTCAAGCTCCTGGAGCAGAGCGATCTCCTTTCACGCGTCGAGGTCATCGTCGTCGATGACTGCTCCCGCGACGATACTGCGCGGGTTCTCGAGCAGTTCCGCGAGGAGCTGCCCAAGGGCGGCAAGCTTTCGTGGACGTTCCTCCGCCACGAAAGGAATGGAGGCAAGGGGAAGGCGATCCGGACTGCCCTCGCCCATGCGACGTGTGAGGTCACGGTCATCCACGACGCGGACCTCGAGTACCATCCCAAGGACTTGGTGCGGATCGTCCGCGTCTTCGTCGAAGAGGAAGCGGATGCCGTCTTCGGTTCCCGCTTCGCAGGAGGCGAAGCACGGCGAGTGCTGCACCATCGCCACCAAATCGGCAACAAGCTGCTCACCTTCCTTTGCAATGTCGTCACGAACCTCAATCTCACGGACATGGAGACTTGCTACAAGGCGGTCCGCACGGCCCTGCTCCAGTCGATCCCCATCGCCAGCAACGATTTCAAGCTCGAGCCCGAGTTGACCATCAAGCTGGGAAAGCGGGGTGCGCGCATTTTCGAGGTCCCGATCAGCTACTCGGGTCGAACCTACGCAGAGGGCAAGAAGATCAACTGGCGCGATGGATTCGCCGCGCTCTGGGCAATCGTTCGGTTCGGCATGAGCGATTCCATTTATCGGGACGATGAATACGGCAGCCAGATCCTGGCGCGGCTCTCACGGGCTCCGCGTTTCAATGCCTGGATGGCAGACACCATCAGGCCGTACTGCGGCAGCCAGGTCCTCGAGATCGGCAGTGGCGTGGGGAATCTCACCCAGAAGCTGATCCCGCGGCGCAAGTACGTGGTCAGCGACATCAATCCGCTCTACATGCAAACGCTGGCGCGCCTTCGCATCGACCGTCCCTACCTCGACGCGGCCTACTGCGACGTGACCGACCTGGCGACGTTCCCCACCGATCAAGGACCGTTCGATACCGTGATCTGTCTGAACGTCATCGAGCACGTCGAAGACGACCGCGCGTCGTTGAACAACATTCACAGCGTTCTGAAGCAGGGTGGTCGTGCGATCGTGCTGGTGCCGCAGGGACAATGGAACTTCGGCACGTTGGACGAGGTGCTCGGTCACAAGCGGCGTTACAGCCAAGAAGCCCTGCGCCGCCTGGCTGCGGACTGTGGTTTCAAGGTGGTCGAGTTGCTGGAGTTCAACCGATTCGGTTCGGCTGCCTGGTTCCTGAACGGGAAGCTGCTTCGCCGGCGCACGTTCGGACTCGGGCAGGTCCTGGCGTTGAACGTGCTGACCCCGCTTCTCCGCCGGATCGACCGACTCCTGCCGCTCCCTGCGCTAAGCCTCATTGCAGTCCTGGAACGCGCGCCCGAGAACGCGGTCGCTCCAACGCAGGCTGCGTAGTCGCCGCTGGAAGCAGATCAAGCCCGCGGCATTTCAGAACACCTGGCAGATCCGGTTCCCGCACCGGGCGAGCTTCACCTTCCACTGATGCTCGCGCGAACCGTCGTAGTGCACCGGGAAGGTCGCCTGTCCCCTGCGTCGACAAGTCGCGCACGGCGCCTTTCCAGTCCAGGTGTTGATGCCGGCGATTGAAATGCCTCGAGGTCGAGATCAGGATCAAGGCCGCGACGGTCGCCGGCACGAGCCGGTTCAAGTGCGTCCTCCCCGAAAGCAACGCGTCGAGCCAGATCCAATTCAGGAATACGAACGGGAAGAAGAAGTAACGCGGGCCCGCCCATGCCGGATGCATCAAGGTGGGCGGCTGGCAACGAAGGACGGAGGAAACCGCGGAGAGCAGGAACAGTCCCACCAGGGCGAGCCGCCGTCTCCGCGAGTCCGCAGGAATGAGCAGGCCGACCAACGCCAGCGCGTGCAGGGACGCCGCCACCCAGATCCATGCGCTCGCGGGCCAGTCGGTGAATCCGAGGAGCAGGGGGTAGGCAAGAAAGCGGGCCATCGCCAGGCTCGCGTCGGCGACGCTGGGCATCGCGGAAATGCCCGGCGAGGCGTGGATCATCCAGAGTTGCGCCATCGCCGGAATGGCCAGTGCGACCGCGATGATTACGTCGTGCCGGGCCCGCGTGGCGAGCGCCCTCACCGCGCCGATCAGAGCGACCGGAACGACGATGGGATTGGAGAGCCCGCAAACCAGAGCGACGGCGACGCGCGCGGAAACACGCGAACGATCGTCTGCCCTCCAGAGCACCAGCGAGAAGAGGGCGAGCCCCGCGAACCAGAACGAGTACTGCGCGACCACGAAGACCTCGACATCGCTCGGCACCAGGGCTACTGCCAGCGGCAGCAACCACGTTCCACGCACGATCAATGGCGCGGTCCCTATCCATGCGAAGACCGCCGCGGTGAAGACCAACCCAAGCGCGGTCGACGTCGCCGGGTAATGCTCGAGCCCACCGATCTCTAGTGCGAGAAAGGAGATCACGCGCGATATGGTGATCAGGTAGCCGTTGACCGGAATGAGCAGCGCTCGTGCGCCCTTCTCGAGGAGAGAGGGGATGATCTGCGCGCCCTCCTCCACCCACACCTGTGCATCGGTGAGTTGGTCCGTGCGACGTGCGACCAAGACTTGCGAAGCCGCATGCAATGCACGAGAGCGGCAGCAGCCAAGCTGGACGATCGAGCGATGGCTGGGCGGTGACACTGGCGGTCGGCATGCGGAGGGCGCGGAGAATAGCTTCAAACGGCGGCTGCGGATGCGAAATTCACCGGGCTCCTGCCAGCACGTACCTACCGATCCTGTTCGAACAGGTACACCCCGTTCTTGTTCGAGAC
>Ga0137399_10000721_pt1 | contig 13884 bp, 9 predicted proteins | sample czorhiz316metaG_FD_104810 | JGI IMG/M metagenome (GOLD analysis project Ga0137399, IMG submission 104810) | Vadose zone soil microbial communities from Angelo Coast Range Reserve, California, USA - czorhiz3.16 metaG | ecosystem: Environmental > Terrestrial > Soil > Vadose zone | place: USA...
CCGAGCCGGAGGGGCTCGTGCTCAGCACCTCCGCGCGCCACCCGTGACGCTCGGCATACCTCACGTACATGCGCAGCATCTCGGCCGCGAAGAGCGCCGCCTCATCTCCCCCGGTTCCGGCGCGGATTTCCACGATGACGTTCTTCTGGTCGAGAGGGTTCGGCGGCAGGAGGAGTTTCGGGAGCTCGGCTTCGAGCTTCGCGCGCTCCGCCTCCAGCTCCTGAAGCTCGGTCTTGGCCATTCCCAGGAGCTCCGGATCCTTCTCCGTGCGGAGAATCGCCGTGTCCTCGGCGACGCGATGGAGCACCTGGTCGTAGCGGCGCGCGGCGTCTACGAGATCCTCGAGCGAGCTCCGCTCCTTGCTGACGCGGCGCAGCTCTCCTGGATTGTGGTGGAGCTCCGGGTCGGCGAGTCTCTGGGTCAGCTCCTCGAATCGGGCCTTGGCCCGTTCCAGCGCTTCGCGGATGGCGGATCCCTCCTTAGAGGACCGCGCGTAGGGCGGCGATCGCGACCTCGAGCATGTCGTTCGAGGGCTCGCGGGTCGTGAGCCGCTGAAGTTGGAGGCCGGGCTCGCTGATCCACTTCACCCAGCCCTTGTCGTAATGGGCCCCGGCGAATCGGATGATCTCGAAGGAGATGCCCGCGATCACCGGGATGAGCGCAAACCGGAGCAGGCGCGCCTGCCAGGTGTCGGGCCGGCCCAGAAAGGCAAACACGAAGAAGCTCACGATGACGACGAGAAAGAGGAAGCTCGTGCCGCATCGCGGATGGAACCGGCTGAACGTCTGCGCCGCCTCGGGTGTGAGCTCCTGGCCCGATTCGAGGTTATGGATCGTCTTGTGCTCGGCCCCGTGGTACATGAAGACCCGCTGCATCTCTCCCCAGAAGCCGACCGCGAAGATATAGATCAGAAAGAAGACGAGACGGATCCCCCCGTCGATCAGGTTGTACAGGAGCCCCTGGCGGACGCCGGTCAGATCCGTGAGCTTCAAGGGCAGATAGAAGAAGACGAGGAACCCGAGCACGAACGAGACGAGGACGGTGAACCCCATTCCCAGTCCGAGCGTCCCGAAACGCGCCTCGCCCCGCGGCTTTTCTTTGCTCACCGCCACGGCGGCTTCGGCGGAGAACGCGAGCGCCTGGACCCCGATGCGCAGCGATTCCACCAGCACGACGGCGCCGCGGACGATCGGGAGGCCGAAGATCGCGGCGCGGCGCGAGATGGAGACGAACTCCTGGGTCTTGACCTGGATGGAACCGTCGGGCAGCCGTACGGCGGTCGCCACCTTCTTCGGCGAACGCATCATCACCCCTTCGATGACGGCCTGCCCACCGATGGGCGAGTAAGGATCGGGCATCGGGAAGTCGGAGTGCCGGGAGAGGCGGACCGGCTAGGCGCCGGCCCGCGATTCGGATTCGGCGGGTTTGTCCTTGATCCCGTATTTCCGGCGGAAGCGCTCGATCCGGCCGGCGGTGTCCACGAGCTTCTGTTTGCCGGTGAAGAACGGGTGGCAATTCGAGCAGATTTCGACGTGCACGGTGTCCTTCACGGTAGCGCGCGTCTCGATCACATTGCCACAGACGCACACGATCTTCGTATTGAAGTAACCTGGATGGATCCCTCGTTTCATGGCAGCTCCCTCTATGTGTTCATCATCGCCAGAAACTTCTTGTTCGTCTTGGTCTGGCTCATCTTGCCGATCAAGAATTCCATGGCTTCCACGGGGTTCAGTTCGTTCAGGAATTTCCGGAGGATCCAGACCTTGTTCAGCTCCTCCTGACTCATCAAGAGCTCTTCCTTGCGCGTCCCGGAACGGTTGATGTCGATGGCCGGGAAGATGCGCTTGTCCGCGAGCTTGCGGTCCAGGACCACCTCCATGTTGCCGGTGCCCTTGAACTCCTCGAAGATGACGTCATCCATCCGGCTCCCGGTCTCGATCAGGGCGGTCGCGACGATCGTGAGGCTCCCGCCGTTTTCGATGTTGCGGGCCGCTCCGAAGAATCGCTTCGGCTTCTGGAGGGCGTTCGCGTCCACGCCTCCCGAGAGGATCTTGCCCGAGTGCGGAACCACGGTGTTGTGGGCGCGCGCGAGGCGCGTGATCGAATCCAGAAGGATCACCACGTCGCGGTTGTGCTCCACGAGCCGTTTCGCCTTTTCGATGACCATGTCCGCGACCTGGACGTGCCGCTCGGCCGGCTCATCGAACGTGGAGGAAACCACTTCCCCCTTGACCGAGCGCTCCATGTCCGTGACTTCCTCGGGACGCTCGTCGATCAGGAGCACGATGAGCATCACCTCGGGATGGTTGTCGGTGATCGAGTTCGCGATCTTCTGGAGCAGGACCGTCTTTCCCGCCCGCGGGGGCGAGACGATCAAGCCGCGCTGCCCCTTTCCGATCGGCGTCAGGAGATCCATGATCCGCGTCGGCATGTCTTCCGCGCGCGACTCGAGCCGGAGCTTCTCTTGCGGATAGAGAGGCGTCAGGTTATCGAAGAGGATCTTGTCCTTCGCCGCCTCGGGCGGCTCGAAGTTGACGGCCTCGACCCGCAGCAGCGCGAAGTAACGCTCGCCGTCCTTCGGCGGGCGGACCTGGCCCGATACCGTGTCGCCGGTCCTGAGATCGAACCGCTTGATCTGGGACGGCGAGACGTAGATGTCATCCGGGCCCGGCAGGTAGTCGTAGTCGGGGGAGCGGAGGAATCCGTACCCCTCGGAGAGAATCTCCAAGACACCTTCCGCGAAGATGAGACCGTTTTTCTCGGTCTGCCCCTCGAGAATCTTGAAGATCAGCTCCTGTTTCCTGAGACCGCTCGTGCCCTGCACGTTGAGCGAGTGCGCCAGCTCCATCAGCTCGGCGATCGTCTTGCTCTTGAGCTGGATGATGTCGAGGCCCTTTTGGGAGGGCGGCGGCGCTGTGCTCGGAGCGGGGGCGGGCGGCGCTTGTGTTTGCTGTTCCATGTCGTTCTGCGACTCCTCGGTGTTGACCGTCGTCGTGGCTTCCGGCGTATCTACGCCGCGTCGCCTGGTTGGGGTTGTTGAGCGGGACATTGTGCGAACCGAACTGAGGTCCTCAAGGTAGAGGGAGCCTGGGATTCTTATGCTTCAGAGGGTTGTTGGTTGCTTCCGGTGTGACTTACCGCGCGACCGCACACAGGCGATCCAGATTCGGGGAACTTACTCAGGGCCCGGCAACCTTCCCGGCCCTAGGACCCCCTGGTTGGTCCGTACTGCTTAGACTACTGATCCCCCCAAAGGGTGTCAAGAATCAATTCTGGGGGCGCTAGCTGGATTTCTTCGGAGGAAAGGCGCCCTTCGAGAAAATCTGTCCTTCCATGAACGTGAAGGATTTTCCCTTCGACCAGAAGAACCAGGTCTCGAACGTCTTGTTCTCTTCGCTGTAGGTGTAGACCTCTTCGGGGTAGCCCTCGGTCTTGAACACCGTCTTGAGCTGGTTGGACGCCCCCAGACGGTTATCGGCCGAATCGACCCAGACCTTGGGGTCCTTTTTCGTGCCCTGGCTCAGGGCTTTGTAGATCGTGTATTCGGCGACCGAGTTCTCCCTGTCGCCCGTCTTGTTCAGCGCCAGGAACAGGTACTGGTGGTTGGTCGCGTCCGTAGGGTCCAGCGCCAGCGCATGCCGGAGCGCGGTCACGGCTCCCTTGTAGTCCTCGGCCTGGTGCTTGAGCTGCCCGTCCAGACTCCAGATCTCCCAGTTGTTCGGATAGAGCCCGCCGCCCTTGTCGAGGAGGGCGATCGCCTCCTTGGTCTTTCGCCGATTCGAGAGGATGACGGCCGCGTTGTAGAGGGCGTCCTGCTTGAGGGAGTCGGACGCGGCGGGCTCGTCGAGCACCGCGGAGTAGCCCGCGGCGGCGCTGTCGTAGGCCGCGGCCCGCTCGGGAGAGTCCTTGGCGGCCGCCTCCCCGAGCTTGTAGAACGCACTGGCGATGCGGACTTGGTAAGCCGGAGCGCTCGAGGGCTCGGGGTCCTTCTTCTTCGCGTCCCGGAACGCTTCGATCGCCTCGGCGTACTTTCCATCGTTGTAGAGGCTCACGGCGCGGCCCATCACGGCGGCTCGCAGGTTCTGATGCAGGCGCGCGTCGTCCGGCTTGACCTCGAGACCCCGGGAGGCGGCGCGGATGGCGTCATCCGTGCGGTTCAACGCACCCATGACGTAGGCGAGGTTCTGATAGGTCTCGATCGAGGTCGGATCCACGTACGAAGCGAGGATGAAGTCGTAGGCCGCCTCCTCGAGACGCGAGGCGCCCGTGAAGGCTGGGAAGACGGTCGTGTCGGTCACCGCGACCTGGGGAGCAGGCGGCACGGTGTAGGCGCCGAGCGCGGATCCACCCTCGGCAGGGACATCGGCCGTCTTGGAGCCACCGAGCGCCTTGACGCCGAAGTTGAAGAGCTGAGCGTTCACCGCGAGGCGGTTTCGCTCGATGTCCTGGATTCTCTTCGCGTCGTTCTTCTTCTTCGCGAGATCGAGGGCCATCTGGAATGCCGCGCCCGCCGAGATGTACTGGCGCTGTTGCGCGCGGGCGAACGCGAGGAGCGACAAGGCCTCGATATTCTCGGGCTCCCCCCTCCGCGCGCACTCGAGGAAATAGGCGGCCTTGTCATAGACCTTCTGCTGGATGTAGACCTTGCCGCTCGTGAGGCAGACGCCCGCGGGGGCGGAGGAGGCGGTGAGGAGCACAAGCGACGCGGCCGCAAGAGCGACGCGTGTACGCTCCCATTTCCTGATCGAACGTCGCATCCGTTCCTCCGGGTATCGCGAACCCTGAACTTGGGTCATCCTCTATACATACCCGCGCGCGGGAGCGCGCGTTCCGTGGCGTCCCGTCGATTAGAGCGTCCGCCGGGTGGCCTGTCAAGCGCCTTCGCCGGCGCGGAGATCTGGAGCTAAGCCTATAACCTATTGTGGCGTGGACGGTTATAGCACCTGCCTGGGATCCACGTCCACGCTGACACGGATCCCGGAAGGCCTCCTCGCGCGGAGCGCGGGGAGGGCGCTCTTGAGTAGGGACTGCATGACTTTCCGCGAGCCGGCGCGGACCAGGATGTGCCACCGCTCGGTTCCTTGGATGCGCGCGATCGGCTTTGGAGCCGGCCCCAAGAGCTCCACGTCCAGGCCGCGCGCGAGCCGGATGAGCGATTCGCGCAGGGCCCCCGCCTCGCGGATGACGCGCTCCTTGCGCTTGCCGCGGACCTCGATTTCGACGAGATGCCCGAAGGGCGGGTAGCGGAGCTCACGGCGCTCGGCCGCCTCCAGCTCGTAGAACCTCTCGAAATCCTGGGCCGCCGCGCATCGGAGCGCGGGATGATCGGGATCGTACGTCTGTAGGATCACTTCCCCCGCGCGCTCGCCCCGCCCGGCGCGCCCCGCCACCTGGGTCAGAAGCTGGAATGTGCGTTCCGCCGCGCGGAAGTCGGGAAGGTAGAGCTGCAGGTCCGCCACGATGATCCCGACGAGGGTCACCATCGGGAAATCGAAGCCCTTCGCGACCATCTGCGTGCCGAGAAGGAAATCGGTCTCTCCCGCCCGGAAGGCGCCGAGGATCGAGGCCGCGGAGCCGCGCTTCCGCGTGGCGTCGAAGTCGAGCCTCGCGATCCGTGCCGCGGGAAAGATCCGCGCGACCTCGCGCTCCACGCGCTGGATGCCCACCCCGCCGAACCAGAGGTTCGATGCTCCGCAACCGGTGCAGCTTGGCAGAAGCTTTCGCTCGGCCCCGCAGTAGTGGCAGCGGAGCGACCCGTCCGCGAGGTGGACCGTGAACGAGACGTCGCAGCGCTCGCACCGCGCCACGTCTCCGCAGCCGCGGCACTGGAGGTAGGTCGAATGGCCGCGGCGGTTCAGGAAGAGGATGGCTTGCTCGCCGCGCTCGAGCGTCTTGCCCATCGCCTCGACGAGGGTCGCCCCGAGATGCCGCGTTCCGGCGACGGGTCCGGCCGAAGCCGGGCGGTGACGTAGATCCGTGATCCGGACGGTGGGGAGCGGCCTCCCGTCGATCCGCGTCGGAAGGCGCAGGAGTTCGCAGCGCCCCTGGCTCACGCGCGCGAAGGTCTCCATGCTCGGGGTGGCCGAGGCCAAAACCACGGTTCCGCCGAGCTTCTGCCCCCGGACGAGCGCCACGTCGCGCGCGTGGTAGCGCGGGGCGTCGTCCTGCTTGTAGGCCCCGTCCTGCTCTTCGTCCACGACGATGAGTCGGATGCTCCGGAAGGGAAGGAACACGGCGGAACGGGTCCCCACGACGAGGTCGACCTCCCCCGCCGCCGCCGCGCGCCAGACGTCGGCGCGCTCGCGCGGGCGGAGCGTGCTGTGGTAGAGCGCGACGCGAGCGAAGCCGGCGCGGCGAAAGGAATCGAGCGTCTGCGGGGAGAGCGCGATCTCGGGCACGAGGATGAGCGCCTGCCCACCCCCGTTCACCGCCTCGGCCGCAGCGTGAAGATACACGGCGGTCTTTCCGCTTCCAGTGACCCCGAAGAGGAGGAACGCCCGGAACGCCGAAGAGCGGACCGCGTCCTCCAGCGCCGTCAGGGCCGAGCGCTGGTCTTGGTTCAGCTCCTCGCGGCTGGGGGGTGCCGCCTTGAGCCACGCCTCCGCCTCCTCGGCCGGCGCGCGCGGCGCCCGCCGGGTGAGGCCGCCGGGCGAGGGCACGGCCGCCGCGAGCACATCGCTCAGATTCGCGGCGTAGTAGTCGGCCACCCAGCGGCAAAGCTCGAGGAGCTCGGGCGTGACCACGAGGCGGGGCTCCGGGATCCCGGAGACCTTCCTCACGCGAAACCCGGGCGGAGTCGATTCGACGCCGAGCACGGTGCCCCAGACGCGCCGACGGCGGACCGGAACGAGGACGCGCAGTCCTATCTCCGGGGCGTCTTCCTCGGGGATCTCATAGACGAGCGCTTCTTCGGCGCTGGCGAGCGGGATGGGTACGGCGACACGAACCAAGGCCATGAGGGGGGCATCGTATCACTCGCGGCGGGAAAGGGGACCGGCCGACGCCTCGGTAGAGCCCGAGACTCGCGCGCGTCCCCCCGAGCCCGATACGGACGCAGCCGGGGGGAGTCTACGCGGAGCGGGTCGGCCGTTCGGTGACGGTCTGGCCGAGCAGCTGGTTGATGCGCTCGACCAGCTTTCGGGGACTGAAGGGCTTCGTGATGTAATCGTCCGCGCCCACGTCGAAGCCGAGCTTCTGGTCGACGTTTCGTCCCTTGGCCGAGAGGAGGATCACCGGGATGTGCTGGGTCGCGGCGCTCGACTTGATGCTCTTGCACACCTCGTATCCGTCCAGTTTCGGCATCATGATGTCGAGCACGATGAGGTCCGGCTTTTCGGTCTTCACCTTTTCGAGCGCCTGTTCCCCATCCAGCGCGGTGACGACCTCGTATCCCTCCATCCCCAGACTGAAGTCCAGGATATGGACGATGTAGATCTCATCGTCGACGACCAGGATTTTCCCTTTGGACATCCGACTCACCTCCTCCTGCCTCTAGGCATGGATTCCTATCGGCCTTTTAGGCCACTTCTCCAGCCCGAACTAGCTTCGTATTCTCCTGGGATTCAAATAGTTGCGCGAAGGCTTCCACGACCTTTGGATCGAACTGCGTCCCCTTGCACTGACGAAGCTCTTGCAGCGCGTCCGCGTGGGTCATCGCGTGCCGGTACGGCCGCCCGATGGTCATGGACTCGTAGGCGTCGAGGACCGAGATGATCCGGGCCCCGATCGGAATCTGTTCCCCCTTGAGCCCGCGCGGGTATCCGCGTCCATCCATCCGCTCGTGGTGCGCGAGAATGATTTCGGTCACTAGCTCCTGGAACTCGATCGGTTTCACGATCTCCGCGGAACGGAGCGGATGCAGCGCGACCTCGGCCCACGCCTCCTCGTCCAGGCGGCCGGGCTCGTGCAGGACGGAGTGGTCGATCTGGCCCATGCCGACGTCGTGCACGCTCGCGACGTACGCGAGCACCTCCACGTCCTCTTCGGCGAGCCCGAGCTTCCGGCCCAGGGACACCGCGCGTCCCGCCATGGAGCCCGAATTGAGCTTGAGACGGCTCCGCCGCGCGTTCTCGATGATCGCCGCCAGGGCCTTCGCGGTCTCCTCCGTCCGGTCCGACGAGCGCTCGTGGTCGGAGACGCGCCTCCAGGCCTGCGCGACGCGGTCGGAGAGCGAGGAGAGGAGCGCCCGGTCGTCCTCGGTGAAAGGCGTGCAGGAGATCTTGTTGTTGATGTTGATCACCCCGACCACGCGTCCGTCGATCTTGACGGGGACCGAGAGAAGCGACTTGGTCTCGTACTGATGCCCGTTCGGCCGGCCGAATCGCGGGTCTTCCTCGATGTTCGTGACGAGGAGCGGCTGGCCGTGTTTCGCCACCCACCCCGCGATCGAGTCGCCGATCTTGATCCTCGTGCCGCAGACCACTTCCTCGCGGAGCCCACGCGCCGCGCGGATGTAGAGCTCGGATCGCTCCTCGTCCACCAGCATCAGGGACGCGGTGCGCGCGTTCATGACCTCCGCGATCATCTCCACCGTGAGCCGCGTCAGATGATCCGAGACCGACCGCGACGGACTCCACGTGGCGTGGGTGATCACGCTGGCGTCCCCTGCCGTGACGGGCAGAAGCACCGTGAAGCGCGATCCGATGTCGGTATCGCTCTCCGCCAAGATCTCACCGCCGTGCCACTCGACAATGCTCTTCGAGACGGTGAGCCCCAGACCCACCCCCGGGTATTCCCTCGAGAGGGAGCTGTCGATCTGGTAGAACTTGTCGAAGATCCGCTCGAGCTCCTCCTTGGCGATCCCGATCCCGGTGTCCTCGACCTGAACCCTCACAACGCGCCCTTCGGTCGTGGTCCGGAAGGTGACCGTCCCTCCCTCGTGCGTGAACTTGATCGCGTTGCTGCCCAGGTTGTAGAAGACCCGCTTCAGGAGCCCGCGGTCCGCCTCCACGACGATCTCGGCCGCGGTCGACTCGACCTGGACCGCGATCTTCTTCGCGTCCGACATCGGGCGCAGGAGCACCACCACTTCCTCGATGAGCGCGGTCACGCTGAACGGCTCGCGGCTCATCCGGAAGCGCCCCGACTCGAGCTGCGAGAGCTCGAGGACCGAATCGATGAGGCGCCGGAGCTTCAGACTCTGCTCGTCGATCACGGCCAGGAACTGGCGCTGCATGTCGACGTTCGTCGAGCCCACGTTTTCGAGCAGGGCCTCGACGTACGCGCGGATCGCCGTCAACGGCGTACGCAGCTCGTGCGACACGGTGGACACGAAGGAGGATTTGAGATCGTTCAGCTCCTCGGCGCGATCCGTGGCTTCCTGGAGCTGGACCATGCTCTGGTTCAGGCGCTCGTACAGGCTCGCGTTCTGGATTGCGACGACCGCGTGGGTCGCGAGGATCTCGAGGGTCTCGACGGTCTCACGGGAGGGGAGCCTCCGGTCCACCGGGTCGTCCACCGAGAGGTAGCCGATGACCGCCCCGTCCTTCGTGTACAGAGGGACGAAGAGCACGTCCTCCTGGTGCCATTCCCCTTCCTGGCGCGCCCCCAGCTCCGGCGTGTATCCCTCGTCGTCCGCCTCGCCCCAGAACTTCCGCTCGTGGCTGATGAAATAGGAGCGGCTGACCCGGAACTCCTCCTTGAGCCAGCTCTCGAATTCGGAGCGAGGAATCCGGGTCTGCTCGAGCTTCCGGATCGCGTCCCGGTTCAGCCCGGCGAAGGCGCGGGCCTCGAACTCGCCGCTCGCGTCGTTCAAGACCCGCAGGAGCACGATCCGGAACCCCGCCGCGTCGGAGACGGCGTGGACGATCTCGTGGAGGACCTTGTCGAGGGAGAGGTTCGAATTGATGCTCGTCGCGATCTCGAGCACCTTCTTGATCCTCGCGGCCCGCTTGCGGCTGGTGAGGAGCTGGTAGCGGTAGAGATCCCCCATCTTGTCGCTCGCCTGCGTCAGCTCGTCGTTCCGGTGGATCGCGGCGTCGTAGGACGTGCGGAGCGACTTGAGCTCGTGGCGGAGCGAGCGGCGGTGGCGCACCTGCTCCACGAGGAGGAGCACCGCGGCGGCGAGCGCCCAGATCAGGTCGACCGGCGGAATCATCGGGTCGCCTCCGTCTTGGAGGCGGAAGCCTGGGCCCGGTCCGTTCCCCGCTTCGCCAGAAGCCGCTCGAATTCCTCGACCACGCGCGGATCGAACTGGGTCCCCGTGCACCGGCGGATCTCGGCGAGCGCCTCGGCCTCCGGCACCGAATCGCGATACGGGCGGCCGAGCGTCATGGATTCGAACGCGTCGACCAGCGAGAGGATCCGGGCGGAGAGCGGGATCTCCTCGCCCTGGAGCCCGCGCGGATAGCCGTGGCCGTCATAGTGCTCGTGGTGGCTCAGGATGATCTCGTTCACACGCGACGCGAACTCGATCGGCTGGAGCACGCGGACGCCGTCGCGCGGGTGCGTCTCCACGCGGCGGCGTTCCTGCTCGGTCCAGCGGCGCGAGCTCAGGACCAGATCCTCTCCGACGGCGAGCATGCCCACGTCGTGGACCCGCGCCACGTAGCCGAGCACCTCCAGCTCCGGCTCGGGAAGTCCGAGCTTCCGTCCGAGGTCGGTCGCGAGCTTGAACGCGCGGCGCGAGCTCCAGAGCGCGTAGCTCCGCTTCGCGCGGATCACGGTCCGGATCGTGTTGAGGGTGGTGTAGACGTCCCCCGACACGCCGGCCGCGCGCACGCGCTCGAGCGCGGTGCCGACACGCTTCGAGATCGCCACGAGCAGGCTCAGGTCGTCGGGATCGAATGGGAGCCCGGTCGCTTTGCTGCTCACGTTCACCACCCCGACGACCTCTCCCGCGATCCGCAACGGGACGCAGAGCAGCGATTTCGTCTCGTATTGCGGGTGGTTCAGCTTGCGGAACCGCCGGTCGTTCTCGATGTCGTTGACGAGGAGGTTCTCGCAGGTCTGCGCAACCCAGCCCGCGATCGAGGCTCCGGTCTTCACGCGCGCCCGGGCCACCATGTCGGGATCCAGCCCGTGCGCCGCGCGGATGTGGAGCTCCGTGCCGTCTTCGTTGAAGAACATGATCGAGACGTTGCGCGCCTCCATGACCTCGGCCACCATCTCCACCGCGCTCGTGAGGATCGTGCGGAGCTCCGGCGTCTCGAAGAACGGCTCGAGCGAGCGCATGAGGTTCCGGAATCCGCGCTGGATCAAGGGAAGCTCCACAACGAAGCGGCTCCCCTGGCCCAGCTCGCTCTCGACGCGGACCGTGCCCCCGTGGAGCTCGACGACGCTCTTCACGATCGCGAGCCCGAGCCCCGAGCCTCCCACACGCTCCGCGCCCCCTTCCTCGACCCTGTAGAAACGCTCGAACACGCGGCTCAGCTTGTCGGACGGGATCCCCATCCCGTGATCCTCGACCACGATCTGCATCCGATCCCCGGCCGCCATCGCGCGGATCGTGACGGGGGTGCCCTCGCGCGAGAACTTGGCCGCGTTGTTGATGAGGTTCACGAGCACCTGCTTCAGGAGATCCGGATCGGCTTCGATCGGGGGGAGGCCCGGAGCGAAGGCGCGGGCCACGGTCAGCCGCCGGGCCACGAGCTGCGGCTCCACCGTCGGCACCACCTCGTCCACGAGCCGGCTCAGGTCGAGCATCTCGGACTTGAGCCTGCGGCGGCCGGAATCCATGCGGCTCAGGTCCAGGACGTCGTTCACGATCCGGGTCAGGCGGTCGCACTCCTCGTTGATGATGCCGAGGAACTTCTCGTGCATCGTGAACGCCGGATTGTTCACGTTGTCGAGCAGCGTCTCCGTGTACGCCTTGATCGACGTGAGCGGAGTCCGAAGCTCGTGCGAGACGACCGAGATCAGCTCCGATTTCATCTCGTCGATCCGCCGCAGGGATGCGCTCGCCTCCTCGAGCCGCACGGTCTTCTGCTCGAGCTCCGCGTGCGTGCGGATGCGGTCGACCGCGAGGCCGATCTGATCCGCCAGGAAGAGGAGCGCCCGGCGGCGCCGCGCGCTGGCCCGAAGCGGCCGGCGGAAGCCCAAGAGCGTCACCCCGAGCAGCGACGTCCCCACGATGATCGGCACGCCGACGAGGGCGGCCGGCGCGGGATCGTCCTGGTGGAGCTCCTTCCAGTCCGCTTCGTCCAGACGACCCGCGTCCTCGACGATCAACGTCTCCCTGCGGAGCACTTGCGCGAGGAAGCTGCCCGGACGCGGCGTGACGCGGCACGCGCCCCGGGGACCCGGGGTGCCGCGCTCGAAGTGATCTCCTTGCAGCTCACCGGTTTCGTAGTCGAGAAGCAGGAGCGTGAAGCAGTCGGCGCGCGCGAGCTCCATGACGTGCTGGGCCACGGCCGCCACGAGACCGGGCGCGTCAAAGGCCGACTGGACCGCGAAGCTGAGACTGGAGAGGCCCGGAAGGAGGCGGAAGGCGGATCCCTCGGAGCGGCCGGAGTTCTGGGCGCGGCTCGAGGACATCAGGAGGATTCCGGAAGCTCGCCGTAAGGGAGGTCCGCGGCGGGCATGATCGGGGTTCCGTCGGATCTACGGTCGAGCTGAACGACGCTTCCCTGCGTCGCCTTCCCGAGCTTCTTCAGTTCCTTGGCGATGTCGCTTACCTGGGCGCTGTGCTGGACATCGCGGTCCACGTTGCTCACGATCAGGATCGTGATCGACATGATGTCGAACTTCTTCACGCCTCCCTGGCGGCTCGAGAGCACCATGATGTGGCCGCGTGCCAGATCCTGCCCGTCGTAGTGGCTCGAGATCCGGGTATCGAAGCCGGTCTTGACCGCTTCGGCGATCTGGTGCGCGCGCTCGGGACTCGTGATCACCACGAAGTCGTCCCCGCCGATGTGCCCCACGAAGTCCCCCGTCATCCCGTGGCGCTCGATCTGCTCGTGGAGCAGGGACGCCACGAAGCTGATGACCGAGTCCCCGCGCGCGTAGCCGTAGTAGTCGTTGTACGCCTTGAAATAGTCGAGATCGATGTGCAGGAACGCGAACTTCTCCCCGTTCGCGATCCGCCGCGAGAGCTCGGTCTCGATGAGCACGTTCCCGGGCAGCCCGGTGAGCGCGTTCGACTGGAGCTGGGCGCGGCGCGTCTTGAGCTGGTTGCGGACGCGGAAGAGAAGCTCGCTCTGCTGCCACGGCTTCGTGACGTAATCGTCGGCGTAGAGCTCGAGGCCGTGGATCCGATCCTCGAACGTGGACTTCGCTGTGAGGAAGATGACCGGGATGCGCGACGTGAGCGGATTCGATTTGAGCTGGCGGCACACTTCGTAGCCGTCAAGCCCGGGCATCATCACGTCGAGAAGGATCAGCTCGGGCGGATCACGCCGCACCTCTTCCAGACCGCGCACGCCGTCTTCCGCCGTGCGCACCTCGTAGGATGCGTCCTTGGCGTCGGTGAGCTGCTTCTCGAGAATAAAGCGGAGCTTGGGATCATCCTCGATCACGAGGATGCGTCCTGTCTCGGGCGCAGGTGCGGCTTGGGTCACGCGTGACACCTCGAATTCCGTTCAGGTGTAGCGGCTTTCGCGCGCGGAGTTCGTTACCGCCCAAGGGCGGAACTTGATACCGCTCTTTGAATTGTTCGGCTATCGCGTGGTCAATCTTGAGTCGTGGGCAGGAAATACGGAGTTTCCCTGGCGGCGCCGGGGACATTGCAATGTGCACGATTGGAGCGGCCCGCGGTCAGGCGGGCCCGCGCCCGTGGGCCACGGGCAGGCGGGCGGACACCCCGTCAGGCAGGGAAGAGGGCGAAGGAATCCAGGTTGGCGATGGCGGTGGCGCTGAGGGGGGTGGCCTGGCCTCGCCCCAGGGCCAGGGCCCCGGCGTGGGCGATCATGGCTCCGTTGTCGCGGCAGAGCTTCGGGGAAGGAAAGC
>Ga0137399_10000723_pt1 | contig 13883 bp, 10 predicted proteins | sample czorhiz316metaG_FD_104810 | JGI IMG/M metagenome (GOLD analysis project Ga0137399, IMG submission 104810) | Vadose zone soil microbial communities from Angelo Coast Range Reserve, California, USA - czorhiz3.16 metaG | ecosystem: Environmental > Terrestrial > Soil > Vadose zone | place: USA...
CGTGAGCGTACGACTAATTGACTGTCTAGAATTTTTTCAATATACTCGATTGGCTCTCAAAAGTCAATCACCGGCTCAATCCCCTCATAGAAATCCATTTCGCAGACATTCATGCGAGTTCTCATCACCGGCGCAACCGGTTTTATCGGAAGTCATCTTGCCGAGCAGCTTCAGCAAAAAGGGTATACGTTGCGGTGTCTGGTGCGGAAGACGTCTAATCTTCGATGGATCGAACACTTACCGATCGAGTATTGTTACGGCGACCTGTTCGATGAGGAGGTGTTGCAACAGGCGGTCGCGGATGTAGACTATGTTTATCACGTTGCTGGGCTCACAAAGGCCAAAACGCGTGAGGAATACTTCCTCGGCAATCACATTGGGACGAAGAACCTGCTCGATGCAGTCGAAAAGGTCAGACCCAATCTCAAACGATTCATCCTAGTCAGCTCTCTCGCGGCCGTTGGTCCTTCGCTGAATGGCACTCCGGTGAATGAAGAAACGCCGTATCACCCGATCACTGCATATGGCGAGAGCAAGATGGAGGCGGAAAAGGAATGCCTGAAAATGGTAGACAGATTACCGATTACTATTGTCCGCCCCCCGGCGGTGTACGGCCCACGGGACAGGGATGTGTTTGAATTCTTCAAATCTGTGAACAAAGGCTTGCAGCCGATGATCGGACTTAAGACGAAAACAGTTAGCCTGATCTATGTAACTGATTTGGTGAATGGCATCATTCTCGCCGGCGAACATCGGGCAGGCGTTGGGAAGGCTTACTTCATTTCAAGTGAACGTTATTACGGTTGGAAGGAAGTCGGGGATATAACCGCGCGAATCATGCAAAAGAAGACACTCCGAGTCAAAATACCGGTCGGGGTCGTATATACAATCGCCGCTGTTTCTGAGCTGTTCTCGATGGCTACCGGAAAGGCCGTGCTTCTGAACATGGAGAAAGCCAGGGATATCGTTCAGGACGCTTGGACATGCGACATTTCCAAGGCGAAGAAGGACCTGGGATTCCATGAATCACACACCCTGGAGAACGGGATCCGAAAAACCGTCGGGTGGTATCGAGAGCAGGGTTGGCTGAAATAGGAATAGTCCCTTCCCAAGCCTGGCTCAGACAGGACGATCGATGGGCTGAATCCCAAAGGGGTGCTTCCGACAGTTTGACTTACCCTCGGCATTTCCGTATATTATGGACCGGAGCAGCGGAGGCAGCAGTGCTTTAGGAGATCGCGGGGTGGAGCAATTGGTAGCTCGTTGGGCTCATAACCCAAAGGCTGAAGGTTCAAGTCCTTCCCCCGCTACATGTACTACAGATAACCCCAATCAGTGATAAACCGGTTGGGGTTTTCAATTTACCATGTGGAGGTTGAAGGAAAATATTAGGGGAGGACCCCGCTACATGCAATAAAATAGGCTCCTGATTCGTGATCCTTCCATTTCCAATCGTACTGAATCTCCAAGGACAGTTTCTTAAATTCTTCCCCTCGTTACTTCAAGAGGGGTTCGCTGTAAACAATCGCCCAAAGGGGTATGAATCTCGAGAATATTGGTGAGATCGCTCTTCGGAATCTCGGTCGGATCAACATCATCATTGGCAAGAATGGTTCTGGCAAGAGCCGCTTACTCAGAGACCTTCACAATTCTCGAGGAGCGATCCAAAACCTGGGAGTTCTAACCTACATAACTCCCGAAAGAGGAGGTGTTCTAAGCTATGAAGCAGGTGTCGAAAACGACCTCGTCAGAAACCCACAGAATTTCAAAGAACAACGCATCACAAACCAATTCTTTCGGTTTAAGGAACAGACGGTTGCACAGTATCGCAAGTTAAAGGATTTGGTACATGCGAAGATGGAGAAGTATTTTGAGCAGTTGAAGTCAGGGCGCGACACCGCTCTCGATCCTCCGATGACTTTTCAAAGTTATGTAGTTAAACTAAATAGCTTGCTGGACGAAATCGAACTTCGCCAAGCGGGTGCAACATTTCAGATCTTCAAGAAGGGAACAGACAGAGAGTTCAGGAGCTCCGACATAAGCAGTGGCGAATCCGAGCTGATCGCGTTAGGTATCGAATGCTTGGTGTTTGAGAACGAACTAGCGTCGGATAGGCTCAATATCTTACTTCTTGACGAACCGGACGTACATCTGCATCCGGATCTCCAAGTCAGGCTGATGGGATTTGTCCGGGATCAAGTTGAGCGGAATGACTTTTGCGTGATCATCGCGACACACAGCATCGCCATCTTGGGCGCTTTGGGCGATTACGCACACGCTCACATCGCATTCATGAGGTCGGGGGATAGGCAATTGACCTTTGAAGAGATTGGTGAGGTCTACAAGAAAATACTTCCTGTCTTTGGGGCTCATCCGCTTTCCAATTTGTTCAATGAGGCTCCTGTGCTATTAGTGGAGGGTGAGGATGACGAGAGGATTTGGCAACAGGCGGTTAGAACGTCTTCCGGGAAAATTCGAGTCTATCCATGCGGATGTGGTGGTGTTGATCGAATTGCATTCTATGAAGAGGAGGTAGCGAAGATTATACGGGCAGTATATGACAACGCAAAGGCTTTTTCCCTCAGAGATCGAGACGACATGCCGGAACAGTTAACTGACCTGCCTCCAATTATAAGAATGAGGCTTTCCTGTAGATCGGCAGAAAACCTCTTGCTCTCAAACCAGGTACTATCTGCCCTTTCGATGAACTGGGTCACGCTAAGGGGGAACATCGAAGCATGGCTGGGAAAAAATAAAGATCATCCTCACCATGATACGATGAATGCATTTAGAGAAGGTGGCTTTGACAGAAAGGGATTCGATCTAAAAGAGATCAGGAATGACCTCATGGGCATAGTAGGCAACAACAAACCATGGGAGGTTGCAGTAGGTCAAACATTGGGGTCACTATGGGGTAACGACACTATTGACTTTCAGGAGGAAGGCAGCATATACAATTTCTTGGGTGAAAAGATTTTGGCGAATATCTTTCCACGAGCGTAGCATCCCGCGGACCAGATCAGTTTTCCCTCGCCCCAATCATTCATCGGTAAAGCTAAAATCTCGCCTTTTAAATAAAAGTATGGCCGATGGCTTAGGAGAAATGAGGTTGCGACGAAATGCTCATATTCCTATGAGGAGGTCAGGCAGGGTTCATGTCTTGTCAGCACGGTTTTTCCTTTTCGAGTGCGGTTGTTACTGGTTTTACGGCCTTCTGTAATTCTTCACAAATTGAGCAACGGCCCACAGCCCACGTTTCTCGACCGTAATATTTCTCAGCTTAATGCGCCCCATGTTTCGCTCCGCGTCGCTCTCGTACAGAGCGTCCTCAGCCTGTTCTGGGTTGGGCCCCAATTCCTGACTGATGAGTGGAAATATCTTGGATGGCTCAAACTCTGATTTTAGACGGTTGTAATCGAACTGCCATTCCTCGTGCGTAGCGCCTCGTGTTACAGTTACATAAATATCTAGGAATGCGCCGGCATGCCGAGGCTGCTCTTTCAGAAGCCGGTAAATGTATTGAGTAGTAAGACCTGGATCCTTAATCTCATCAAGGACTCGTTTGAATGATCTCCCTTCTTCCTTGATTAGGTCCTCGTCTGGCTCAACGAACTCCTCAACAAATCTAGCTTTCAGGATCTCTCGCAAGACCTCCTGTCTAATGTGTTCCCACTTCTCAATAATCTTATTATGTTCCGGCTGGAGCCAGTGTATGATTGATGCCGCAAAAGCTATTGATCTTGATTGACGCACAGCTGACTCCAGAATCAACTGGACCCTTGGTGCGTTCGAGTACTTATTGGATATGGCGAAGACTAAGGCTCGCGCACGGTCACTTTCGGAATCGAGGTAGACCCGGAGATCATGTGAAAAGATTTCACTGTGCTCACAGATTGCCCATATCAGCCACTCGTCTTTCGTCGCCGTGATTTCCCCAGATCGTATAATGAGTTTGTCAAAAAACTCTACCAGAAGTCCTTTGTCCTGGTAAAATCTCGCGAGCTCAAGGGTCTTAAGGCTTATGGCTTCTGGATTTCCATCCGCCAAGAAATGGAGGAAAGCATTGATACTCTCTTCTGGGACTTGCCTCCTCGGGACCTTGAATAAGAAATACTGCTCGAAATAGTCGGGGTGTTCAATCCTTCTCTCCCGCAATGCCGAGGCAGAGGCCCCGTCATGATCCTCGTAACGAACCGATGTGACCCTATTGAAGTTAGCGACCTTCCTGAACATTGAACTTAGCAAGGATGAGAGAATAGTTGCTCGATCTTTACCATAGAGGATAAAAAACGATTTTAGGTATTCATTGTGTTGACCATCATCCTGTAGCTCAAGGAACAAGAGATCTTGGCCGGCACTTGGTGACCACCCCGCCTGGTAGAAATATTCTCTCTTTCTGTAGATCTCATCATACGCTTCGTTGAAGTAGAGACGGACCATCTCGATCGCAATAAAGTCGTTGAAGTTGACCTCATTTTTGATCGGGGTAATGTTAAAATAAACGGAATTCAATAGGCGCTTGATTTCTCTAACGGTAGTCAAGAGATCCTTCATTCCACGCTGATACACAACCCGGAATTCCTCGACATCTGATTCAGTCGGTTTGATTCCCAATATTGCAGTCAATTTGTTCAGATGGTCGGCGAAGTATACATCCAAGATAATACGCTCTGGTTTCGGAACTGGGATTTCGACTTGAACGATCTTGGAGATGTACTGTTCTCCGCCCAATGCTCTAAAAACCGAGCCGACTCTATTCTTGTCGAACGCAAGGAGGTATCTGAAGGCACTAAAATCGGCACAAAGCCTTACCAACTTGAATACGAACCGAATTTCCTCCTCGTCAAGACGATCAACATCATCAATAAAAACGAGAAATCGATATCCGCTTTTTTCTATGACTTCGTTTAACAGCTTCTTTTGAGACTCGACCGATGGTTCGGTCAAGAGCGAGGAGACGTTCAGCCATTTTGCTGAAAGACCTCGTACTAGTAGCTGCTGATATTTCTGGAATTCTTTACTCACCTTAGGATAGATTTGGTGTTGGGTGATGGATTCAGCGATCAATGAAAAAAAGCTGCTGAGCATTGTTTCTTGGGAATCGGTGTACCAGGGGGAATACTTGATTATGCGAAGCTTCGGGGTGTTCTTCAGATCTCGCTCTATTAGGTTGATAACGGACGATTTTCCCACACCCCAGTCGCCAAGTAACCCAAATACTATTGCTGATCTTTGTCGGCCGCTCAACAGCAATCTCGAAACGGTCGATGCGAATCCGGCAATTCCCAATTCGTCTTTGTCAACTTCGGGGTCGAGCGGGAGGTCTTCCAGAGGAAACCCGTCGATTGAATCTTCACGCCTTCGCACACGTGTGCTAGGAAGCTCTGCGAGGATGAACAAGAGAACAATCATAAGCCAAATTATGATGTTTGCCGCCGCATTCACAAACGGGCCCTCAAATAATTTCGGGTATTCAAATGATTTCACCGCAGGACCTATGATTCTTAGGTGTATCAGCAACCAAAGAACACTAACCACCAACAGAGTCGCCGTGAGTTTTTCAACGACCGTGATTTGCGCCGTATTCTGTATTCGGGAAACTATGCGATGGAGCGATGGCTTGAGAAAGAGTAGTCCGAGGGTTATGGTTGCGTAGCCGCTGAGGGCCCAGACTGTGTCTTCGAACGTCGGCTTCTCATCGAACCAGAAGTGAATTTCAAGTCCACTGGCAACGAATAGGGTAAGCACAACAAGAAATAGCAGCTGATATAGATCTCGAGAATCACCCGCGGCTTTTCGATTACGAAGAAAGCCGTCGGGATGTGCATTATTTGTCATCGTGTTTCGTGTCAAAGGCTGTCGTGCGAAGGTAGCATTGTCACCACCATTAGGGGTGTCCCCATTTCGGCGGGTGTGGAATGAACGCACCCAGGTGACGTTAGTTTCGAATGAGTATTGCCTATAGGGCCAGGTGACTTCGGCAGTGGGTAAACAATTTCACATTATTCTTCAACAGGCGCCTGATCGTCCACGGAGATCTTCTTGGAATCCATCGCGATGTGACCGGAGGTGTGAACCATGAGTTTGAAAATACTTGTCCCGAGTAGGGCTCCGCGCATCCGAACGGAATAGGCTTCGTTGACGGTCAAGTTGTATCCATCCTTCGACTTCTGACTGCTGGTAAGAATGATATTCTCGATGTTGGAAACGGGATGAACCTTCTTGCACTCCTCGATCGACTTATCCCTGAGTTTGGATGATAATTCATCAAATAGAGAATTCAATTCTTGTTGAAATGCCGATTTCTTGGATTGCCAGGCGGAGAGAGCACTTGTTGCTACGTCCGCCCATTCGCCATCTTTGTGCTTACCGAGGAATGCTTGCAGGCTGGTTATCGCATCATCGCACGCTTTAATCCGTACATCGTAATCCGACGTCTGTTGGATCGATTGCTCCGTTGCGCTCAAAACCTCTTCAACTTCTTGATAGTCTGCTTTTGGATTGGCGCACGAAATCGAGAGACTAGCTGATATTCCTAGAAGCATGAGTGATCTCATAAACTTCCGCATGGTTCACCCTTTCAAAAAATTGAAGATCTGATGGATTGGATCTGGCGACATGTGGTTAATGACGTTCCTCACTGAGAAGAATCGAATGATTGGCTCTCTTTGACAATTCACTCCTTGTGATATAAATACCCCGAGACAAGCCATATTCAGCACCGTAGATTATCTGATCTCCAGTCAGAGAGTACGCGGGATCCCACTCTTCGCCCTTGGTGTGAGTCAACTGCACCGATATCAGACTGTGGATGTCCATCTCAAATAGGTCCCAATTGCCATCTTTTCTTCCAGCATAGACAATCGTTCTCCCGTCCGGGGAGAAATTTGGATCCCATTCGTCATAAGCTGTGTTAGTGAGTCTGGATTCAGTACCTGTGGAGAAATCGAATTTGAAAATGTCAAAATTTCCATTTCGCTTCGAGATGTAAAGAAGAGAACTGTCATCTGGGGAAAACACTGGGCGCCAGTTTTCATAATATCCCACGGTGATCACTTTGCGATTCTCACCCATCAGATCGGTGATTACAATGGCTGGCTCTGTAAACCTCCCCTTGCTCGAATCGTAATACCACTCAGCGAATGCTATCCTATCACCTTTTGAAGAAAACCGCGGTATCGCGCCATATTGGTTTGAATGGGAAGTGACGAGCCGCCGATCTCTACCATCCGTCGTCATTATAGCGATCCTTGTTGTCCAGGCATTTGGATCCCCCTCTGTAAACAAAATCAGCTTCTTAATAGGCGAGACTACGGGGTGATATTCATTAATATCATCGACAGTGAGTCTGTGAACGTTCCTGAATGATGTATCGGCGTTGAAAAGCTGAACATTTCCATTCCTAGGTGACTGATAAAGGATGCGGCCGGAATCGACGAAGGAGGGATATCTATCCCCATAGTCTTCAATGCTGAGCTTTCTGATAGCGGTGGCTTCATGAGGGATGAACGTTTTTCTAATCGCACTGGCTGTCATATTGTGACCCGCTTCATTCATATGTTCATCGTAATGAAAAAAGACTTCTTGTTGGGATTCGATGAACTGATCTGATAGGTCCAATAGCCTTATTCCAAGGGAGTCAGATAGCCGCTTCATCAATCTATTTGGGAGATCCATATCAAGCTTCGAGACGTCTATCTTGAAATTATTTATGACTTCTTCGAAGTATTTGAAATAAATCTGCTCCTTCGTAGGCACAAGAATCACAATAAGTTCTGCGTGTAGATTATCGGTAAGTCCTTTTATCTTCCCGAGGAAATCTCCGAAGTCGCTTATGTCCGCCAACTTCCTCTCCGACGCAGGTCGGTAAAAAATGTTATAATCCTTGTTTTCTTCTTCGGTGGGGTAAAAAGGTTCGGTCCATCTCCCTAACGGTAATTCACCGGGCTGTTTAAATCTCCACCTGAAAAGAACAAATCTCGCCAGGTCGGAATAATGCATTAAATAGTCAATAGGCCCCCTCGCCGGACTACCAACGTTCATGAAGTCATTGAAGTTGCATATTTGTAGAAAGACTTTCCCCGGTTTTAGCCTCTGGCCTATGTCGCGAAGCATGTAAAACTCTTCGGCAATTCCAAATCCGCTGACTCCTGCATTGATGATAATTTTGTCGGGAAAGTACTTGGTAAGGTTTGAAGTGAAGAGGTTTTCAAAACTTACTTGAGCTCCCTGAGTATAAGAGTCCCCCAAGAAAAGCCAATCGCATTCGTTGATCTCATAGTCTACAGGTTGAGAATATCCGATGCGAAAGCCTTGCTTATTTGTCCGGTATTGTATTTTGTATTCCTTGTCTTGGAAGATCTTGTCTAGATACGGCTTGTTGAAATAAAAATGATCTTTGATTGTGTATAAGTCCTCAATAATATATTCTGGAAAATTTATTCGAAAGATAGCCTCGGCGCACACGCCTATAGAAATCACGCTAAACAGATTCATTAACGAGAGAAACATCCATCTCTTCGCGCGGTAAGCTATAAGTAGTAGGGTGGTGGCGGCGAGGCTGCTTCCGAGAGAGATAGGGATACTCTTTGACAGGAGAAGTAGTACTACAGGGTTAATTGTGAGTATTGCGTATAGGAAGACCGAGACTAATTTCCAATCAAGGTATCTCTTCACAGATTGGGGATCATTCAGTTGGGACAAGCTGAGACTTCAAACGAACCTCAAGAGTGTCGTCAAGTCTGTCGAAGAAATCCTCCCCCGTTATCCTTTCGATATCCATTTCCTTCACTAGAAAATCAGAAAGTGAGCCGCTATATGCTGGAGAGCCATTGGTGAACAAATAGGAGGACATCGTCTGACTTCTGGGAAAGTAGATGATCTTGTAAAAAAATGACGGGATACCGACCCTTCTGCCTCCCATCTCATCCTCGCCCGGATGGTGTATGACTCCAGTTACGACGTAGGCTTCAGAGTCTGACGAAAGTACCCTGGCTCTGATAGCCTCCTCAAGGCGGGCCCAAATACCTCGATTTAACGAAGGCGCCTGGGGTGAGACGTTGCTCAAGACAAACGATTCATTCTTGAGTAACTGATTCCAATAAAAGTCTCCCGCTGGCACTAGGTGTCCCTTGTCGAATCCACTCCCTTTGAAATCTTGGTTCGTCGAGGAGCAACTGTCGAGTTGCTGGTCGACAAAGAACGAGCTCCGCCTTCTTGCCTTTGGTCCGCGGTCGGGTGATATCTGTTCAAATGAAAGGTGGTGAATCGTGAAATTTGGCGTTTTGAACTGGCAGTTGAACTGAACGATAAACCCTCGGTAAACTTGGAATCGTGCGGTATCATCCGACTCATATCTCAGATTCTGTGTGATCGAAGCGGTTCTCTCGGCGGTGGTTAGCGGTAAGGTTTCTTGACTGAACGATATAGAAAGTGAAACGAGTGTGACGAGGAAAAGGATTCGCATCACTGTTTCTTCATAGGCGCGATGTGTGAACTATGCTTTCTGGTGGAGGACATAAATAAGCCACCACACTCCTCCCGCCAGTCGCATTGCATGCACTCGTCTATATAGATCTGTTTCCAATCGGATATCGATTTCCTACAATACTTCCAAAGATGCTTCGGCAGTAGGCAGAGCTGGAGGTTATATATCGATACATTCACTCCGTTGAGTGCCAAAAATTCCACAGCATCGTTCAGTTGCTCCACGTAATCGTAAGGGTCAATCCAGAGTAGAGGGTCGTTGTGTGGGGTATACCCAGTGTATTCTAACCCCATGAGGGCAACATGATCGACGAAGGGCATATTGCGGTAGATGAAATTGGCTAGTTGTTTCAATCTCGGGATCACCTGTTTATGCAACACAATTCGAATTTCAATTCTCTGGTTCAAGCGGGCTAAGTTATGTATACCGAGGGTGGTCTGTGAAAATGCGTCCTTGGCCTGCACGATGTAGTCGTGAAGTGCATAGTAATCTGAATACAGAGGGATTGCATATACCATTCGAGGATTATCGACCGACGCCACCAACTCCGCGTAGTTCATCCATGCGAAAGCTCGACCGTTTGTAAGCATATGGATCTCGGTGTCGGGCAATCTGTCTTTGATCTTACGAAGCATAAAGTATAATCTGGGACCGAGCAACGTCGGCTCCCCTCCTGTGATCCCGAGGATGTGGATATCTTTTGGAATCAACTCAAGAAGGCGCATATTTATTTCAAGGAAAAACCCAATATCATCCCGATCCTTGGGTGGTTGAGAACACATCAAGCAATTGCTATTGCATCTGTCAGTGACGAATAATGCATTATGATCTGATTGTCTACGATATAGGGTGTGCAGTTCACCATCAGGTTTGATAAGGACAATATCTCCTTCGGCCAAATGGTCCAAAGCCCCCGCAGAGTGGACGGACGGCAGCAGTTTAAATTCTTGGGGCAACCCTTCGAAAGGTAGACTTGAGATTATAGCAGCGGGTCCAATTGCAGCACTATTGTAGCCATCATTAACAGAGAGGATTCTCTCCTTTCCATTAGCAACCGTAAGAGTATGAGCAATCTCGCCTACGATCAATGATGATATGGATGACGCAATGCCTCTCGCGTGGAGTTTCATTATCGTCGGTGGTGGGTGAAAGAGCCTAGACCCATGTGGAGCCGCCCAAGGTTCTTAAATTGACCTGATTATAACGGGGTCTTATTTACCCAAGACCGGAATACCCGTTCGATACTCCTGTTCTCTGTAAGCAACTCAATTAGGAACCGGATTATTTCCATATTCGTGATGCAAAAACTACTCGTCGGTCTGTATCCTGCCAAGTCGCCTTGGGTCGCATAATGTCTCACCGGATCGGCACCGCAGTACGATTGGAAACCACACTCACTGCACCCCGCCAGGGACTCGTTGGCCCAGTACTTTGCTATGTGCTGCGCCTTTGCCCCGTAAAAAATCTTTTGGTATGAGTCACTCTTGACATGGCCCAATTGAAATGTGAAATCCCTTTCTTCCGCCAACATTCTTGATTCGTCAGAGGCATAAACAAACCCATCGTAGTTGTATACAATTGCCCCATTAATCATCCCATTGGGCGATTGGAGATCAGTGAATCCGATTGGGAATGGGGTCAGGATTTTTGAGAGAATTATTGTGGCAAATTCTTCTAAAAAGAAGAGACCTCTCAAGTTGAGATTGATTATGTGTTGGAGTGCGGTCTTATAGAATTCAAGGAATTGTTCTGCGGTGTACGCATTCTTCATGCGGTTTTTTTTCGCAAAGCCGTATGGATTTATTTGCCGCAGGAAGATACTTGGTAATCCTTGAGCAACATAATCGTCCACTATTTCCACAGGATAGTTCAGAGTCAGACTGGATGCTGTCATCAAGGCTGAGACCATGTCATTTCCCAAGATTTCACGACAAAGCCCTATCTTTTCGAGAACGGTAGCGTGGCTATTACCACGTGAAAAGGTCCGGTTGGAATTGTGGATGAATTCGGGACCGTCATAGGAGGTCGATATCAAGATTCCGTGTTCTTTCAAGAAAGTCAGAATATCTAGGTTTATATTTGATAGATTCGTACAAACAACGAACCTCACGCGCCTTTTGTCTGCGCGGTTTAATTCCTCAATCCTCTTTACTGCGTAGACTATGTTGTCAAAGACAAGGAGAGGTTCTCCGCCTTGGAATTCTACGGTAACATCTCGTGACGGGGACTTGAACATCAAATCAATAAACCCATCTATGTCTGTTCTTGACATGTCATATTGATGCTTATCTTCGCTCTGCCGGGATACCTGACAATAGTGGCAAGTATGATCACACCGAAGGGTAATGACGAAGATATGAAGCGAGGTAAAATCATCAAGAAAGGACTTCTTGGTGCGGTACCGGGTTGCAAGAATGTCTATTAGGTCGGGAATAGGCTTCTCACTTATGAAGAAGTTCGCAACAAGATCAGCATAAATAGATTCACTAGGACTGATATCATGCGCGGCAATCCGGCGCGCCGTGTCGATAGGTGCGACGATGTAATCGCCTACTTCGTTGACCAATATCTCCCGACTATCGTTGAGGCGATGAAAACGAAATGGCAATAAATAGTAGGCGATCGAAGGGGAGCTGTAGAATTCTAGGGGTTTAAACTTTCTAGAGGCTAATGGAGCCATTGCCGAGAAGAGTAATCCGCAAGGGGTTATGGATTGTCGGTCAATTCGTCATTTTGCGGTGGGATCAAAACCCACGGGGTCAGAGATGTCTCCGGGAGGAGAGTCATCGAGTTCGTCCGAGTGCGAAAATGCCTTTGCGATCAGGAGGTCTCTAACATTCTGGGTTTCTTTCGAGACGATGTCACGAGTCTTGAAATCGATCAGGTCATTACGAATTTTCGAGAGGAGGTTGGGATATTCGGCGACCGGAATCTCGGTTTTTGGGAAAAGCCTGACTCGGCCAACTTTGTCGCTCTCCGTTTCTATGTCAACAGAAAAATTCGCGCCGTACCAATAGAAACACTTGTGGAGGACAGTTATACTATAGAGATCGAGTTGAACTTTGATTTCGACATGATCTGTATGATTGATAATGTCCATTGGCTCACTTGTATTTCAGGTAGTACACTGTTAATGGTCCAACTTTACCATCAGCAGGGATATCGTTTTTTGATTGGAAATCCTTGACTGCTATCGTCAGGAAATCGTCAAATGTGTTGTTGAGCTCGATCTTCTTGTATCCCAGGGCGACGAGTAACTTCTTCAACTCCAGCACATCTGGTCCGCTCATTCCCTTTTTTAAGGCCCGAGACCCTAGCTCGAGGAGTTCAGATTTTGGCTTCTGTGGGGCCGGACTCTCTTTGGGAGTCGTCCAGTTCTTAATGTAGGGTGGCTGTTTGACTGTTGTGGAAGTGTCTTCAGGTTGAACAGTGCGGCTTGAATAATGTGAATAATGTGAGCGGTGGGAAGAATGCGATCTGTGCGAGCGGTGTGCAACGATTGTCCAGTCATCGGATCGCTGTCGCTGTTTTAAAATTAGCCTTGGTTTCTTGCTGATCTGATCAAGCTGTGTGATGTGATCGGTGGCGCTATCAGTGTCGGGGGCCGATGACCCTGCTACACTTTCGCTATGAATATTGGTCCCAATAAGGACTGACGTTGTACCGAGAAACACACGCCTCACCAAGTGGACGAGCTTTTTCATAGGTTCTCCTCCGATCCAAGAAGGGTTCCCGGACGTAATTCTCAAGGAATTAGGCAGAAATCTAAACACAATAACTGTTATTGTCAACACCAGGTGAACGAGGGGCAGATATTGCGGTCGAGATCATTAGATCCGAGAGACTATCTAACGAAGAAGTGTCTAGGGGATGCTGGGAAATCTGCCCAAATTATGGCATTCCGGTTGAGGATATGCGCTTTATCCCCTCCTTCTTCGGAATGTCTAGAGTTGTGCGAACAGCGGTCTATGGTCCTACCACTGTCATCCGTCGGGATACGTAGATAGTAAACGGTGCGGTTCTCCAGCTGGTATGGTAACCAAGGATGATCAATGGGGTTCTATCGTGAGCCGGCCCAATAACATTCGTCTAGGATTCCTCCTATTGGGCCAACGCGACCTTCAGGAATTAAATATTTTCAATAAAGAGACATGTGAGGGGACAAACGCGACTTGGATTAGATCATTGATGAGTCAAATCGGAGGTTTGGATTTCGCCAAACGGTTTCCTACTTTTGAGCAACATCGAGGGGGTATTTCCTGGTAGTCGTCAGTCAAGTAATCTAGGTGTGATCAATGGAAAAGTTAAACTTCTACTTTGGGCTCTTCCTATTTTTTCTGATCCACTCAACGATCGTCTATTCCCAGGACGATCCGACTGTTTACGTTACTAGGTC
>Ga0137399_10000729_pt1 | contig 13855 bp, 16 predicted proteins | sample czorhiz316metaG_FD_104810 | JGI IMG/M metagenome (GOLD analysis project Ga0137399, IMG submission 104810) | Vadose zone soil microbial communities from Angelo Coast Range Reserve, California, USA - czorhiz3.16 metaG | ecosystem: Environmental > Terrestrial > Soil > Vadose zone | place: USA...
CCAAACCACAGATAATTCCGGAGAGAAAACGAACCATGCTCGAAGTAAAGAATCTCCATGCCGGCATCGAGGGAAATGAGATCCTGCGCGGTATCGACCTCACCGTCGGAATCGGCGAAGTGCATGCCATCATGGGCCCGAACGGTTCCGGAAAGAGCACGCTGGCCCAGGTGCTGGCAGGCCGGGAGTCTTACCTCGTTACGGCGGGGAATGTCTCATACGACGGAAGAGACCTTCTGGCGATGAAGCCCGAGGACCGGGCCCGCGAGGGAGTCTTCATGGCCTTCCAATACCCTGTCGAAATTCCCGGCGTCAGCAATACATATTTCCTGAAGGCCGCCCTGAACGCCGTCAGAAAATACAGGGGGATGGAAGAACTCGATGCGATGGATTTTCTCAAATTGGTAAAGGAAAAAGCGAAGTTTGTCGATCTCGACGAATCACTGCTGAGCCGCCCGGTGAATCAGGGATTCTCCGGTGGAGAGAAGAAGCGGAATGAAATATTTCAGATGGCGGTGATGGAGCCGAGGCTGGCGATCCTGGATGAGACAGATTCAGGACTCGATATCGACGCCCTACGGTCCGTCGCCGACGGCATCAACAAGCTCAGGAGCAGTGAAAACGCCACGATTATCGTGACCCACTATCAGCGACTGCTCGACTATATTGTTCCTGATTTCGTCCATGTGCTGATCGACGGCCGCATTGTGAAATCGGGCGGCAAAGAGCTGGCTCTCGAACTCGAGGAGAAGGGGTACGACTGGGTGAAGGACATTGCTGATAAAATTGAGATGAGCACCTGAACTATGAGTAGGCAATTGACCGAATCGGGACAGAATAATGCGAAGTTGCGACCACGGGCCGATGCCGTTCCGGAAGGTTCAGGGGGAGCCCGCTGGTACCTGTCGAATTTTGAGGCCTTTGAAAAGAGTCTCAACGGCGAAGCCTCCTCCGGCATTCATGCCATCCGCAAGCAGGCAATCGCGCGCTTCGCGGAATTGGGATTTCCAACGACCCGGGATGAAGAGTGGAAGTACACCGATGTTTCATCGCTCGCGAAGGTGCCGTTTCATATTTTGCCCGGGGACACCCCGCAGGGCCTCACATCCGGCGAGATAGAGCCGTTTCGATATAAAAATCTGACCCCGAACACCATGGTGTGGGTGAACGGCCGCTTCTCCCGGGAGCTTTCGACGATCTCCCGCACGTTCCTTCCGCAACGCGGGGTGAGGGCGGAAAGCGTTGCCGAGACTCTGGGAAATGACCCGGAATTGCTGATCCGGCATTTATCAAAGTATGCGCGGTATGATGATAACGCGTTCACCGCGTTAAGCACGGCTTTTTTCCAGGATGGAGCATTCCTCTCATTTCCGGACGGAATCGTTCTCGAAGATCCGATTCACCTCCTCTTCGTCTCGACGAAACTCAGCGGGCCCACTGCACTGCATCCGCGGAACCTTATCTTGATAGGCAAGAACTGCCAGGTGTCGATTCTGGAAAGCCATCGGAGCCTCACGGAAGACGCCTGCTTCACCAATGCGGTCACCGAGATTCTCCTCGGTGAAAACTCCGTTCTCGAGTACCATCAGCTGCAGGACGAGCGCGACCAGTCCTTCCATGTGGGAACGACGCACGTTCTCCAGCAGCGCAGCAGCACGTTCACCTCGCACACTATTTCGCTGGGCGGGGCGCTCGTGCGGAACAATCTTATCGGGGTCCTGGAGGGCGAGGGCGCCGAGTGCACGATGAACGGACTCTACGTCGCCACCGGCAGACAGCACATCGATAATCATACGGAGATCGACCACGCGATGCCTCATTGCAACAGCCATGAACTCTACAAGGGAATCCTGGCCGGAAGATCGAAAGGGGTGTTCAACGGAAAGATCCGAGTTCGCAAAGACGCACAAAAGACCGACGCAAAACAGACAAACAAAAACCTGGTTCTCTCCGACAATGCTTCGGTGGATACAAAACCGCAACTTGAGATCTTCGCCAACGACGTGAGATGCACCCACGGCGCCACCATCGGACAACTCGACGAGGAGGCGATTTTTTACCTGCGTTCACGCGGAATCGGCGAGGGGAAAGCGCGCGATATGCTCATCGATGCCTTCGCGGGGGATGTGATCGACCGGATCAAACTAGAGCCCCTGAGCAAGAGCCTCCACGAAATTATTCACCGGCGGCTTGAAGACGAACGCGCGGCGAAGGAGGCGGCATGAGAACGGTTCACGATATAGCGATCCTCGATGCAGTCGGGAAATCCTTCGACGTAGGGAAAATCCGGAATGACTTCCCGATCCTGAAGCAGCGGATCAACGGGAAGCCGTTGGTGTACCTCGACAATGCGGCGACGAGCCAGAAGCCGCAAGCCGTCATCGACGCGATGACCCGATTCTACGTTGAGGAGAATTCGAACATCCACCGCGGAGTTCACACGCTCAGCGATAAAGCGACGCAATCGTACGAGGCGGCGCGCGTCAAAATTCAGAAATTCATCAATGCGGCCTCTCCGCAGGAAATCATCTTCGTGAGGGGTACGACCGAGGGCGTCAATCTGGTTGCGCGTTCGTACGGCGCGGTTCATCTCGCAGCCGGCGACGAGGTCATCATCTCCGCGATGGAACATCATTCGAATATTGTTCCGTGGCAGCTCGTGTGTGCCGAACGGGGAGCGGGCCTGCGAATCATCCCGATGAGCGATGAGGGAGAACTCGACCTGAAAGCCTACGAAAAACTTTTCAGTACCAAGACGCGACTTGTCTCGATCGGCCACGTATCGAACGCACTCGGGACGATCAACCCCGTGAAGGAGATGATCCGCATCGCGCATGAGCAGGGAGTGCCAGTATTGATCGACGGGGCCCAGGCGGTCCCGCACATGCCGGTGGACGTTCGCGATCTGGATTGCGACTTTTACGTATTTTCGGGGCACAAGATGTTCGGGCCGACGGGAATCGGGATCCTCTATGGGAAGCGAAAACTGCTCGAAGCGATGCCGCCCTATCAGGGAGGGGGAGACATGATCAAGTCGGTTACATTCGAAAAGACGATCTATAATGATCTTCCGCATAAGTTTGAAGCCGGGACGCCGAATATTTCAGGCGGCGTCGGACTCGGAGCCGCAGTCGATTATCTCGGGCGGATCGAGGTTGAAGGGGCGATGGCACACGAGCGCGAGGTCCTGCGCTATGCGACCTCGGCGCTGGCCGGTGTGAGCGGGCTGCGCGTGATCGGGACGGCGCGACAGAAGACCGGAGTCGTCTCGTTCGTGCTTGACGGCATCCACCCTCACGATATCGGAACCATTCTTGATGACGACGGAATTGCGATACGCACCGGACACCATTGCGCTCAGCCGGTTATGCAGCGCTTTGGAATCCCGGCGACGGCCCGGGCGTCGTTTGCGCTCTATAATACCGTGCAAGAAGTGGATGCGCTCGTCGCGGGAATTCATCACGCCGTGAAGGTGTTTAGCTAATGTCCGCCCTGAGAGAGCTCTACCAGGAGGTTATCCTGGACCACAATAAAAGCCCTCGCAATTTCCGAACGATGGCACACGCCGACCGTAGAGTGGAAGGGTATAATCCGCTGTGCGGCGACCACTACACAATTTACCTGAAGATCGACGGCGATGTCATCGCGGATGTCAGTTTTGAAGGAAAAGGATGCGCAATCTCGAAGGCGTCTGCTTCGGTGATGAGCTCCGTCGTGAAGGGGAAATCGAAGGCGGAGGCCGAACTTCTGTTCGAGAAATTCCATCACCTCGTGACCGGCGAGCCCGATGCCACTGATCACATTGAGAATCTGGGAAAGCTTGCCGCCTTTTCCGGGGTTTCCGAATTTCCGGCACGCGTGAAGTGCGCAACGCTTGCGTGGCACACGCTGCACGCGGCGCTTGCATCAGAGGAGGCGGTCGTTTCGACCGAGTAGAAGAGAACCGTGGCGATACCGGAACATGTTGAAAAAGACTTCAAAATTGCGTATATACGAGAGGAGCAAACAACGAACTCTTCACGGATGGATGAAATCAGTTTGATTGAAAGGAATATCATCGAAGCGCAGGTAATCGAAGCTCTCCGTACCTGTTTTGACCCGGAGATTCCTGTGAATATTTATGAGCTCGGATTGATTTATCGCGTCGACGTGGACGATGCCGGCGCCGTGAAAATCGCCATGACGCTCACATCGCCAAGTTGCCCGGCAGCGCAATCTCTCCCGCCTGACGTCGAATCCAAAGTAAAAAGCGTCCAGGGGGTTTCCAGCGCAAAGGTGGAGGTCGTCTGGGAACCGACGTGGAATCCGTCGATGATGTCTGAGGCTGCGAAACTTGAGCTTGGAATGTTTTAATCGTTAACAGAAAAAGGAGACCGATGCCGGAAACGACCACATTAAACAAACCGAAATTGAAAGAGGACATCACCCTGACTGCGAAGGCCGCGGAGCATATTCTCGTAATCAAGAAGGAAAACAAGATTCCCGACAGTCACGCGTTACGCGTCGGCGTTAAGGGCGGCGGATGCTCGGGCCTGACCTATGTTCTGGGATTTGACGCAGAATCGAAACAGGGTGATACGATTCTCGAGATCCAGGGGATTACCGTTTATATCGATCCGAAGAGTCTGTTTTTTCTTTCGGGAACGGAGCTCGACTTTCAGGACGGGTTGAATGGGAAGGGGTTTGTGTTTAATAACCCGCAGGCAGCGAAGACCTGCGGCTGCGGCAACTCCTTCGGCGTTTGACCTGCCGCGCGGCGGCCATCCGATCGCGTCCGGCCTTTGAAATAATTTTTTGATCAGGATGTCCCGGCATGAAAAAGATCGTCTTTCTCCTGCTGCTTGCCATTCCTTCTGCAGTCCTTTTCCCCCAGAGCGTCAGCAACAATCTATCGCACATTCACGGCATCACGCTGATTGTGCCGGGCGCCGGTCTCATCGCCTACAATTTGCGCGCAAGAACACAGCCTCGCAACCACCACTAGGAAACCGGAGATGAAACGGAGAACATTTATTTCAACCGCTATGCTGAGCGGCGCGTATTCACTGCTGCAGAACAATCGATTATTGTCATCAATCAAACCGATCACACAATCACAGGAGCAATCAACCATGCCATTTACACTTCCCAACCTGCCGTATCCGACTGATGCCCTTGAGCCCTCCATCGATAAGATGACCATGGAGATTCATCACGGAAAGCATCACGCGGCATATGTAACCAATCTGAATAAGGCGATCGAAGGGACGGAATGGGATAAGAAATCCATCGAACAAATCCTTGCCGGTGTTTCGAAGCTTCCGGTCGCGGTAAGAAATAACGGGGGGGGACATTACAATCACTCGTTGTTCTGGAATTGGATGAAACCGAAAGGGGGAGGGGCACCCACCGGCGACCTGGCGGCGGCCATCACCCGGGATTTCGGATCGTTCGAAAAGTTTAAGGAGCAGCTCTCCGGGGCCGGTATGAACAGATTCGGATCGGGCTGGGCCTGGCTCATCAAGCAGGACGGAAAGCTTGCAATCACTTCCACGCCCAATCAGGATAATCCAGTGATGGACCTCGCCGATGTGAAGGGAGTTCCGATCCTCGGCATCGACGTGTGGGAACACGCGTATTATCTGAAGTATCAGAACCGCAGGGCCGAATACCTCGCTGCCTTCTGGAATGTTGTCAATTGGGACGAAGTAGCCAAACGTTTCTCCGGAAAATGAGAGGAACCTGCAACCCCTCACAATCAATAGATGGTTCTGAATATGTCCTACAAGAAGTTCCCGATGGAACCAGACAAGCAGATCGCGCTGGTTGCTCACGACAACAAGAAGCACGACCTGGTAGAATGGGCGCGCTTCAATCGCGATCTCCTTGCTCACCACAAGGTCTATGCGACCGGTACGACCGGTACCATTCTGGAGAAGGAGCTTGGCTTCCACATCACCAAGCTCCAGAGCGGCCCCCTGGGGGGAGATCAGCAAATAGGGGCCAAGATCGTCCAGGGTGAAATCGATTTCCTGATCTTTTTCTGGGATCCGCTCGAACCGCAGCCGCATGACCCCGACGTCAAGGCTCTCCTGCGGATGGCCGTAGTTTGGAACATACCGATTGCGTGCAATCGCGCGACGGCGGATTTCATGATCTCCTCTCCGCTGATGGACGGCGAGTATGAGCGACTGGTGCCTGATTATGAAGCGCAGCAGACTCGCGCGATCCCGGTCTAACAGAGTACATTCATCCATGACACGACGGCTTATTCACTTCTTCGCGATCGCGTCGGCGATTCTGGCGCCCTCTCATTCTCTGATTGCACAAGGGAAACAGCCGGGGATTGTCCTCTCGGTGGACGCACGGGAATCGCCGAGGCGGCTCTTGCATGTCAAGGAGTCGATCGCGGTCGTACCGGGGCCTCTGACCCTGGTTTATCCAAAATGGATTCCGGGTGAGCACGGGCCCACCGGACCGATCGCCGATCTCGTCGGAATCAAGATTTTCGCCGGCCGGGCAGCGGTTGCCTGGAGGCGGGATCTCGAAGAGATGTATGAAATTCACTGCGATGTACCATCCGGAACGAACCGGGTCGACCTCAGTTTTGATTTTCTCCTCCCTCCGCAGGGTGAACGCTTTTCCTCCGGCGCATCGTCGACCGCCCAGCTCGTCGTCATTAACTGGAATCAGGTCGTCCTCTTTCCGAAAGGTGCGGATCCCGACGAAATGAACGTGAGCGCGACTCTCACGCTCTCCCCCGATTGGAAATTCGGCAGCGCCCTCGAGACCGACCGCGAGGCGGGCAGGGCAATCACCTTCAAACCGGTTCCATTAGCGAAACTGATTGATTCCCCGGTGGTTACAGGGGCACACTTCCGCCGCGTCGATCTCGGAACGGTGGCCGGTGCTCCGCATAATCTAGACATCGTGAGCGACAATGAGGCGGCGCTCGAGATGAACGACCAGCTTGTCGGCGCGTACCGCAAACTGGTCCTTGAGGCAAACGGCCTGTTTGGGGCGCACCATTATAAACATTACGACTTCCTTCTGACGCTCAGCGACGACGTCGCACACTTCGGCCTTGAACATCATCAATCGAGCGATGATCGTCTTCCGGAACGATCCCTGGTGGACGAGAAATTGAGGAGGAATGCGGCCGGCCTGCTTCCTCACGAATTTGTCCATTCGTGGAACGGAAAATACCGCAGGCCCACCGGTCTGGCGACTGGAGACTATACCACGCCAATGAAGGGCGACTTGCTCTGGGTCTACGAGGGCCTGACGCAGTACCTGGGAAAGGTCCTTTCGGCGCGCTCCGGCCTGCGGACTCCCGAGGAGCACCGCGAGGATCTCGCACTGCTCGCCGCGCGCCTGGATTACCGGCCCGGACGTGAGTGGCGGCCGCTTCAGGATTGCGCCGATGAGGCGCAGATCCTTTACAACGCGGGGTCTGATTGGGAAGCGTACCGGCGGAGCACAGACTTCTACGATGAGAGCAATCTGATCTGGCTCGAAGCCGACGCGATCATCCGCCAGGAGAGCCGGGGGGCCAAGTCCCTCGATGATTTTTGTAAGGCGTTCCATGGCGGGACCAACAGCGAGCCAGTGGTGAAACCGTACGCGTTCGAAGACGTTCTTGCCGCGTTGAGCGACGTGGCGCGCTACGACTGGGCCGGCTTTCTTAAGGTTCGATTGCAGTCTCTGGCTCCCCATGCTCCGCTGGGGGGCATTGAGTTGTCCGGCTGGAAGCTGGTATACAAGAATACCCCCTCCTCCATCGAGGAGGCCGAGGAGTCTGCACACAAGTCGTTCGATCTTCGCTTCTCAATCGGCGTAGTTTTGAGTGACGAAGGAGCGATGGTCGACGTATCGCCCACGTCACCGGCGGCCGAGGCTGGGCTGGCCCCCGGGATGAAACTGGTCGCCGTCGACGGCCGTAAGTTTTCAAAGGACATCCTGCTTGATGCGCTCAGAGGACATGTCAAGGATTCTTCTCCTCTCGAACTGCTCGCAGCCAATGGAGAATTCTATAAGACGTACCGCGTCGATTACCACCTCGGTTTGCGCTACCCCTCTCTGGAACGGATTCCGTCGAAGCCGGATTTGCTTTCCTCGATCATCAAACCGGTCTCTGTTTCACCCGGAGTCCCGCCGGGCGGGACGGGGCGCTAGCCCGCCGAAGGACCGTCCCGGGTAGGCCCGGGCCCGGCGATATACGGACTTCCCCGAGGGCTCTTCGCTCACCCCTGCATCTTGATTCCGAGTTGAAAAACCTGTATCATGCGGTTAGAATGTGAGACTTCACAGACTAACTGGTCGTACTTTTTCAACGCGGAGCATGTCGAATGAACAAGAAACTCAAGAATGCCAGAAAGAAGCACCGGAGGAATGTCAAGAGGGTGAAGGCAAAGCAGCGAGCCGCCCGCGAAGGCGCGCGCAAGAGGATGTAGCATCAACGACAATGGCGAACGCCGTCAAGACACTGTATCAGTTCGGCGCCGTCGAGTACGATCTTACGGCCCGCACGCACCTGATGGGGGTCCTCAACGTTACCCCGGATTCTTTCTCGGACGGGGGACTCTTCTGCGATCCGGAGCGTGCGGTCCGGAGGGGTCTTGAGATGGTCGAGGAGGGTGCAGATTTCATCGACGTGGGCGGAGAATCGACAAGACCCGGCTCCGACCCTGTCACAGTCGAAGAAGAGCTGCGGCGGGTGCTGCCGGTGATCGAAAGGCTTTCCAAGGCCACGGATATCCCGATCTCCGTCGATACGTATAAATCAGCCGTCGCACGGAGGGCGCTTGAGGCTGGTGCGCGTATCATCAATGATGTTTCCGGACTTCATTTTGATCCGGATCTCGCGGATGTCGCTGCCGGAGGCGGCGCGACGCTTGTGATCATGCACATGAAGGGGACTCCGAAGAGCATGCAGGCAGACCCGGTGTATGAGGACGTGATCGCAGAGATCGCAGAATATCTGGCGGCCGCAATCCGCGTCGCCGAGGCAAAAGGCGTAGAACAGATTTTCATCGATCCGGGGATTGGCTTCGGAAAGTCGCCCTCCCACAACGTGCAGATAATCCGCCGCCTGGGCGAACTCGGCCCGCTCGGGCATCCGATTCTGGTAGGGCCGTCGCGAAAATCTTTTATCGGAAAGATCCTGGATCTTCCCGCGGACGAACGCCTTGAGGGGACTGCGGCTGCCGTGGCGGCTTCGGTGATGAACGGCGCAAATGTTGTCCGCGTTCACGATGTCAAACAGATGCTGCGCGTCACCCGGGTCGCTGATGCAATCGTCCACTCCTAGGCCGCGCGCCGGCCGGCAGAATCGGACCTGAATCGTGGAACTCGTGAACATCGGATTTCTGCACGTCACCCTGGTTGATGTTCTCGATATCGCGCTCGTCTCCTTTATTTTTTATAAGCTGTACATGTTGATGCGGGGAACGGTGGCTTCCCAGATTTTTGTCGGCCTCGTTCTTATCCTCGGATTCTCATTTCTCACCCAGGCATTCAACTTCAAGGCAATGAATTGGATCCTGGGCACGCTGACCGACATCTGGGTCATCGCGTTCATCGTCCTCTTTCAGCCCGAGCTGAGGCGCCTGCTCGTGCTGGTGGGCCGCAACCGGATCGTGCGGCTTTTCCTCCGCCTTGATGTTCAGGAATCGATCGAAGAGATCGCCGGCGCCGCCTCCGAGCTCGCCCGGAAACATCACGGTATGCTCGTCGTTGTCGTGCGTGCCACCGGGTTGCGCACATTCGTCGACACCGGCCTCACCCTCCAGGCCAGGATCAGCAGGCCGCTCCTCGTGTCGCTGTTCAATCCCCGCTCGCCCCTGCACGACGGGGCTGTGGTGGTGCGGGACAGGGTCATCGAAGCCGCGAGGGTTACACTTCCCCTGTCGCAGACGACGAGAATCGGCGACACGGTGATCGGGATGCGGCACCGCGCCGCACTTGGAATATCCGAACAAGCCGATGTCGTCGCGGTGGTCGTGTCGGAAGAAACCGGCATGATCTCACTCGCAGACAACGGGGTTCTGAAGCGGGGTCTCTCTTCCCAGGAGCTCAGGAAAGAACTGCACGCGCGCCTGACGATACCCGCCCCTCACACGGCGCGCTCGATCTGGAAGGTCTTGAGGGCCCATGGATAGTCCCCCGCGATTTAAGCGCCCGCCGGCCGATTCCCCCGCCCGGAAGGCATCCCATCGATTTAACATCGAGCGATCTGAAATGATCGACCTGCTTCGCCACCGCGGCATTCGGAACGAGCGGTTACTGGCGGCAATGTCGGTTGTGGACCGAAAGGAATTCGTTCCCGGACCCTTTGTCAATCGCGCCTACGAGGACTCTGCGCTTCCCATCGGGGAATCGCAAACCATCACGCAGCCGTACACCGTCGCGTTCATGACAGAGTGCCTCGATCCGCGGGAGGGGGATCGGATTCTCGAGGTTGGCACCGGCTCCGGCTATCAGGCCGCCATACTTGCCGAGATGGGAGCTCGCGTTTTCACGATCGAGCGGCACATGAACCTTCTGACCGACGCGCGCAAGGTTATCGAGAAATTCGGCTATGATGTCGCCTCGAAGTGCGGCGACGGCACGATCGGGTGGAAAGAGTTCGCCCCCTTCGAAGGCATCCTCGTCACCGCGGGCGCGCCCGATATACCCCAGCCTCTCCTCGAGCAACTGGGGGAAGGAGGCCGCCTGGTTATTCCGATCGGCGATATGGATGTCCAGAATCTCCACGTCGTCGAGCGCAGGGGGGAGCGCTACGAGACGAGAGTCGTCTCAGGTTTCAAGTTTGTCCCGTTGATCGGCAAAAAGGGCTGGAAATGACGCGGCCGTCCCATGATCGCACGATTCGGCGCCGCTTGAGCGGCGTCCGAATATCCCCCCGGTGAAATCGGGAATTGATCGGGTGGGGCATGATCATTCGAGACGTGTCCTCGTCCTGGTCGGTCCCACCGCTTCCGGCAAGACAGCCCTTTCACTTCTGATAGCAGCAGAACTCGACGCTGAAATCATCTCCGCCGATTCCCGCCAACTCTACGAGTTCCTCGACATCGGCACCGCGAAGCCCTCCGATGAAGAACGGAAGCGTGTGAAGCACCATTTTGTAAACCTTCAGCCGCCCGATCGGGAGTTTAATGCCGGCGAGTTTGGAAGACGGGGCCGGGCGGCAGTTGAAGACATTCTGGGGCGTGGAAAAGTGCCGCTCGTCGTCGGCGGGTCAGGGCTATACATCCAAGCCCTCATCGACGGCTTCTTCGATGGGGTCTCAGCAGAACGTGAAATCAGGGAGGAACTCCGGAGGCGGTTAAGGACTGAGGGTCCCGTCGAACTTCTCAACGAGCTGACGCGCGTGGATCCTGCGGCCGCGGGTCGAATGCATCCGGGAAATACGAGGAGAATTGTCCGCGCTCTCGAGGTCTTCCGGTCGACGGGCATACCGATCTCTGAACTTCAGAAGGATCGCCTGGAGATTAGCTTCCGGCCCGTCCTGGCTGGATTGAACTGGGACCGCGGCGCTTTGTACGCCAGAGTCGACCGGAGGGCCGATCGGATGATTGAACAGGGTTTGATCCGTGAGGTGAGAGACCTTCAGGCGAAAGGGTATTCGCCGGACCTGAATGCGCTCCAGACACCCGGGTACCGGGAAATGTTTGCCTTTCTCGCGGGGAAGATGAGCTTCGAGGAAGCGGTCTCGCTGATGAAACGCGAGACCCGCAGGTATGCGAAGCGCCAGTTGACCTGGTTCCGGCGAGATACGCGCATCCGGTGGTTCGAACTCCGGGACGAAGACGATTTTCCCCCGGCGGCCTCTGCAATTTCTTCCTATTTTCTTTCGGCATAGGTTCCGGTAGTTTTGAAAATCCAGCCGATTTTAGTATCTTATCGAGCAATCGCGCGAGTCGGTGATAGATATAAGATGGGCACGAGACATGTGCAATCGGCTCATTCGCAACATATGAGAACGGGGCGTGGCTCAGCCCGGCTAGAGCGCTTGGTTCGGGACCAAGAGGTCGGCGGTTCAAATCCGCCCGCCCCGACAATACTATAGCACCCTGCCTTGGTTTTGAATTCCCCACCGATTAATATTCTGATCGTCGAAGACAACCTCGAGCATCAAAAGATTACCGAGTACGCCTTGAGGCGGAACAACGTCCACGGGAAATTCATCGTTGTGCGCGACGGGCAGGAGGCGCTCGACTATCTTTACGGTGAACGGGCTTTTTCGGACGCGGCAAAATATCCTCCGCCCGATCTGATTCTCCTCGATTTGAATCTTCCGAAACGGGATGGAAGAGAGGTCTTGAGAATCATCAAGCAGGATTCATCGTTGAAAGAAATCCCCGTCGTCGTCGTGAGCACGTCCGACCGCGAGGAGGATATCTCCTATGCATTTCAAACGGGCGCCGTGGCCTACATCAGCAAGTCGAGCGGCTTTGACAAGTTCAATTCGGACATTGCGTCCGTCGCCCGTTACGCGCGCGTCTCGTGAACGCGTTGAATCTCTGAACGGAAATACGTATTTTGCCTCCGGAAATGTTCTATGTCTCACATCCTTGCAATCATAGGCCGGCCAAACGTCGGGAAGTCGACTCTCTTCAACCGCATCATGGGAGAGCGGGAAGCGATCGTCGACGATCTGCCCGGAGCCACGCGCGACCGGCACTACGGAACGGCCGAATGGGCGGGTAAAAGCTTCACGCTCATCGATACGGGGGGCTACGTCCCGCGCTCCGATGATCTCTTCGAGCGGGCGATCCGCGAGCAGGCTCAAATCGCACTTGAAGAAGCGAACGCAGTCATTTTTCTGGTAGACGGGCTCACAGGGCCGACTCCCATCGACGAGGAGATCGCTGCAATCCTCCGAAAGTCCCGCAAAAAGGTTCACCTTGTCGTCAACAAAGTCGATAACAGTGACCGTGAGGTCGATGCAGCCCAGTTCTACCGGCTGGGTCTCGGCGACCCGTTTGGTGTCTCGGCACTGGGGGGCCGGATGATCGGCGATTTTCTCGATATGATCACCTCCAGCATACCCCTCAACGGAGAGCTGGAAGAATCCGATGATCGGTTAAAGATTGGGATCATCGGGAAGCCCAATGTCGGCAAGTCGTCGCTGGTGAATGCGCTCATCGGAAAGACCCGGCAGATCGTGACGCCCGTCCCCGGCACAACAAGGGATTCCATCGATTCCATCCTGCGGTACGAAAAGGAAGAGATCGTCCTGATCGACACCGCCGGACTCCGCCGGAAGAGCCGCATCACCGAGAATGTGGAGTTTTTCAGCACGCTTCGGGCACTGAAGTGCATCGACCGGTGTGACGTCGCGATTTTGGTACTGGATGCCGAAAGCGGCGTCGACCGCCAGGACCTTCGAATTCTGGAAAGCATCGCTGAACGCCGCCGTGGAACAATCATCGCGGCAAACAAGTGGGATCTTGTCGAGAAGAACGACCGCACAGCCGCCGAGTATGAATCGTCGCTCAAATCTCTGCTCCGGATCTACGATTATATTCCGATCATGTTTATTTCCGCCCTGACCAAACAACGAATCTACAAGTTGATCGAAATGGCGAAGTCGGTTTTCGCGGAGCAGACCAAGCGAGTTCCGACGAAAAAGCTCAATAACCTCTTGATGAAAGTAATCGAGGAGACTCCGCCCTCGTCCCAGACCGGAAAGGAGATCCGCATCAAGTATGTAACGCAGGTGAAAAGCGATCACCCGGCCTTTGCCTTCTTCACCAACGAGCCGAAACTGATCAAGGATGAATACCGGCGATTCCTCGAACGGAAACTCCGCGAGCATTTTTCCTTCACAGGCGCCCCCGTTTCCGTCTACTTCCGAAAAAGCAGCTGAAGA
>Ga0137399_10000732_pt1 | contig 13829 bp, 15 predicted proteins | sample czorhiz316metaG_FD_104810 | JGI IMG/M metagenome (GOLD analysis project Ga0137399, IMG submission 104810) | Vadose zone soil microbial communities from Angelo Coast Range Reserve, California, USA - czorhiz3.16 metaG | ecosystem: Environmental > Terrestrial > Soil > Vadose zone | place: USA...
CTCATCAGCTCTCCGCTGAAGCAACTCCCCTGTTTACTTCGCAAAGCCGAAAGGAGCAAACCTCTATGGCATGGTTTTATGAAATTCGCAGTTCCAACAACGCCGTACTGAAACGCGATGGCGGCTTTGCTTCCCAAGACGCCGCGAAGATTGCCGGACGCGCAGACGCAAAGAAAATGGAAAGCTCCCGTCAGCCGGACAGGTCGGATCCGATTTCGGTCAATGAAAATCCTATCTTTCGCCTTGAGTTCCTGCGCCATCGCGCACGCGCATTCTCGCTCCAGCAAGTGCGGCAATTTCGGATGCCAGCGTTTTCCAGTTGCGACCGGGCCAGGTTATCGCCGCGAAGTTCGTGGCCACGGATACAGTGCGTCTTCATGCGATTAACTGTGGACGTTTAGTTCACCTGCTCTTCTGGCTCGACGACAGCGGGCTTTGCGTCGGGCTGCAGCCACATCAAGTCCATTCCAACCAATTCGACTGCGGCTGCGAATGAGACAGTAAAGTTGCCCGTACTTCCTCCATCGCCATGCATCAGGAAAAGTATGTTGATGAGGCTGCCCAGAGACAAGTGCTCCACATCATCATCCGCGATGCCGAGGGCACGAACAACACGGTTTGAAGTCAGTTTGCGCAATCGGTCGTACGCTTGTTTTTTCGGTTCGTTCGAAATCATCAGCGCACCTCATTGGTGTAAGTTCGAATCGAAAAATCTGTGCACCCGGGGCAAGCGTCAGGGGTCCGAGCATTGATGTGCCCGGGCGGCGGCAGCACGCTTGCCCTGATCTCCAGTCGGGCGTCAAATAACCAAAGATGCCCGTCAAGGGAAAGTGTGAACCCCAACGCGGGCTCGGTGATTGAGAGGATCATGCTGCGGTCGCGGCTGACTAGTCGCATCGTCGCCAGACCTCGCGCATGAAATAGACGAGCGCGATCTCCGATGCGAGGAAAACGAACAACGCCCACCATTGGTCAACACTGAGTTGTGGAATGGAAAGAAGTGCACGTAAGATGTGTTCAGCCATTTCGAAAGTCTCTCTTTCGTTTTGGTTAGGGGCCGTGCGGCGCTAGATACGCCGTGCGGTCCCGCTTACTTCTACATCTTGAACTTTACGTTCTCCGATACCAGTTTTTCGAAGAGTTCCAGTTGATCGTGTTTAATCTTTTCTTCGGCAGCGATGACTTTCGTAGCCGCGATGAGACCGCGGAGCTTGTCTGTGAATTGTGAAGGTCCGTATTCCTTTGACAGAAATTTACGTGCCATGTTTGCACCTACCTGCCCGAATTCTTCAGAATTACATCTGGAACATCAGCGAGGAATTCGCCATCCTCCTCAATGCCCTCGGGTGGGTCCCCCAAAAATGCAAACTCTATGTAATTATCAAGCGTCAAAGGTGTCCCAGTTTCACGAAGCTTTTGGAGAACCACGTCATTCTCGGATTCGATGTCATGGAGGATTTGTTTGCGTGCCATCACTTCACCGCCTTCTTAACTCTCTCCAAATATTCTCGAATGGCCCGACGGATCAAATCACTGGCGTGCAGCCCTTCTTTCTTTGCCAGCGCTACCAACCTGGTTAAATCTGCCGATGGGATTCGAATCGCTGTTTGCTGCAACTTCATAATAGATAATGTATCCCATTGGGGTACATCTTGTCAAGCCTTACTTTTCGTACCAATGGTGTCGTATCCGCGTTTATAGCTAGCCATTTAGTTTCTCCTCATTGCTGATTTCTTCACCGAATTCTTTTGCTTTTCTCTAAGGTGTTTTCCGTGGCGATAGTAAAAATCGAGAGACGCACTATTTTTCTTTTCTCCAAAACAACGCGTCGAGCAGAACTTTTGAGCCGTCTTGCCCGCGATAAAGTATTTTCCGCATTGAGGGCAAATCTTCGCCAGCCAAAGCCATTCCATTAGAGCGTACAGAGCCCGTTGAAATTGACATCCAAACTCCCATCGAATCGTACAATTTGATGGATCGACCATCGGTTCCCCTGGCGGAAGAATCTTCGCAATCGGGTCAGGCAGAAGTGAAGATGGGCCAGAGTGCCAGACATTAACGGGCGCGACCTCGCCGATACCACTTTGTCTGGCCTGTTCTTGAAAGCCCAACAAAGCACACAGCGCAGCCCCGCGAGGATCGCTTCGCTTCCAGACGGCACGTAGGAGGTCGCGGTACCAAAGAAGGAGAGGGATATTATGCGACCGATAATGGGCAGGCAGTCTCGCCGAATTCTCGGAGTAGAACCGATCCCAATCCTGAGCGGCAGAATAGAGCGATTCAGCAAGGTTGTTTGAACTTTTCTGGACGCCTTCCGATGCCGACTCGGAGAAGAAGTTCGGCCACCCTAAGCGGAACTTCTGCCAGCTATCTGGCGTGTCGCCAAGGTTCGCGTAAGCGGCAAGAGCCTCGAAGTCCTCCATCCACCTTTCCCTTGCTTGTCGAATTGCGCTCGCCGTTAGGACAGTTGATTGTGGTGACCGCTGGGTCATAGTAAACTTCGCTAGTAATATTGATTTGTCAGTATGACAAGCCAATTATACATACACAATCAGAATTGTAAAGCGAAACTTAGGAACCTTGATGGAAGACATGGAGTTCCTAGACAAACAGAGGAACACGGTGGTTTTACAGCCGCACTGCGGCCCAATAAGCGCCGCATAGTCAAGAGTTTGACTTCGAATCTCCAGCACGAGCGGAGACGAAGAACAAAGCAGTAGAAACTCCGCGACCACCAGCACGATTGGATCGGCGCGGTATAGGAGGCAATATGAAGAACAATACTCAACCGTGGTTCGTAGTTGACAAAGAAGGGTTAAGAAAGACTCTAGAAAGGAAGGGCAAGGCGTTCGCTATTTATGAACTCCTGCAGAACGGCTACGACGAGAACAGCACCAAAGTCGAAGTTACTCTGACCGAACCTCGTAACGGCAAGGCCATTCTGACATGCGTTGACAACGCACCGCTCGGATATGTGGATTTGTCAAATGCTCACACGATGTTCGGTGAGAGCAAAAAGAAGACCGATCCCAGCAAGCGCGGTCGATTCAACATCGGCGAGAAGTACGTCTTGGCCCTGTGCGACGAAGCAACAGTTACCAGCAAGACAGGGCGCATTATCTTCAAAGCTGATGGGGCACGCAGCCAAGACAACGTCAGGACTAAAATCGGAACGGAATTCCGTGGGGAACTACCCCTAACCATTGGCGAGTACAACGATATGGTTAGGAAGGTGAAACTCGTAATTCCGCCTGTGCAGACTGTATTCAATGGCGCGGAGATTCCGAAGCGGGAAGTTCTCCACGAATTCTCCGCGCAGTTACCGACTGAAGTTGCGGATGAGAATGGAATTCTCCGCAGCAGGAAGCGCACAACCAAGGTGCGGTTGTTCGAGGTTCCGATTGGCGGGGCGTACCTCTACGAGATGGGCATGCCTGTTGTTCCGATTGATTGCAAGTGGTCGGTGGATGTACAGCAAAAGGTTCCGCTCAACATCGAGCGTGACAATGTCACCCCGAGTTACCTAAAGACTGTCTACCAGTCCATCCTTGACGAACGCAGCGAGTATCTGAACGAGGAAGACGCAGCGCACGCCTGGGTTACGACCGGGCTCTCCAGTGAAAAGGTCAGCACCAAGGCGATTAAGAACGTCGTAGTGAAACGCTTCGGTGATGATGCAGTTATCCACGACCGCAATGACCTGGGGTCAAATCGTGAAGCAGCCGCAGCCGGGCGAACCGTAATTCCACGTGGCGCGTTGACTCCGGAAATGCGAAAGAACCTGGCTCGCGCTGGCGTCAAGAAGGCATCAGAGGAATTCTCAACCAGTGTCGCGGCACCTACTGGAATCATCCCTGAGAAAGACTTAACGAGGCCACAACTTCGCTACAAAGAATTCGTCGAGAAGGTTGCGCCACTTGTACTCGACCGAAAACTAAAGAAAGTTCAGTTCGCGAACGACCCGAAGGCGAAACTTCTCGGATGCACGCAGTGGTCGCCGAAAGACTACATCTTCACGATAAACGTCGCGAAGCATGACGTCGAAGATTGGGAGCGCAACTACGACTTGTTCATCCACGAGTTGGCGCACTTTTACGTCCAGCGTAATGACCACTTGTTCGAAGACTTCTGGCGTGCTGTATCTGACATCGGCGCGAAGTTAGCGCAGGTTGCGTTAGAACGACCTGAACTATTCCCAACGAGCGTCAGGCAGCCCGAACTGCTCGCTGCATAACCTTCGACCGCCGGGGCGCAGGGCGTTATCTGCGCCGATCAACCGCAGGCACGAGCGGTAAATCGGGCCAAATTTAAGGAGACTAAATTATATGAGTCATGTAAACCCAAGTATTTCGTCCGGTTCGAGCCCTGGTGGCCGTCCGCATGGTAGTGGTTCTCCAGGAGTGTGCCGCGTGATGCTGTTCAATCCTCTAATTCAACCCAATGACGCTCTTAGCGGCGTCCAAAAATATTTGCTTCGCGTGATTTGTGGATGGGCTGGCAAAACCATTTTGCATCGTGGGCGCGTTGTTGAAGTACTTGAGACTCGCGGTTCTCTGCATCAACTTTTGCCGTTGGTGGAACCCGATTTGTCGGAAAGTGACGATAGTCCGTTTTGGGTTCCAATACGGGCGAGTGACCGCAAGCGATTCAACATTGAGCGTCGGGACAAGAGCCGACGACATCGGACGATTGGGATTGTTTGGGGAGCCCCAAGACCAACACATGCCCGACGCCAAACCCTGCGCAGCGTGTTTCCACCGCCTAGTTTTCTGTACCATCTTGTCACCGAATTGGGGTATCCCCCTGACGCTGCCCTTGCTGCGTTTGCACGTCCGCAGAAAATCCAGGGTCTCCCTGACCGCAGAAGAAAAGTTGCCTTCAACTCAGACGAGCAGTCCGAGCGGAAGACGAACAAGGGCTATCAACGACTCGACTACGGCGACAACTACTACATGCCCGAAGCTCCAAGCCGTCGCACGCTGACGGGCGGAGGGTTCAGTGAAAAACAGGTTCTTCACGGTCTATCCAAGATGCGGACTGACAGCACGATGAAGGCGGCTCTGCTGGAGGTTGTATACAAACGCCATTCCCCTCAAGCTGTGGGTGCCAAGTTCGGCTTCTCTCGGGCGAAATTGGATGTTTATGCCAGTCGTTTGCGAGGGCACATCCGAAGAGAGCAACATGCTCCGCCCGCCCTTGTACCGAGCCGCATGGACGTAGCAGATTTGCACGGCGGCGAAAATCTTGCGTCCTATTTCCAATAACCTACGTACCCAAGTGTTAAGAATTTGTCCATAAGATGGAGAGAGAAGCAGGGCATGTTCTCTCGGATAATTCAGCAACTAGAAGCATTGAGCACGAGAAAGAAGGTTTGAGCATTGATTGAGCGAGCTTCGCAGTAAAGCATTGGCGGATGGCTTCCGTCAGTTCTGCCCGTCAGGAGTCTTCGGGGCTTGAGCCAAAGAAAGGCGGTGAAAATTTCAACCGCACGAATTTCGTGCGCAAAGGAAAAATCAAGTGATCGGAAGAATCAATTTTTATAACCATGCCAAAGGGTATGGCTTTATCACGGTGACTTCTCGAAAGTCACCATTAGAGGCACCAAGTCAGGAGCAGTTCTTCTTTCATTATTCAAACTTCAAAGACGGAGAAACTCCCGCCATTGGCGCGTATGTTGTCTTCGGTTTAGCTCCGGGAATTGCCGAAGGGAAGAAACCACACGCGGTAGGGATTCGCTTTGCGACATCACAGGAAGTCGGGCTAGCTGCCCTTGCCGGGGGTCTACAATGACTCTTTCCCCCGAGTTGGAAGCAAAGATAATCGAACAGCAGCAAGCGATGCTAGACAGCATTGCGGCTCAACTCCAGAAAATCGAAATTCCAATGCAGCGGAAAGTTGCGGAGGAAATTCCACAACCTACAATAGAATTGACCCACCAGAGAATTCGACAACTAGAATCGCTCAACAAAGAGTTGTTGAATGGACTTCGCGATGATGTTGAACTAGCTTTACCGGAAGTGCCAGAAGACAGATCAGCCGAACAGAAACTTCAAATTCTGGAAACGATCAACCGGGAGTTGACGGACGCGATCAACTCGCAAGATGAACTTCCGACTAAGCCGAAATTTGGCAAGTTCGACGGCCCGATTGTGTCTATACACATCAAAGGCAGGCCAGACCCCGTCTGGATTGACGTTGACGGGGTCAATATCGACACAAACGAGCGTGTCCAGCTAACCCCGGAAGTAATCAAGAAACTTGAGGCAGAGGGCGAGCGCAAAGGTGCGGAATGGCTCGCCAAGAATGATGCTGGCGTCGAACCGCATTCGCACTACGCAATTACCAAGGAAGAATACGGCCGGGAGATAGAGAAAGTATATCCCGTGCTGAATCTCCCGAAACAACCGGGTCCGGCATGGGACGATTCGATTCTTCACGGTGCAGCCGGGGACATGATTCGCAAGGCTTCGCAGTATAACGAATCCCATCCAGCCGGGATGCTCGTGGACTTCCTAGTTTCGTTGGGAAGCATCATCGGACGTGGTCCGTACTTCAACATCAACGAGACCAGGCACTACACGAACGAATTCATGGCTCGTGTAGGTCAAAGCTCAAAGTCACGTAAGGGTACAGGCCGCGATGCGGTTGACGGCATTCTAAAGCTTGTGGACCCGGACTGGTATATGAACAGAATTGAATCCGGGTTTGGATCAGGCGAAGCAATCATCAACCGTCTTCGGGACACAGTTGTTGAAGCGAAACTGAACCACAGAACAGGGAAATTCGAGAACACGACTGTTCCAGGCGTGACCGACAAACGTTTGTGCATCCGAGAGGGTGAACTGGCGTCCGTCTTCGTTCTCGCTGGCAAGCCGGACGCACGTGCCGATATCGTGATACGTGACGGATGGGACGGCAAACCGCTTCGGAACGTGGTTAAAGGCAAATCGAAGGATGGCTTCTCCATGTCCGCCAAGTGCGAAGAGCCCCATCTTTCAATCAGCGGGGATACGACCATATCCGAACTTCGGCAGAAGATGCCAACCGGAGCCGATGCGAACGGATTCGGAAATCGATTCCTATATGTCTACGTCTACCGCGTGAAAGACTGTCCTCAAGGCGGTCCACCGATTGATTGGGGCTCGGAGATATTGCAGTTCCAAGAGATCGTTCGATTCGCGAAAACTGTGAAACATGTATCAATGTCGGACCAGGCTCGGAAGTGGTGGAACACCACCTATGCGCGTCTCGAAAACGAAGGACCGGACGGATTGGCGGGTAGGATGACCGGGAGAGCGGCGGCTCATGTCCGTAGGCTCGCGATGATCTACGCACTGATTGACTTCACAGACCAAATCGAATTGGAGCACTTCCACGCTGCCAAGAAGCTGTGGGACTACTGCGAAGAGTCCGCGATGTTCATCTTCGGCGGAATCACCAAGGAACAGCTTCGCATCGTACAGTGGATAAACCAGCGTGGGCCAGCGACGTTCAACCAGGTGCGCGATGAAGTGTACCATCGCCATAGACCCGTCGGCGACATCCGTGCCGATCTGGACAGCTTGGTAAAGTCGGGGCATGTATTCCAGAAGGGCGGAGTTTACGCCACCGGGCCGCACGCCGGAAGGCTGGTGGCATAGGTCAAGATTTGGGTCCGAAGCCGGGCGGGAGACTGTTCGGTTTCGGGCTCAAAAACAGAAAGCCGCTTGCGCAAACTCGGGTACGAAAATGTGTCTAACGAGCGGGAATTTCTTGCGCAAATTTGGGTACGATTTTGTTTTTGCGCGTTGCGCTCCCGATTCCCTATATACGTATAGATATGATTTGGTTATGTTTATTTGATTGTGATTTAAGTTTCGTACCCATTCATGCGCAAGCCATTCTATCTGTTTTGGACCACTCATCAAAGTAGGGATCTCAGGTGCGCAAAGCGCAAAATCTGATTTTCGTGCTCGTTTTTGTGAGCAATTTTGGGTCGATTGCTTGGCCGGGTGAGCCAGGCATTTTCTCGGTTTCCGCGAATTTTCGCCGGAATTTTGTCCGAAAACGGTCAAATGTGGACCCAACACTAGTAATATCAATCGGTTAACACTGAACATGTGTACGATTTGGTGATTCTAGCTTCCGCCAACTAATTAACTTGCTTACAGGGTCCTATTGGCCCACTGAACGCACAGGACAGGCCCTGGGCGGGTCATTTGAAGTTGGACAGACGGCAAGCCATCTTCCCTGTTGAAGCCTTCTGACGGCCTGCTAGCGGAGATTCGACCAGGGCTCCAGGAGTGGGGGGAATCGGGATGGGCCGGGAAGCGCAGATCGGCGGGAGTCTGCCGGAAGCTGGTAGGAAGATTGGAAAGGTTCAGATTAGGTGGGATTTGGGGCTTGCAGGATGCGTAATTAACGACCCGTTTCTACGCAGAACCAAACATGAAAATGCCCTACTTAGCAGCCAGCACTTAGCAGGGCTCATTCGAAGACGGTTTTTACGCAGTCATCGCGACCAGACGGCGTACAGAACCTTCGGACACACCTAGCGTGCGACCGATTGATCGCAGACTGTGCCCTTGTGAGCGCAGACGGGCTATTTCAGCGGGCTGAACTTGAAGTCGTGGGCGACCGATCACCTTGCCTCGTGATCGTGCGATGGCGAGCCCTGCCTTGGTCCGTTCAGATAATCGGACGCGCTCTTGTTTTGCGACAGTCGCAAGGATGGCGATAACAGCGTCTTTGAAGATACCGCAAGAGTCGAAGTATTGCTCGGTGTAACTCTTAAAGCCAACGCCATAGGACGTGAGCCGATTCAAGTGTTGCAAGGTCTCTAGCACACCCTCGCGACTCAAGCGGTCAAGAGACCAGAACAGAACTAAGTCAAATTTTCGTTTCGATGCATCAGAGAACATCCGCTGAAATTCAGCGCGGTCACTGTTAGCGCCTGATTCGCGGTCAACGTAATTGTCGAAGATTTCCCAACCTTGTTTCGAGGCAAACTCTTGAAGCTGTGAGGATTGGTTCTCCGTTTCTTGACCTTTGTCTTTCGTCGAGACGCGAGCGTAGATGGCGATTTTCATGGTTTCACCCCTTCAAGACCGGCAGCGATGTAGATTCGGATTAGTTGGGCAACGTTGATGCCTTTCCTCTTGGCGACCTTTTGGAGCTTCTTGATTTGGTCTGGTGGAAGGAAAATTGTTGTTCGTTTCATGCTGCCAGTATACATCAAGTGTATACGTTGTCAAGACAATTCTGACCCCCTCAAAGTTTTAGGGTCCCCTTTCGAGGGGGGGTAGGGTCTGGCAGGGCGCACCCGCCCCGGCACCCGGTTTCTGTATGGCGAAAGACGCATGGCGCAATTGAGCATTTTGAGAATTGACAGTCAATCTATGAAGCAAACATGAAAAAGAGAATCGCAGAGCATTCGCCCGAAGAGCAGGAGCGAATTAGAAAGTACAACAGAGAGCAGAAACAGAAGTCTCGGGAAGCCCAAAAAGCTGCACGCTATGTTCCAACCGCCGTTGAAGTGTCGGACGCTTTCGCAATCAAATTCCCCGAGCAAGTGAAGGCGTTGAATGCGTATCTCAAAGAGTTTTCAAACAAGGTCGTGACAGAGCTAGGCCGGGACTTGGGCAGCCCCCAAAAGGACCTGCTGGGGAACGTAGTGGGGTACGACCACGATGAACAGTTCACCGTTGATCGCGTTGCACGATGCTTGCTCAGTTTGAAGCAAGGTTGGGGACAGAAAGTTCAAGAGGGAGAGCTTGTCGCCGGGCGATATTTCCCCGATAGTTCCGGCACCATGGTTGAATTCGCGAACCGTCATAATCTGAAGAACTCACCGACCTTCAATACCGCTTACTTTGAACTTCTCAAAATGTTGGATAAGCGTTATGGGCGCGAACATACCAACGATGCCGCCGTAGTTCGGGCGGAACTTGCCGGAACGTATGTTTTGCCTCCGACACCGGAACTCCCGAAGCCAGAACCAAAGCCAGAAGCACGGTCGGTTCCGAGCGACGCTGAAATCCTGGAACGGGGCCGAATGCAACTGTCGAATCAATTGAGTGACTTAGACGGAACGCTATGACTCACCAAGACTCAGCACGCATCATCGGCAGAAGGGCGTCTAAAGGCACTCAGAACATTTGAGTGAACAGCTTTGTTCCGTATGAGCCCATGCATGGAGCGCTCATTTGGAACACGAGTCCGTGTCTCTCCTGGCGCGGACTCATAAATTTCACCAGGAGAAAGGGAAACAAATGAGTAGCACAAAAGAAGAGTTAATGAATCAAATCCTGCCACTGCTTCTGCTGGCAACACCCGCAGAGCAGTCCAAGATGCGCGTCGAATTGCAGGCGCGCACTTTGGCCGAGCTAAAAGCATTTCTCGGGGTGGTCAGCAGTTCAGACTATCAGGCCGAATTGGCCGAGGAAGAGATTCTTCGAGTCCAGGCCGAACGCGTCGCCGACCGGATTCTTTTCCAGATTCAGCATCAAAAAGCAACCGAGCCAGAGCGTCGAGCTAAGGCAGCGGCGCAGTTGGCCCAGGGTAAGGAAGTATTCGCCGCTGTTTGCCGCAAGCATGTCGTTGCGAACATCGAAGCCAATTTTTCTTTACTTCGTAAGGTGGTCGGTGATGACTTTACCGAGTACAGCGCAGCCCAGGCCATCACATCCGGGGCAGTGAAATTAGCCAAGGCAGATCAGTCGGAACTGGACCAATGGAATGCTGAAGCTCTGGAGCAGCGAAACGAGTTCTTACTCAACGCCGACACCGAGACCTTGAGGACCCTGGCCCGCGAGGAACACGCAATCAAACGCCAGGCTGCCGTGCAAACAGATGCAGACCTCCAGTTGGCAGCGTCCAAAGTACGTGATGCCATTATAGGTTTTCCTCTCTTACCCGACACATGGAACGGTCAGAAGCTTGACTCAGAATTTATCCGTCATTGCTCGGCTGAAACACAAAAACTGCTACAAAAACGGTTCGGTAGTGCGCAATTAACCGCCAGACTTCAGGGTCGCGGATAAAGGGAGAATTAAGATGAGAGAATTTACAAAGCAAGAATTAAATGCCGTAGCCCAGGCAGAGCAACAACTCCGAGAACAGGGGCTCATTTTGGACAACGAGGACGGAAAAGAAGCAGCCGACCATAACGCAGAACGAGTCTCGGCATTTTTCGAATTGAACAGACACGTCCCGGTCACAGTCGAATCTGTATTAGCGGCAGTCCAGCAAATGAGAGACCAGTTGCGATTTAAGCTACAGGAGCAGGTCCAGTTCGAGCGTCTATTCAACAATCTCTGCCAGGACGAGCTGCGTGCCTATAAGGCATTCCGCCAGTCAGGTCTGATTGATGACCACCACAATGGGGCGCTTCTCCTCGGCTTCCTGGCCGGACGAAAGATGCATGTGGACCACAGCAATCTCGTGTATGCACTCAAGGGTATCGCGCCACAACTTCATTGGGAGCAACGTGAGCAGGTTTCTTCTGGCCGCCCAGGCCATGAAGATGACGGAAAGGGATTCCTTCCCGAAGAAAAGAACCCGCGATACCGCAATGGCAAACTCAATCATGCGTACGACGAACCGGGGTCTAAGCAAGCAGTAAACTCGCAGTTGAACCCGAGCGAGGCCCGATGGAGGGAGATGGCGGAAGCTTTGCGCGGGAATACTCACAGTAAAAATGCCGAACTGCAACGTATCCACGGCAGGTCGTGGAGGGAGACCTACGAGCTAAGGAAGAGAGCGTTGAACGCAAATCCGGCAATCGTTACCAGGATGGGCGCAGGGTGAGGTTCAAAGCAGTTGACAGCACGTATCTGCAATCGCTTCGATACGATTAAGCGTCGAAGGTCCTTCGTGTTCGGTTTCCGAACCCGCGAATGGCCATTACGTGAAAACGATTATCGGAATGTATGGTCAGACCCTCCTCGGTGCAAGACGCCACATTCCGATAAGAGGACTTCACGGGACTTGTCCGACCAGCGATGTCACGTTTTGCGGATAATGCGGGAATTTCCGTTTATATCTCTACCTTGCACGAACAAATGCGAGAAGTATTCCGGTATACTCCCCATCGACACCCAAAAAAGATGTCCCAAGTTAGCTTTCGACCAACATCCGTCTCGCCATAAGTTCCGGAGGGTTACATGGATCGTCGCGAATTCCTGCAGTTCAGCGGCATGGCAGCGCTTGGCCTGTATTCCAGACGTTCGGACAGCTTGCAGATTGGGAGTTCAGTTGTAAGACAGGGGGCCGCGAAGAGAGTCGTCATCCTGGGAGCGGGAATCGCTGGTCTGGCGGCTGGGCTCGAACTGACACAAGCAGGGCACGACGTCACGATTCTTGAAGCGCAGTTGCATCCGGGAGGGCGTGTCTACACCCTCCGTGCACCCTTCTCGGACGGTTTGTACGCAGAAGCAGGTGCGGGGCGTATACCGAGCACGCATCACCTCACTCTCGAATACGTGAAGCGCTTCAAGCTGGAATTGGACCCATTCTATCCGCAGTCAGGTGCAGAGGTTTTCCTCTGGCGCGGCCAGCGTCAGATTGTACACCACGGTCACGATCCGGACCTGACGAAACTAGAAGTAAATTTCACGGAGGAAGAGCGCAGGGTCGGGTTTGGTGGTTTGGCAAAGAAATATTTAGAGCCGCTTCAAAACAAGGTCCGTGCCTTGCCCGCCGACGGATGGCCGTTGCCTACTCTGTCCGAGATGGCCGAGATCAGCCTGAGCGATCATCTCCGTCAGCAGGGCGCGTCTGCCGATGCGATCCAGTACCTCTGTGAGGGGTTTGAACGTAGCTCCCTGCTAGACTTTGTCCATGACTCCGTGAGCCATTCCGTGCCCATGTTGTCGAAGATTCGCGGCGGCAATGATCGCTTGCCACGAGCGATGGCCGAGCCTCTGCGCGAGAAAATCCGATACGGTGCCGTTGTCGTCCGAATTGCGCAAAAATCTCAATATGTCGAGGTAACCTACACCAATGCCGGCTCACATCACACCGTGCTGACGGATTATGCGATCTGCACGCTGCCGTTCACTGTATTGCGAGGGATAGAGGCAGATCCCATTTGGTCTCCGAAGAAAGCATCTGCCATCCAGAACCTATACATGGGACCGGTAGCCCGGGTATACGCGCAAAGCAAGACTCGCTTCTGGGAAAATGATGGTCGCAACGGATTCGCCTCAGTTGACCAACCGATGGAAATCTGGAGCCCGACTTACAACCAGCCGGGCAAACGTGGAATAGTGATGTCATATATCTATGAAGACCTGGCGGCTCGATACTCCAGCATGAGTGAAGAGGTGCAGGTACAGCAGTCGCTAGATCTTTTCGAGCAGATTCACCCAGGGATGCGTGAGAGTTTTGAAGGTAGCGCAACGTGGTCATGGCTGAACCATCCGTATTCAAAGGGTGCGTATCTGGTGACCAATCCCGGAGACTTTCGCGCCATACTGCCCTATGTTGCAACTCCGGAAGGGCGTATCCACTTTGCCGGGGAGCACACTTCGCCGTGGCCGGGCTGGATCCAGGGTGCACTTCATTCCGGGCTACGTACCGCGCGAGAAGTCACTACTCCCTCTAGTTAATTTGGATTCGAAACCGGAAAGTCTGGCGGCCGCATCGCTGATTGGTTTCTGTTCGCTTAACAGAAGACGATGTGCTTGGAAGCAATCCGCGTTGTCGCGGCAAGCTGAAGGAGTTTAGGACACTCTTTCAATCGACACCAGATAGGGCCTGAGAAACGGGATTCTCGGAAACTGGCCCACCACGGAAACGGGCAACGAGGAAGGATCGGGGCATCAGCGGGAGACGATTGCAAGTAGCAG
>Ga0137399_10000733_pt1 | contig 13823 bp, 11 predicted proteins | sample czorhiz316metaG_FD_104810 | JGI IMG/M metagenome (GOLD analysis project Ga0137399, IMG submission 104810) | Vadose zone soil microbial communities from Angelo Coast Range Reserve, California, USA - czorhiz3.16 metaG | ecosystem: Environmental > Terrestrial > Soil > Vadose zone | place: USA...
TGAGCGCGGGAGGAGCCGCGGAATGGATCGGATTGGCAAATCTGTGGGACACGCTATGCGTTTTGACGATGGATGACAGGATGCAAGAAAAATCACTTGGAAACGCTGATCTCGCCGGACGTATTCCGTGGCATTTCCGCGAAGCCGATGTTCGCGCGGGCACCGGTCATTTTTTCGACGACGCGCACACTGTCGACACGCTGGGGAGAGTTGTTTCTGTGAATGCGCGCGCGCAAGTCACTCTCAGTGATTTGTCAGAGGATTGTGATGGAAGTATTGGAGCCGACAAAATCAGAACGGGACCTATCACTGACCAAGGCTGGGTCACTACGCGCGATCACATGCCTGATCTCGCTTACTTACCCTACCTTCTAACAGGTCAGTATTACTATCTGGAGGAAATGCAATACCAGGCTGCATTCATTGTCGGATGGAAGATCGGAGGTGTGACCGAGACCTATTCCTACCCGCGGCAGGGATCAGCTGGTTATCTCAATGACTCTCAACTTCGCGGCGAGGCCTGGTCTCTCCGCACACTTTCTTATGCTGCATTCCTGTCTCCCGATGGTTCTCCCGAGAAGGCCTATTTTGAGGACAAACTGCGGAACAACATCGCCCGTTGGGAGGGAACGCACAACGTTTCTCTTTCTGACCCGTCTCGCCTTCAACATTGGAGCTATGGCAAGAATCGGCAGCAGGATTCGCGGGGGCTTTCGCCGCTCGGCTCTTGGGCCGACCGGGGAAGTGAATTTGTACAAGCTCCGCTGAGAACAGACGGATCACTGAGCGGGGCAGCCTCTCCGTGGGAAGAAAACTTCATGACCATCGCCCTTGGAATTGCTCGAGATCTTGGATACCCAACCGAAGGGCTTCTGAAATTCCAAGCGAAGCGGTTGTTGAATCAAGTCTTGAATCCAGACACGAATCACATCCTCATCGAAGCCTATCGCTACCCGACGACTACAAAAGCAAACAAATGGATTCAAAGTTGGCAAGAAAATGATTCGTTTCATGCAGGACTGCCGACTGCGTGGAGAGTGCTCGGCTCCGAGACACCCGATCACTCCTACGGGTTCATCGCCATGGCAGCAATCAGCTTTGTCTCCCCCTATAGTTCGGGACCATACAGAGGGGCCGACGCCTGGGATTTTATGCGGAAGAATAAGCCGAATCAGCAGACCTTTGCCACGCAGAGCTCTAAATGGGATATTGTTCCTCGGAAGGAATAAGCTTAGTTATTGCCGCCGGAAGAGTGGGGAAGCAACTCCTCAGAAAAGTTTGCTTGTCTTCCAACGACCTCGCGGGAACTAATGCCGAGAGACGTGGCTAAGGTACAGACCGGCAACGGATTTACCGTACGTGGGAAAAGCCTTGGACATTACCTCTCCCCCTGGACGCCAAAGATGATATAATTCCCTCAAAATCAATGATTTCAACAGGGAATGCGGACTCTGAATGCCGATTATGGCACTCGATTTGCAGGCTTTTCCGTGCGGTCATCTTTCTCACTTTGCCGCTATCCACGAGTAAATGCAATAGTTTAGCGAGTTTGACAGGAAAGACATCACGAGAACCGAGAGAAGCAACAAACTGCCCTGACCGGACCGCTGGTTAGATTACAAAGACATGAGGTCGCATAACTTTGCAACCGGCAGCAAGGCAATCAGGGATCTTTGAGGATATGGAATGAGAATTCTGGTCAGCGGTGACAAGGGCTACATCGGGACAGTTCTTATGCCCATGCTTCGGACGGCGGGACATGAGGTTTGGGGTCTCGATACAGATCTCTATCAAGACTGTACCTTTGGGACGTTCACTGCTGACTGGTCATCTTCGCGCAAGGACTTGCGTGACGTTGAACTTTCCGAACTTCGCGGATTCGATGCCGTTATTCATTTGGCGGCGCTTTCCAATGATCCGCTGGGTAATTTGAACCCAAACCTCACCTACGAGATCAACCATGAGGCCAGTGTGAAACTTGCAAGTCTGGCAAAGCGGGCTGGAGTGAAGCGGTTTCTCTTTTCCTCCTCGTGCAGCTCTTATGGGGCGGCCGGCGATGCATTCCTGAAGGAAGAAGCAGGTTTTAACCCCGTTACGCCTTATGGACACTCGAAGGTCCTGGCAGAACAAGACATTGCAAAGCTTGCGGACGGAAATTTCAGCCCCACATTTCTCCGCAATGCGACTGCCTACGGCGTTTCCCCACGGTTACGATTCGACATCGTGCTCAACAATCTCGTCGCCTGGGCGTTTGCCACCAAGCGCATTTTTCTCAAGAGCGACGGCACACCTTGGCGTCCCATTGTGCATGTGGAGGATATTTGCAGAGCGTTCATTGCGGTGCTAGACGCACCTGGCGAGATCGTGCACAAACGCGCTTTCAATGTCGGACGCACGGGAGAAAATTACCGGATTAGAGAACTGGCGGAAATCGTGAAAGAAACCGTCCCCGGATGTGTCATCGAATATGCGCAGGACGCGGGGCCCGACAAGCGCTGTTATCGGGTGGATTTTAGTCTTATTGAGGAGGCACTGCCGGGCTTCCAGCCTCAGTGGGATGCCCGAAAAGGAGCCCAGCAACTGTACCAGGCCTACAAAAGCGTAGGGTTGCGTGTGGAGGACTTCGAAGGTCCCCGCTATAGCAGGATCGGCCAAATTCAACAGTTGCTGAACATCGGACAGCTAGATCGAACGCTGCGCTGGCAAGTCCCAAGTCCCGTGCCGTCAAGGGCAAACTAGGTTTCTGGAGAGCAACATAATTGGTGTTCGTCGAAACACTCCTTAAAGGCGCCTTTGTGATCGATCTAGAAAAACGCGAAGACGATCGAGGCTTTTTCGCCCGTACGTTTTGCCAGCGAGAATTTGCCGAGCACGGCCTCGAACTACAGGTAGCGCAGTGCAACATCTCCTTCAATGAGCGGAAGGGTACCTTGCGCGGCATGCACTATCAAGTTCCTCCTTTTGAAGAAGCCAAATTGGTGCGGTGTACCATGGGTGGAATCTACGATGCAATTATCGATTTGCGGCGGCGGTCGCCGACTTTTGGACAGAGCTTCGGCATCGAGCTGACCGCCCAGAGTCGCAGGATGTTGTACGTGCCGCGCGGGTTCGCACACGGATATCAAACGCTGGAGCGTGACACAGAGGTTTTTTATCAGATGTCGCAGTTCTATTCGTCGGAGCACTCGCGAGGGGTGCGCTGGAACGATCCGGCTTTCGGTATCAAGTGGCCGCCCGATGAGCGAATCATAAATGAGCGCGATCGGAAATACCCGGATTTCTGTGCATGAGGAACTTCACTCCGTGAATACGATACCTGATTTTAGAGCGAGGCTTGACCTAACGGTTCTTGGACGAGAGTGCCACGACCTCATAGTTGAGCTATACCCCATCTGTCGGAGTATTACAGGGAACGGTTTTCGGGAAACCTTGACTCGCCTCCAGAAACACATTCCACTGACCGTTCATGAGGTTCCCACTGGAAGCCGGGCTTTTGATTGGGCAGTCCCCAAAGAATGGAATATTCGGGACGCGTATGTAAAGAATATGCGCGGTGAGAAAGTGATCGATTTCCAGCGTTCGAATTTGCATGTGTTTAACTATAGCGTTCCGGTGTCCAAGAAGATTTCCTTGGAGGAACTAAGAAAGCATTTGTTTACCTTGCCGGAACATCCCGATTGGATTCCTTACCGGACTTCCTACTACCAGGAGACCTGGGGCTTTTGTCTAAGTCATCGACAATTCGAACATTTGAACGAGGAGGAGTACGAGGTTCATATTGATTCCAGCCTTGAAGACGGGTCGTTGACTTATGGAGAGTTTTTCGTTCCCGGAGCCACCCGTGACGAAATCTTAATTTCATGCCACGCCTGTCATCCCTCCCTATGCAATGACAACCTATCAGGCGTTGCTTTAGCCACCTGTCTCGCAAAGGCCTTAACTTCCTCGTCTCACAGATACTCCTATCGATTCTTGTTTATTCCCGGGACTATCGGATCCATCGTTTGGCTGAGCCGCAACGAGCCACAACTGCACCGGATCAAGCACGGTTTGGTCTTGGCGTGTACTGGAGATCGCGGGAATTCCTCGTACAAGAAGAGCCGCATGGGCATTGCCGAGATTGACCGTGCAGTGGTTCACGTGCTTCAGCACTCCGGACAGGGATACACGGTCCGGGACTTTTCTCCAAACGGCTATGATGAGCGCCAGTACTGTTCTCCTGGCATCAATCTACCGGTGGGGTGCTTCTCGCGAACTCCGCATGGCCAATTCCCGGAATATCACACGTCGGCCGATGACTTGAATTTTGTCGACCCCATCTCGCTTGCTGACTCATTCAGTAAGTGTCTGGCCGTTTTTGACATCTTGGAAGCAAACAAAGTTTTTGTTAGCCAAAACCTGAAGTGCGAACCGCAATTGGGCAAACGGGGCCTCTACCGAACCTTTGGCGGTTATGCGGACGCGGAAACGAGAGAATTGGCGATGCTATGGGTCCTGAATCAATCCGACGGGACCCAGTCATTGCTCGACATTGCCGAACGCTCTGGCATGAATTTTGAACACATCCGTCAGGCTGCGAAGGCACTCGAAGAACACGGCTTGCTGCGGGAATTTGCTGGTAAATCACTCCCACAGGGCGAGAGCCGTGTGCAAACAGCGGGTATCCACATGAGATCGAGAAAGGCAGGTTGACTTGCTTTCAGACACGCACCAGCGGCTGCAGATGAAATTTGAGAAATCGAAATCGTTGCAAGAAAGAGCCCACGCGCTGATCCCGGGGGGAGCACATACCTATGCCAAAGGCGATGATCAGTATCCGGTTTTGGCTCCAGGATATCTCGTGCGCGGGGAAGGCTGCCACGTCTGGGACGCGGACGGCAACGAATATATCGAATACGGCATGGGGCTTCGTGCCGTCACGCTCGGACATGCCTATCGTCCCGTAGTTGAGGCCGCATACCGCCAAATGTGCCTGGGAAGCAACTTCACACGGCCGGCGACGATTGAAGTTCAATGCGCAGAGCAACTGGCAAGCCTGGTCGACAGCGCTGAGATGGTTAAGTTTGCAAAAAATGGCTCGGACGCGACAAGCGCCGCCGTGCGCTTGTCGCGTGCCTATACGGGGAGAGACGTGGTCGCAATCTGCGGCGACCAACCCTTTTTCTCTGTCGACGATTGGTTCATTGGCTCGACAGCTATGTCTGCCGGCATTCCAAAAGCCATCCAAGATTTGACTGTCAAGTTCCGGTATAACGATCTCGGTAGCGTCCGCCAGTTGCTCGAAGCATACCGAGGCAAGATTGCCTGCCTGATCCTGGAAGCAGCTACCGCAGTGGAGCCCGCTGCGGGCTTCTTGGAGGGCCTGAAAGCACTGTGCCAAGAGAACGGCGCCGTCCTGATTTTCGACGAGATGATTACGGGCTTTCGATGGGATTTAGGTGGCGCTCAAAAGTACTATGGGGTTAAACCAGATCTAGCAACGTTTGGCAAGGGTATGGCAAACGGTTTTTCCCTCTCGGCCCTAGTCGGCAAGAAAGAGATTATGGAGCTCGGTGGACTTCGCCATGCCAAGGAACGTGTTTTCTTGCTTTCGACGACACATGGAGCGGAAACTCATTCGATGGCCGCTGCGATTGAAACTATGTGTATATACAAGCGAGAAAATGTCATCGAGCACCTCTACGGGCAGGGCCAACGTTTGAAAACAGGAATCGACCGGGCGGTTCGAGAGAACCACCTTGAGGGCCTTTTCGAAGTCCTGGGCAAAACGCCGAACTTGGTCTATGCGACGCGTGATCAACAAGGGAAGCCTTCACAAACATTCCGGACATTGTTTCTACAAGAAACTATCAAGCGGGGATTGTTGCTTCCTTCGCTTGTTGTGAGTTACTCACACACGGACGCTGATATCGATCGGACCATCGACTCAATTTCCGAGGCCCTGGTCGTCTATCGAAACGGCTTGGACTTGGGGGCAGAAAAATATCTGACTGGCTGCGCGGTCAAGCCGGTCTTTCGAAAACTCAATTGAGGAAAGATGACGGCCGCCGAGCACTTCAGATTAAGGCAGTAGCGAGGCTTATGGAGTTTCCCGACAAACAATCGCTTAGGACCGACAATGGCCACGCTTTGCGCACAGCAGAGAATGGACCGGAGGTCGACGCGCCGAGAACACTCGAAACTCCGTCGGCACAGTTGACGCGATGTGCCCGCTGTCGGTTTTGCGGCGCTGACTTACACTTTACTTTCGTCGATCTTGGAATGTCACCCCTCTGCGAGAGCTACCTCGGCGCGGAACAACTCAACCAGGGGGAGATCTTTTATCCCCTCCACGTTTACGTTTGTTCAGACTGCTTTCTCGTACAACTCCAAGAGTACGTCAGCGCGAAAACAATCTTCACCGAATATGCCTATTTCTCTTCTTATTCTGATAGTTGGCTCGCGCACGCGCAAGCTTATACCGAAAAGATGATTGCGCGTTTCGGATTGGACCGGAATAGTAACGTCATCGAAGTCGCGAGCAACGATGGCTATTTGCTGCAATATTTCGTCGAGAAGGGAATCCCGGTTCTGGGCATCGAGCCAGCCGCTAACGTGGCGCAGGCGGCTGCCGAAAAAGGAATTCCAACAATTGTGGAATTCTTCAATCAGCAAACGGCTCGAGACCTGTCGGCACGAGGCCGGCGCGCCGACCTACTTCTCGGTAACAATGTTCTGGCGCAAGTGCCCGATTTGAACGATTTTGTCGCGGGCATGAAGATCCTGCTGAAGCCGGATGGCGTCATCACGATGGAGTTTCCGCATCTGGAACGCTTAATGGAAGAAAACCAATTAGATACAATTTATCACGAGCATTTTTCCTATTTCTCATTTCTGGCCGTCGAACAGATTCTTTCTGCTCATGGGTTGAAGCTTTTCGACGTTGAAGAACTTTCAACGCACGGCGGCTCATTGCGAATCTATGCCAGCCACTCGGAAGACTCTTCAAGGCCTGTAAGTACGCGAGTGGAAGAACTCCGTGCACGCGAAGATTCAGCTGGGATCCGCCGTCTTGAGAGTTATGCCCAATTCTCCAAGCGCGTGATGGAAACGAAGCGCAATCTACTTGAGTTTCTGGTTCAGGCCAAGCGAGCTGGCAAGACAATCGCAGGTTATGGCGCACCCGGCAAGGGAAACACCTTGTTGAATTACTGCGGGATTCGAACAGATTTCCTCGATTACACAGTGGACCGCAACCCTTACAAACAGGGAAAGTTCCTGCCGGGAACTCACATCCCCATTTATGCCCCTGAGCGGATCCGACAGACGAAACCGGACTTTCTCCTCATACTTCCCTGGAATATCAAAGACGAAATCATGCGTCAGAATGCGTACATCCGCGAGTGGGGAGGACAATTTGTGGTTCCGATCCCTCAAGTAAGAGTCTTCAAATGAAAAGAGACAGCTAGCCGCAATGACAAAGATGCATCAACCTGATTGCCCCGTTTGTCAATCGAAAGAACGCTTCGACTTTTTGGAAGTCTCCGGTTTGCCGGTAACGGTGGGATCTTTGTGCACGACGCGGGAGGGTGCTTTTCGTGCGACCAAAGGTGATCTAAAGCTGTCACTCTGCAGGAACTGTACTTACATTTGGAACCGCGGTTATGAGCATGGGAAACATGAGTTCATCCCGGGGTATGAGATTTCACTGCACTATTCCTCGACCTATCAGAGATTCCTAGACGACCTTGCCAAACGATTGGTGAAGGATTACCAGCTTCAAAGCAAAACTGTGCTCGAGATCGCCTGCGGCACAGGTCACTTCCTGAGGATGCTCTGCAGGCTCGGCGGCAACACTGGTATCGGAATTGATCCGGTGCTAGAACACGAAGGTGTCGAGGAATTGGGCTTGGGTAGAATTTCTTTTCACCGCGAGAAATTCTCGAAAGGCAATGCGAATCTAGACTGCGATTTCATTTGTTGCCGCCAGGCGCTTCATGCAATCGAGGATCCTCGGAAACTCATTGAAACCGTTTGCGAAGGTATCGGAGAGAACCGGCAGACGCCCGTTTATTTTGAGGTTGTAAACGCCGCGTCCCTGTTTAAGAAACAGGTCATCTGGCAACTGATGTACGAGTACTGCTCATTCTTTACACCGGATGCTCTGAGCCGTCTCTTTACGGTCTGTGGATTCGAGGTTTGCCGGGTTCAACCTTGTTATGAGGATGATCAATACCTGCAAATCGAAGCCGTGCCAGTTCGAGGGGCTCGCAAGACCTCCGTGCCGGAAGCTACAAATCATCATGCGATACTGGACGATGTGACGGCCTTCTCGAAAGGATTTCGAAAAAAGATCGACCGCTGGGAGACGGAATTCCAAGAGATCCAAAAACTGGGCCGGCGCGCTATTGTGTGGGGAGCAGGGGGCCGCGGGATAAACTTTATGAATCTCGTCAAGGCGAGCCAATCCATCCCGTACGTCGTGGACATAAACCCCTCTCGACAGGGTGGATATATTCCTGGCAGCGGCCAGCAAGTGGTTGCCCCTGCCTTTCTGCAGGAATACCGCCCAGATGTGATTGTTCTAACGAATCCTACATACGCTCGGGAGGTTCGAGAACAGGTCGTGGGCATGGGCTTACGTTGTGATTTTCTGCTTGCCTCGTGAGAAAGGGAACGCTGTGTGGGACGAAAGCCGTTGCCCGGTCTGTGGTTCAGAGGACCTAACTGACCTCTTGCAAGTCTCGGAAGTGCCCGTCATGGTGGGTGTTCTATGTCATACGCGCCAAGAGGCCCAGGATATGCCCACAGGGGATATCCAACTTTCCTTGTGCAAGAATTGCAGCTATGTCGGTAATCGCGCTTATGATCCAGAAAAAGTCTGCTACGCACCGGGGTACGATGTCTCTCAACACCATTCGCCCCTATTCCGGCAGTTCATCACCGACTGCGCGTTGAGCCTGGTAGAACGATATGAGCTAACCGATAAGACCGTTCTAGAGATCGGATGCGGCCAAGGTTACTTCTTGCGGGCTCTTTGCGGCGCCGGACCTAACTCCGGCATTGGAATCGATCCCGTCGTTTCGCGTCAAGCGATTGAAGAGTGTGACGGCCGAGCGATTACCTTCATCCGCGACGTGTACTCCGAACGATACGCCAATTTGCCGGCCGATTTCATTTGCTGTCGCCACGTCCTGCAGGTCCTGCCACGTCCGCGCGAATTCATGGGCCTGGTTCGCAGAGCAATTAGAGATCACCGCGATACCGTCGTTTATTTCGAGGTTCAGAACGGCTCTGACATTTTCCAAAAAAAAATCCCCTGGGGGCTTCAGTACGAGTGTTGCTCCCTCTACACTTCGGAAAGCTTAGTTTATTTGTTTCGGAGCTGCGGATTCGAAGTCCTTCGCGTGCAGCCCTGTTTTGCGGATGACCAGTACCTATCAATCGAAGCTGCGCTGGCTTTTGGCAATTCCACAGAGGAAGTGGTAAGGAACGGGGGTCGGACAGCCGCCGAGGCGTTGGCGTATGCTCAAGATTTTCCCCTTAAAGTGGCGCGCTGGCGCGAGCAGCTAGAAGAAATCGATAGGACAGGGCGACGCGCCGTGGCCTGGGGTTCCGGCGGAAGGGGTATCGGTTTTCTCAGCATCGTGAAAGCAAAAAGTAGCCTTCCGTTTGTCGTCGACATCAACCCCGAGCGGCAGGGGTGCTACGTCCCCGGGACCGCCCAACTCGTCGTTGCTCCCCATTTCCTGCTGGGCTACAAACCGGATATTGTTATAGTAACGAATCCAGGTTATATGACGGAAGTTGCCCAGCAAGTAAAAGATCTGGGTCTGAATTGTGAGTTGAAGGCCGTTTAGTAAGGGAGGAGGCCATTGCGATGAAGGTAGTGTTGTTTTGCGGCGGCTTAGGACTTCGACTGCGGGATTACGCGGACAACATTCCAAAGCCTATGGTCCCGATCGGCTACCGCCCGATCCTCTGGCACGTGATGAAGTACTACGCGCACTTCGGACATCGAGACTTTGTTTTGTGCCTCGGCTATCGAGGTGACACAATTAAGAACTATTTTATCAACTACAACGAATGTTTAACGAACGATTTCGTGCTGGCTGAGGGTGGAAAAAATCTCACTCTCTACAACAGCGATATCCACGATTGGAAGATCACGTTCGCTGAAACAGGCGTGGATTCGAACGTAGGCCAGCGGCTCCAGGCAGTCCAGAAATACTTGGAAGGTGACGAGATTTTCTTGGCCAACTATTGCGACGGTCTGACAAACCTTCCCCTGCCAGATCTCCTCGCACACGCTCGCGAAAGAGACACAATCGCTACTCTCGTTAGTGTACGGCCAAGTTTGAGCTACCATGTGATCGAAACGTCTGGCGGAGATCTAGTATCGGAAATCAAAGAGATGACGCGATCAGACATTCGAATCAACGGCGGGTATTTCGTCTTCAAGAAGGAGATTTTCAAGTACATCCATGACGGAGAGGAGTTGGTCCTGGAGCCCTTCCGACGCCTCATTCGCGAACGACAATTGAGCGCCTACGAGTATGAAGGCTTTTACGCGTCGATGGATACGTTCAAGGACAAACAGCAGTTGGACGAGATGCACGACCGAGCGATCGCCCCCTGGGAAGTATGGTGCCAAGAACCAGACCGACCTGGAGCTACTCGTTCCAATTCCCAGGGAGACTCGCGCGTGGCCGTGAAGATCCCGCTCAGCGATCGACATGCTTAAGGTCACGGTCGGAACCAAGCACACGAATGTACGCCGGGTCCTCTGTCTGGGAGCGCATTGCGACGATATTGAAATCGGCTGCGGCGGCACCATTCTTCGACTGCTGGAAGAACATCAGCAACTGGAGTTTTTGTGGATCGTGTTCAGCTCAACGCCCCAACGAAGGCAGGAAGCGAAGAGGGCCGCTAGAATGTTCTTAAAATCGGCCCAGAAGTCGCAAATTGTTATCAAGGATTTTCGGGATGGTTTTTTTCCGTATCAAGGCGAGAACATCAAGAAATTCTTCGAGGCTCTGAAGAAATCGTTTTTGCCAGATCTCATCTTAACCCACTATCGCGACGACCTACATCAGGACCATCGACTGATCTCCGATCTAACCTGGAATACATTTCGGGACCATTTAATTCTGGAGTACGAGATTCCGAAATATGACGGAGACCTGGGCACGCCAAGTTTCTTCATCCAACTGAGCGAGTCTCATTGTTGTGAGAAAATACGTCACGTTCTGGAAGCTTTTGCGTCACAGAGGAGTAAACCTTGGTTCACAGAGGATACATTTCGCGCCCTTCTTCGAATACGTGGAATCGAATCCAATTCTCCTGGAAAATATGCGGAAGCCTTTCACTGTCGGAAGTTAGTCTTATAACGGACTAAAATGAGCATAGAAATTTGAAGAAGGATGATCTAGGCGGACTCGATAAAAATGATTTCAATAGGCGCATCCGACGGTAAGCTCCCTCGTGTCAGCATCGGGTTGGGCGTTTACAACGGCGAACGATTTCTGCGCCAGACGCTGGACTCTCTCCTGGCACAAACCTATCGCTATTTTGAATTAATCATTTGCGATAATTGCTCTACGGATGGAACCGAGGAGATTTGCCGGTCCTACGCAGCCCGGGAGCCACGAATCCGTTACTATCGAAACGCGGCAAACATCGGCATAGACCGGAATTTTAATCTCTGTTTTACTTTGTCTCGGGGTGAGTATTTCAAGTGGGCCTGCGGGGATGACCTGTGTGCGCCGGACTTAATCGAATGCTGCCTCAAAGTGCTCGACAGCAGGCCGGACGTTGTTCTTTGCTATCCCAAGACGCGACTGATCGACGAGAACGGCGTATTTATAAAGAACTACGAAGATCGACTCGACATTCAATCCGAATTACCGCACAAGCGCTTGTCTCAGCTTCTTTGGAACATCTGGATGTGTAATGCAGTCTTTGGATTGTTTCGCTCGAGTGTGTTGAAGCGGAGCTCGCTCTTCGGATCCTACTCGAATTCGGATCTTGCATTTCTGGCCGAAGTCATTCTGTATGGACCTTTCGTCGAAGTTCAGGAATTTCTCTTCTTTCGCAGAACCCATGAGCTGTCCGTTGACAAATACCCATCCGCGCATGATCGAATGGTGTTATTTAATCCTCATAAGCCGGAGTACCTTGCGTTTCCCGCCTGGAAATTGTTTGCTGCGCACCTTTCGGCGATCCACAGGGCGCCACTCCTCCGGGCGGAGAAACTCCGATGCTATTCGAAGATGTACATTCTTCTGAAACGCCGTGGCCGGGACCTAGGCGAGGACTTGAAGGTTGCTGCGAAATACCTCCTGAGGATGTTGTCTGGTCAGAAAGAAACCATGGGAGTTGATGCGAGTGGTTCGTGAAGCGGATGAAATTGAGACTGTTAAGCCATGTAAACGGTGATGGCGACCTTTTGGAAGCTTGGTTCAAGTACTACCTTCAACTAGGCGTTACATCTTTCCACCTCATCGTCCACGGTCCCCGGGAAGAGAATGCCCGGCTCTTCGCGCTGAGAGAATTTTATCCAATAATCATCGAGGATAGTTACGAAGGACCGTTTGATTCCAGGGAGAAGGAAAAGCGCCTCAATTCCGTCCTTGCCGGGATCCGCCAACAATGGCTCATCCTTGTAGACAGTGATGAGTTCGTCGAGCTTCCTTACCGTCGAGCCTTTACAACGATTCGAATGCTCGAGCTGGCGGGAGCGAACGCGTTATTCGCTCCGATGGTTCAGCACCTAACTCTCGATGGGTCGCTTGACACTCCTGAGGTCGTCGAAGATCCCTTCCTCGCATTTCCCTTGTGCTCTGTCGATCTATATCAAAAAATGGATGTCAAGGCTTCCATTAAGAAGTACCCACTTTTCTATTGCGCCGACCGAACTCTGCTGGCAGACGGCGGCAACCACGCTCCGCCGATTGGCGACCCCTCAGCTCTGTCGTCGCTTCAGGGCGTCACCCACCACTTCAAATTTCGCAGGTCGGTTTCTCAACGACTCGACAATCGGATTCAAAGTTCTCACCCTTGGCGCCACGAATCTGTCCAATTTCAAAGATATCTCGAAAACAATGCCTATCGGTTGCCGACAGACGGTTCCTTTACATACTCTAGGCGCGCGTTGTTTCGCCGAGAACTCCTTCGGAGGTTCACTCTTGGGACCGGCCTCCGATTTCTTGTTGGGATATTGGGTGGAAAAGGCAAGGGTAGCTGCTCCAGCGGAAGTTCAATTTGACTGTCCGGTACGCACGAAACAAGCGCCGCAAGTTGTGTCGGCCGCGCTATGGTTGAAACTGGCAAACAAATTCTATGCTGATCAGCATTTTGATATGTACCAGGAACCGCCCCGAAAAGCTAAGGCGAACACTCGAAGCTATCTGTGAACTGGAGGTTCCCTCTGGGGCCGAGTACGAAGTCTTAGTCATGGAAAACGGCCCTGAGAGCGCCGCAACGGCTGACGCTTGCGAGGAACTGGAATCGGTTTTCGGCGGTCGGCTGCAAAGATTCCATCTCCCCGTGTCCGGAAAGAGCAGCGCCGCCAATTCTGGATTTGCGATATCTCGCGGCGAAATCATATCCTTCTTGGATGACGACATCCTGCCGCGCAAAGATTGGCTCTCAGTAATTTTCCAGGAATTTGACTCAGACTCGGATTTGGCGGCAATCTCGGGACCCGTTGAATTGCTCACTAAGGACGACTTGCCCATCGCCATCCGGCGGCACGAGGTGCGGGCCGTGTTTAGTTGTGTCACCGATGCATACAATCTCTTCATCGGATGCAATTTTGCTGTCCGGCGCGCAATGGTGGAAAA
>Ga0137399_10000738_pt1 | contig 13794 bp, 8 predicted proteins | sample czorhiz316metaG_FD_104810 | JGI IMG/M metagenome (GOLD analysis project Ga0137399, IMG submission 104810) | Vadose zone soil microbial communities from Angelo Coast Range Reserve, California, USA - czorhiz3.16 metaG | ecosystem: Environmental > Terrestrial > Soil > Vadose zone | place: USA...
GTAATCGGCCACGAGCACCGTTTGGCCGTCGAGCAGGAAGCTGCGGTATGCCGAGTCCGCCTGGAGCCGCTCGAGCAGATCGTCCAGCGCGGGCACGAGGCGCGCCTGGAACGCGGCGCGCGGTAAATACCACTCGCGATCCCAGTGGGTGTGCGGGATGAGATGGAAGATGAGCCCGCTCATTGGCGCTGAAGGCTAAGGGGCTGACGCGGCTCCCGCGAGCGGCGATATTCCTGCCCATGCTCAACCGCGTCCTGCTCGCCCTGCTCGCCGTGCCCGTCATCGCAGGCCTCAGCTTCATCGCTGCTCGGCTCACCCCCGGGCCGCAAACGGACGGAACCACGCTGCTCCCCTCCGGCTGGCGTATCCGTCCGGCGGGTCGCCAGGTCGGCGTCGGTACCCTGCCGCTCAACCTCGTCACCCTCTCCGATGGCTCGGTGCTCGTGACGAACAACGGATACGGCGAGAACGGGGTGATGCGCATCGACCCGCTCGCCGGCGGCGTGGTGTGGCGGCTGCCGCTCAAGGCGGCGTGGCTCGGACTGGCGCGCACCGGCCGCGACTGGCGCGACACCGTGTGGGCGAGCGGCGGCGGGACCAACCGCGTGTACCGGCTGGCCTGGCAGGGCGGCGCGCGGTGGAGCGCCGACACCGTCACGCTCGCCGACTCGAGCGCGCAGCTGTTCGCGGCGGGGCTCGCACTCGTCCCTACGCGCGGACTCGTGGCGGTCGTCGGAAACCTGAGCGACTCGGTGTACTTGATCGACGCCGCCACGCTGGCCCGACGCGGCGCGGTCGCCGTCGGCCATCGGCCCTACACGGTTGTCGCCGACGCCTCGCACCTCTACGTCAGCGATTGGGGCGACTCGACGGTCTCGATCGTCGACCTGTCCGCGAGTCCGCCGACCCGTCGGTCCGTTTTCGTGGGCCCGCATCCCTCGGCGCTGGCGCTGCGGGGTGGCGAGCTGTTCGTGGCCCTCGCGGGCGCGAACGGCATCGTGCGCGCGGATCTCGGACGGGGAGCGGTCGTGGAGCAGCTCACGGTTGCGCTCGACCCCCACGCGCCGACCGGGAGCGATCCCAACGCGCTCGCGCTCTCGCCCGACGCGAAGACCCTGTACGTCGCCATGGCGGGCAACAACGCCGTCGCCGTGGTGCGGCTCGACGCGACGCGCATGCGCGTCGCCGGACTCATCCCGGTGGGATGGTATCCGACCGCCGTGGCCCTATCACCCGACGGGCGCGCGCTGTACGTCGCGAACGGCAAGGGCAACGGGTCGGGGGCGAATCCCGACGGCAACTACATCGGCAACGTGATCGCGGGGTCGGTATCGATCGTGCCCGTGCCGGATGGCACGACGCTCGCCCGCTATACCCGTGGGGTGTACGCGCTCAGCCCGTACTCGAACACCCGCCTGCGCGGCGGTGCGGCCGGCAGTCCTTTAGGGACCGCCCGTCCGCCCGTCCGCCATGTGGTCTACATCATCCGAGAGAACCGGACGTACGATCAGGTGCTGGGCGATCTGCCCCAGGGCAACGGCGACCAGCGGCTCGCCATCTTCAACGACTCCATCACGCCGAACGCGCACGCCATTGCCCGGCGCTGGGTCCTGTTCGACAACTTCTATGTCGACGGCGAGGTCTCGGCCGACGGCCACGAGTGGAGCGACCGCGCGTTCGCGGGCGACTACAACGAGAAAACGTGGCCGCACGTCTACTCCAACCGCCGCAAGTGGGATCTGACGAGCGGTGAAGATCTGGCGAATCCCCGCGATGCCTATCTGTGGGATGCCGCCAAACGTAAGGGGCTCTGGGTCGTGAACTTCGGCGAGATGACCGAGTCCGACGACGAAGACCTGCCACACCCGCCCGCGGCGCGCCGGGCGCGGACCAATTTCCCCGGGCTCAAGGACATCACCGTCCCGGAGTACCCCGGCTTCGACCTCGGCATCGCCGATACGACCCGGGCACGTCTGTTCGCCGATTCCGTCGCGAGCTGGGATCGCCAGGGCCGGTTTCCCGATCTCGTCCTCCTCTGGCTCCCCCGGGACCACACCCGCGGTCGCCAGGCGAGCCAGCCGACCCCACGCTCCATGGTCGCCGACAACGACCTGGCGCTCGGGCAGATCGTGGAGCGCCTGTCGCGGTCGCCGTCCTGGTCCTCCCTCGCCGTCCTCGTGCTGGAAGACGATGCGCAGAACGGGCCCGATCATGTCGACGCGCACCGTTCCGTGTTGCTGCTCGCATCGCCATACGCCCGCGGCGGCAGCGTGGACAGCACGTTGTACACGACGAGCTCGGTGCTGCGCTCGATCGAGTTGATCCTCGGCTTGGCGCCGCTCAGCCAGTACGACGCGGCCGCCACGCCGCTGTGGAACGCCTTTGCGGACCGCCCCGACACTACGCCGTTCACTCACGTCGCGAACGCCTGGCCGCTCGACGAGCTCAACCCGCGCGCGTTTCGCTCGCGCATCCCGGCGCGCGATCTGGCGGAAGCCGATGCGGCCGACGAAGCGCTCTTGAACTGGGAGATCTGGACCAGCGTGCGGCCGGGCTCGACACCGCCGCCGATCCGGCGGTCGCTCGCCGCGAGCCGCTGACGTGATGACGGTTACACGCGGGCAAAACCCCTAAAGACGCTCCGCGAGCCCACGCGGTCACGCGCTGCGCGCGCGCAGCCGAAGCGCGATGCATCGGCGCCGCAGCGACTGGCCCACACACCCGCGCCGCTCGCCCGTCGCTCGCGCGCTCCGCGGCCTCGACCTGTTCGTCGCTCCCCGCGTTGCGCCTTGCGCGACAATCCGTTGCCCCAGCTCGGCCACACCCTGTGCAGTCTGTGCAGTGATACGCGTCACGTCCGCAACACGTGGCACATGCCTTGCCACCTGCCGACCTGATCGCATCGCTCGGGTACCACACACTTGCGCCCTCGACCGAATCGGGTTCACCACCCGGGACGGCCGACAACAGAGTGAGACAGGGACCCTTGGGTCGCACTTTCCGACCGCACCCCCTCTACGGCCACGCCGGCGGGAGTGCCGCCGACGCCACCGTCGTGAGTGCGTCGCGCCCGCCACGGGCGGACGACGTCCTCGCGCCGGTCGCGCGACCGCGCGTCGGCGGCAAGTTCCTGTTCGTCGGCGACGAGAAGCTGTACGTCCGTGGCGTGACCTATGGCGCCTTCGCTCCCGACGCGCGCGGCAACGAGTATCACGACCTCGCGGTCATCGAGCGCGACTTTGCCCAAATGGCGGCGCACGGCATCAACACCGTCCGCATTCCCCACACGATGCCGCCCCGCGCGCTGCTCGACATCGCGGCGCGGCACGGCCTGCGCGTCATGGTCGGGCTCTCGGCCGAGCAGTACATCGGCTACCTCATCGATCGCCGGGGCGCACCCAACATCGCATCGCTGATTCGCCGCAAAGTGCGTAGCTGCGCCGGCCATCCGGCGCTGTTGTGCTACGCGCTGGGCAACGAGATCCCGGCGCCGATGGCGCGCTGGCTGGGCCGCCGCCGCGTGCAACACTACCTCGAGCGACTGTATCGCGTGATCAAGGACGAGGACCCGGACGGGCTCGTGACCTATGTCAACTATCCGACGACGGAGTACCTCGAGCTGCCGTTCCTCGACTTCGTGTGCTTCAACGTGTACCTCGAGTCCCAGGACCGGTTCGAGGCGTACCTGGCGCGCCTCCAGAACATCGCCGGTGATCGGCCGCTCGTGATGAGCGAGCTCGGCCTCGACGCGGTGCGCAACGGCGACGCCGCCCAGGCGCGGGCGCTCGACTGGCAGGTGCGCACGGCGTTCGCGGCCGGGTGCGCCGGCGTATTCGTGTTCTCCTGGACCGACGAGTGGTACCGCCACGGACACGACGTCGGGGACTGGGCGTTCGGCCTCACCCGCGCCGATCGGTCCCCGAAGCCCGCTCTGGACGCGGTGCGGGAGACGTTCGCCGACGTGCCGTATGCGGCCGGCGTTCCCTGGCCCCGCATCTCGGTCGTGGTGTGCACGTACAACGGCTCGCGCACGATTCGTGATTGCCTGGAAGGTCTGGGCCGCCTCGCGTACCCGGATTACGAAGTGATCGTGGTGGACGACGGATCCACCGACGCCGCCGGCGCCATCGCCGGCGGCTACGACGTTCGCCTGATCCAGACCGCGAACCGGGGTTTGGCCAACGCACGCAACACGGGTCTCCAGGCCGCGACGGGCGAGATCATCGCATATCTCGACGACGACGCGCATCCCGACCCGCACTGGCTCACCTACCTCGCGGCCACGTTCCTGAGCACGTCGCACGCCGGGGTGGGCGGGCCGAACATCGCGCCACCCGGTGACGGACCGATCGCCGAATGCGTCGCGCGTGCGCCGGGCGGACCCGTGCACGTGCTCATCACCGACCGCGAGGCCGAACACCTTCCCGGCTGCAACATGGCGTTCCGGAAGTCCTGCCTCGAGGCGATCGGCGGGTTCGACCCACAGTTCCGCACCGCCGGCGACGACGTGGACGTGTGCTGGCGCCTGCAGGAGCGGGGGTGGACCCTCGGCTTTCATCCCGCCGCGATGGTCTGGCACCACCGCCGCAACTCGGTGCGCACCTACTGGAGCCAGCAGATCGGCTACGGCCGCGCCGAAGCGATGCTCGAGCGCAAGTGGCCCGAGAAGTACAACGGGCCGGGCCATGTGCGCTGGGCGGGTCGCATCTACGGCAGCGGGTTGACGCACGCCCTCGGGTGGCGCCGCCCGCGCGTATATCACGGTGTGTGGGGCGGCGCGCCGTTTCAGTCGCTCTACGCCCCCGCGCCCAGCCTGCTCGGCTCGCTCCCGCAGATGCCGGAATGGCACCTGATGACGGCGAGCCTGGCGGCAATCGCCGCTTTGAGCGTGGCCTGGAGACCGTTCAAGCTCGCGCTGCCCTTGCTGGTGTGCGCCGTTGTGCCGCCGATCGCACAGGCGTGGCTGTCCGGGGTTCGCGCCCGGTTCGACGACGGGCCGGCACGCTGGTCGGTGCGGCTGCGGCGTAGGCTGCTGACCGCGGCGCTGCACGTGATGCAGCCCATCGCCCGCCTGCGCGGGCGGCTCAACGAGGGCCTCACCCCGTGGCGACGGCGTGGCACACCGCGGCCGGCACCGCTCTGGCCGGTCACGGCGTCCGTCTGGAGCGAGCAGTGGCAGGAGCAGGAGCAGCGGCTCCGCGCCATGGAAGCCGGCCTGCGCGCCGACGGCGCGAGCGTGCTGCGCGGCGGTCGGCACGCCCGCTGGGACCTCGAAGTCCGGGGTGGATTCTTCGGCGCCGCACGACTGCTCATGGGCGTCGAAGAACATTCCGGCGGGAAGCAGCTGATACGACTGCGGTGGTGGCCGTTCGTGCCCGTACGCGGACCGCTTCTCACGCTCGTGTTCGCCGGCCTGACGTTCGGCGCGACGCGTGACCATGCGTGGGTCGCCGCCGCGGTTCTCAGCGGCGGCGCCCTGTTGTTCGCGTGGCGCACGCTGGAGCAGTGCACCGCCGCCATGGCCACGACCCGGGAGGCCGTGGCACGGCTGCGGCGCGGTGCCGCCGGATGAGCGACCTCGGTCTGTATCGACGGCTGCTGCGACAGGCCCGGTCGTACTGGCCGCACGTCGTGGGAGTGTTCGCGCTCGGCTTGCTCGCGAGTCCGATCGCGCTCCTGACTCCCGTGCCGTTCAAGATCGTGGTCGACTCCGTGCTGGGGGCGCAGCCCCTCCCCCCCCTCCTGCAAGCCCTCGTGCCGGCGACGGTCGGCTCGAGCGCTGCCGCCACGCTTGCGCTCGCCATCGGACTGCTGCTCGCCGTCACGGCACTCGGCCAGGTCCAAAGTCTCGCGACCACCCTGCTCCGCACCTACATCGGCGAGCGGTTGGTGCTCGACTTCCGCTCCCTCCTCGTGCAACAGGTGCAGCGCCTGTCGCTGTCGTATCACGACTCCCGTGGCACGGCCGACTCGGTGTACCGCATCCAGTACGACGCCCCCGCCATCCAGAACGTCCTGGTCGAGGGAGCCATTCCCTTCCTCTCCGCGGGCGTAACGGTGGTGACGATGTGGATCGTCACGGCGGAACTCGATCGTCAGCTCGCGCTGGTGGCGCTGGCAATCTCCCCGCCGCTGTTCTTCCTGTCCCGCCTGTACCGCCCGCGCATGCGCCGCCAATCGCGCCAGGTGAAGAAGCTCGAGAGCTCGGCGCTGGCCGTCGTGCAGGAAACGCTCGGGGCACTGCGGGTCGTCAAGGCGTTCGGCCAGGAAGCGCGAGAAACGGGGCGCTTCGTACATCAGTCCCGGCAAGGCGTGGCGGCGCGCATCCGACTGGCCGTGCTCGAGGGAGGTTACGGCCTGCTCATCGGCCTGGTGACGGCGCTCGGGATGGCCGCGGTGTGGCTCATCGGGGTCGGGCACGTGCGCGCGGGCACGCTCACGCTCGGAGAGCTCTGGATGGTGATCGGTTACCTGGGGCAGCTGTACGAGCCCCTGAAGACGATGAGCCGGAAGGCGACGGGGATGCAGGGGTACCTCGCGAGCGCCGAGCGGGCGTTCGCGCTCCTGGACGAGCAGCCCGACGTGCCGGAGCGGCCGCATGCCCGGGCGGTGACGCGCGCGACGGGCGCCGTGGAGTTCCGGGACGTCGCGTTCGCGTACGGCCCGGACCGCCCGGTGCTGCAGGACGTCTCCTTCGCGATCGCGCCGGGGACGCGGCTCGGAGTCGTCGGGGCGACCGGGGCCGGCAAGACTACGCTGATCAGCCTCCTGACTCGCTTTTACGACCCGACCGCGGGGCAGATTCTGCTGGACGGCGTGGACCTGCGCGACTACAAACTCGAGGACCTGCGCCGCCAGTTCGCCGTCGTGCTGCAGGAGACGGTGCTCTTTTCAGCCAGCATCGCGGAGAACATCGCGTACGCCGCGCCCGGCGCGAGCCGGGAGCAGATCGTCGCCGCCGCACACGCCGCCAACGCGCACGAGTTCATCGTGCGCCTGCCCCGAGGCTACGATACCCACGTCGGCGAGCGCGGCGCGCAGCTCTCGGGAGGCCAGCGACAGCGCATCGCGCTCGCCCGTGCCTTCCTGAAAGACAGTCCCGTGCTCATCCTCGACGAGCCGACGAGCGCCGTCGACGCTGACACGGAGGCGAAGATCCTCGGCGCGATGCGGCATTTGATGCGCGGCCGCACGGTGCTCCTGATCTCGCATCGGCCGAGTACGCTGGAGCGTTGCCAGGCGCTCCTGGTGCTGGAGCACGGGCGGGTCGTCACTGATACCATCCCATCCCTCGCCAGGGCGCAGTCCCCCGTCGCGTCCGGAGGGTCGGCCGTTGGCGAGCGGCGGTCGAATCTCAAGAGCCATCCGGCCGTGCGCGCCTGGTGCGAGCTATATCCGCATGCCGAGCCGCGGTCGATCACGCCGCTGCGGGTCCGGAAGCTGAAGAGCAGTGTGTACCGGCTCGAGGGCGCCGGTCAGGGCGGCTCGCCCGTCATCGCCAAACGGTGCCCGCGGCCGGTCGCCCTCGTCGAGCGCACCGTCTACGAGGACATGCTCGCTCGCCTCGCGGTCCCGTCGCTCCGCTACTACGGATTCGTCGACGAGCCCGACGCCGCTTCCAGCTGGCTGTTCATGGAAGAAGCCGGCGGTCCCGACTACTCGAATCTGATCCCCGAGCACCGTGCGCGGGCCGGCCACTGGTTGGCAGTACTCCATGCCGCCGCGGCTGGCGCGGCCGCCGGTAGCCAGCTCCCCGACGGCGGACCCGGCCGATACCGGGAGCGGGTGCGGAAGCTGCGCGAGACATTTCGGCGGCATCAGGATAATCCCGTGCTGTCGCCGGAGGACGTAGCCTTTGTCCAGGGACTCGTGGCCCGGCTCGACGATCTGGCCGCGCGCTGGCACCTGGTGGAAGACGTCTGTCGGGGCGTGCCACCAACCCTGGTGCACGGTGACTTCAACGGCAGGAACATCCGCCTGCGAAGCGAGCGCGCGGACGCTGCCATCACCGTCTTCGACTGGGAAGACGCCGGTTGGGGCGTCCCCGCCGTCGACCTGGCCCAGCAGCTAACCGTGCCGTCGGGACAGCTCGCCGCCAACCCCGACATTCCGAGCTACTGGTCCGCGGGGCGGGAGCAGTGGCCGGAGCTGAGCAGCGAGGCGTGCTGGCGACTGGCCTATTGCGGGACGGTGTTCCGGACGCTTTCCGCCATGTCATGGATTGCCGATGACTTGGCGAACGACTGGGCTCACGCGTGTCTCCGCGACATGCGGCTGTACGCCGCTGAGCTGGACGGCGCCCTGGAGCGGCTCGATTGGGTGCGCCGCACGTCACCGCCGCAACCCGAGGTCGCCGCGACATGAAGCCACTCCGCATCGGCTTCCTCGTGTCCTCCCGCTTTGCGCAAAGCACGGGCCATATACCCGCGGTGATGCGAGCGCTCGCGGACGCCGGCGTGGTCGTCGACGTGATCCATCCGACGCAGGGAGCCCTCGACCTCTCCGACGTGCGGGTCGAGGACGACCTCTACGTCCTGAAGAAGACGAGCCGCCTCGCCTTGAGCATCGCAGGCGCGCTGCACGCCCAGGGCGCCGCCATCGTGAATCCCTTTCCGGTGACGGTGGCGCTGCGCGACAAGATCATCACGGCCAGGATCCTGCAATTGGCCGGAGTCCCCACGCCGGCGACCTACGTCGCTTCGCACCCCGACCGGCTGACGCCGTTGCTCGCTCAGGGTCCACTCGTCATCAAACCGTATGACGGCTCGGATGGCATCGGCGTGCGGATCGTCCGCAGCGTCGCCGAGCTCGCGGCCGTGCGGGCCGGCAGAGACCCGATCCTCGCGCAGCGCTACTACGCGCCCCAGGGGCGCGACCGGAAGATCTACGTGGTCGGCGAGCGGCTGTTCGGCGTAAAGAAGGTCTTTCCGATCAGGACCGAACAGGACGGGCAGGGCGAGCCGTTCACCCCCCGCCCCGAGCTCTGCGACATCGCGCGGCGCTGCGGCCGGGCGTTCGGCATCGATCTGTACAGCGTCGACATCATCGAGAGTGACGGCAAACCGTACGTCGTAGACATGTGCAGCATCCCGGGGTGCGGCGGCGTCCCGGACGGGCCGCAGCATCTTGCCTCGTATCTGCTCGCGGCCGCGGCGCGCGCCGCAAGTGGACAGCGGCGGCACCTGGCCGGAGCCCACGCGTGATGGCGAGCCGCGTGAGGGAGACGAGCGCGCTGCGCGAGCGAGTGGCTCGCGTCCTCGACCAGCGGCGGGAGCCCGGGGCAGCCGAGCTGTGCGACGCGGTGGAGCGCGTGCTGGGCGGCGCGGAGAGCTCGGAAGACGCAGTCGGTCTGGAGCGCCTGACAAAAGGTGTCTACAGGCTCCGCGTCGGCGGTGAAGCCGGCCGCACGCTGGTGCTCAAACGCCATACGCCCGCGATCGCGCATACCGACCGCCTCGTCGTGGAGCGCTGGCTGCCGGCGCTCGGTCTCGGCGACCGCTGCCCGCAGCTCCTCGCGGCCGCGGCACAGCACGAAGGGCGCTGGGTGTGGCACGTCTATGAGGACCTCCGTTGCGAGACGCTCGCCGATCGGCGGGAGCGTCCCCGCCTGGAGGCGGCGGTCGATCTCATCGCCCAGCTCCACACTCGAGGCGTGGGCCACCCGCTCCTGCCCGAGGTCCGCTGGCACGGCCGCGACCATGGGGCTCGGTCGTTGATCACGAACCTCCGCGATGGCATCGCCGCGCTCGAGGCCCTCGCGACCGTGCGCGCGCCAGCGAGGTTCGCACGCGCTCACAGACGTCTGCTCGAGCGACTGCACCGGCTGCTTGAAGGAGCGCCTCGTCGGGTCCACCTCATGGACGAAGCCGGAGGGCCCGATACGCTGCTGCACGGCGATCTCGGGCCGAAGAACGTCTTCGTCGCCATGACCGGCGACGGCCCATGGGCTCGCGTTGTCGACTGGGACCACGTCGGCGTGGGCCCGGCGAGTTACGACCTCTCGACATTCCTCTACCAGTCGTCGCCTGACGACCGGCCCTGGCTGCTGCGCCGCTATCGCGAGGCCGTCGAACGGGCGGGCCACCGTTTGGCGGCGGACGGCGAGCTGAATCTGCTGTTCCACACGGCCGAGACCGCGCGTGGGGCCGGCTGCGTCATCTGGCCCGCGATGGCTCTATTGAACGATGGCGCCGAGTGGGGCCGCGGCGGACTCGCGGACATCGAAGACTGGTTCGAGACGCTCCGCCCGCCGCTGCCAGAGTCGGTCGGGGGTGCCGCGTGAGCCTCACGGTCTGCCTCGCCCCGGCCAACACCGTCGGCTATCCCCAGGGAGGCGGGCACCTCTGGGTGTACCTGAACTGGGCTCTGGCCCTGCGCGCCGCCGGATGCCGGGTGATATGGCTCGAAGGGGTGGACGACGACGTAGGTGACGCCTCGCTGGCGCGCCGCCGTCGCTGGCGCGGCCGCGACGTGCGCGAGTGCGTCGCCACCTTGAAGGCGCACCTCGGACGCTACGGGTTCGCCGACGCGCTGGCACTCTACGCGATCGACGGCGCGCCTCTGCCTGACGACGTGGCGGCCGCCGGTCTGAGCCTGGACGACGCGGCCGACGCCGATCTGCTCCTGAACCTGGCGCATGCTTTGCCGGCGGCGGTGGTGCGACGGTTCCGCCGCTCGGCCTTCGTCGACACCGATCCCGGCCTGTTCCAAGTCTGGATGACCACGGGCGATATCTGCGTGGCGCCCCACGACGTCTACTTCACGATCGGCGAGACGGTGGGCACGCCGGCGGCGCGTTTTCCTGACTGCGGGCTCCGCTGGCACTACACCCCGCCTCCCGTGTTCCTCGCGGAGTGGCCCGTGGTCGGCGCAGATGCCGCGTCACCGTACACGACCATCACGCACTGGTGGGGCGGGACCTTCGAGTTCCAAGGCGCGACGTTCTCGAACGAGAAGCGAATTGCCTACCTCGAGTACGCCGACCTGCCGTCCCGGACGCCGGCACGGATCGAGCTGGCGGTGTGCCTGGGCCAGCACTACGCCGAATGGCGCGAGCGCCTCGGGGCCCTGGGCTGGGGCGTGCGTGAGGCGTGGGAGGTCAGCGCGACACCGGAAGCGTACCGCGCGTACATCCAGGCGTCGCGGGGCGAATTCAGCTGCGTGAAGCCGTACTGCGTCCAGTTCGTGAACAGCTGGACCAGCGACCGGACGATCTGCTACCTGGCGAGCGGCAAGCCGGTGGTGGTGCAGCACACCGGGCCCAGCCGGCTGCCCGACGCCGCGGGATTGTTCCGGTTCCGATCGATGGACGAAGCGGTGCGCGCGCTGGCAGCGATCGAGGCCGATTACGAAACACACTGTCGCCTCGCGCGCAACCTCGCCGAAGAGCACTTCGACGGTTGCCGGGTGGTGACCCGCGTCCTGGAGCGTGTCCTCACATGACGACGCGCGGCGGAGCAGCGGTGCGCGAGCGCCTCGAGCGCTTGCTCGAGCGATGGCAGGAGCCAGGCGCGGCGGAGCTGTGCGAAGCCCTCGAGGAATTGGTGAGCAGCGCGGTGCGACCGGGAGAGCCGCTGCACCTCGAGCGACTGAAGCCTGCCGTATACCGCCTGAACGCCGGGAGCGCCCCCGGCCGGGCCCTCGTCCTCAAGCGCCACCCGCCGGCCATCGCCCAAACCGACCGCCTGGTGGTCGAGCGGTGGCTGCCCGCCCTCGCGCTCGGCGACGGCTGTCCTCAACTGCTGGGGGCCGTGGCGGAGCGCGAGGGGAGCTGGGTGTGGCACGTCTACGAGGACTTGGGCGACGGCAACCTCGCCCGAGAGCGCCTGCCGTGGCGCCTCGACGCCGCGGTGGACTTCATGGCGGAGCTGCATCTGCGAGCCGCACGGCATCCGCTGATACCCGAGGCCCGCTGGCGTGCCCGGGACCACGGCGTGCACTTCTTCACATCGAACGTGCACGATGCAGTCGCGGCGCTGGAAGCGCTGGCGGCGCCTCCACGGGATGTGCCGCCGGCGTTCGCCGGCGCGCGCGAGCGCCTGTTGCAGTGCCTGTACGCCCTGCGCGACGATGGGCCGCGGCGCGTGCGCCTCATGGAAGTGGCGGGAGGGCCGGACACGCTGCTGCACGGCGACCTCTGGCCGAAGAACGTGTTCGTGTCCATGACACCCGCCGGCCCGCGGGCCCGGCTCATCGACTGGGATCACGTCGGTGTGGGCCCGGCGAGCTATGACGTTTCCACGTTCCTCTACCAGTCGGCGCCCGAGGAGCGGCCGGCCATACTGCAGCGCTATCGCGAGGCCGTCGAGCGGAACGGCGGGCGGCTTCCCGACCACGCAACACTGAACCTGCTCTTTCACACGGCGGAGTGCGCGCGCTACGCCCATTGCGTCGTCTGGGCGGCGATGGCTCTGCTGCACGACGGTGCCGAATGGGGCATCGGCGAGCTCATGGATTTCGAGCCCTGGTTCCGGGCGCTGCGGCCGCCCTTCGCCGAATGACCACCCCCGCGAAGCTGCTCGTGGTCACGGCCGACGATTTCGGCATCAGCCGCGGCGTCAACCGTGGAATCGTGCAGGCGCATCGCGAGGGGATCCTCACGAGCACGAGCCTGATGGTGCAGCGCCCGGCGGCGGTGGAGGCGGCCGCACTGGCCCGCGAATGCCCCGCCCTGAGCGTAGGGCTGCATCTCGAGCTCGATTCCGGCGCGTCGGACCTGCCCACCGCGCTCGACCGTCAGCTCGACCGGTTCACCGAGCTGGTCGGCGCGCCCCCGACGCACCTGGACTCGCACCACGACGTGCACCGCGACCCGCGCGTCCAGCCCTACGTACGGGCGTGGGCCCGGCGCTTGGGCGTGCCGCTGCGCGGATACTCCCTCGTCCGCCACCTCCCGAAGTTTTACGGCCAGTGGGGCGGCGAGACCCATCTGGAGCAAATCAGCGTCGAGGGACTGCTCCGGCTGCTCGATGCGGAGCTCGGCCACGGCGTGACCGAGCTGACCTGCCATGCCGGCTACGTGGACGCGGGACTGGCCTCGAGCTACACCGTCGAGCGTGAAGCCGAAGTACGAACCCTGTGCGACCCGCGCGTGCGCCCGGCGCTCGCGGAGCGGGGCATTCGCCTGGCGGGGTTTCGGGACCTCACGGCGCTCGTGGCTGCGCCCCCGGTCGCGGAGGGCGCCACGTGATCGTCGTGATCTCGGTCTACAAAGTCGCCAACTTCCCGGACGGCGGGGGTCACTTCTGGGTGTACATGCAATACGCCCAGGGGCTACGCCGGCTGGGATGCGACGTGTACTGGCTGGAGCAGTTCCGCCCGCCGCCTTCCGGCGACGCCGCCCAGGAGGCGTCGCTGTTGGCGCCCTTCTTCGAGCGGATGAAGCGCTTCGGGCTCGAAGGGAAGACACTGCTCTATGCAAAGGCTGGCGCCGACTTCCGGTTCGTGGGCTGCGAGTGGCCCGACGTGGAGCGCGTGCTGAAGCGGGCCGACCTGTTGCTGAATTTCCACTACGCCATCGATCCCCGCCTGCTCGCCTGCGCCCGGCGCACGGCGCTCGTCGACATCGACCCGGGGCTGCTGCAATTCTGGATCAACACGGGTCAGCTCGACGTGCCGGCCCACGACTGCTACCTGACCACCGGCGAAACCGTGGGGACGCCGTCGGCGCGTTTCTCCGACTGCGGCTTGCCCTGGCAACGGATCCGGCCGCCCGTCTGCCTCGAGCTCTGGCCTTCCACCTACGACCCGCACGCCGAGGCGTTTACCACGGTCTCGAGCTGGTCGACGACCGAC
>Ga0137399_10000745_pt1 | contig 13764 bp, 10 predicted proteins | sample czorhiz316metaG_FD_104810 | JGI IMG/M metagenome (GOLD analysis project Ga0137399, IMG submission 104810) | Vadose zone soil microbial communities from Angelo Coast Range Reserve, California, USA - czorhiz3.16 metaG | ecosystem: Environmental > Terrestrial > Soil > Vadose zone | place: USA...
AGCATGGCGTTGTCCTCGTGGACGGTGTTGTGGCAGTGCTCCATGAACATCCCGCCCCAGTCGCGGAACTGCATGGTGATGGTGATGCTGCCGCCCGGGCGGAGCCGGTACACGTCCTTGCGGCCTTTCTCCCAGGCCGGAACCGCGTTCGGATCGCCGTTGCGATCGATGACCTGTCCCTCCTCGAAATGGATGTGGATCGGGTGATCCCATCCGCCGCCGCCGTTCTTCAGGACCCAGGTCTCGCGGGTGCCATACGCGGGCGCCGCCGTGATGCGGCCGTAGTCCGCATCCAGCATCGCGCCCTGGTTGTCCGTCTTGACGCCCCAGGGACCGACGAAGGCGGTGCTGCCGGTGGTGGTCTGCGTGCCGCCGCTGCCCCACTCGAAGGTGCGCGTCCGGGCCACCGGGAGGGCGCTCAAGTCAGGGTTGGGGATCATCGTGGCGGGGACCTGGCTCGCGTCGGGGCTGGCCGGCGTGCGGACGATGCGGAACTCGAGGAACTTGCCCACCACCGGATCGTTGGAGCTGCCCGCCAGCGCGTCCCTCAAGGACAGGTCCTTGTCGGGCTTCTTCCCGTTCGTCTGCTGGGTCAGGTTCACCCACCAGACCTTCGATCCCACCGCGTAGCGGGAGAAGTCGATCACCACGTCGTACCGCTCGGCAATGCCTTGCTCGTCGAGCTCGGTGAGCACCACCGGATTCGGCAGCAGGTTGCCGTCGTTCCCGATCTGGATCATCGGCGAGCCGTCGCTGAGCGCCAGCTTGAAGAAGCGCGAGACGGCGCCGTTCAAGATGCGGAAGCGGTACTTGCGCGCCTCCACCTCGAAGTACGGGTTGTCGACCATGTTGACCGTCATCCGGTCGCCGACGAAGCCGTCGAAGTTGAAGATGTTGAAGGCGAGCTGCCCCTTCGCGTCCCACGCCTTGTCGGCCAGCACGATGTTGACGTCGTAGTCGAGGTTGCCGAACGACTTCGCGCTCCCGCTGGGCAGCCGGAGGTTCACGCCGTCGTTGATCGCTTCGTTGCCGCGGTCGATGGCGCTGTAGATATTGAACATCGCGGCCATGCCCTTGTACACGTTCTGCGAAGTGAAGCTGAACATGTGGTCGTGGAACCAGTGCGTGCTCATCGTCTCGTGCCAGTCGCCCGCGATGTTCACCTTTCCGCCGGTGTCGTCGGGGGTCGCTGCTTTGGGATCCGTTGCGCCGGCGTTGATGGTCCTGAACCCCCCGAGCACGATCGGCCAGTGGTAGTCGTAGAACTGGTTGGGGAAGAAGAAGGCCCCGGTGAAGCCGTCGTTCTCGGCGCCGTGGTGACCGTTGTGCTCGTGGGTCGAGATCGAGTGGAGCCCGAACCCGCCGTTCGCCTTCGGGTCCACCGGGAGCTTGTTGTGCTCGCGGAAGAGGATCGGCTCGGCGTACCGGCCGAGGACCAGCTTGGGCGGAAGCGTCCCGTTGAAGGTCCACATGGTCAGCGGTCCCTGGTCGGGCAGGGCAGGGTGGAACCGCGGGCGGACCGGATTCGCGGGATCGATTCCCGAGTTCAGGCTCGCCGGGACTCCCGGGTTGTAGGCGTTGTTGGCCTTGGCACCTTCCATGGTGACGTCGTACGCGACCTTGGGCGGGAACTGGGTGAAGCCCTGGTGCGCCCAGATCGGGCCTGGGGGCCGTCCTTCGATGGGCCCGAAACCACCGCCGAGGGCAGGGTCGACGGGTTGCTGAGTGGTGTTCGCCTCCGCGGTCGGCGCGGGCACCAGGCTCGAGACCGGTTGCCGCGTCAGCACGTCGAAGCGCGGCATCGGCTGCGAGAACTTCGTGATCCCGAAGGTGGGGCTGGCAGGCAATCCGGTCGGGACGCTGTCTGCGGCCGCGTCGCGGACGAACAGGGTCGCGGCCGCCATCACCAGCGTCATTCCGATCGGTTTCCGGCGGGACTTGGGAAAATTCCAGGGCAGTTTCACGGGCGCTCCTCCTCGTGGTTCCCGCAACGTCAAGTCGCTGCGGGGCATGCGCTCGCGCGGCGACAAGTGCAGCGCCCGTGCCGGTGTTGCACGAGATCCGGATTGCGAACGATTCGATAGTCATGCCAGATGATTCGGCCCGTTTCGCAAGAAGGGGCCCGGCATCCCCACGTCAACGCAGTGGTGCTGTTTCTGACCTGCTGCAGTCCCGAAACGGAACCGCGCGTCGATGTCAGCTTGGTGCGCTCAGGCCGAGCTCCGTCACCGCATCCTCGAAAATGTGCACTCCGAGCCCGGTGAAACGCCGGCACGGTCGATGCACGTTGGCAGGCCCCGGCCTGCCTGGGTGTCTCGTGACGTGGTGTGAAAGGAGGTCCAGCTGGAACGGCTCTCCGATGCGGAGCTGATCGCGAGGTACCTGGCCGCGACCGGCCGGGACGGGGCTGTCTGGGTCGACGAGCTGTTCCAGCGGCACTACGAGAAGGTCGTCCGCTGGTGTCTCCGCTTTGCCGGGAACCGGGACGACGCGTACGACGTAGCTCAGGGGATCTTCGTCAAGGCCCATCGCAACCTCGAGTCGTTCCGAGGCGACTCGCAGGTCTCTAGCTGGCTCTATTCGATCACGCGCAGCGAGTGCATGAACTTCTTGAAGGCGCGCTCCGCCCGGCCGGATCGGTTGGAAGAGGAAGTCCTGGAGGAATTGCCCGGCGGCGATGCCTCCCGCCCGGACCTGGCTCTCGAGCGCGAACGCTCCGCGCAAGTCGTGCGAGCCCTGCTCGACGAGGCGCTCGACGAGACGGAGAAGACGGTCTTCACCCTGCACTACGGGGACGACGTGCCTCTCAAGGTCATCACGCGGCTTCTCGGCCTGACGAACCGCAGCGGCGCCAAGGCGCACATCGTGAGCGCCAGGCGGAAGCTGAGCCGGGCCGTCCGCCTTTGGAAGGCGCGCGAGCAGGGTTTGGACGACTAACAAAAAAAACTGTTCCGCGCCCCCCGCAGCCGGGGTCACGAGGTCCGATGCGGCGCAGTGCGTCGCTCCAGATCAAAGTGGAGGTGCATCTTGCACGCGATCGGATTCGTCGGGACCCGACGGATGTGGAGCCTTTTTGCGCTCGTCGCCGCCTCGCTGGCCGGCGCGGTCCGGGCCGGGACCGATCTCGAAACGGCGCAGCGGCTCGTCGCGGCGGGGCAGCTCACGGCCGCGGAAGCCGCCTACGACCGGCTGCTCGATGCCGATCCGCGGCGCGTCGACGCGAGGCTCGGCCGAGCTTACGTGCGGGCATTCCAGCGCGACTTCGAGAAGGCCCAGGCCGACTTCCGCGAGGTGCTGGCGGCCGATACAAGCAACGTCGGCGCGCTCTCGGGGCTCGGATACGCCCTGGCCTGGTCCGGAGCGTACGCCGAGGCGGAGCAGCAGTTCCGGCGCGCGCTCGAGCTTGCGCCGGGGCAGCCCGACGCGGTGAAAGGCCTCGCGTACGTCGCGCTGTGGCGAGGGGATGGCCCGGAGGCCGCCCGGAGATTCGAGGCGATCTCGCGGGACGCACCGCCGAGCGCGGAGGTGCAGGTCGGTCTCGGTCAATCGCTCGTCGCCACCGGCCGGCACCGGGAAGCACGCGAGGCGTTCGCGCGCGCGCTCGCGCTCGAGCCCGGCCGCCCCGACGCGCTCCGGGGTCTGGACAGCGTCCGCACGGGCAGCGTGCGGTTCGACGCCATCGCCTTCGGCGGCCTCACCGAGTTCGAGGGATCGAGCAAGGTGGGCCTGCGCTTCGCCGAGATCGGCGTCGCTCCCACAGAAGACGTCCGGATCTGGTTCCAGGTCGACGACAGCCTCAGCCTCGATGCCGCGGGTCTCGCCCGCCGCGGCCTTCACGTGCCGACCTACTTCGCGGGTGGGCAGGCGACCTGGGGCGGCCGCTTCGCCACCCGCCTGGAAGGCGGCTGGCGGACGCTGCCCGACGGCGTGGCGCAGCGGCTGCTGCGCGCCGAGCAGGCGATGGCCGTCGGCGAGCGCGTCGGCTTCAAGGTCGGCGGATGGATCGGTCCCCGCGGCGACGGGCTCCTCGAGGCCGGCGGCCATGCCGCGGTGCAGGTGCCTCTCGGCGATCGCCTCCAGCTCGAGCCGACGATCTTCTACGCGCGCAGTGGAGTTCCAGGCGAGCACGAGTTGCGAGGTCTGCTGGCGGCCACTTACCGGTTCACGGGCGGCGTCGATCTCGGGGCAGGCGTCGCGGCCGGCAAGGCCTTCAGCCCCACGCCCGCGTTCGACGGAGCGTTGGCCAGCGTGTACGCCGGCGCCTCGGCACCCGTAGGCGGTCTCTTCCGCGCGCACCTCCTCGTCAAGTACGAGCGGCCGCAGGTCGGGCCCGCGACGACGGCGTACGCGCTCGGCCTCTCCGTCAGCGTCGGGGGCCGGCCGTGACCCGCCCCGACACCAGCGCCGCCCGCAGCCGTGTGGTCTCGCTGCCCCTCCCCGCCAGCGCAGGCACCGAGAACGATCCGTCGCCTTCCGCCGCGCCCTCGGCTACCGGCGCATTGCCGCACATGTACCTCGCCGTGTTCGGGACCTGGCTGCTCGCGCTCGCCTGGTTCCATCCGCGCCTCGCGAGCCTGCTCGACATGGCCGGCGGCCCGCTCGGCTGGGCCGCGCTGGCGTTCTTCATCGGGTTCACCGAGCTGGCCTGGCTGTACGGGCTGTTCAACATCGGCGTGCTGGTGTTTGCCGTCATTTATCGCCGGCAGCAGCGCCACCACAAACCGATCCCGAGCGCCGCGGCGGAGGAGGCGCCGCCGGTCGCGCTGCTCTACACGACGTGCAACGACTTCGTCGAGAAGAGCGCGCTGACCTGCGTGAACCAGGAATATCCGAGCTTCACCGTCTACATCCTCGACGACAGCTCCAACCCCGCATTTCGCAGCGAGGTCGACCGGTTCGCCGCGCGCCATCCCGGCCGGGTCCAGGTGGTGCGCCGGCCCGACCGCCGCGGGTTCAAGGCCGGCAACATCAATCACGCGCTCCGGAACGTCGCCACCGAGCCGCTCTTCGCCCTCGCCGATGCCGACGAGATCCTGCCCTCCGACTTCCTCGCCCGCCTGGCGCCGCGGCTCATCGCCGATCCGGGGTGCGGTTTCGTGCAGGCCAGCCACCGGTACAACCCGGACGCGCCGAGCGCCTTCAGCGCCTCGCTGGGGGCAGGCATCGACTCGCACTGGCGCTGGTACCAGCCGTTGCGCAACCGCTACGGATTCGTGATGCTGCTCGGGCACGGCGCGCTCCTGCGGCGTGCGGCGTGGGAAAGCGTCGGCGGCTTCCCGGAAATCGTCAGCGAGGACCTCGCGTTCGCGCTGCGCATCCGGGAGCAAGGCTTCCGCGGCCAGTTCGCGGAGGACGTGATCTGCCAGGAGGACTTCCCCGAGACGATGCGCGCCTTCCGCATCCGTCACATGAAATGGACCCGTGGAACCTGCGAGTTCCTCGTCCGGGAGATGGGGCGGGCGCTGCGCTCGCGGCGCATCCCGTTGGTGGAGAAGCTCGACGTGCTGTTCCCCACGCTCAACCTGCCCCTCTCGCTGCTCTACTTCCTCTTCATCCTGGACGCCAACGTGGTCCTGCCGGCGTTGTTCGGCGAGCCGCGCGCAATGACGATGGTCGCGGGCGGGGCCCGGTTGACGGTGCCGTTCACCCTGCTCGACGCGCGGTTCCTGCCCGTGATGACGCCCGACTTCTATGCCATCACGCTGCTCACCTTGCTCGCCCCCGTGCTCTGCTTCATCCTCGACATGTGGCGCACGCCCGTGCGGCTGCTCCGCTTCCTCGGACACAGCACCGCGGCGTACGGCACGCTCGGGCCGCTTTCCTCGATCGGCGTGCTTCTCTACTTGATCACCGGCAAGGCGGTGTTCCACGTCACCGCGGATCGGGGGGACGGAACGGCCGTGGCGGCTTCCGCCCCTGCGCTTTGGCGGCTGCGAGCGGCGGCGGCGAAGCTCTTCGCCGGCAGCCACCCGGATCACGCGGCGGTGCAGGGCCTGGAGATCCTCTGCGGCGTCGTCTTCGCGGTCATCTGCCTGGAGACGTTCCAGGTCTCCTTCTTCGGTCTCTCGCTCGGCTTCATCCTCTTGCCCGTCCTGCACCACAAGCGCTGGGAAAGCCCGCTTCTCCGCGCGCTCGTCTACGTTCCCTTCGCCTTCATCGTCCTCGGCATCGCGCTCGGCGGGCTGTCGTTGCTGGGCGTGTCGACGGTGCTCTTCGGCTACGGGTTCCACTTCTGATCGACGATCAACCCAGCGCGGATCGCTCACCGGCCTCACGACACTCGCGGTGGACGGCCCGCAAGAGGTCCTCGAAGTCCAGAGGCTTGCGGATGAGCTCCGCCCACTGGAGATCGCGGGCTGCCGCCGGCGGGGCGGACGTGATCAGGATGACGGGCACCTGGTGAAGCCGGGGGCTTCTCTTCAAGGCGCGAAACAGCTCTGTCCCGGTCATGAGAGGCATCCTCTGATCGGTGATGATCAGGCACGGTACGGTTCTAGAGGCGCGCTCGAGCGCTTCCTGGCCGTTCGACGCGGTCAGGACTGCGTACCCCTCCAGCTCGAGGAGCTGGGCGAGGAAGTCGACGGTCGAATCATCGTCGTCGACCAGGAGGATCGTCTTCGCGGCGGTTGTATAGGTCATCTGCGCTTCCCTTTCGATACCCCCAGGGTACGGACGGGAGAGGGGATGTGCTGCCTGGATCCGGCGGAGGGCCGGATCGTGGCGACGAGGCGTCATGGATCGACGACCGGGACCGCTCGTGACGACCTAGAAGCGGCGCACGCCGGTCGCGTTCGCCAGAAGCGCGGTCCGCAGCGGCTGTGAGCGGTCCCGCGAGACGGGGACGCGGATGCCCTGGCTCTCGTCACCGATCGACGCGCCGACGAAGAGCGTGGTCTCGCTGCCCTCCCGTTCCAGCTCCCTTGCGTAGGCAAGGTTCACCAGCCAGTTGCGGTGGACGCGGATGAGGGATCGGCCGAAGGAGGTCTCGATGGCGGCGAGCGACAGGTCGATGTCGAACCTGCCCTGACGGGAGTGCACGAAGCTCAACCGCTCGGAGGCCTCGAACGCCCAGATCTCCGCGGGCTCGAGGAAGACGAGGTTCCTCTTGCGCCGCGCCACGACCCGAAGCGGGCCGGGACCGGCGTTCGGCCGTCGCTCGTGGAGCCGTCGCAGGCATTGCTCGACGCGTTCCTCGCTGAAGGGCTTCAGCAGGTAGTCGGCGACGCCGAGATCGAACGCCTCGAGGGCATGCTGTCCGAAGGCGGTCGCCAGGACTAACGAGGGCCGCGTGACGCCGTTCCGCGAGTACCCGTCGTGCAAGGCGTCGGGCTGCGCAAGCAGCGACTGGACGAGCGCGAGGCCGTTCTCTCCGCACGAGAGCTGCACGTCGACGAAGACCACGTCGACCGGAAGGGTCGCCAGCACTTCGTACGCCTCGCTGGTGCTGGCGACCGCGCCGACCACCTCGGCCAGCTCGGTCGCCTCGATGAGACGCACGAGGTAATTGCGCGCCGGCCATTCGTCCTCGAGCACCAGCGCGCGAAGGCGGGTCATGGGCCCGCCTCGTCCATGGGGATCTCCACGATCGAGCGCGTCCCCGAGGGCGAAGACTCGAGCCGGAGGCTCGCTCCCCTCGGGTATTGCAGCGCGAGCCGCCGCCGCACGGAGGGCAAGCCGCAGGCGTCCGGCCGTGGCGCCCCGTCCGGCATGCCCGGGCCATTGTCCTCGACGGTGCAGACGAGCTTCTTGGCATCGACCAGCTCGGCCCGCACGTCGATCCTGCCGCCGTTCTTGCGTCCCAGCGCGCCGTGCTTCACCGCGTTCTCGACGAGGGGTAGAAGCAGGAGCCGTGGCAGAAGCGCTCCACGCGTCCCGGCGCCCACCTCCCACCGGAATGCGAGATGGCCGGCGTGCCGCTCCTCGAGGATCTGCGCGTAGTGCCGCAGCCAGTCGATCTGCTCGCCCAGCGTCTGCATCTCGCCTTCGTCGCGGTGCGAGTGTCGCAAGAGGTCGCCGAGCGAAGCGAGCAGGCGACGCGCCGCGCGCGGGTCCTCGGTCACCAGCCCGGCGATGGCGTTGAGCGTGTTGAGCAAGAAGTGGGGCTCGAGGTGCGAGCGGAGCCGGGCCAGCTCCGCCGCGGTGCGAAGCTGGCGCGCTTCCAGGGCGCGGAAGCGCGCGTCCTCGAGCGCGAAGGGGATGACGAAGGCGAGCGCCCAGAGGCCGAAGTTGGTCGAGCCCATGGCGAATCCGACCCGCAACGCGGTGGAGCCGGCCAGAGCACCGGCTTCCGGCCGCAACAGCGCGAAGGACGCGCTCGCGACCTGGGTCGAGTAGAGGAGAACGGCGTAGAGCGTGCCGGCGCAGAGCATCCCGCCGGCGAGCAGCACGAGCGGTCCCGACCGCCGGCCCGCCGCCCAGCGTAGGCCAGCCGAGGATCCCCAGATGAGGATCGGCAAGCCGGCGATCGAGACGGCGAGCTTGGAAAGGACGCGTCCCCGGTCGCCGGTACCCAGGTACTCGGTTGCGAGTTGCAGCAGGGGAACGATCGTCATGACGCAGATGCCGAGCGTTCTCCGGCCCGCGATGACCTCGGGGACGATCTTCATGCTTCGAGTCTAGTTGCGCCTCTGGCGACCGCTGCGACGCACGTCCGGGGAAATTGGCCCCTCGTCGTCTTTTCGCAGCCCTCTCGAGCGCACGTTGCTCGCGCGGACGCGTTCCCCTGCCCCTGGATTGGGCTGGCGCCGCTCGTCGGCGCTCGCCGGCCGTTCGTCGCCGCGGAGACGCCGCTCGTCCGAATGCCGTGCCGTGGCCCTGGACGGCGGTGTCTCAGGTTGCCAGAACGCCTTTGCCAATCGCGAACGAGGAGGTTTGCCTTGACCGGACGAGAGATCGAGGATGCCACGGCGACGACCAGCGCGGGCTACAGGACAGGGTGGTTCGGCCTGCCGGCCGCGGGAGCGGCGATCTCGCTCGCCCTGCTGACGATGATACCGTCCCGGGCCTTCGCCGCGTCCTCTGCCAGTTGCGACGGCGGCGGATTCTCTCTTCTGAAGCTTTCCGGCGATCAGAAGATCGTCGTCGGGGCGAGCAGCGTCGGCAGCACCTTCGCCGTCAAGGGCCGATACATGGAGTTCACGGTGGACTCGGCGACCTTCGGGATCCGGGATTGGAAGCTGACCGGCGCTCCGAATCCGCGCGACATCACGGGGGGCACGCCGACCCCCGTCTTCGCCAGCAAGATTCCCGACCATCGCGGGCTCTCGCTGACGAGCGACGTCGCCGTGGAGATCGACCGGCAAAAGCTGGTCATCAAGCGCACCGGGTTCGGGCTCTCCATGAAGATCCAGGCGAACGACTGCGCCAACGGCGGCATCTTCCAGGTGGAGCCCGCTCGCGCCGACGGCACCGCGACCGTCTTCACCCATGTCCTGGCGGACGGCGTCTTCTACTTCGACAATCCCAACGTTCGCGCCCTGCTCGGTCTCAACATTCCTTGCTCGGGCATCCTGCCGGACGGCACGCCGGTGGTCTGCGTGGGAGCGAACCCGGACGGCACAGTGACGGTGACTCCGCGCATCAACTTCGCCAACGACGTGTCGGCCAGGTTCGTGGGCCGCGACAGCGCCCAGGCGGCCACCCGCATCGTGAGGGACTGCACGAACAGCATTCCGAACCCGCTGCATCCCGGGACCGTCAGCCACTGCGGCGGCGTATCGCAGTGGAGCGTGGAGAGCGGCGGCCGGATGGGACAGGTGATGGGAGAAGACGCTACCGAGATCGCTCCGGCCGCGAAGCCCTGCACCGCCGGCTGCACGGCCCAGGACCGGGTGCAAGGCAAGGCGCTGGTAGTCGGCTTCCCCTTCCCGGTGCCGGACGCCGTGCGCTTGAAGCCGCGGTTCTTTCCTGGATTCGTGGCGCCTTAGCGTTGCAGCGGCCGAGCCAATCGGAAAGATGCCTCGCACGACGCATGGCGTGACGGGAGCTCTTTCGGGCCCGGCCGCTTGCACAGCCGTTCGACACCTGTCGCGAATCGATCACAAAGCACCTATACCAAGGTGTGATACAGAAAATATCTCTTCCTGGTGCCAGGCGTTGGAGCGGTGTGCAGATTTTGCTCCGGAAGACCTGGAAGGCGGCCGTGCCGGAGATCCAAAAAATCTCGATCGTCGACGACGACGAATCAGTGCGGGAAGCGCTCAAGAGCCTGCTGAAGTCGGTGGGGTTCATGGCCGTAGCGTTCGCCTCAGCCGAGGAGTTCCTGAATTCGGGCCACCTGCCCGCCACGGTATGCTTGATCCTGGATGTTCGGATGCCGGGGATGAGCGGCATCGAGCTCCAGGACCGGCTGACCGCTTCTCATGGCGGGCTCCCGATCGTCTTCATCTCGGCGCATGCCGACGAGGACGCGCGGGCGCGCGCGCTCGCGAGCGGCGCGGTCGACTTCTTGCAGAAACCGTTCAGCGAGGAGGCTCTGCTCAATGCGATCGATGCGGCCGTCCGCCTGCCGCGCTCGTCGTAGCCTCGATCAGGCGGTACGCGGCTTCCGATTGGCTCCCACAGTGCCGCGCAGGTGAACGTCGCCAGGGGTGCTGACGAGCGGGTGCTCTCCACGTGTACCGGTGAAGCGACCAGTTCTTTCCACGTCGTTTCGCCGCGCACCCGGACCGTGATGTTCTCGGTCCATGCCTATACTGCCGCCCCTGGAGGCCGGCCGATGTCGCGGGTGCTCGTGGTCGACGACGACAGCGGGATGCTCCTCAGCCTGAGGGGACTTCTCGCGTCGCGCGGCCAGCAGGCGGTCATCGCGCGCTCCGGCCAGGAAGCGCTCGACCACCTCGACGGCGTGGACGCGGTGATCACCGACTTCGCCATGCCCGGGATGGACGGCGTGCAGCTCGTGCAGGCGATCCACGATCGCGACGAATCGCTACCGGTGATCCTGCTCACCGCGCACGGTTCGGAGCGGGTGGCCGTGCAAGCCATGAAGAGCGGCGCGTACGATTACGTGACCAAACCGTTCGATGGCGAGGAATTTTCCGTGGTGGTCGATCGGGCGCTCGAGGCGAGGACCCTGCGGGTCCAGAACCGCCGGCTCACCGCGGAGAAAACGCTGGGTCGTTCCATCGTCGGCGACGGGCCGGCCATGCGCCGGTTGCTGGGAACGATTTCGCGGGTCGCGCCGAAGGACATCACGCTTCTCATCTCCGGGGAGACGGGGACGGGGAAGGAGCTGATCGCCTCGCTGGTTCACGCCCAGAGCCACCGGGCGGCCCGCCCCTTGGTGTGCTTCAACTGCGCCGCGATCCCGGGAGAGCTGGCGGAAGCGGAGCTATTCGGGCACACGCGCGGCGCGTTCACGGGCGCCGTGCAGGCGCGCCGCGGATTCTTCGCAGAGGCGAACGGAGGCACGCTCGTGCTCGACGAGATCGGCGAGCTTGCGCTGCCCGTGCAAGCGAAGCTGCTGCGCGTTCTGCAAGAGGGCGAAATCCAGCCGCTGGGCGCGGGCCGGGTGGATCGAGTCGACGTGCGCGTGGTCGCGTGTACCCACCGCGGTCTCGCCGGCGAGGTGCGCGCCGGCCGCTTCCGCGACGACCTCTATTACCGCCTCGCCGTCCTCGAGTTGCTCGTGCCGCCGCTGCGCGACCACCGCGAAGACATCCCGGCGCTCGCGGTCGAATTTGCCCGCCGTTACGCGGAGCGGTTCGGGATGCAAGCGGTCCGGCTCGCGCCCGAGCTGCTGGACGCGTTCCAGCGACTGGATTGGCCCGGAAACGTCCGCCAGCTGGAGAACACCGTCGCGCGCATCCTGGCGCTCAGCACGGGCGGCGAGATCGGCCTCGAGGCGTTCGGGGCAGCCTCGGCCGCTCCCGCAGCGGACGCCGAAGGGCCCGAGGGGAGGCTCAGCCTGCGCGAACAGCTCGACGCGGTGGAGGGCAGCCTGATCCGCCGGACGATGGCGGTGGTGGGTGGCAACCAGTCGGAGGCCGCGCGACGCCTGGGCCTGAACCGCGGATCGCTCATCGAGCGGCTGAAGAAATACGGTGTGATCCCAGGCTGAGGGCCCGGTCGCTGAGGGACGTCGATGTGCGGCTCGACGTCGCCACGCTTGCTTGCCGTCGAACCGCCGCACAGCGTGCGAGACGATTCGACTACGCATGACCCCAGATTCTAGGCACGCGTGGAGATGCGGAGGTTGGATTGCCGCGCTTCGCCAGGAGCGCGCTTGCCCGTCGAGAAGGCGCCGTAGCTTCCGGCGGCACGGAACATGAATGGGCCGATCGTGATGAACACCCGGATCATCTCGCTCGTTTGGCTGCTCGCGAGCGTCGCTTGCCACAAGCCAGCAGCGCCTCCGCCGCCGCCTCCCGCCGTCCAGGTCGTCGAGGTCGTACAGAGCGACGTGCCCATCTACCGCGAGTGGGTCGGGACGCTGGACGGGTTCGTCAATGCCGACATCAGGCCGCAGGTCGCGGGGTACGTCCGCGAGCAGGTGTACCGGGAGGGTACGTACGTCCGTCAGGGAGAGCTGCTCTTCTTGATCGACCCGCGCAATTACAGGGCGCTGTCCGACCAGGCGAAGTACACCCTTGCACGGAACATGGCCGCCCTCGCGAAGGCACGGCTGGACGTCCGGCGCGACAGGCAGCTGATTGCCTCGCAGACCATCACCCCGCAACAGCTGGACAACGACCTCGCAGCCGAACGCGAGGCGGCCGCGAACGTCGAATCCTCTCGCGCCACGCTGGCGCAGGCACAGCTCAACCAGGGCTGGACCCAGGTCACGTCGCCGATCGCCGGCATCGCGGGCATTGCCACGTTGCAGGTCGGGACCCTGGTCAACACGACAAGCACGATGACGACCGTTTCGCAAGTCGACCCCATCAAGGCGCAGTTCAACATCAGCGAGAACGAGTACCTTCGCTCCGCCAAGGGCAACCACTGGGCCGAGCCCGCCGAGAGCGCCGAAGGCATTCTCGAGCTCATCCTCGACGACGGCAGCGTCTACCCGCACCGCGGGGCCGTGGTCGTCACCAATCGTCAGGTCAACGTGCAAACCGGTACGATCGCCATCCAAGGCTCGTTCCCGAATGCCGGGAACATTCTCCGCCCAGGTCAGTACGCCAAGGTGAGGGCCGCGGTCGACACGCGAAAGGGAGCCCTGCTCGTGCCCCAGCGGGCCGTCAACGAGCTCCAGGGCGCGTACCAGATCGCCGTCGTCGCGTCCGACGGCAAGGTGGACATCCGGACGGTGCGGGCCGGGGAGCAGGTCGGCAACCAGTGGATCATCGAGGAGGGCATCCACCCCGGCGAGAGGATCGTCGTCGAAGGATTCGCGCGCGTGAAGCCCGGCATGGTCGTGCGCGCATCGCCTGCGGCCGACAGTTCCACCGCCTCGGCGACCGAGCCGCCGGCCGCCGCGCCCTCCCCGGGACGATAGCCATGTCCCGCTTCTTCGTCGGCCGGCCGATCGTGGCGATGGTCATCGCCATCCTCATGGTCATCGTCGGGACCGTGGCGACGCTCGGTCTGCCGGTGGCCCAGTACCCGAACATCGTGCCTCCTCAGATCCAGGTGAGGACGAGCTACACGGGAGCGGATGCCGTCACCGTCGAGCAATCGGTAGCAACTCCGATCGAGCAGCAGATGTCCGGCGTCGAAAACATGCTCTACATGCAGTCGACCAACGCCAATGACGGAACGCTCCTCCTGCAGGTCACCTTCGACATCGACAGCAACATCGACATCGATCAGGTGAACACG
>Ga0137399_10000746_pt1 | contig 13762 bp, 10 predicted proteins | sample czorhiz316metaG_FD_104810 | JGI IMG/M metagenome (GOLD analysis project Ga0137399, IMG submission 104810) | Vadose zone soil microbial communities from Angelo Coast Range Reserve, California, USA - czorhiz3.16 metaG | ecosystem: Environmental > Terrestrial > Soil > Vadose zone | place: USA...
CGGAGCGGGCGCTGTACGCGGTCGCCGGCGCTTACCGGCTCGAGGGCACGCGGATGGAGCCCTACGCGATGGCCGTGCTGCCGGCGGGCGACACCGTCCGCGTGGAAGCCGAGACGCCCGCACGGATCATGCTCATCGGCGGAGAGCCGATGGATGGGCCGCGCTTCATGTGGTGGAACTTCGTGTCCTCGAGGCGCGAGCGCATCACGGAAGCGGCGTCCGAATGGAGCGCGCACCAGACGCCGCGCATCGAAGGCGAGAAGGACTGGGTGCCGCTGCCGGGCTCCCCCCCACTTTAGCGGCCGCCTGGAGCGTTCGTACCGAATCGCCAGCAAGCGACAACACTTTATAAGGGAGATCAGAAGCCAGCGGATCACTCCTTGTATTTGTCGTGATGCCGGACCCAGCCGAGCGGCGACCCGTTCTCGTCGCGCCCCTTCGGCACCATATCGAGATAGTTGTACGCGGTGTTCACCAGGTCGATGCCGCGCGCGTAGGCCGAGTAGGTGTGGAACAACTTGCCGTCGGCATCCTTGAAGAAGATGCTCGCGCCTTCGCGCTCGGTGGCGAGGGGATTCTGCATCTTGTAGTTGTAGAGAGCTTTCTCCGCGGCAACCGCCTCCGGCGTGAAGGCCACGCCGTAGTCGCGATTGAAGCCGTTGTCGCCGGATGAGAGCCATTTGAAGCTCCAGCCCATGCGCTTCTTGAACGCCTCAAGTTTTTGCAGGGGCGCGCGCGAGATGGCCACCATCGTCGTGTCGCGCTGCTTCAGGTGCGGGATGATGCCGTTGAAGTTGTCCGCCCAGAACGAGCAGGCCGGGCAGCCCTCTGGCCAGTCGGCGCCGAACATGAAGTGGTAGACGATGAGCTGGCTCTTGCCGGCGAAGAGGTCGGCGAGCGTCTCCTTTCCCTTCGGGCCCTCGAAGACGTATTTCTTGTCGACCTTTTCCCACGGGAGCTCGCGACGCTTGCGGCTCAGCGCATCGCGCTCCCGTGTGAAAGCCTTCTCGAGCGCGAGGAATTTCCGGCGCGCTTCCACCCACTTGTCGTGCGAGACGACGCGATGCGCGCTCATAGCTTCGCCTCGTATTCGCGCTTGAGCCTCGCGTGCGTGGTCCAGAAGGGCCGCGGCTCGACGCCGTTCAGGCGGTCGCTGAGGATGCCCACGTGCGCGTCCCAGCCGCCCGCGACGCCGACCATCGTCTTGCGGTCCGCGATGCGAACATGCGTGATGACGAGCAGGACGTCCTTGCCTCGCGTCTCCAGCTCGAACGTCACTTCCGATTCCGGGCCCGCGGGCCCGAAGGTGTAGCTCAGGAGGCGCGGAGGCTCCACGCGCGTGATCGTTTCGGACCAATCGCTCTTCTTGCTCTTGTACTCGTCGGGCGTCTTCTCCGACGAGATGTTCGAGTGATCGAAATGCAGGTCCGCCCTGCCGCCCACGCGCAGGTCGAACGTTCCGCCCGCGAACCATGTCGCGCGCTTGTCGGCTTCGGTGAGGTAGGCCCAGACGCGCTCGATCGGTCCGGGGAGCAGGCGCTCGAGGCGCACGCTGCGTTGCTCGGTGGAGGTGCCCATGCTGGAAGTGCTCAAATCGTTCATTTCTTGCTCCTTCGGTTTGATGACTGGGTCGGGTTTTCCTTCGCGGCCGCAACGGCATCCTCCGCGCGCAGCGCCGCCTCGAGGGCGTCGAGCCTCTCGGTCCAGAAGATGCGGTGGCGTTCCATCCATTCCGCGGCGCTCTCCATCGGGCCGGGATTGAAGGCGAGGAAGTGCTCGCGACCCGACACGCGGCGGCGCACCAGCTCCGCGCGCTCGAGGATGCGAATGTGCTTGGAGACGGAGTTGAGCGAGATGTCGAACGGCTCGGCGAGCTCGGTCACGCGCGCCGCGCCCTTGGAGAGGCGCTGCAGGATCGCCCGGCGGGTGGGATCCGCGAGGGCGATCAGGGTGTGGTCGAGGTCCATGGCTGCATTATTAACCCTTTTGGGTGAATAATGCAATAGGCCGCTCAAAAAAAGATGGTGGGGCGGCGGCTAACGAAGAGTCTGCTTAACCCACTGTTGAAACGTTGAAATTGTGAAACAAAAAAAGCTGGTTGCCCCTAAAGTTGCCCCGCGATGGCTTCGCGTCGGGCGCATGCCACGTTTGGCCGGCTGCATTTTTACCCGTCTTGAGCCGCCACAACCCGGCTAATAGTGCTGGAGCGCCCGGTGGCTGTGAGCGACGTTCTCATGCCGGCGACTCCGTGCGCTAGCACACATAGAACAAGGTAAACCCTCACGGGAAATGTCAGGTCATCCCCGCGCATTAGAAATTCCTTATTTGACCCCTAGGTAGGACGCGCGTAGATTTTCCACTGCAGTTCCAAATGCAAGAGCGGCGCTAAGGGCACCAACCCGCAAAACTGCGTGCTCGGAGCCCCGGGGGGGCCATGGAGTTTGTTCTGCAAAATCTTTGGTCGCGATGTCCTGTGCCATGGATGCGGTGGTGCTTACGTCCTCTACCGCCCTCTCATTCCCACTGCTCGGAGCAAGCCCATCTCAGCGGCCATGTCGGTCCGCTGAATACCCGTTCCGACTACACAGGGAATCAAAGCTCGATTGGCATCGGCGGGCGATTTGATATTTGGTGAGTTGCAACAGGAGGACATCATGTCGGACAACGGCGTAGGACATCGCTCTGGTGCACGGATGACGACTGCGCACAATCGCGTGCTCGCCTTTCTCTGCGTGTTGCTGGGACCCGTTCCGATCGTCGCGGCGCAGGACTGCAAGGTGAGTGCCGCAGTGACCCGCGAGACCTCCGTTTACGCGCGCCCGGCGACCGATTTCAATACCGCGAACGGCTGGGTCTACGGTTCCCCCGTCGCTGTGCTGGGAGCGAAAGTGAGGGTCTTCGTCTGTGCCCAACGCACCGTGCGCTTCGGCGTGATCTCGCAAGGCTGGACGCAGATCGCATACTGGAGCAGCGGAAAGTGGCAGTACGGATGGGTCGTCAGCGACAACATCCAACAGGCTGTCGTGGATCAGCCTTCGACCTGGGTGACATCATTACCGCAACTGATCCTCCTCGTTCCGAGTGCACGTGCGCAGCCGCCAGTCATCATGGAAAGTCCGCCAGCCGATGCCCGCGCCGCCCCACCACCGCCTAAAGCCTCGTCCCCCGGCGGCGCTGCGAACGCCGACGCTTCGGCGCTCGCGAACTTCTATGTGGTGTTGTTCGTTTGCATGGTGCTCGGCATGGGCGCGAAGATATTCTTCGACACGCTCGTGGATCAGAAGGGCGTCAACCTGAAGGCGCGGATTCGAGCCGGCCTCATACCAATCTTGGTTTCTCCCATCGTTTTTCTGGGCATTATGCAGGGGGCCGATGTGACTGCAGCCGCCACCGTGACGAGCTTCGTCGCACTCGCCTGCTCCGCGTTCCAGAATGGATTCTTCTGGCACACAATCCTCGATCGGGCGAGATAGACATAGAAGGAGGTCCTTATGAGTCGGGTTGCTGTCGGTGGAGTTGTGGTGCTGCTTGTTTCCCTTGTAATGGCCTATGCAGTTATCGACCCGACGCCGCAGAGGGCCCAGGCTGCGGATGACAGATCTGCAATTGCGACGGTTGGCCAAAGGGCTAACGCCGCACGACCCACGCCGGAAAAATCCATTGTTGATCAGGACGCACCTTATTACCAGGCTTGTGCGCGCGAGGGATTGAATGAGTCGGAGTGTGTCGGGCGGCTGATCTGGTTCAAAGCCACCGCTGGCAACGACCGGTTTCATACCTATACCTTTCAGCAACGTGTCGGCGTGTTGATCGACTGGTACAGGGTGTTGCGAACGGACCAGCGAGACGACCGCTTCTACGCCTGGGGCATCATAAACGATCCGGCTTGCTGCAAGCCTGGCGACCCCAATTGTCCAGCCAGGAGCCTGGAGGAAACCTTTGGCTTCGATTGGTGCCCTGGGGACGACGTCCTACTGAAATACGTCGGCAAGGTCGGCTACGTCGATCCTGCGTGCGGTTTGAAGGATGCGGCGCTCGATCCCGATGATCCGCACACGAAGGGAAGCAAGTTGGATCAGCGTCAGTCCCCATGTGACCTCAAGTTCGGTACCTCGACAGGTGCACTGGGCATTCGCAAGTTTCCTAACCCACGCTTCGATACTAAGAAATGGCGGCAGCTCAACGCTGGCTCGGCCGGTTGGGAAGGCTTCAGCAAGAAGCTAGTCAGACAAACCGGCATCCCTTCGGACGCAAGGGTGAGCAAGCTGGCCGACGCGTCGGTTGAGCCACCGTACCTCATCGGGACGACCTGCGGCTCGTGCCACATCGCGTTTGACCCCCTTAATCCCCCGATAAACCCTGCTCGCCCACGGTGGGAAAACATCAAGGGCCTTATAGGCAACCAATACACTCGGATGTCGGAGCTCTTCGGGTCCGGGATGGCGCGCACCAGCCTCGAGTGGCAGATGTTTGCGCATGCACGGCCTGGTGTCCTTGACACGTCGGCGATCCCGCACGACCAGGTGAACAATCCAGGCACGATCAACGCGATCATCAATCTGTCGCAACGTCCCACTTTCACGGGAGAAATGATCAACAAATGGCGCAAGGTCGACACCTGCGGCGCGGAAAAGGATGATGAAAAGTGTTGGTGCGAGCCGGGTCGCGATGGCAAGTGTTGGCAGCGAAGCACGCGTAGCGACGACAAAACACCAGCCAGGATCGGCGGCAAGGCTGTGACGCTAAGCGGTGTGCACCACATTCTTAAGGGCGGTGAAGATTCGATCGGCGCGCGCGAGGCGATTCAACGCGTCTATTTCAACATTGGTTCCTGCGCGGAGGCGTGCTGGGTCAATCATTTGACGGACTTCCGCCAATTGGATCCAGAGGCCCGCGGCTTTGGCCAGACGCCTTTCAACATCGGCCAGTGCCGACGCGACTGTCCCAACTTCCGCGCCATCGAGGACCGGCTGTCCAATATCCTTGATTTCTTTTTCTCGGCGGAGGCCGACGCGATGGACCTAGACGTCGCGAGAAACAACGAACGCAAGACGAGGAATCCGACGGTCCCCCCGTACACCCGGCAGGACCTGATTGACGAGCTGGATAAAGAGTTCGGCAAGGGAGCCGTCGCCCGGGGCAAGACTGTCTTCGCCGCAAGCTGTGCGCGTTGTCATTCGAGCATCCCCGAGAACGTCGGTGGGCCATTCAGGAATCGTGATTTCTATGCGCTGGCGAAAGAGCATCCACGCAAGGTGCGCGAGGATTTCCTCGGCAACGATCAGGCGACGCCCTCTACCGAGGTTGGCACGTTCCGCTGCCGGGCGCTGCATTCAAATCACATGGCGGGACGTGTCTTTTACGAGTACGGCTCAGAGACGATGCGCGCGAAAAAGCCCGTGCCCGATATTCCGGAGCGCGATGAGTTCAAGAACGGTGGTCGCGGTTACTACCGCAACATCTCCTTGCTGAATGTCTGGGCGACAGCGCCTCTCATGCATAACAACGCTATCGGTCCGGAACTTTGTGGCACGCCCAAAAACCCGGAAAACGAGTTCTTCCGCGCGCGCTACGTGGACGCCGGCGGCAAGCTGCTCGACAAGCAGCCTGCTTGCTTCAGATACGACCCGAGCGTCGAGGGCCGCTTCAAGCTCTATAAGCAGTCGATGTATGAGCTCCTGCATCCGAAGGAGCGTGGAACAAAGACGACCCTGACCGACGACGACGTGATCGTGGACCTCGGAGTCCGCACTTGGGACGGCAAGCAAGAAAAGGCGTTGTTCGGGTTAAGCGAAGTGAGGATTGCGAGGGGCAACCATGCGGGATTCCTCAACGGTCTCATGCACAAGGAATTCATCGACGACCTGTACCTCGCCAAGCGGCATCCCGCGCGCCTGGAGGCGGCCGGCAAGAAGGACATCGTCCCCGAACTGCAGAGCATTGCCGATGATCTGTTAAAGCACCCGGGGCGTTTTGTCGAGATAGTCAAGGAAAAGCGCGACTTTCTGCGTACCCGATACGACACCTGTATGCAAGAAGTCGAGAACGAAGGTCACCGCTTCGGTGAGGACTTGTCCGAGGAAGACAAGAAAGCGCTGACAGCATTCCTCGCCACCATGTGACCTGACTAGGAGATCAGCCATGGACACGCAAAGTAAATGGAATCCGACGATCTCGCGCGACAAACGAGTGTTACTTATCGCTGGTATGAGCGCACTCGTTGTGCTTTTATTGACAGAATGCGATCGGTTCAAGCCGCAAGCGCCCGAAGTCAAATTCGTGGCCCCATCTGGCCAAGGCTATCAGGGCAAGATCGACTTCGCACAGATCGAGTACAAGTATCCCCTCACAGCGGCAGATCTCAACAAGATTACGCCGGAGAATCTGGAGGGTCTGAACCAAGAACAAATCGATCAAATCTACGCTCGGATCACGGCTGGCCCCATACCGGATGGCGCATTCGACGGCAAGATTTTATTTCCTCGTGGATCGAGCGGCGAATTTCGGGCGTCCGAAATCGCGGGCGGCATTGCAGGATTGGCTCTGGAACTCAAAGGTGTCAAGCTGACGCTGCTCGGGGAGGCCTTGTGGAAGGGAAAGGTGTTTTTTCGGGACGAGCGCGTGTTGAGAAACCGCATCGAGGAGCTCGACATCCTGAAAAAGGTGGGGCTCGTCGAAGGTGAACCAAGAAAGCTGAGCGTCAACGGCAAGGAAACTTGGCTCTTGTTTCCGGCCAAACTCTACTGCGGCCAAAGCCTGCTCGATGCGCGGCGCGAGTCCATCGTTATTGACTATTTCTTCACCGACGAGATTCCCGGCTACCAGGAGAAGCCCGACTTCCTTGCTGGCCGCCGCGGCGCGAGAGTGCGCGACGAAATCCGCATGGTGCGTCCAGGATTTTATCTAGGTCGCGCGTACCTGGACCGTGTCTTTTTGCTGACCTTCACGCTCTACAACAAGGAAATCGCCGAGCGCGATGGTCCGCCATTCCTTAAGACCGGTCAGGTCAGTGAGGACTGTTGGACTGGAACACAGCAGCGGCTGGTGGCTGCGGCGAAATAACGTCAGAAACGGGCACCAATGCGTGAGCTATTGGGTCCTTCGGTTTCAGAATCGGCGCCACGCCGATAAGGCAGATCGGAGAGGGTAAGTCGAATGAAACTCCCGCTCAAGTCTGCGGCGCTGCTGAGCGTGCTCGGTTTCTCTATGGCGATCGCGTTCGGCCTCTGGCGTTGGCAGGGGGCTCAGAACGCAGAGACCGTACAGGGGAAGCAGGTCTCAAGCCTCGCTCAACACGTAGCACCTGTGTGGGCGGCTGACCCTGCAAGTGCGGGCGAGAGCTTGCCGCCAGTGGGCCGCTCCCTCTTCGATTTTGTGGTCATGGATGGCGAGTCAGCCAGAGTGCCGTTTCCCTTCGAGGCACTTACGAAGAAGATCGACTCTCGGCTCGGGTGCGCAGGCGATGGTCGTGCCGCCCCCAAGGGGCGTGGCATCGGAACGGTCGAAGCTTCGTGTCTGAAGCGCGTGCTGATCCCATTGGGCCGCTCCCTGCAGCGGAGCGCGGCAGGGCCCGAGTTCTTCAAGTACCCGCGTGCTGTTGTCGCAGTGGATACCGAGTCGCCCGCTACTGCACCTGCAGCGTACCACCGCATGCTGCTCAAGGACCGACTCTATCTCGGCTACCAAGAGAAGGCCAATCTGATCGAGGTGATCAGCTACAACGAGGCGGCCGGCCGCTTTGAGTTCCAGTTGGTCAAAGACTACCGTGTCGGAGCCACGCCTAAAGTCGTCTACGCCAACCGGACTGTATGTGTCGCCTGCCACCAGAACCACGCGCCGCTATTCTCACGTCAGTTGTGGGACGAGACCAACGCCAATCCGCGCATCGCCGCGCTGCTCACGGCGCACAGCCGGGTTTTCTACGGCATTCCTGTTGCGCGTGGCGTGGACGTTCCAAACGCGCTCGACGATGCTACAGAGCGTGCGAACCTACTGTCGGTGTATCAAAAGCTTTGGCGTGAAGGCTGTGAGGATACCCGGAACAGCCGCAGGTCAGCACGGTGCCGGGCAGCGCTACTTCAGGCGCTGCTCCAATATCGCTTAAGCAGCGAGTACGGTTTCGATCAGACCGCGCCGACCTATCGCGAGAATCTGCTCGCGTTACTCGGTCAGACAACCAAAGAGCGTTGGCCCGGAGGCCTAGCTATTCCGAATCCGGACATCCCCAACCGAGATCCCCTGGTGGGTGCTGCGGACGATCCGCCGTTGGCGGGCGCTGCGACGCTAGCGCATGTGCCACTGCGCTTCGATCCTTTGGTTCCGCGGGAGCCACTAGAAATCTGGCCTCCCGATGCCAATGACTATGCCAGGCGAATGATTGCCGGCCTGTCTCAATTCATCGCTACGGAGGACGTAAGACGCCTAGATGCTCATTTATTCGCTCTCGGCTCAAAACCTGGTAAGCCGCACCGGACGTGGTCAAGCGAGTGCAGCTTGGTCTTCTCGCGACCGTGGTCGTTCGTGCAGCGGCTCGATTTTCGCTGCCCGGGGAAAGAAAACATCGAGAGCGCATTACGAGTTTCCGGACGCATGGAAATACCGACTGGAAGCGCAGCGACAGGCACCGTAAGGAATTTGAGCATGTCCGGGATAGAAGGCGATACCGGCGAGTTTGAGGTGCATGCCGAACGAATGGAATGGAGCAACGGGTACTCAGCGCTCGTCGTTCGTGCACGGAGGCAGGGGCGGCACGTGCGCCTAATCGACGGCAACGCCGTTGACCGCATCAATCTGCGCTGGCGTTCCGCGGCTGCGCCGGAGAGCAACTCCCCCAGCGCAACCGTCGAGCTCAAGGGTGAAATAATCATGAGCGCGCTCGACGATTTTGCACCAGTTGCCGCCGCGCTCGCGCGGCTTGCGGAGGACGAGAGTACCGCCAAGGATGTGCTCGCCGCAATGCCTTTCCGCCGGGCCGCCGTGCTGCCGGCCCTTTTTGCTCGTCTAGGTATGCCCACCGGTGAGTGGTGCTGCCTTGATGATAAGAACATGGCCGCCGCGCGCCTTGATGAAGGCGAGCGAGCGATGCAATCGGCGCTTGAGGGCGCAGCGCCGCTCTATCAATACTGCGCCTTGTGCCATCAAACGTCGGAGCCCTCGCCGCCGAACTTCCTCTACGGCGACGCCGATCAAGTAGCGACGAATCTCAGGCACTGTGCCGAGCGCATTTTTTTCCGCCTGAGCATGTGGCAACTGCGGCATGACGACCGGCCGAAAACGCCCATGCCACCCATGTTGGCCTTGACGCAGCTCAATGCGGAACCGGAGAAGTGGCCTGGGAGCGTGGAACTGGCGCGACTCAGGCAGTACGCCGCTGACCTGCTTCAAGCGCAAACGGGGCGCACCCCCGATCTTGATCATCTTTTGAACGGAAACTACGAGAACCTACGCGACTGCCTGTGAGGCGTGAAATCCGGTCCCGAGCGCGACAGGGGCGCGGCATCGATCAGCGGGCGCAACGGAGAAGGAGAATCCGCATGGAACAAAGACAAGGTGCAGGTTCCATGAACTTGAACGCACTACTAGGTGACTGGTGCCGAGCCATCGTCACGCTCGCTGTTGTTGTCGTGCTACTCGTTTGCGGGTACCTCGTCTGGCTATGGAATGAAGACACCCCAACGGACTACGCTGACGTGGTAGAGCATTTCAAGTACGGTTCCACTGGAGGCGAGCGCGAATCCGGCTTTCCGCTCTGGATCTGGAAGGCGCTACCGCAGGTGTGCGCTGAACACCTCCTCGATAAAGGGTTTGCTTCGCCCGGTGCACACCACGAGGACGGCAAAGGTTACACCGCTTTCGGGATGATTTATGAAGCGGGCCACGACCTGCCGGTTGGCACCTCCAAGCGCTCGGTTATGGGTATAGAGCGCACCTTTCTGAACTGCGCGGCGTGTCATACCAGTACCGTGCGCAAAACCGAACAGAGTAGGCCGGAAATCTATGCCGGCATGCCCGCCAACACCTTCAACGTCATGGCGTTCGAGAAATTCTTCTTTGATTGCAGCGCTGACCCCAAATTCAGCGGCGAGTTCATCATCCCCGAGGTCAGACGCCTTCTTCAGGCCCGCGGCGAAGATTTGGGACTTATCGACCGCTACGTGGTCTATCCGCTCGCCGTTTGGATTATGCGCGAACGCCTGCTCATGCTGCGCGGGCGTTTTCAGTTCGTATATGCGCAACAAGAATGGGGCCCGGGGCGGGTGGACACTTTTAACGCAGCGAAAGTGTTATTCAACTTTCCTATGGCACAACTGCCGGACCGCGAAATGAATGCCCCCGCCGACTTTCCTGCCATCTGGAACCAGCAGAGGAAGAAGGGCATGCAGTTACACTGGGACGGCAATAACAATATGGTGGAAGAGCGCAACAAGAGTGCGGCATTTGGCACCGGGACTACACCGCCTACCATAGATCTTGGCCGCATCAGACGGATTGAGGACTGGCTTCGGAACGCGAACCCGCCGTCCTACCCGTTTCCGATCGACCCGGCGCGCGCGGAAAAGGGCGCACCAATTTACAAGAAATACTGCAGTGGATGTCACGGTGCAAGCGGGCAGGCATTCGGCGCTGCCGAGGGCGACCAGAAGATCGAATGCCTAAAGCCGGGCGAGCCGGATGAGGTGCTCTACGGTCCCCTGGTGGGCAAGATCACGCCGGTCGACGCGATAGGCACTGACCGCCGCCGTCTCGATTCATACACCTACACTCTGGCCGTGAATCAGAGCACTTTGTACGCGGGATATGAGTGGCGCTTCTGCCATTTTCGCAAAACCTTTGGCTACGCCAACATGCCGCTCGATGGTCTGTGGCTCCGCGCGCCTTACTTGCATAACGGATCGGTCCCGACGTTACGCGACCTGCTTGAGCCGAGCGGGAAGCGGCCGAGGACGTTTTACCGTGGCTACGACGTGTATGACCCGGGGAAGGTCGGCTTCGTCAGCACCGTCGCTGAAGAAGGCGGTCGCAAGTACTTCCGCTACGACACGAGCCAGCCCGGCAACGGGAATATGGGTCACGAAGGCCCAGCCTACGGTACGCAACTTGGGCCCGGGGACAAGGACGCCCTCGTCGAGTATCTGAAGACGTTCTAACGCGCGTCGCCGGCGTCCTGCTGAGGGAAAAAAATGCAAACTGCAACCAAGAAACGAAAGTGGAAGCTCGTCCTCGCAGTGGTGCTGGTTCTGGTCGCCATCGGGGCCTTCGTCGGCTGGTACAAATTCTTCCGCGAAGAACCGCAGCCCGAATGGACCACGGCCACGCCTGATATGCGTTTTAAGTATGGTTCCATCGGAGCCGAGCACGATGCCGGCATTCCGTACTGGATCTTCTACGTGCTGCCGCGCGTGTTTCCCGACAAACTGCCGGGGCCGGGTGGTTATGCTTCATTCGGCGTGGCGTGGGAGCAAGGACAGGAATTGCCGATCGGTTTCACCAAGAAGGTGATCGGCTTCCCGCGCGTGGCGAACAACTGCGCAGCCTGCCATACCGCGAGTTATCGCAGGCGTTCCGACGAGAATCCGACCTTCGTGCCCACCGGCCCGAATCACACGCTTAACCTCGAGGCATTCTTCCGCTTCCTCGTGGACTGCGCCAAGGATCCGCGCTTCAACGCCGATAACCTCATGCGCGAGATCAAGCTCGTCACCCAGCTCTCGCCGCTTGATCGAGCGCTCTACCGCTTTCTCATCATCCCTATTACCAAGAAACGCCTGCTAGAGCGCGAGCAGCAGTTCGCGTGGGTCTATCGCAAGGACTTCCCCGAATGGGGTCGCGGGCGCGACGATGCGATGAACCTCACCAAGTACTTCATGATCCGGTTTCCGGTGGACGACACCATCGGTCCGACTGACATGCCTTCGGTCTGGAATCTCAAAAAGTACAAACCCGAAAAAGGCATGCTCATGAACTTGGCGGGCGACAGCCACGACGCGCGCTCGGTCATCATGGATTCGGCGCTCGGGTTGCTTGGTGCAGCCCCGCACAACAAGGGAGACTTTCTGAAGGAGGTCGACTGGCTTGAACAGTACCTGCGCGAGCTACCGGCGCCGAAATACCCGTTCCCCATCAACCCGCAAGCGGCAAGGGTCGGTAAGACCATCTTCGACAACAACTGCGCGGGCTGCCACGCCTCGGAACGGACCGGCACGCGGGTGCCGGTGGAGGAGGTCGGCACTGATCGAGAGCGTCTCCTTACCTGGAGCAAAAAGGCCGCGATTGAGGCAAACAAGGTCGTGCGCGGTTTCGGTCTTGAGCGCCACGGGCTGGTCGAGGCGGAACCGAGCGGCTACATCGCCGCGTTCCTCGATGGGATTTGGCTGCGCGCGCCTTATCTACACAACGGTTCGGTGCCGACGCTGCGCGATCTGCTCAAGCCCGCTGCCGAACGACCTAAAGAGTTCTATCGTGGCTACGACGTATACGATCCGGTCAATGTCGGTTTCATCACGCAGGGACCAGAAGCGCAACGCGTCGGCACCAAATTCAACGTAGGCGAGAGAGCCAGCGGCAATCGAGGGCACGAATACGGCACGCGCTTGCCCGCCGCGGGGAAAGATGCGCTGATCGAGTACCTGAAAACACTATGAACGTTTTCTCCCTCAGGACGGAAATCAGGCAGTGCATATGGAGCCGAATTGAAACGAGGCCCTCGACCGGGGCCTAAGTCCGCGAGCAGATGGGAGAGAGAAATGAAAAACCTGCCTTTGTATTGGATTGCTGTCCTCGCTACATTGACTGCTTGCACGTCAGGCGTGCCGTACCGCAATGGGGATTACGGGGCGATTCCATCGTGTGAGAAAATTTACGGCGCCTACGACGCCGCGCTTCTGTCAGATGCGGCGCCGCCGATCGAAGAGGGCGACAACTGCTGGAAGCAATCCCGCGAGAGCCACCGAGACTACGACGTCTTGTTTGTCGAGTTTGACGATCAAGGTTGGGTGCAGGACGCAGCCAAAGAGAGCAACCCTACCAAAGCAGATCACCTGAGTAAGCTGTATGAATCGATCAAACAAATCCGCGAGAAACCCGACAAGACCCAACAGAGGTTATCTATCGTTGTTTTTGTTCACGGTTGGCAGCACAACGCAGAGGCGACGGATTCCAACGTGCACGCGTTTCGCAGGCTGCTCCGCCAGGTCGACAGTCTGGAAGCCGCCGCTGCTGGTCAAGGCCCCAAACCGAGAGTCGTCGGTATTTATGTCGGTTGGCGCGGTAAGTCACTAACCATCCCGATTCTAGACAACACTACGTTTTGGGAACGCAAGAATACTGCCGAACGAGTTGCCCAAGGACAAGTTCAAGAACTTTTTCGATGGTTGGATTTGTTTCGTGATACTGGGACGGACCCTACCACGGGCGAACGAAATGTCACTGTCCTCACTATAGGTCACTCCTTTGGCGGATTGATCACGTTTGAAGCGTTGAGTGGCGAATTCGTCCGTAACGCGGTACGTTTCAAGCGTAACGTTGAGAAACCAAACGATCACTATATGTCTCGGGTGGGAGATTTGGTCGTAATCGTAAATCCCGCGTTCGAAGGGTCACGCTACGAGGTATTGAGGGCGGCCGTTCGGAGGCTGCCGGACGTAGAGCGTAACCAGTTGCCAGTTGTCATAGTCGCGACTTCTACGGCCGACGTGGCAACCAGATACTTCTTTCCACTTGCGCGATGGTTCAATACCGTGTTTGAAGCTACGTATGGGGAGGA
>Ga0137399_10000747_pt1 | contig 13753 bp, 9 predicted proteins | sample czorhiz316metaG_FD_104810 | JGI IMG/M metagenome (GOLD analysis project Ga0137399, IMG submission 104810) | Vadose zone soil microbial communities from Angelo Coast Range Reserve, California, USA - czorhiz3.16 metaG | ecosystem: Environmental > Terrestrial > Soil > Vadose zone | place: USA...
CAGCTGTACGGCGAAACTGGGCTCCGGCATGCGGTGGTACACGTACACCTCTTCCAGCATTGCAGCGTGCTCGTGCGGCGGCCAACTGGTCCAATTGCCCTCCTCCGAGACCGTGAACCCGGCAAGGATGCGTCCCGCTTTCACGTTCTTGCCCAGCAGGATATTCACGGTCCTGCGAGCGGTGGGCCCGCCAGTGCTGAACTTCAGTGAGCTGTCCTTCTCGACGTCCGCGTACCGCACGAGTTGCAGCGGGTATCTGCCCTCAACCTCCGCCGAGCACTCGGCCAAATCAGCCTGGTCGCTGGTCGCCACCTCGACCGATGAGTCGCGCGGAATATAGATGGAGTCGTAGCAGCCCAGCTCATGGGAGTTGCCATCCACCGCCACAATGCCGTGGCCTGACAGGCAAATAAGGCCTGTTTCGCGCTCGCCGGTGGCGAACCTCACGGACGCCATGCCGGCATCTACGATGATTCGGCCGTAGGAAAGATGCCTCATGGCGCTGTTGTTGGGCGTGACCGCCAGATGGCGTCCTTTGTGTGAAGCCGTGCGCCGAAAAATCAAATTTTGCGCTATAGCGATTTGAGTCTTCATGAGCAAGTTGCCTTCCCGACAGATCAGCGGGTTTTTTCAGAGCGGGACAACGGTACCCTCTTTGAACTATTGTTGGAGCCGCCCTCTAGGCTCTCGAAAAAGCCCAGCTTTCCCGATATCTCCTTGCAAGTGCTCACCAGCGATCTTGTGATCCGGTTTTGGGTTTCCAAGATGCGCCCCACCGGGCCGGATACACTGATCGCCGCAAGCACTCGACCGGTATGGTCAAATATAGGCACACCGACGCAGGCCACGCCAGGTTCGTTCTCCTCGTTGTCCAGCGCATAGCCTCGGCGGCGCACTGCGTGCAGCTCATTCCTCAGCGCTTGGTTTTCGGCCGCGGTCCGCTTTGTAGATTTGGGCATCTGTTGAGCGGAGAGCAGGTTTGCGACCTCGGATTCGGGCAAGTGAGCCGCAATGGCTTTTCCGAGCGATGTCGAAAAGATGGGCATCCGGCTGCCGGCCCGCGCCGCCATCCGGAACGCCTGCGAACTCTCCAGAATGTCGATATACAGGACTTCAGCGTCGTGGATAACGCCTAGGTTTACCGTCTCATTGAATTGCTCATGAAGCTGGCGCATGAAGGGTTGCGCAATCCGCCTGAGATCTCTTCCTAGGTGGGCCGCGCGCTCGAAGAGTTTTACGCCGAGCCTGTACCGCCCGCCATCCGCAATTTTCTCCACATACCCGCGCTCGGCGAGCGTGTGCAGCAGGCGGAAGCTCCGGCTCTTGTTGAGCCCAACCCGCCGGCTGATTTCGCTCAGGCTCAGCTCTTCGGAGTCGCGAAAGGTCTCGAGGACATCCAGGGCTCTGGCAACTGATTCCACCAGATACTTTCCTTCCGTCAATCGCGCCAATTTCATGTTGCCCTGCTGGCCCATGGGCCGCCCGCTGCTCCTAGAAAGTGATCTTGGCGCCGAGCTGCACCGTGCGATTGCCGCCATCGGTGGAGCTAAGCAAACCGCGGATATGGCCAAAGTCGGCTGGGTTGGAGGCGTTCGTATTGGGGTTTGCGAAGTGCGGCGTGTTGGTCACGCTGAATGCTTCGGCGCGGAACTCCAGCCCAACGCGTTCGCTGATCGAAAGCTTGCGGAACAACGACGCGTCGAGGTTGAAGAGGTGCGGCCCAGCAAATGCGTAGCGCTGCATGTTCCCCAACACGCCCGGCGTAGTGACCGGCACAAACGCCGAGGTGTCGAACCACAAGTCATTGTCAATACCGCCCAGGACGTGGAATGGGCCGACCTGGTTTGGCGTTTGCGTTGTCCCAGGAGCATTGAGCAAATTGCCACTGGATGTGAAGTTCATCGGCGTGCCACTCATCCAGGTCAGGATGCCGCTGAGCTGCCATCCCCCGGCGATCCAGTTCGCCCAGCCCGATTTGAGAAAGGGTTTGCCTCTGCCGAACGGCAGCTCGTACACGGAGCTCTGCACGAAGGTATGCTTGCGGTTTCGACTGACAACCGAGTAGTTGCGCTGGAAGTTGAGATAATTCGTCACGCTGCCGTCATCACTGCCCTGGTCCGACCTATACGCGAGGGCTTTCCCGAAGGTGTAGGCCGTGGTCAGCAGGAAGCCGCTCGCCCACCTGTGGTCGAGCTTCACTTGCAGCGCGTTGTAACTCGAGATTGTCGGCTTGAAGAGGAAATTGGTGGTGCCCGTGCGGCCGAAAAGGGGCCCGCCGGGGAGCTTACACAGCGGTCTCACAGGGCAAGTGTCTTTCGCCACGCTTCCGTCGGGATTCAGCGCTGGTGCCACTGCCGCGTTGAGGTCAATCCTCACCGGTACGCGCACACCGTGATTGCCGACGTAGGCCACATCCAACACGAACTTGTGCGGCAGCGCGCGCTGGATTGCCAGGTTCCAGGATTCCACGTAGGGCTGTCGGAACTTCTTGTCAATCACGTTGTACTCTTCCGCGCTTCTGGGCGTTAGCAGGCCGTTCGATGGAACCACTGTCGGCGCGGGCGCCGGGAATCCGGTCGCCATCCTGACCGGCGGGCTATTGAGTTGGCCATCGACTGTAGCAACAGCAAAACTGTTGGGCTGGCGGAACTCGTTGTTCTGCCGCACGGGGAAGTTGAACGCGTACTGATTGTTCGGGAAGGGCTCGTAGCTGATGCCGAACCCGGCGCGGAAGACGGTGTTCTCCTTAAGCCGGTAGGCTATGCCGAAGCGGGGAGCGAAGTAGCGATAGTAGGTTTCGCGGCCCAGGTTCGTGGGATTGCCGCCGATTCCGGCGATCACGAGAACATTGTTGTTGGGATCGTAGTTCGAAAAGCGCCCCGGGCGGCTCGGCGTCGCAGGAAAGTAGAGCTCCCATCGCACTCCGGCATCCAGTGTCAGCTTGGGAGTCACCTGCCACTTGTCCTGCACAAATGTGAACACCTCCGTCTCACGCCACGATCCAGAGACGATGGAGATGTCGCGGCCGACCCTGGTAGGCATGTCGATTAGAAATGCCGCAAAGTCGTTGGCGAGACTCGTTCTCGGGGAGTTCTGTCCCGCGTTGAGCGCGGTCGTGCCGGTGCCAAAGTCGAACCTGCCCCGCGGCGAAAAGGTCTGCGCCTGCACCAGGTCGTCGCGCAAACGCCGGATATCCGCGCCCCATTTGAAGGTGTGGTTGGCGTGAATCTTGGTCCAGTTGTTCACCAGGTTGATGTTGGTCTCGCCACGATCCCAAGGCAGCGACGGGGAATAGCCAACCAGCGGGTTATCGTTGTTGACGTTGGTGGTCAGGCGGATGTCCACCAAACCGCTGGTGAAGTCGTTCAGGTTCACGCCCTTGATGCCGATTTCCTCCGAAGCTTTGCTGCCAAAGTCGGCACTGTGGGCGACGTTGCGGTAATGGCTGACTCCAACACGGGTCTCCACAATCAGCGTTGGGGAAAAGACGTAGGTGTGGTTGAGCGCACCACTCTGTATGTGCTGTACCCCCGTGCCTTGGAATCCATCGCCGGCGGCCCCACCCGGGCCCCCGGCTAACCCAAATATCGGCTGATCATTTGCGTCTTGTACCGACCGGCTGAAGCGGAATGCAAGCCGATCGTTGTTGCTGCGGTTGTAATCGAGCTTAGTGTCGAACGTCGTCGTGTTCTTCAGGAAGCGAGTCGTGTTCTGGAAATTGCCGGTGACTGGGCACGCGGGCGAAGGGCAACCAGGCACGTTCGCGTGGGGGACCTTCTCAAGGATCTTCAGCGCGATGGGGCTGATCAGGGCGGGATCAATGACGTTGGCTGTGCCCCGGTAGGAGAACTGCTGGCGATTGGTACCGTCGTTGGGATTGCCGGTGAAGGGATTATAGATGTTCACCCCCGCCGCGCTAAAATCGCCCTGGCGGAAGGCGTCCGTGGGGACAGTGACCCGGTTGAACCGCCCGCGGGAGTCGCTGATCCGCAGGATATCGCCAAAGAAAAACAGCCTGTTCTTGATGATCGGCCCGCCGAGGTTGCCGCCGTAGTAGTTGTACGTGGTGCGGGGGAAAAAGCCCGGGGGACGATTGAAGAAACTGCGGGCGGCCAGCGCGCTGACGCGGTTGAATTCGTATGCTGCGCCATGGAAAGCATTCACGCCGGACTTCAGCACCACATTGGTTACAGCGCCACCGGCCCGACCGAACTCGGCGGCATAGTTGCTCGTGGTCACATCCACGGTCTGAATCGCTTCCGCCGGCGGTATGTAGATCTGCAGCAGGCCGGTGCGCTCGTTGTCATCCACGCCTTCGACCAGAAGGTTGTTGAACTGTCGGGCCTGGCCATTCACTTCCGTTGAGAGGCTGTCCTGCGAGTTAAAGAACTCGGAGTGGTCGCGGTGCGCGCGCACCGTCCCCGGAACCAGGTTGAGCAGGTTCTGGAAGTTCCGGTTGAAGCCCAACGGAAGATCCTCCACCTGCCTGGTTTCAATTTTTTGTCCAATGTCAACTCGATCGGTCTGCAACATCGGCGTATCGGCAGTTACCTCGACCGTCTCGCTGAGAGCCCCGGGCTCCAGCTTCAAGTCCACGCGAACTGTGCTGTTCACCAGCACGTCCACTGCAGCGTGGACCTCCTTCTTAAAGCCTTGCTTCTCGACCGACACTTGGTACTGCCCCGGCGGCAGGTCCGCGAACACGTAATTTCCGCTTTCGTTCGTTACAATGCTACGCGTGCTCCCGGTGTTCACTTCCCGGATCTCGACTTTAGTCCCGGGCACCACCGCACCGGAGACGTCAGTGACAGTTCCGAGCAGCGTTGCATTGACTGCCTGCCCTTGCAGCCGGCTGCTAGGGAAGACCAGCAGCAGCCCGGTTACTAAAAGGATCGCCACACCCCACCACGTTGATCTCATGGCAACCTCCGTTTCGCCTATTGAAATAGGGTTGCATTTAGTGACGGAAGGCTGGCATGATTCGCTTTCTCTGTCAAGGCTAGGGTGACAAGGCTGCGGGGCACGCCCGCAGGCCAGGTGGCCTTGGCGGTGGGCGGTGCAAGCTTATATCATGCGACCCGCCCATGCCGACCACGCTGGCGCTAATCTGTTAGGTGCTTCTGCAACGCCTAGCCGTCGGAATCGGCAGTGGTGCCGCGGAGCGATCAACCCACTTACATCGCTAGCAAGTGGTCGGGCAAGATAAGACAAACACGTGAGATGACAAAGGAGTACGGAAATGGCAGATAGCGCCATGGATCGCCGCCAGTTTTTAGGACTCGCTGCCAGCAGCGCCGCGTGGCTGGCCTATCCGCCCGCTCGGGTGCTCGGAGCCAATGATCGCGTCCGCATCGGCCTGATCGGCGCGGGCGCCCGCGGGCAGGAGTTGCTCAAGCAGGTAGACGCGCTTCCCAATGTCGAATGCGTGGCCGTCGCCGATGTCTACACGCGCCGCGACGCTGAAGCCCGCCAGATTGTGCCGGGCGTCAGCGCGGTAAGGGATCACCGGCGGCTGCTCGATCGAAAAGACATCGATGCTGTGCTTGTGGCGAGCCCACTCCACATTCACGCGCGGCACTTCCTCGACACGCTCGCCGCGGGCAAGGACCTCTACTGCGAGAAGACCATGACCTGGTCGATCGCGGAGGCGGAGGAGTGTCTCGCGGCGGCCAAGCGCTCTAGTCAAATCGTGACCATCGGGCTGCAACACCAGAGCTCCGGCGCCCTGGCCGATGCGAAACAGTGGATCAAGGACGGCATGATAGGCAAAGTGACCCAGGTCGAAGCTTGGATGAGCCGCAACACCCCGCATGGGCAAGGTCAGTGGGTGCGCCCCGTGCCGCCGGACTGCACAGCCGCCAACGTGAGCTGGGACCTGTTCCTCAATGGCCGAAGCGCGCGGCCGTTCGATCCCTACGCATTTATCAATTGGCGCCTGTTCTGGGAGTTCTCGGGCGGGAACGTGACGGAGAATATGGTGCATCAGATCGCCTGGATTATGCGCTCTCTCGACTTGCCGCCTCCTACCGCTGCCTATATGTCGGGTGGCGTCTTCTCGGAAAAGGACGGCCGGGAAGTGCCGGACACGATTGCCGTCACCTTCGACTTCCCCAATGACCTCGTCGTCACCTGGCACTCCACCTTCAGCAACAAACATTACGGGATTGGGGAGCGGCTGCTGGGAAGCGACGGGACCATCGAGCATCTGATGGGCACCACGGACATGGTCACGGGCAAAGCCGAGTCAGGGATTTATTACTATCCGGAACAGGTCAATCGCCCGGACGGCGCGATGCTTAAGGGCGAGACTCCGGATCGGAATCACATGGCCAATTTCATCGACTGCGTGCGCACCCGCAAGCAGCCCAACGCGCCGGTGGAGATCGGTTACCGCTCCGCGATCGCAGCGCACCTTGCCAACATGGCCTATCGGCAGAAACAGCGTGCGACGCAGGAGATGGTCAAGGCGGCTGCAGCGCACGGATAAGAGGACGCGCTCTCCCGGGCCCGGTTTACACGCGGAGGTGCTGGATGGCACCGTACACACTCGGCCGTACGAGATCAAAAGCGTGAAAGTGTTCTTCGACCGCTCGCAGGCGACGCCGGTGGCAGCGAGGAACCTGGCGCATGCCCGAAAACCCGGGAAAAAGAGAATGAGCATCGTCAAGTGCAGCCGGTTCATCCTCATGGTGTCACTGGCGGCGGTGTCTCTGTTCGCGGCCTGCAAGAGCGATAAAGGATCATCGAAACATTTCACGATCGCGGTCGTTCCTCAGGGATCCACTCACGAATTCTGGAAAAGCATCCATGCAGGTGCCATCAAGGCGTCGCGCGATCTCGCGGGCCTTGGACTCGAAGTCTCTGTGTTGTGGAAAGGGCCTCTGCGTGAAGATGACCGCGAGCAGCAGGTGCAAGTGGTGGAGGGCTTCCTGAGCCAGGGCATAAATGGGATTGTACTAGCTCCGTTCGACCGTCGCGCGCTGGTCCGGCCTGTGGAGGAAGCCAAGCGCGCCGGTATTCCCACTATTGTGATTGATTCGGCGTTGGATTCAGATGACGTGGTCAGTTTCTTGGCCAGCGATAACTACCATGGCGGCGAACTTGCCGCAGATCTGATGGGCAAACTGCTGGCGGGAAAAGGCAAAGTCCTGATGCTCCGGTATCAGGAAGGCTCTGCCAGCACCGAAGCCCGGGAACAAGGTTTTCTGGAAAAGATGAAGTCCAGCTACCCAAACATTGCATTGCTCTCTTCCAACCAGTATGCCGGCGCTACCCGGGACACCGCTAAGAGAGCGGCCGAGAACCTGTTGAACCGATATGGCGACCAGATCCAGGGGATGTTCACACCCAACGAATCTTCAACGGCTGGTACGTTGCTGGCCTTGGAGGACATCAATAAAGCGGGCAAGCTCGTGTTCCTAGGTTTCGATTCCAGCGAGCCATTCCTGAAGGCCATGCGCGAAGGGAAGCTGCAAGGTATCGTTGTCCAGAACCCGTTCCGCATGGGCGAATGGGGCGTAAAGACCATGGTGGATCATCTGCTCGGCCGCCCCGTACCAAAGAAGATTGACACGGGAGTTCAACTAATTACTCCCGAGAACTTGGATAGCCCCGAGTCGCGGCAGCTCCTACGTCCCCCACTGGATCAATACCTGAAATGATCGCCTTCGGCGTCTCTGGGATAGCGCAATCCCGACGGGAACCACATTCATGGCGCTTCTGAAGTTGAGCGGCATTCGCAAGAGCTTCGGCGCAACGGCGGCATTGGACGGAGCGGATCTGGATTTGCGCCGGGGTGAGGTTCTTGCCCTCATCGGGGAAAATGGAGCCGGCAAAAGCACTTTGATGAATATCCTTGCGGGCGCTTATCGTCCGGATACGGGCAAGATGGAAATTGGTGGCCGCGAATATGCGCCTGCGAACCCACTGCACGCGAAGCGGCAAGGGATTGCCCATATACATCAGGAGCTCTCGTTATGTCCTCACCTGTCGGTCGCCGAAAACATCTTGCTCGGTGTCGAGCCGGGGCAGTTTGGCTGGTTGCAAGGCGGTGCGCTTCTGCGCCGGGCCGACGAGCTACTTGCAAACTTTGGCCATACTGAGGTTAGAGCTGACACCCGCGTCGCAGACCTGCCGCCGTCCACTCGACAGGTCGTCGAGATCTGCCGGGCGCTAGCCTGGGATGCCAGGATCATCCTAATGGATGAGCCCACCAGCAGCTTGCAAAGAACCGATGTGGAACGTTTGTTCGCCACGATCCGCGGCCTGTGCGCGAAAGGAATAGCGGTCATTTACATCAGTCATTTCCTCGAAGAAGTGCGCGAGATTACCGACCGCTTTACCGTGTTGCGCGATGGCAGGACCGTTTGCACCGGGCAGTTGAGCGCTACGGCGGACGGCGAATTGATCGCGCACATGGTCGGGCGTCCAGTGCAGTCCTTGTTTGCGCGCAGAAGGTCACAACTGCCTGGTGAAGTCATTCTCGAGGTGAACGGACTGCAAGCCCCGCCTGCGGTCAAGAACGTCAGCTTCGAGCTGCATCGCGGAGAGATCCTAGGCATTGCCGGTCTGGTTGGTTCGGGCCGCACGGAACTGATTCGCGCTTTGTTTGGGCTGGAGTCTGCCGCTGCTGGCGAGGTGAAAATACGGCGGCAGCCGGTGGCCGCCCCAGCGCGTAGTCCATCTCGGAACATCCAGCAAGGAATGGGATATCTAAGCGAGGACCGAAACGGCGAAGGCCTTCTGAGCCACCTGTCCATCAAAGACAACCTCACCCTCACCCGGATTTCCTCCTGCTGGGGTTGGATCCGTAGCCGTGTCGAGGCAAAGCAGGCGGCGGACTGGATGTTGAGGCTGAAGATCAAAGCTCCCGATTCAGCCAGTCCGGTGCGGGGCCTGTCAGGAGGCAACCAGCAGAAGGTTTTGTTGGCGCGCCTCCTGCACCAGGACCCCGACGTCCTATTGCTCGACGAGCCTACTCGCGGAGTCGACATCAGCAGCAAGAAGGAGATCTACGAACAGATCAACCAACTGGCTGCTGGCGGTAAAGCAATCCTTATGACTAGCTCTTATCTTCCTGAGCTGTTCGGCATTAGTGACCGGCTGGCAGTCATGACGCGGGGCACGCTTTCTCCCGCGCTGCCCATCGATCAGTGGACACCTGACTCGGTTTTGCAAGTCGCGATTGGCGGAGAGCAGCGCAGGGAAGGAACGTGAGCGAGAGCGAGAGCGAGAGCGAGAGGCCATGAAATCATCCTCGGTCCTTCAGGCAAGGGCTGCTCCTCGAATAAGCCCTCGGATTTTCACGTGGCTGCGGACTTTGGGACCCTTCGCAGGATTGGGGCTGGTGGTTCTTATTTTCGCCCTGTTGACCGGATCTCCGGAAAAATACCTCTCCATCTCGAACCTCCGCATCGTGCTTTCGCAAACCATGATCGTGGCGCTCGGCGCGATCGGCATGACTCTGATCATCATCAGCGGAGGGATTGATCTTTCCGTTGGATCGAACATCGCTTTGACCAGCGTGGTGACAGCTCTGGCGCTTAGGCACTCCTGGCCGCCAAGCGTAGCGCTGCTGGGTGGAATTGTCGTCGGCGGCCTGGTGGGCTTGGTCAACGGACTGGCGATCACTTCCCTTCGAGTGGTTCCTTTCATCGCCACTCTGGGGATGCTCGGGATTGCGCGGGGAGCGGCCAAGTGGGCGGCAGGGGAACAGACGGTGAATGTGCCTCCCACTTGGGTCAACGAGCTTGCCGTTACGTTCCCCAAGCAGCGTTGGCTCATTGTCGCTCCCGGCGTGTGGATCGCTCTCTTGCTTGCCATTCTCGTGGCCGTGCTCTTGCAGAACACTATCTTTGGCCGGCATGTGTTCGCGCTGGGCTCGAATGAAGCCGCGGCGCGCGCGTGTGGCATCCACACTGCTCGGCTGAAGCTGTGGATTTACAGCCTTGCCGGCTTTTTCTTTGGCTTGGCCGGAGTGATGCAACTGTCGCGATTGCGACAAGGCGATCCGACGGTAGCTGTAGGTGTAGAGCTCGACGTAATTGCCGCGGTTGTGATCGGCGGAGGAAGCCTGACCGGAGGGGAAGGCAGCATCTTAGGATCGATGATCGGAGCGCTGATCATGGCCTTCCTGCGCAACGGATGCCAGCAGATCGGATGGCCCAACTACATTCAGGAAATCATCATTGGCGGGATCATTGTCTTAGCTGTTGCAGTGGACCGGCTTCGCACTCTTCACCCCTCCTCTTGATGAGTTGACGAACTCTGTGGCAGCGGTCAGGTCGCGCAGATCCTGATGCCTCTGAGTGATCCACGTGCCCACGACGGAACCCAATGCGCCGACGATCGATCCAGAAAGAGCAGCGAAGGCGGCGATCATTCCCGAGTTCATGGGGAAATCTCAAACCGCCAACATATAAAGTTGTGCCTGTCTCAATTCCCAAACCTACCGCCATTCACTGGGTTCCGGCCGTCACTTGAAGCCGTGCGTCGACAGAAATTGCAGCCTTGAAAAGCTTCGACACAGGACAACCGGTCTCAGCGGCTTTGACGGCGGCATCGAATTTCGCTTGGCTCGCGCCGGGAACCTGAGCTAGCAGGTCGAGATGGCTTTTCGTGATCGCGAAATCTTCGCCGACCCTTTCTAAAGTTACGGTCGCGGTGGCTTCCAGCTTCTCGGGCTTCAATCCAGCCTTACCCAGTCGCGCGGAAAGCGCCATGGCAAAGCATCCCGCGTGTGCAGCAGCGAGCAGCTCTTCGGGGTTGGTGCCGATGCCGTTTTCAAATCGCGTGCTGAACGAATACTGCGCCTCCTTCAGGACAGTGCTCTCTGTCGATAACGATCCCTTACCGCTTTTCAGATCCCCTCGCCAAATTGCAGTCGCTTTGCGTTGCATCCCTTCACTCCTTTCGATCCAGTCATTTTTCAGAGGCATTTAATTTATCGATGCTTGATTCTCGATGTCGGAGAAAATCGCCGCGATTATCTTCCCCGCACTGCAAAGTGTCAACCCGAACTATGAGCAGGATGAGCAGGGCCGTCGAGCCTTACTCTTCGGCCCCGGACAAATACAAGACAGGCAGATCACTCTTTCGAATTGACTCATTTAACGCCGGGAGGTCGGAAGCCAGAATCTGTCTCCAGGAGGCCAATTGCTGATCGAGCCGGCCGCGCAGCATCCTGAACACCTCGTATTGCTGCTGGGTGGGCGTGCCGTCGCCAGCCTGTACACTGGCGCTGAAACTGTCGAGTTGTTCGTTGAGCATGTTGGGGAAGGCCAGATTGGCTTCTGAGCCTTTCATGTTTACCTGGATCAGCGCCTCTTCCACCGGGGTCATTTTCCTGTCGAGCGTCTCCGCCTGGTCGAGGAGCAGCCTGAGCCTAGGATCGTTCTCGAGGCGCGCGCGAAGGGCCTTGATTCCGGAGCGCAGTTCACGGATTTGATTCACGGCGCGATGGAGATCGGCATTGGCTTCGCGGACCTGCACGGCCAGTTCAAACTGCTTCTGCAGATCGTCCTGTGTCACATTCTTTACGCGCGGATCGATCACGATTTCCAGCGTCTGCGTCTGGCTTCGGCCGCCGACTGCCAGTTTCACTTTGTACTTGCCGGGGAGCGCGATGGGGCCGCGGGGGCCGAGGCCGGAGTAGAACGCTCCGGGAATTTTTACGGGAGACTCCCAGCGCAGGTTCCAAGCATAGCGGTTCATGCCCGCTGCGGCGGGAAGAGTGGTGATCTCCTTTATCTGGTCGGGCCACTCCGGCGGCTGCTCTGCTTCTTTCTTTTGCCGGCTGGAGAAGCGGCGCACCAACTTGCCATCGGCGTCAAGGATCTCCAGTTTAACCTCTTCCTTTGGAGCCTCTTTGAAGTAGTAATCAATAATGGCACCCATGGGCGGATTATCACCGACGGGGCCGCGGCGCTCAATCGCATCGGGCAAATGCAGGCGCAGCCCCGCTTGGGGCTTATAGAGAATCATCTCCGCATTTGCGGAGTTGGCGTCAATCTGCCGTAGGGGAGTGATGTCGTCCAACACCCAGAAAGAGCGGCCGTGCGTGGCAACGATCACATCGTCATTATGAATGTTCAGGTCATGAATGGGGACCGTGGGGAGATTCAGCTTGAGCGGCTGCCAGTTCGCACCATCGTCCAGGGAAAAGTACACCCCGGTCTCGGCTCCGGCAAACAGCAGGCCCTTGCGCTGCGGGTCTTCGCGGATGGCCCGGACATACGAACCTTCCGGGATGCCATTGGCGATCAGGGTCCAGCTCTTGCCATAATCGCGCGTGCGGTAGATGAATGGGCGAAAATCGTCGAGCTTGTGGCGGTCCACCGCAAGGTAGGCGGTGCCCGGGTCGTGGTGCGAGGATTCGATGATGCTGATCATGCTCCACTCGGGCAGGTCTTTGGGCGTGACGTTGGTCCAACTCTGGCCGCCATTCAGGGAGAGATGCACAAGGCCGTCGTCCGTCCCGGCCCAGAGCATGTCTTTCTTCAAGGGCGACTCGGCGAGGGCGAAAATGGTGTCGTAATACTCGACGCTGGTGATATCGAGCGAGATCGGCCCGCCGGAGGGCTTCTGCTTGGATTTATCGTTGCGTGTCAGGTCGCCGCTGATGGCCGTCCAGCTTTGACCGCCGTTGGTGGACTTGAACACCACCTCCGCTGCGGAGTAGAGCGTGTTCGGATCGTGGGGAGAGATGAATAAGGGCGAAGTCCACTGAAAGCGGTGTAAAAGTTTTTCCGCTCCATTGCCGGAGACATCGAGCGGCATCACCGAGATGTCCACGAGCTGCTCGGTCCGTTTGTCGAAACGCGAGATGAAGCCCTCCGCACCGGCGAAGACGATGTTGGGATCAGGAGGATAGGGCGCGATGTAGCCGCTTTCGCCGCCGCCGACCTGATACCAGTCCTGTCGGCCGATCACGCCATCGTCGTCGTAGCTCTTAATGGCGATGGTGGAGTTGTCCTGCTGGGCGCCATAGATGTAGTAGGGCCAGCGGTCGTCGGTGATCACATGGTAGAACTGCGCAGTCGGCTGGTTGTACTGGGTACTCCAGGTCTTTCCGCCGTCGGTAGAGACGATAGCGCCCCCGTCGTTGCCGTTGATGAGTCTCTGAGGATTGTCGGGATCAATCCACAGGCCATGGTGGTCTCCATGCGGGGCGGGCAGCAGGTCAAACCTTCGCCCGCCATCCACGGAGCGAAACATTCCGGTGTTAAGCACGTAAACCGTGTCCGCTGATTTGGGGTCGGCAAAGACGTGGGTGAAATACCAGGCGCGCTGGCGAAGACGGCCATCCTCGTTCACGCGCATCCAGTTTTCGCCGCCGTCGTCGGAACGGTAGAGCCCGCCTTCCTTGGATTCAATCATGGCGTAGACGCGGTTGGAGTCCGCGCCCGAAACCGAGACGCCGATGCGGCCCATGATCCCCGCAGGGAGACCGTGTCCTTCCAGCCGCGTCCAGGTGTTGCCGCCGTCGGTGGATTTGAAAAGCCCGCTGCCGGGACCGCCACTGTTCAGGCTCCAGGGCGTGCGGTAGACCTCCCACAAGGAGGCAAACAGCGTGTTGGAATTGCTGGGATCGAAAACGACGTCGATGGCGCCAGTTTTGTTGTCCTTATAGAGCACTTTCTGCCAGGTGGCGCCGCCGTCGGTGGTGCGAAAGACGCCGCGCTCTTCGCTGGAACCGTAGGCGTGGCCAAGCGCGGCCACAAAGACGACGTTCGCGTTTTTAGGATCCACGATC
>Ga0137399_10000748_pt1 | contig 13752 bp, 11 predicted proteins | sample czorhiz316metaG_FD_104810 | JGI IMG/M metagenome (GOLD analysis project Ga0137399, IMG submission 104810) | Vadose zone soil microbial communities from Angelo Coast Range Reserve, California, USA - czorhiz3.16 metaG | ecosystem: Environmental > Terrestrial > Soil > Vadose zone | place: USA...
GGCTGAGACTAACTGTACCACATCAAGGCAATGTTGCCTTCCAACACCGCATTGGCAGCGGCCACGCCGACTCCGGGCGTTCGATCGCTAAAGACCCATAGGCCAATGTTGAATGTGTAGCTACGACCCGGCTGCATAGTGAAGGTCCTGGGATCAGTCTTTGGCACACCAATATGGATTGGTCCCTCGCGATCGTCGGCCGTTTCATTACTGGAGCTCATGATGAGGCGACCATTCTCAAGTGCAGTGCACTCTATGCCGCCCTCGGTGGTCGCGTTGCTGCCTGCTCCATGGGCCATCATGTTATGGGAACGATGCGCCGATTCAATTTGTCCCCCGAAACTCACGGTGCGAGGCTGGTCGGTCACAGCTCGCGGACACGAACCTCGGTTGTGAGGTGGTTCACAAGTGTCGACGCGAAGATCCGACGGCCGCCACTGCGATGCGATCAGGCCGATACGCAGCGAGAGGCCCCAACTAGTTTTATGGGTGACATACTCAAGAGGTCAGGACCCGCCGGCTGCGACGACACTCCCCTTGAGGCCCTGGCAGGTGTGACGATACGGTCGTCAGCACCTCTCAAGGACACGCTCGGAGGCCATCAGGTTCCTTGATGGCAAGGATTGCCTGACTGGTTCGGCCAAACGCTCCCATGCCCCCAAAATCCCGAAGAGTTGCCAATGCGCCGGTGAATCGCAATACTGGCTCAAGGTTCGCAGACGTTTGCATTGCTCGGTGACGCTGGAGGCAAAGGAGATGACGAAGATGGCGCCGCGCGCAAAACAGTCCGACCCGGATGTATGGCGCGTCGGCGTGCTGTTTTCGCGCAGCGGATTGATGGCGGTCTCGGAATCGGAGCACTTCTTCGGCACCGCTCTTGCCATAGAGGAGATTAACAATGCGGGCGGAATTCTGGGGCGCGAAATCGAGGTCGTCGCCTACGATCCAGGTTCGGTCCCCGAGACCTACCGGAAGATGGCCGACCGGCTACTGACCGAGGACGGCGCATCCGTCATCTTTGGCTGTTCGACATCGGCCGAACGCAAGGCCGTGCTTCCAGCCATCGAACGGCGTAACGGCCTGTTATGGTACCCTTCGCTCTACGAGGGGTTCGAGTACTCGCCGAATGTAATTTACACCGGTGCCTGCCCCAATCAAAACAGTTTTCCACTCGCCGAGTACATCGTTCGAAAGAACGGGCCACGCGTCTATCTGATCGGCTCCAACTACATTTATCCGCGCGAATCCAACCGGATCATGCGTGATCTGATCGAATCCTATTCGGGACAGGTCGTCGGCGAGCAGTACGTCGACATGGAAGCCAACGATGCCGAGCTGACGCGAGCCCTTGAGGCGATCCGGATGCAATCGCCGGATGTCGTGTTCTCAACGATCGTGGGTCGCACGGCGCAGCGCTTCTATCGGCTCTTTGCGACAATGGGTTTCGATCCCGCACAGGTGCCGATAGCGAGCCTGACCATGGCGGAAGGTGAGATACGCGAGATCGGAGCGGAGTTCTGTGTCGGTCACCTGACCGCAGCGAGCTATTTCGGTTCGCTCAAGCGTGAGACTAACAGTCGTTTCAAGACTGCGTTCGCCAACGCCTACGGCAAGGACAAGCCAGTCAGCATGTGGAGTGCCGGCGCTTATGCACAGGTGAAGCTGTTCGAGAAAGCACTCACCCAGGCAGGTAGCCTCGACACCCAACGGCTCGTCGATGCAGCCTTGGGGCTCAGTCTCGATGCACCGGAAGGCCCCATTCAGATCGATCCCGACAACAATCACGTATGGCTTACACCGCGCATTGGGCGAGTGCGTCCCGACGGCGGGTTCGATATTGTCTGGGAGGGCAAGAGTCCGATCAAGCCAGATCCATATCTCTCAGTCTCTCCAATTGGCGGACGCTGGCTGACCGAAGAGGCGGCTATCGCATGAAACCGGGGGTCCGCCGTCTCATCGAGGATCTTCGGGGTGCACGCGTTCTCGTCATTCACCCGCGCGACGCCGAAAGCGAAGCGTTGATCGACCAGCTCAAGCGCATCGGCTGCAACGTGAGGGGCGTATGGCCGCCACCGGCAACCATTCCGCATGACATCGACACGGTATTTCAAATCGTCGAGACATCGGAAGACACGATTTTCCCGACAAGCTCGAATGAGCACCCGCTGACGCTCGTTGCGATCGTAGACTATGAGAACCCTACCATTCTAAAACGTCTGCTCGACAGCAATGCACATGGCGTTGTCAACAAACCGATCCGCTCGTTCGGCATATTGTCTTCGCTGGTACTCGCCCGATCGCTGCGCGGGTATACGCGGCGGCTTGAGGGCAAGGTCCAGAAGCTCGAGGACACGCTGAAGGCGCGCCGCGACGTCGACAAGGCAGCAAAGATCCTCGTCTGTCTTAAGAAAGTCAGCGAGTTTGAGGCCTATGAGCTGATCCGACAACAGGCAACGCAGAAGCGAACGACCATGGCCGATATCGCTGTCTCGATTATCAACGCGCAGGAAACGCTTGGCGGATTTGGAGTCCTCGATGCGCCGGCGCAGCCTCGAACCAGCTCATCCTTTGAGCAGTAACGGCCTTATCTTTTTGCATTTTCGTCATTGACTCAAAGTACATATTGAGAATTTATTTGGGGTTAGCGCGGGCCGCTTGTTGCTCGCCAGCATGGCCGGGCGGCCATTTGAAATAAGGCTGTGTAGCCCTCGAACCGCGTCGCTTGGCGCTTTCGGGGGTTTTTTGTTTTGCGCGCGCAAGGGACCGTGGTGCGATGGATTCATCTGGCTCGACAACACGCGACGAAGCGAAAATAAAAATTGCCTGCATCCAGATGCAGCCGGCGATTGCAGAGGTCGAAGCCAACGTCGCGCACGGCATCGAACTGATCAATCGTGCAGCTGAGCTTGGTGCAAAGCTGATTGTGCTGCCGGAACTCTCGAATACTGGATACATGTTCCAATCGCGCGAAGAAGCTTTCGCTCTATCGGAGCCGATTCCCGACGGACGAACGGTCGGAGCATGGAGCCAGGTAGCCTCGAAGCACAACCTGCATCTCGTCGCCGGTATGTGCGAGCGCGACGGAGCCAAGCTCTTCAACAGCGCAGTGCTTGTCGGGCCAAACGGCTACATCGGAACGTTTCGCAAGGTTCATCTCTGGAACGAGGAGAACCTGTATTTCGAGCCCGGCGACCTGGGATTTCCGGTATTCCACACCGCAATCGGCCGTATCGGAATGGCTATCTGCTACGACGGCTGGTTTCCCGAGACCTATCGCCTCGCGGCACTTCAGGGCGCCGACATTGTCTGCGTACCGACAAATTGGGTGCCGATTCCAGGCCAGGCCCCTGGCCGCGAGGCGATGGCAAATATTCTCGCGATGGCCGCGGCGCATTCAAATTCGATCTACGTCGCTTGTGCCGACCGGGTCGGGACGGAGCGCGGTCAGCCTTTCGAAGGCCAGAGCCTGATCGTCGGCCACACGGGCTGGCCGGTGGCCGGTCCCGCAAGCCGCGACAAGGAGGAGATCCTTGTGGCGGAGGTTGCGCTGGGCGAGGCGCGGCGAGCCCGTAACTGGAACGCTTTCAACCAGGTTCTGCGCGACCGCCGCTCCGATCTCTATGACGAGATGCTGGGCAGCAACATCAAGCGTGGTTGGTACTGAAGGACGTTCGAGCATTAGTAACCAGATGGAGGATGAACCATGACTTCGCGCTTACTTCTTGCCTCTCTTGCGTTCGCTGCGGCGGTAGCTCCGGCCGCGGCGGCCGATCCCATCAGGATCGGGGTGCCGGTCGGCCTCTCCGGGGCAAACTCAGTCGTCGCCCCGTCCGTCGTGCAGTCTGCGGAGCTTGCGGTCGAAGAGATCAACGCCAAGGGCGGCGTTCTCGGCCGGCCGCTTGCGCTTGACGTCGCCGATGACGGTTCCGGCGCCGCCGGTGCCCAGAAGGCGTTCGACGCACTCATCTTTCAGAAGAAGGTGAATGTACTGATCTCGATGGAGACAAGTGCTGCGCGCAACGCAGGCCTGCCGATCGTCGCCCGCGGAAAAACACCTTTTATCTATACATCGTTCTACGAAGGCAAGTCGTGCAGTCCGTATCTGTATGTCAATGCCTGGGTGCCGGAGCAGCAGGTGCCACCGATCGTCGACCATTTCAACAAGGAGAAGAAGGCAAAGAGTTACTTTCTGATCGGATCAGATTACGCCTTTGGTCGAGGCATGTTGTCGTTCACCAAAGCGTACATCGAGAAGACAGGCGGCAAAGTCATTGGCGAGGAATATCTGCCGATGGATGGCTCGGACTGGACGTCGATTATCTCCAAGCTGAAGGCATCGGGCGCCGATGCGATCATCACGTCCACGGCCGGCGGCGCCCCCAATGTGACGCTGACCAAGCAGCTGCGTGCCGCCGGTGTCTCGCTGCCGTACGGGAATCTCGCCGTCGACGAAGGTACGGCAAAGAGCATGGGTGGCGACGCAACCGGCATCTATATATCGGCCTCCTATGTGACGGGCATCGACAGTGCCGCCAACAAGACGTTTCTCGCGGCCATGAGCAAGAAGTTCGGCGCAGACCTCAAGACGCCCAACGACCTGTCGGTACCGGAATATGAGGCCGTCTATGCTTACAAGGCTGCGGTGGAAAAGGCTGGGGGAACGGACCCCCAAAAGGTGCTGGCGGCGCTGGCCGAAGTTTCCTTCGATGGGCCGCGTGGCACCATCCGCATGGACAAGCAGCGGCACGCTCCGCTCACCATGTACCTGGGCCAGGTGCAAGCAGACGGCCGCGTGAAGGTCATCCAGAGCTTCCCCAATGTCGATCCGGGCCGGCAATGCCCGCCGAAATCCTGAGGCGAAAGGAACGCGCGAAAGCGTAGGATCCTTTTCGCGCGATCCAGCCCGGAGCGAGCATGCTGACACTTGTCCTCGATACCGTCACGACGGCAGCCTTGCTTTTCATCCTCTCGTCCGGGCTGCTGATCGTGTTCGGGGTCATGAAGATCATCAACTTCGCCCATGCCGCATTCGTGACGGTGGGAGGATATGCCGCTCTCGTCTGCTCAAGGTTCGGGCTGCCTTGGGCTCTTGTCCTGCCGATTGCCTTCGCCACCGGAGCCGTTTGCGGAGCGGTGACGGAGGCAACGATCGTGCGTCGGCTTTACCAGCGCCCCCTGGACGCTATTCTCGCGACATGGGGCCTCGGGATCGTTATCGGGCAGATGATCACGTTGATCTTTGGACGCGAGGTACAGTTCGTTCAGGCCCCGATAACCGGCACCGTCGACCTGCTGGGCGTCGACTATTCGGCCTATCGCATCGTCATGATCGCCGCCGCCATCATCGTCGCGGTGGTTTTCACCGCCTTGCTCAACGGCACACGCCTCGGCCTCTCGACACGCGCGGTCATCATGAACGAGATGCTCGCCCAGGGACTCGGCGTGGATAGCTCGCGCGTTCGGCTCGCCACTTTCGCGATCGGCAGCGGACTGGCCGCTCTTTCGGGCGCGCTGATCACGCCGCTTTCAAGCGTCGATCCGAATATGGGTCTTCCCTGGCTGATCAGCGCTTTCATGCTCGTCATGGTCTCCGGCGGATCGCTCTTTGCGCTTGTCGCGTCCTGCTTCGTGCTCGGCGGAATTCAGGTGATCGTATCAACCTTTGTCAATCCGATTCTTGGAGGGCTGACGATTGCCATTTGCGCAGCGATCGTGCTTCGCATTCGTCCAGAGGGATTTGCGCGTGCCTGATGTCCGTCAGCTCAGCCCGGCAGCGGCGGCGCCGATCGGTGTGTCTGCAAGACTGTGGATGGCTACGCTTGCGTTGCTGGTCGTCGGCGGCGTTGTGCTCGCGCCATGGCTGCTCGACACCTACATGGTCAACATTTTGATCCGCGCTTTCTTCGTCGCGATTGCGGCGGTCACCGTGGATATCATGTGGGGCTATTGCGGCACGCTGACATTCGGTCAATCGGCCTTCTTCGGCATTGGTGTCTATGCACTTGCGATCGTCTTTACCGAATTCGGTTTTGGGTCCTGGCAGGTCTTTTTTGCGATGGGGGCGGCCATCATCATCTCAGGAGTGGTCGCCGCCCTTACCGGCTGGCTCTCATTTTATCCGGGTTCAACGCCGCTCTACGCATCAATCGTGTCGCTTGTCCTTCCGATCGTCCTCGTACAGATTCTCTACTCGGGCGGCACATTTACAGGATCGTCCAGCGGGCTCGTCGGATTCGAGACATTCGATCTGTCGCTCGAGAACTGGTTTCGTCTGGCAGGCCTTGGTCTCGCCGCCGTTGCCGTTGTCGCTCTGATTTTGATGCGAAGTGACACTGGCCGCCTGCTTAAGGCGATCCGCGATAACGACGAGCGCTGCAGCTATCTCGGCATCAATACGTCGCGCTATCGCATCATCGTCCTGGTGCTCACCGCGATCGTCGCGGCCCTTGCCGGCTTCGGGTACGCCGCTTTCGGAGGAGTGGCCGCCCCGGAGAATGCCAGTTTTACGTTCGGAACCAGGTTGATCGTCATGGTCGCGCTCGGCGGCCGCGGGACCATCATCGGTGCCATCGTCGGAGCGCTGAGTATCGAGGTCGCGAGCGCCTACCTCTCCGGTAGCTTGCCTTATGTTTGGGAGCTGATCATCGGCATCGCGTTGATCGCCGTCATTCTCGTCTTCCCGGATGGTCTGGTCGGCGCGATCAACAGACTGACGCGTGGCGCTCAGCAGCGCCAGGCCGCACCAGCGACACGCCTCTGTCCCATCGCCTCCTCCGCCGCCGTGGACAGGGGGAGCGACATAGCGATCGAGGTCCGCGAGCTCGGCAAGCACTTCGGGAGCCTATCGGTCCTCAACAATGTGCAGTTTACGGCGCGGCGTGCCGAGCTCTTGAGTTTGGTGGGACCGAACGGTGCCGGCAAGACAACCCTGATTCGCTGCTTGTCTGACGGGCGCGAGCGGTCAACGGGCTTCGTCGCGATCGCAGGGCAACCGATCGACCGGCTGCCTCCGGATCGCATCGTTCGGTTTGGTCTTGGGCGCAAGTTTCAGGCCGCCTCGTTTTTCGAAACGCTGACGGTTGTCGAGTGCCTGCGGGTAGCCCGCACGCATCGCACTCGACCCTCGCTGACGTCGACGTCGGAGGTCCTCGAGTTGCCGGCCGCTGCGATATCCCTGCTTGAACAGTCCGGACTCGCGGACCGGCTCGGCGAGTTAGCACGCAATCTCAGCCACGGCCTCAAGCAGGCGCTCGAGCTCGCCATGGTGCTCTCACTCGAGCCGGAGGTCTTGCTGCTTGATGAACCGACTGCTGGCCTGACGCACGCCGAGCGCCAGGGCTTTGCGGATATCTTGACCACGCTGGCGTCGCGGGCTCGCCTCTGCATCCTGCTGGTAGAACACGATCTCGATTTCGTTCGCGAGATCTCGTCGCGAATCATCGTGCTGCACCAGGGCAAGGTCGCCCTGGATGGATCAGTCGAAGAAGTCGTGAACAGCGCACTGGTACGAGAGATTTATACAGGCCAGCAGTATACCGCGCCTGAGGTCGGGCCATGACTGACGCACTCCGGGTCGAGGGGCTGGCGAGCGGCTATGGCACGTCGGAGGTAATCAGCGATGTCAGCTTCACGCTGGCCAGGTCCGAGGTTCTCGCAATTGTCGGCAAAAACGGAATGGGCAAGACGTCGCTGTTGAAGGCCGTGTTGGGGTTCCTCCCGGCCTGGCGCGGTACCGTCAGCCTTGCAGGAAAAGACGTCACTCGCTTGCCGCCGCATCTGAAGCGCCGATTGGGACTGGTCTATGTGCCGCAGGAACATGCGCTGTTTCAGGATCTCACGATCCGCGACAACCTTCGGCTCGGCCTTTTGTCTGATCGAGATTTCGATGCGGCGCTCGAGCATATCGGCCAATGGTTCCCGGTGCTGACGCGGCGCCTGCAGCAACGGGCCGGAACGCTTTCGGGGGGCGAACAAAAAATGCTCATCGTCGCACGGGCGCTCATAGCGCAGCCGCAGGTCCTGCTGCTTGACGAGGTCACCGAGGGCTTACAACCTTCCCTGGTCGATCGTCTATCGGATGTGCTGACGCGGTTCCGTCGGGATATCGGCACGTCGATGATCGTGATCGAACAGCATCTTCCTTTCGCACTCGGCGTCGCCGGCAGATATCTGGTTTTCAAGCGAGGAGAGATAGTCGACAGCGCCTGCGTCGATGCAGACGCAGCGCTCCGGATTGAATCTCACATGCGGATCTAGCGATCGAGACCCGTATACTCCGATGCACCTTGGCGCTCGTTGGGGCTGGGTTGGAACCATTCGAGCCACAATTCTTCGAACCTTCGCTATCTTCTTCAAATCTTCCCTGCTGCCCAAGATTGCCATTCGCGACGGTACCGGAGCCGCAACGTCGAGGCGGTTCGCGCTTCCAACTAAAATATGGAAAACAACCCCATGCAAAGTAGCAGATAGTTGTTGGCATGATGCCGTGAGCGATAGCGCGAAAACATTTGACGTGTCGGGCAAATCAGCGGCACTACTCCATCATCGCGCAATCCGTAAGACACCCGACCTTCATCGAGAACAGAGGCAAGCTTCTCTTGCATCTGCTCTGCGGCCAAGTCCCTGCCCCATACATGCCGGGTGACTACCAGCTCCATGAGACGATTTAGGTCGTCGCGCAAAGGTTTGTCGGTCAAACGGTGCTCCCACTAGCGCCAGACAAAGACAAATGAACCGCAGGACCTTCCGAGCGCGGCTCACAAGGGAAGCGGTTCATTCGTTGACGATCACCGCCCGTTTGATTTGCCACGTGCACTCCCGCAGCCATTCAAACACATGCTTAAGCCTGTAAGTGCGGGCTAATCTCGCGGCTTGTACGTCCGCAACTAGGCAGACGCAGGATCGACGGTCTCGGCGCGCGCGTGTTTCCTTCCCACTTGAAGAGCACCGACTCTGAGCGAGCCCCTCACAGCCATTCCAAGAAAGGCGTGTAAATGAGTATATTCATGCGATGAAAGTGCGATTTCACCGTGAATTTAGCCAAACACCATCCCGAAGCATCCGGTACATTCCGGCGTGCTTCTGAAAGCAATCGGATGCAAAATCCGGCTCTCGTGGATAGAAAGTCCTGAACTTCGTTCGAACCATGGACAATGGGGCCAGACATTTGGGCAAGGTCGACCGCATCGATTTGACGGGGCTCGCACTACACGAACGTGTAGTTGCGCGGGATCTTGAAATTCTAGGTGTACCGGCGGCGAATTGGCCGGCGGAGATCGAGGACGCAGCCGGCCAACCGGTTTTGGATGTCCTGATTGTCGGCGCCGGCATGAACGGCATCGCCGCTGCCGGCAGCCTGATGTTCAAGGGGATACGCAATATCGCCGTAGTCGAGCGCTCAAGGCCGGGTCAGGAAGGACCTTGGTTGACTTTCGCACGCATGGACACGCTGCGCTCGCCCAAGACGCTGACTGGCCCCGCCCTCGGCGTACCCTCCCTCACCTTTCGTGCCTGGTATGAGGCGAAATACGGCATCGATGCCTGGGGAATGCTCTACAAGATCAGTAATCGGACCTGGGTTGAGTATCTGTCCTGGTTGCAGGAAATGCTGGCCTTGCCGGTCAGGCATGGAGCCGCGCTGGAAGCGCTCGAACGTGCAGGCCGCTTTGTGCGGGCCAAGCTCAATGAAGACGGGGCACATCGAAGCGTATTGGCGCGGCGGGTCGTTCTTGCGACCGGCCGGGCAGGAGCCGGTGGCGTTTTCTGGCCGGATTTCGTCGATCGCGGGTTGGCGCCCGATCTTGCCGCCCATACCATTGACGACATCGATTTCGAAGCGCTTCGCGGCAAATCCATCGCCATACTCGGCGGCGGCGCCTCCGCCTGGGACAATGCAGCAACCGCGCTCGAACGCGGCGCGGCGCGCGTCGACATGTATGTGCGCCGCCCTTACTTGCCGCAGGTCAACAAGGGACGCGGCTCGGCCTTCCCCGGCTTTCTGCACGGCTGGTCTTCCTTGTCCGATGCCGAACGCTGGACGACGATGGTCTATCTGAACGATCTTCAGGCGCCCGTGCCGCACGAAACCGTCAACCGCACCATCAAGCAGAGCGGCTTCCATATCCATTTTCGCACAACGGTCGAAACCGCCTCGCGTGCGGATGGGAAAGTTGCGGTGAGGTTTGCGGGTCAGGATGAAACCAGGCTGCATGATTTTCTGATCGTTGGCACTGGCTTCAATGTAGACCCGGCGCTCATTCCGGAACTCGCGAGCTACGCCCCTCATATCGCCACCTGGCGCGATCGCTATCAGCCAGCCCCCGACCTGCGGCGCCGGGATCTGGAGAAGTTTCCCTATCTGGGTCCCGGTTTCGAATTGACCGAGAAGACACCGGGCAGCGATCCAACTCTCGGCCAGATCCATCTGGTCAATTTCGGCGCTCATGCAAGCCATGCCGGCATCGCCAGCGATATCCCGGGTGTCAATATCGCGGCCGAGCGGGTCGCCGGCGCGATCGTGACATCGCTCTTCCGCGAAGACATTGATCACATGCGCCGCAAGGTCGAAGCTTACGATGAGCCAGAACTTGCCGGCACACCGTTCTTTGTCCCTGACTCTGAACGAAGCTGAACAGCGTTCATGGGACCTCCGCGCCGCCAAGGTAGGCGTCGCGCACCCGAGGATCGTCCTTCAGCGCACGCGACGAACCGGAAAGAACGATACGACCGGTCTGCAGGACATAGGCCTCATGAGCGATTTCCAATGCCAGGCTGGCATTCTGTTCGACCATGAAGATCGACACGCCCTCCTTGTTGATGGTCCTGATCAGGTCCAGCACCCGATCGACGTAAAGCGGAGAAAGGCCCATGGTCGGCTCGTCCATGACGATCATCCGCGGCCGGCTCATCAGGGCGCGGGCCATGGCGACCATCTGCTGCTCGCCGCCCGAGAGCGAGCCAGCGCGTTGCGAAAGCCGTTGCCCGAGTTTGGGAAATAGCGCCAGCACCCGGTCGAGATCGCGTGCGACTTCGCCGCTGTCATTGCGCACGAAGGCGCCCATCAGGATGTTTTCTCTCACGCTCATATCCGCGAACAGCCGGCGCGCCTCCGGCACGGACGCAATGCCGCGCCGAACGATCTGCGGCGTGGTCAGACCGAGCGTCGAGGCACCGTCGAAGGTCAGTTCGCCCGAGCGCGGTCTCACCAGGCCGAGAATAATCTTCATCGTCGTCGATTTGCCGCTGGCATTGCCGCCCAACAGGCACACGATATGACCGCGCTGCACGTCGATCGAGAGGTCGAAATGCACCTGTGCCTGGCCGTAGAAGGTATTGATGTTGGACAGCCGCAAAAGCGGGGCGGAGGAAGGCGCAATGGTATTCATGCCGCCGTCTCCCGCGCATCGGCCGCCGGCTGCGACAATCCGTGTCCGAGATACGCCTCTATGACCCTGGCATCGTTCCGCACGTCGTCGCCCGCGCCTTCGGCGATCTTCTTGCCTTCGTCCATGACGACGACACGGTCGGAGAGGCGCATGACCATGTCGAGCTTGTGCTCAATCAGCAGGATCGTCAGTCCTTCGGCTTTCAGTTCGGCGACCAGCGCCTGCATTTCAGTCGTCTCGGTCGGATTCATGCCAGCCGTCGGCTCGTCGAGCAGCAACAGTCGCGGCCTGAGCGCCAGCGCGCGCGCGATCTCGACACGGCGGCGATTGGCGTATGACAGGCTATAGGCCGGCTGATCGATACGTGGCAGGAGACGCTCGCCAAACCGCGCCAGGATCCCCCTCACCTCTTCGCGCAACTGCTCCTCCTCAGCTCTTACCGCAGCGGGTCGCAACAGTGCCAATCCCAGTTCCAGTAGTGGCCCGATCAGTGGTGTTGCCGGCTTGACGGCAAGTAACCGCGTATGCGCGCCGATCAGGACATTCTCCATCACGCTGAGATTGCCGAAGACGCGGCCAAGCTGGAACGTACGCGCGATACCACTGCCCGCCAGTCTCTCGGGCGAAAAGCCGGTGATGGCCTTCCCATCGAGACGGACCTCGCCACCGTCGGGCCGGTCGAGCCCGGTAACGAGATTGAACAAGGTGGTCTTGCCTGCACCGTTCGGGCCTATGATGCTGACCAATTCGCCTTTGGCGAGGTCGAGATCGATGCCGTCGACAGCGATAAGTCCCCCGAACCGCCGCGTCAGTCCGCGCAGTGAAAGCAAGGATGCATGACTGGCGACTGGCGCGTTGATCTCCTCGGCCATCAGATGGTTCCCAACAGGCCTTGCGGCCTAAACCGCACCAGCAGCAAAAGGACGATGCCGTAGATCAGGATGCGGTACTCCGCCGCGACCCGAAAAACCTCGGGCAGACCAACCAACGCCACCGAACCGACGATCGCGCCGGCGACGTTGCCCAATCCCCCCAGGATCACGATGGTCAACGCCAGAATGGACTGCTGCGTGTTGAAGGTCTCGTGATTGATGTAGGAATAAAGATGAGCTGCGATGCCGCCGCTGACGCCCGCGGCGAACCCGCCGAAAATGAAAGCCAATGCCTTATAGCGGTTCAGGCTGAGACCATAGGCCCGCGCCGCAACATCATCATCGCGAATAGCGCGAAAACTACGACCGATATGTGAACCGAGCAACCTCACCTGCAAAAGCCCGAGCAGAACCATGATCGCGAAGCTGAACCAGTAGATCGACGCTGCGCTGACAAATTCATAACCAAATAGCGACAGCGGCGGGATGCCCGAAACCCCGATCGGTCCGCGTGTGACCGTTTCCCAGTTCAGGATGACCAAGGAGATGATTTCACCGATTGCCAGTGTAGCGATCGAGACGTAATGCCCGCGCAGCCGGAACGACGGCGAGATCAGAAGCGTCCCGAGCGCCGCGCTCATGAGCCCCCCGCAGATGATAGCCACGCTCACTGGAACGGAAAAATCCAGCGATAGCAGTGCGGAAGTATAGGCGCCGATGGCCAGCAGCGCCGCATGTCCCAGCGAGACCTGACCTATCGTGCCGGCGACAAGCGTCAGACTGAGTGCCAGCATCGCGAAGAGCCAGGCATTGACAAGTGTCTGGAGCACATAGGATGAAACCGGAAGAAGCGGTAGAAGCGCAAAGGCTGCGAACGCGACCAACAATGCCCAACGCGGTATGCGGACCGGGCGACTGGGCGCGATGAAGGTGCCGGTGAGCGGTTCCGGCGGCGCCTGCTTGGCGTTTGCGAATATACCGTTCGGCCGAAAGACAAGGACCACGATCAGCAACAGGAATGCGAACAGATTACGGTAGCTGGTGCCGAAGACCGCCACGCCATAGCTTTCCACCAACCCCAGCAAGAGACTGCCAACCACGGCGCCTGGCACATTGCCCGCTCCGCCGACCACCTCTGCGACAACACCCTTGAGGGTTGCGTGAAGGCTCATCGCGGTATCGATCTGATTGTAGTACATGCCAACCAACAAGCCGGATAGACCACCAAGGGCAGCGGCGATCCCGAACACTGCCTGGTTAACGCGGTTGACATCGACCCCCATCTGCATGGCGGCGTCGCGGTCCTGTGCCGTGGCCCGCACGGCCCAGCCGAGCTTGCTACAGCGCAGGAAAACAAACAGCAGCAGAGCGCTCGTGATGCCGATACACGCAATCAGGATATCGAGTGGACCAATCGTTCCCGTCCCGATCTGAAAACGGATATCGGGCAGCTGGCTCGGTAGCGCGCGCGGATTGGGCGAAAAGGTGAGCATTAC
>Ga0137399_10000755_pt1 | contig 13716 bp, 11 predicted proteins | sample czorhiz316metaG_FD_104810 | JGI IMG/M metagenome (GOLD analysis project Ga0137399, IMG submission 104810) | Vadose zone soil microbial communities from Angelo Coast Range Reserve, California, USA - czorhiz3.16 metaG | ecosystem: Environmental > Terrestrial > Soil > Vadose zone | place: USA...
CGCCGAGTCGGGCGAAATATTGCCGGCCGCATCCTGCGCCGCCACCGTGTAGCTGTACGTCGTTGCTGGAGATAGTCCCGTATCCGAATAGCCCGGCGTGGTCGGAGTGCCTATCTGGATGCCGTTGCGTTTCACGACATAACCCGTGACCACGACGTTGTCCGTGGACGCGTTCCATGTCAGGTTGACCACCGAGCCTCCAGCTGCAGTCGCGGCCAGGCCGGCGGGAATGGTTGGTGGCGTTATGTCGGTCTGGTTGGTGTCGGAGCCCGAATCACCCCCGCCGCCGCAGGCAGCCACCACCACGGTGAGGACAGAAACGAGCAGTAAGGATTTGGCGCGCGACATACGGATCTGTCGATCCTTACTACTTGGCTGGCTCGACGAAGTACGGCGATCGATCGGAGCGAGAAGGAATGCTCTCGAACGGAACAGGATGCCCTCCCTTACTTCATATTTTCGATGGTCTCGGATACTCTGAAACCTCGGCGCTCGGGTGGCGCAACAGAACCGTTATGCTACGCCTCTTGCACGGTATGTATCAATGGTAGCCCCTCCAATGGGGGTTGAGTCTGAACCGGGGGAGTGTTTCCACGCGGAGTTTGAGCTGGGATCGATCATAATGCGAGGGATGGTGATCGAAACGAACGACGCTCAGTCGAGAAGCTCATACCGCTGAGCCATTCCTATAATGGGGATCACGTTCCCGCAACTCGATGCGAAAGCCAGCGCCACGAGCGATAATGACGCCGCGCAGCCCCTAAACAACGCCCACGCTGTCCCCTTCAAAACCATTTTCAACCGATTGAGATCAGCCGCCTGAACTCAGCCAAAACCCAATACGTTCAGACTCACACTCGGATTGGAATGCAGGCGAGAACGTCGCTGGCGGACGGACTGGGGCAGGCTGTCGACGGGTACCGGCGCCAGGGGGCGGCGTCCGAGGAAGGTTCTATGAAGGGAAAAACCCGATGAAAGTCGTTCTTTTCTGTGGCGGCCTCGGGATGAGACTCCGGGATTACTCCGAGTCCATCCCGAAGCCCTTGATCCCCGTCGGCTACCGGCCGATCCTCTGGCACGTGATGCGATACTACGCGCATTTCGGCCACAAGGACTTCATCCTGTGCCTTGGCTATAAGGCCGACAGCATCAAGCAGTACTTCCTCAAGTATGACGAGACCATCTCCAACGATTTTGTCATGAGCGAGGGCGGCCGTAAGGTCGATCTCCTCGCCAGCGACATCCAGGATTGGAAGATCACATTCGTGGATACCGGCCTCAACTCCAACATCGGTATGCGACTCAAGGCGGTTCAGCCGCTTCTGGAGGGTGAGGAGATGTTCCTCGCCAACTACAGCGACGGTGTTTCCGACCTGCCGCTGCCTGCCATGATCGACGTCTTCGGCCGGCAGGATGCGGTGGCTTCCTTCGTGGGCGTAGCCCCGACACAGAGCTTCCACCTCGTCCGCCTCGAGGACGGCGGACGCGTGAAGAGTATCCAGCACGTGAAGGACGTGGGGATGCGAATCAACGGTGGTTTCTTCGTCTTTCGCAGGCAGATCTTCGACTGGATGAGGGCCGGGGAGGAACTGGTCGCGGAACCGTTCCAGCGCCTCGCCGCCGCGGGCAAGCTGCTCGCCTACCCTTACGACGGTTTCTGGGCGTGTCTGGACACGTTCAAGGACAAGCAGCTTCTCGAGGACCTCTATTCGCGCGGCCAGATCCCCTGGGAGGTGTGGAAGCCGCAAACCGCGCCACCCAAAGCGGATGCAGCGCGCTGAAGGGCGGAGCATGCAGAAGGTATCCATCCTCGGGGACGGAAGTGGGCCGAAGAAGATCCTGGCGCTCGGGGCCCACGCCGATGACATCGAGATCGGCAGTGGGGGCACAATTCTCAGATGGCTCGAAGAAAACCCCGCTACGGAGGTCTATTGGGTCGTGCTGGGAGCCTCCGGGCAGAGAAGGACGGAAGCAGTCGAGAGTGCAAACCTATTCCTTGCGAACGCGCGACGAAAAGAGATCGTCGTCAAGGAATTTAGAGACGGCTATTTTCCCTATATTGGAACTGAAATAAAGGACTTCTTTGAGGAACTCAAACGAAAATACGTTCCGGATCTTGTCCTGACGCATTATCGCGGAGATCTCCATCAGGACCACCGGCTGGTATCTGAGTTGACTTGGAACACGTTCAGGAACCACTTGATTCTCGAATACGAAATCGTCAAGTATGATGGAGATCTTGGGGCACCAAATCTATTTGTTCACTTGAATGAGTCCATTGCCCGCAAGAAAATTCAAACTATCTTAGAGTGCTTCAAGAGCCAAAAAGACAAGAGCTGGTTCACCGAAGATGTTTTTTCGTCGGTTCTGAGGCTGCGTGGCGTCGAGTCCAACGCTCCCGATAAATACGCTGAAGCTTACTACTGTCGAAAGATTGCTTGCTGAGCTGACAGAGTGAGCTTGATCGATGAATATCGAAACGGTGGCGCTGGAACATGCGCCTGCCTTGAGGTTTCTAAGTTCAACATGATTGCCTGAGAGGCAGCAAGACGAAGGGACCTTGTGGAACGCGGAATGATTCGGGAGCTTTGGGCTTACCGGGAGCTTGTCTACTTCCTGGCGTGGCGCGACGTAAAGGTACGCTATAAGCAGACTGTCTTGGGAGTGCTCTGGGCCGTCATTCAACCATTCTTCACCATGGTGATCTTTACGCTATTGTTCGGTCAATTGGCGAAAATCCCCACTGACGGGATCCCGGGACCGATTTTTTACTTCAGCGCGTTGGTGCCCTGGATATATTTTTCCTCAACCGTCACCAATGCGGGGATGAGTCTCGTGGCCAACAGCGGCCTTTTGACCAAGATCTACTTCCCCCGCATCATCCTTCCGGCCGCCGCAGCACTCAGCGGCCTGGTCGACTTCCTGATCAGCTCAGTTTTGCTGGTGGGATTTATTTTTTACTACAAGACCCCGCTGGGGTGGAATCTCCTTCTCTGGCCGGTCCTGGTGGTACTGCTGATGCTACTGGCGCTCAGTCTGGGCGCGTTCTTCGCGGCACTCAACGTCAAATATCGTGACATTAAGTATGCGTTACCCTTTTTTATTCAGCTGTTGCTGTTCGCTACGCCGATTATCTACCCTGCAAGCATGATCCCCGAACGATTCCAATGGCTGCTAGCCCTTAACCCGTTGAGCGCGGTAGTCGAGGCTTTCCGGTATGTGGTGGTCCCAAACCGGACTGTTGATTGGAACGTTCTGGGGATATCCGTGGCCATCACCGGAGTGCTTTTCGTCGCGGGCGTCGCTTACTTCAGGAGCACCGAGAAGGCCATGGCGGACCTCGTGTGAGATAGGATAGTCACCATGACCCGCAGCCTCGAGATTCAAGGGCTCTCCAAGCGATATCGACTCGGACAGGCCCAACACGACCAGATGCTCCGGGAACGGCTCGTCGAGATGATCAAGCGCCCTTGGGGTAATAGGAAAGAGACAGAGTCCATCTGGGCACTGCGGGATGTTTCATTCGATGCGGACGAAGGGGAAGTCATCGGCATTGTCGGACGAAACGGAGCGGGTAAGAGCACGCTACTCAAGATTCTGTCGAGGATCACTTACCCGACCTCAGGGAAAGTAAAGGTAAATGGGCGTGTTGCTTCCCTGTTGGAGGTCGGGACCGGTTTTCATGACGAACTGACCGGCCGGGAAAATATTTATCTTAACGGCTCCATTCTCGGGATGCGGAAGCGCGAGGTCGAAGAGCGTTTCGATGCCATCGTCGATTTTTCGGGCGTCGAGCAGTTTATCGACACGCCGATCAAACATTACTCGTCCGGGATGCGTCTGCGGCTTGGGTTTGCCGTCGCCGCTCACCTGGAGCCGGACGTGCTCATTGTCGACGAGGTATTGGCTGTGGGCGACGCAGGATTTCAGAAGAAGTGCGTCCAAGCCATGGAAGGATTGCGAAACAGCGGGCGTACGGTGCTCTTCGTTTCTCATAATCTCGCTGCTGTCGAAAACCTTTGTTCCCGCGGGATTTGGATTGACTCTGGGAAAATCCGGATGGACGGGGGAGCCAAGGACGTCATCGCAAGCTACATGCGCTCGTTTGTCGGCGAGCGGGTTTCAGGTTCTGATCTGTCCGGGACGGAGAACCGATTGGGCAGCGGCGAGATCCGGTACACGAGGCTCGAATACTTGAGTCGAGACGGCACGCCCTGCGCGATGACAAGAAGCGGAGACCCTTTAGTCCTCCGGTTCCACTACCACGCCGAGAGGCTCATGCGCGATCCGAGCTTCGGGTTCCGGTTGTTTACGGAGATGGGGACGCTGATTACGGAAACTGGCCATTTGCTACATGGGATTCATATCCCCAAAGTGGGACCTGGTGACGGGTATATCGAGTTGGAGATCGACTCGCTCAACCTCGTTCCCGGACAGTACTCGTTTTCCCTCTGGATCACTGGTCAGTCGAGCAGGACCGTATACGATGGCGATGTACGTACCTCGCTGGAGGTTGAGGTTGCGGATGTCTACAAATCTGGGCGCATGCTCGACAGCAGGTACGGCCTCGTATATTTCCCGCAGCGGTGGCGGGTAACACGGACATAGAAGCAGTCCGCGGGACGGCCTCGGCGTTCGGATGGTTGGGGCCGGATAAGCCGTGTGGCGACAACACTTGAACGCCAGGGTCCCAAAATCGGTGTGTAAAGACTACTACTCCAGTAAGTCGAAATTGACGAACTAGGTATGGCGGGTGCCTTTGACGTGAAGCGCAGCCAGGATATGCAGGTGGAGCTCATATAATGTACATGCCGAGATCGGCCGGGAAGATTCCGAGTCACCGAGGAGCCACATGATGGGTCTCCGCGCAGGGGATTGGGTGGAGGTAAGGAGAGCTGATGAGATCCTCGCCACGTTAGACAACCTGGGTCATCTGGACGCACTCCCATTCATGCCGGAGATGCTTCAATACTGCGGAAGAAGATTCCGCGTTATTAAGGTGGCTCATAAGACTTGCGATACCATCGCGCACTATAACGCGAGGCGCATCACTAACGCGGTTCACCTTGAGGGGCTCCGCTGTGATGGTAAGGCGCACGGGGGCTGCCAGGCAAGATGCCTGCTTTTCTGGAAGGAAGCATGGCTGAAGCGCGTTACAAAACGGGAACTGTACGTCCATCCTGCGGAACTCGCTTCTGTTACACGTCCCGCAGTAAGAAACGCGGTGGCACAGTGTGACCTGAAGGTTCTTCAACAAAGCACCCGGGTGTCGGTCGCGCAGGCCGATACCGCGGAACGCTATACCTGCCAGGCGACCGAGTTACTCCGAGCAACAACCCCACTCAAGTGGTGGGACCCACGCCAATATTTGAAGGATCTAACGTCTCGGAACCTGCGGCTTCGTGACTTCATACGTTATGGGATGATCGCTCTCTACAATCTCGTCATGCGGTCGCACTGGCGCGGTCGCCCGTACCCGTATGTCCGTGGCCTCGCAAAGGGCAATACACCCACTGCTGTGCTTAACCTTCAGCCGGGCGAACTGGTGCAGGTCCGCTCAAGAGACGAAATCATGCCCACCATCAATGCGGATCGGAAAAATCGGGGCCTGTCCTTTGATGTGGAAATGGTGCCGTATTGCGGCAAAACGTTCCGGGTACTCAGTCGGGTAGAGCGGATCATTAACGAAAAAAACGGTGTCATGACTCAGTTACCCAATGCCTGCATCATCCTTGAGGGTGTAACGTGCAGCGGCTGCTTCAGCGACAATCGTCTATTTTGTCCACGAAGTGTATACCCATATTGGCGTGAAATATGGCTCAAGCGGGTTGAAGAAGTGGGTCCTGTCCGCGGGTGACGTCCCAAGAATGTTGAATCATTAAGGTGAGAGCGGCGCTCCTTTTCCCTGCATGTGGTGTGCAGGAGGTCGCCAAACCTTTGCAGCGTATTGCTGCAAGGTGTCCAACCGGATTCTCTCGGTCAACGAAAAGTCGCATAGCATGACCAACGGGACATTGCCCTATCCAAAGTCGAGCACGTCTGTTCAGCGTCGGCCTAAAACACATCGTCTCGTATTGCAAGACCAAAATCGGGTGAGATCCTGAACCTTATCTGTGTGAAGGGAGCCTAGCACCCGGGTTCAAGTGCTGGTCGTGTGGCATGCCACGCCAATAGGTGCGTAAATATCCAAGCGAGCGTGAAAGTAATGCCACGAAGACCCGAGCAACTGGAGGCACCATACAAGTCATGTCAAGTCACAAGCCATTGGTCAGTGTGGTGACCCCTGTTTATAACGGGGAGAGTTATCTACGGGAATGCATTGAGAGTGTACTGGCTCAAACTTACGTCAATTGGGAATACACTATCATCAATAACTGCAGTACCGACCGAACGCTTGACATCGCGCAAGAGTATGCTGCCAAAGACTCCCGAATTCGCATACATAACAACGAAGTGTTTGTGCGTGTGACCGAGAATCACAACATCGCATTTCGGCAGATCTCAGCTCATGCTGAGTACTGCAAGGTGGTGGCTGCGGACGATTGGCTGTTCCCCGAGTGCATCGAAAAGATGGTCGACCTCGCTGAGACACATCCCTCTGTCGCCATCGTAGGAGCCTATGGACTCTACGGTCCGCCAAACGTGGACGTCGCGTGGGTCGGACTGCCCTACCCGAGCACTCTTGTTCCGGGCGGGCGTGAGGCATGCCGTCTTAGACTGCTTGGAGGAGCATACGTTTTTGGCACTCCTACATCCGTACTCTATCGATCAGACATCGTACGCTGTCGTCATGCCTTCTACAATGAGTCCAATTTCCACGCGGACTCGGAAGTATGCTTCGAGTTTCTCGGAGATCGTGATTTCGGTTTCGTGCACCAAATACTTACGTTCAGGCGAATGCAAGAGGGCTCGCTGACGTCTTTTTCGAAGCGAGTCAACACCTATTTACCTGGCATTTTGTATGAACTGGTGAGGTACGGTTCAAAATACCTGAGTGGCGAGGAATTGGAGGGCCGAACCAAGGCGCACGTCCGACATTACTACCGTTACTTAGGGAGTCAAATTTACAGACGGCCTGGGCCTGAGTTTTGGCGTTTTCACCGCGGGAAACTTGCTGAAGCAGGCTACACCTTAGGTATCTGGAGGCTTGCTTTTGCTTCGATCTCCTACGCTCTTGACTTCCTGCTCAATCCCAAGGCAACGGCCGAAGCCGTGATTCGGCGGCTTCACCGGTTCGCAACAGACCGTTCACGGTAAAGAATAGCGATTCCATGCAGGAGAACTCAAAAGTGGCGATCGCGGTATTTTCTTTTCTCAAGGCCCTCGATGGTATGCAATACGGAATTGGTAATCTAGCATGCTGACCATAATTGGTATTCCGATTGGTCCAGATACTTACACGACTTGCTACTATAGTGCCTTGCAAGATCGTGGGGTCCGAGTGATTAAAGGGGACTTCGCAGGGCGGTGGCTCCTGGCAAATCGCCATGGCGTGGATTACTTGCATTTAAACTGGCCCTCGTTCTTCTATGGAAATAAGTCAGCAATCGTAAGCCTGAAGAAATTCGTTCGATTTATCTCTCTTCTGGTGCTTACTAGGCTCTGTGGTATCCGTCTGCTGTGGACTGCTCACAACCTCTACCCTCACGATCGGAATAAGATCGCGATCCTAGACCGGCTCGGCCGCAAAATACTGGTGTCACTGAGCTACCGAGTCTTCGCGCACGGCGAGTCTGCTGCTTCGGCAGTCACTCAGGAATTTCCCGGTGTCCATGGGAAACTAGCGATCATCCCCCATGGCAACTGGATTGGGTTCTACCCGGATGAATGCAGTCGCGTAACCGCACGAGCTCGGCTAAACATTCCTGCCGATCAATTTGTCTTCCTCTTTTTGGGTTTGTGCAAGGAATACAAGAATCTCGAGTACCTGATAAAGTGTTTTCAGAATGGTCCCTTTTGCGGGGCATCCCTGTGGATCGTAGGCCGATTTCAGGAAGCGAAATACTCCGTGCGGGTCAAGGCGCAAATAGGGCACCGGCCGCAGGGGATATGTCTGGAGGATCGCTTCGTTCCGGACCACGAGCTTCAATACTATTTCAAGGCCTGTAATGCCTTTGTGTTGGCGTATACAGATATCCTTACTTCAGGTAGCGCGATGTTGGCCATCAGTTTCGGCCGTCCAGTCATCGCGCCGTGCCTCGGACATTTGCGAGATGTAGTGAACCCTGACTGCGGAGTTCTCTATGACCCTTCCGAAGAAGAAGGCCTTACGCGCGCCATGCAGGACGTCCGGGGCCGTCGATTCGATGACGTGCTTATCCTGCAGCACGCTCGTAGTTTCGAATGGCGGGACGCGGCCATAAAAACAATTTCGGCACTCGAATAACATCTCCCCGACTGGTCTTTGGCTATCCTGAAACAGGGCAGTTTGAGAAAAGATCAGCTCGGTAAGGTTCGCTGCAACACATTGGCTACGCAAATCAAATATGCAGGTGATTCTGAACGGACATTGTGGAACGGGTACGTCTGCAAACATCCGGAAGCCAGTCTTTTCCATCTGTTTGGTTGGCGGGACGTTATCCACGGGACCTACGGGCACGATACCTATTATCTGATGGCGGTTCGCGGCGACCGCGTGGCCGCTGCGCAAGATGGGGATGGGTTGGCCCCGCCCACAGAAATGACTTTGGGCATCCTTCCGCTGGTTCACCTGAAAAACCCTGTATTTGGCAACTGTCTCGTTTCATTGCCGTTTGTGGACGGCGGAGGCGTCCTTGCCGATAGCAGCGAGGTAGAGGAATGCCTTCTATCCGAAGCGGTCGCCCTCGGTCGGAGCATCGGCGCGGACAGAATAGATTTGCGCTGTGAACGAGCAATCGCCTGCTGCGATAACATCAGCCTGGCCGGCGGCGAGGGGCTGCTCGCGCCAATGATGGTGGCCAAGCGTTCCAGCAAGATTAGGATGCTGCTGAAGCTACCCGAGTCTTCGAAAGAACTCGTGAAATCCTTCAAGTCGAAGCTCAGAAGCCAGATCAACAGACCGCTGAAAGAGGGATGCACATCCAGCATAGGGGGGCTGGAACTGCTGGAGGATTTCTACAGGGTATTTCTGATCAACATGCGGGACCTGGGTTCCCCGGTGCATTCGAAGGACCTGATGCGGCATGTGCTTGGCGAGTTTTCGAAGCGTTCCAAGATCATTGTCGTATACAGCTCCGGGGCACCGATCGCGTCGGCGCTGGTCATGGGATTCAACGAGGTCCTGCGGAACCCTTGGGCGTCCTCCGATCGCAAGTATGCTTTCATGAGTCCGAACATGCTCCTTTACTTGCGCATGCTCGAGTTCGCCTGCGACAGTGGCTATGGAGTCTTTGACTTTGGCCGCTCTACCCGGGGTGAGGGAACCTATAGATTCAAGGAGCAATGGGGCGCTGTGGCGGCGCCGCTCCACTGGTATCTCATATCCCTGGACGGCAAATCGCTCGACCCCGATAGTACGGGCATGGAACGGTTTGAGTTGGCAGCACGTTGTTGGAGAAATCTGCCTCTCGTGGTAACGAAGGCCATCGGTCCCCGCATCAGGAAGCACATAAGTTTGTAAGCCGCCTTGGTTAAACCCCGGTAATGTTCGTAGGAAGATCTCTACCGCCCGCAGCGGCGCCCATCGGGCCACGTGCGTTTGCTTCGGGATTCCGCGGAATGCTTCACGGCCAGAAAGCGCTGGAGCGTTTTCAGTCTGAGCTGAAGGAATACTTTGGAGTCAAACACTGCTTTCTTGTCTCTTCGGGAAGGGCTGCCTTTACTCTGATTCTTTTGGCCCTAAAGGAACTGTTTCCCGGGAGAGATGACGTCATCATCCCAGCGTTTACTTGTTATTCTGTTCCCTCGTCCGTGGTTCGAGCAGGCCTCAGGATAAAGTTATGTGACCTGCACCCGGACAGCCTCGATCTTAACTTCGCGCAGTTGTCCACCATGCTCTCCGAAGCAACACGCCCACGGCAAGCCAACGCTCATCTCGCCGGTGGCGTTACCAATCTGCGGGGCGGAACTTCGGATGCTGCGGGCAGCTCCAGGGACCCGATCAAAATGCAACTAGCAGTCGTACCGACCCATCTGTTCGGATTTCCGTCTGATGTGCCGGCATTGCGAGAACTGATTCTGGACCAGGGAGTCACCATCGTTGAGGATGCCGCGCAAGCAATGGGTGAAACCTGGGAGGGCAGGAAATTGGGAACCCTGGGGGACGTCGGCTTTTTCAGCCTCGGGCGCGGAAAGGCTTTTTCGACTGTTGAGGGAGGAGTCATTCTTACTGACCGCGACGATATCGCCGAAGTTCTACGTCATCGTGTGGGCAGCCTTCCATGCTATGGGTTCTGGCGACTAATGAGTTTGATTTCGAAGGCGGCGGGACTGATGCTTTTTACCCATCCTTGGCTCTTTTGGATTCCGCGGTCCATGCCTTTCCTCAGCCTCGGAGAGACCCTTTTCGAGCGGCATTTTCCGATTCTGAAAATGTCCTCGTTTCAGGCGGGCTTAACAGCAAACTGGAGGGAAAGACTGCAGAAAATGCGAGATGCTCGAAAGACAAATGTGAACCGGTGGATGGGGATCCTTGAAGAAACCAGAAATCGCGCGTTATGTTTTCGCCTTCCTCAGTCCCTTGGACTGCTAAGATTCCCGATCAGAGTCCGCGACGTTAAGAATAGACAGTTGTTGTTGCAGGAGAGCGCGAACAAGGGCGCTGGCATCATGCCAGTATATCCCGAGTCCATCAATCACCTTTCTGAATTGAGAGGAGAGATTCCGGAGGAAGCATTTACCGTCGCCGAAAGTTACGCGAGGGAACTCGTCACGTTGCCCACTCATGACTATCTCACACAGAAAGATGTGACGGTCGTCCGTCAATTGCTATCCCATGCATTGGCCGTGAGGGGCTATCGACCTCCATGAAATACGCGCTGCACTTTATGTGAGAGTTCGGGCGGCTGTTCTTCCTAGACTTCCGCGGTGTTCCCGGATTGATCAATGTAGTCTTTACAAATTGAACATGAAACCACTATGAACATATCGATCTTTGGTCTGGGTTACGTGGGAACGGTCTGTGCGGGGTGCCTGGTGTCTAAAGGGCACACGGTCATGGGGGTGGACGTCAACACGAGCAAGGTGGATCTAATGAATGCCGGCTTGGTGTCGATTGTTGAGCCAGACGTGCCGGAACTCTTCGTCGCAGGACATCGGCAAAAGCGGCTTTCTGCGACCACTTCCGCGGTCGAAGCCATACAGTCCACCGACGTCTCTTTGGTTTGCGTGGGTACGCCGAGTCAGGCGAACGGAAATTTAGATCTTACGTACATGAAGCGTGTGTGCGAAGAAATTGGGGGCGCGCTGCGCAACAAGCCATCAAATCATCTAGTCGTGTTTCGGAGCACGATGCTGCCCGGGCCGTCCGAGGATCTGCTGATTCCCATCCTGGAAACACGTTCCGGGAAAAAGATCGGCGTCGGGTTCGACGTTTGCTACAACCCTGAATTCCTGCGGGAGGGAAGTTCTGTCTACGATTTTTACAACCCTCCCAAGATCGTGGTCGGCGAGCGTGAAACAGGCGCCGGGGAAGTGCTGCTCCAGCTCTATTCGGGTATCGATGCTCCCATGATCCGGACGTCAATTCGTGTTGCGGAGATGGCAAAGTATTGCGACAACGCCTTTCACGCCTTAAAGGTCAGTTTTGCCAATGAGATTGGAAATCTTTGCAAGAAAATGGGCGTCGATAGTCACGATGTCATGTCCGTTTTCTGTGAGGACAAAAAGCTGAATTTGTCGTCTGCCTATCTAAAACCTGGTTTTGCATTTGGCGGCTCATGCCTCCCCAAGGATCTACGCGCCCTGGCTTACCAGGCGAAGCGGTTTGATCTGGAAAGCCATGTGCTAAACGCAATTCTCATGAGCAATGCAGCGCAAGTGCAGGTGGCCATCCAGATGATCATGAGCCTTGGGAAAAAACGCATTGGCTTTCTCGGCATGGCATTCAAGCCGGGGACAGATGATCTGAGGGAGAGTCCCCTGGTGAGCGTCATCGAGACTTTGCTCGGCAAGGGTTACACGATACGAATATATGACCGCAATATCGCGACCAGCCGGCTAATCGGCGCAAACCGGCAATTCATGGAGGAGCATATTCCTCATCTTTCGTCGCTACTCGTGGCGAGTGCCGAGGAACTCACTGCGGGGGCGGAAGTGGTCGTTGTTGGATATCAGTCGCCGGAATTCTCAGTCGCTCTACAGTCCTTGCGCGCGGATCAGACCGTCGTTGACCTTGCGAGGCTCGCTAAGCAGGTCAGGACTCCGGCCCGCTATGAAGGCATATGTTGGTAGTAGTTCCCAGCGAGGGTGAGGCAGCGTGACCTGCTGAAATTCGATCGGTCACCGGCGGTACAGCGCCTCGTACCGGTCGGTCATCGCCTCGATCGTGAACTCGCGTTTGGCGTGTGCTCGTGCCGCCGACGCAAGACGCGCACGGAGCGCCGGCTCCTCGAGCACGCGCCGGAGCGCGGTCGCGAGCGTATCGGCGTCGCCAGGCGGAACCAGGAGTCCGTGCTCCTCGCTCACGATGGCCTCGGGAATCCCGGAAGTGGCAGAGGCCACGATTACTTTGCCGGCCAACATTGCTTCCAGGATAGCGAGGGGCAGCCCCTCCCAGAGCGATGGCATGACAAACACATCCGCAGCGGCAAGCCAATCCGGGACATCCCCGCGCTGCCCGAGCAGGTGCACCCGGTCCCCGAGGGCATGCTCGGCGATGAAGGCGTCGAGTCGGGCCGGTTCGTCCCCGGTTCGCCAACCGGCAATGGCGAGGCGCCAGGGCACCGCACACCCCGATTTGGTGAGGCGTTGCAAAGCCTGCAACAGCGTCATGTGCCCCTTGCGGGGGACCAGCGTGCCGGCGGCGAACAGCAGGAGCTCGCCCTCCTTGCACCCGATTTCCTGGCGCACGGCGTCCGGCGAGCCACTGGGGACTGGGACCCCATTCAGGACCACGCCCAGTCGGCCGGGCCGCAGCCCAAGGTCTCGCTGCAGCGTGTCCATGGTGGAGCGGGAGCATGCGACGGAGGCGTGGCTGTTGCGGAATGCCCACCGCAGTGCCATCCGCCGCCGGAGCGCTTTCGTCATCGTCTCATTGCCGTGCATCGTGATGACGTGTGGTCGCCGGATCAGGAGCGATGCCGCGGTGCCATACACCGACATGGTGAACTCGTGGCTGTGGATTACGTCCACTCGCAATTCGTGAAGCATCCGTGTGAGGTCCCGTACACAACGCCAGTCGACTGGCCGACGGAGGGTGAAGGTGCGCGGTTCGAATCCGACCTGCCGGAGCTGCTCGCCGAGCCAACCTACACCCTTGGCCGGCCCTACCGGTATGACGGTGTGCCCACGCCGGCGCAGCTCCTCGGCGAGGCGGACTACTACCAATTCAGCTCCGCCTGGCTCATCGGATTCGATCATTTGGGCGATCGTCAGCGCAGAGCGTATGCCGGGCTTCATTTAATCAAGCAGGCGCGCAGTATGTATCCAAAGAATGCACCCTATCACGCACGTGCAACGCTTCGCAGGGTATCCTCGAGCAACTTGGCACTGCGCTCCCAGGAGTATTTGGCCTTCACGGCGGCCTGCCCAGTCTTGCCCAATTGGCGAGCGTATTCCGGATTCTTAATCAATTGA
>Ga0137399_10000756_pt1 | contig 13704 bp, 9 predicted proteins | sample czorhiz316metaG_FD_104810 | JGI IMG/M metagenome (GOLD analysis project Ga0137399, IMG submission 104810) | Vadose zone soil microbial communities from Angelo Coast Range Reserve, California, USA - czorhiz3.16 metaG | ecosystem: Environmental > Terrestrial > Soil > Vadose zone | place: USA...
TGCGCGACGCCGCGTTTCGCTACCCGGGCGCGACCGCGTCGGTGAGCGCGCTCGGCTTCACCGCGCTGCTCCAGCCCGATTCGCTCGTCATCCTCGACGCCCGGGCCCGGGTCGCGGATCAGCCGGTGCGCGCGACCCTGCTCGCGACGCATTTCACCGACCCCTGGGTGCGATTCCGTCTCGAGGGTCGCATCGATCTCGCCGCGGTGGCGCCGATGGTGGCGCCGCCGAAGACCGAGCTGTCGGGCCAGGCGGTGGTGAACGTCTCGGGCTCGGGCCGCGCGCGCGATCCCGGTACGATGGCGCTCGCCGGCCGGGCCGATCTCACCGGCGTGCGCGTGGTTTCGCCGCAGCTTCCGCAGCCGATGGAGAACGTCTCGGGCTCGATCGTGTTCTCGGGTGCGCGCGCCACGGTGCGGCGTCTCACCGGCAGCGCCGGGAAGTCCTCGTTCACGCTCGATGCCACCGTGGACCGGCCGCTCGCGATCGGCGCCAAGCCGGATTCCGTGCCGCCCGCGGACGTGGACTTCACGCTGGTTTCGCCCGAGCTCGATCTCGGCGAGCTGCTGCCGCCCACGCCCGGTCCCACGCTGCTCCCGAACGCCAGGGGCGGGGGGCGGGTCTCGATCGCGCACCTCAGGCAGAAGCAACTCGACGTGCGCAATGTCACCGCGCGCGTCACGTTCGATCCGCGCACGTTCACGGTGCCCGAGTTCGCGTTCGACGGATATGGAGGCAAGGTCTCGGGCGACGCCAAGTTCGACCTCACGCATCCCGCGAGCCCGGGCTTCGCGGTGAAGGTGAAAGTGGACAGCGTCCAGGCCGACGCGCTGCTCTCGGCGTGGACCCCGGCGAAGAACCTGATGAAGGGCGCGCTCTCGACCACCATCGATCTCTCGGGCGCCGGAAGCGCGCCGCAGCAGATCGCGCGCACGCTCACCGCGATCGGGCTCGCGAACGTGGTGCACGGCGAGCTCGGACCGACCCCGGCGCTGGCCGCGATCGCAAAGCTCACCGGCGTGAAATCGTTCGAGCAGCTCACGTTTCACGAGCTGAAGCTGCCGTTCGAAGTGAAGAACGGACGCATCGCGACCCGCGACGTGAGCCTCCACTCGGGATCCGGCGACTGGAAGGCGGCGGGCCTGATCGGATTCGATGGCGCGCTCGACTACACCGTCACCGCGCTGGTGCCGGCCGATCAGGTGGCGCGCCTCGGCGCGAACGCGGCGCTTGCGGCCGGCGCGCTGGCCGATCGCGAGGGGCGCATCCACATGAATTTCGGGGTTTCCGGAAACGCGAAGAACCCGCACGTCGTGCTGGACGCCCGCGCGCTCCAGCAGGACCTGTCGGGGAAACTGGGAGACGCGCTCGGCGATCAGGGAAAGCGGATCGAGCAACAGCTGCGCCAGTCGCTCACGCCCGCCGACAGCACCGGTCAACCGCAGAAGGTGAACGTCGAGGCGATGGCCGAGAGCCTGAAGCAGATCAAGGGCAGCGATCTGCTGAATCAGTTGTTCGGGAAGAAGAAGAAACCCGCCGCGCCGCCCGCTGAGTCGAGCCGGACCCCGGCCGACACCACGAAACACTGAACCCGACGGAAGAGGGAGTGAGAATGTATCGCCCGCTCCTCAACGACGCCGCGGCGCGCGCCCTGAAATACCTCGAGAGCCTGCGCGAACGCCCGGTCGCGCCCGATCCGGCCGGCATCCGCAATCTCTCGACCTGGGACATTCCGCTCCCCGACGGCCCGACCGATCCGCACGAAGTGCTGCGCCTGCTGGATGAAGTCGGAACCCCCGCGACCACGGCGATGGGCAGCCCGCGCTTCTTCGGGTTCGTGATCGGCGGCGCGCTGCCGGTGACGGTGGCGGCGAACTGGATCGCGACGGCATGGGATCAGAACACCGGGCTCTACGTCTCGACCCCCGCGACCTCCGAGCTCGAGCGCATCGCGCTCGGCTGGCTGCTCGACCTGCTGCGCCTGCCGAAGGATTGCGGCGGATCGTTCGTTACCGGCGCCGCGGTCGCGAATCTCGTCGCGCTCGCCGCCGCCCGTCACGCGATGCTCGAGCGCGCCGGCTGGGACGTCGAGAGTCGCGGGCTGTACGGAGCCCCGCTCCTCACCGTGGTGGTGGGCGCGGAGGCGCATCCCACCGTGACCAAGGCGCTCGGCCTGCTCGGCCTCGGGCGCGCGCGCGTCACGACCGTGCCGGTGGATGGGCAGGGGCGCATGCGCGCCGACGCGTTCCCGAAGCTCGAGGGGCCGTCCATCGTCTGCGTGCAGGTCGGCAACGTGAACACCGGCTCGATCGATCCGATCGCCGAGATCATTCCGCGCGCGAAGGCGGCCGGGGCCTGGGTGCACGTGGACGGCGCGTTCGGACTGTGGGCCGCGGCGTCCCCGAAGCTCAGGCCTTTGGTCGCGGGCGTCGAGCAGGCGGACTCGTGGGCCACCGACGCGCACAAGTGGCTGAACGTCCCGTACGACTGCGGCCTCGCGTTCACGCGCGACGCCGCGACGCTGCGCGCCGCGCTCGCGATCCAGGCCGCGTATCTGCCGACCAGCGGGCGCGATCCCTCGCACTACACGCCCGAGTTGTCGCGGCGCGCGCGGGGCGTGGACGTGTGGGCCGCGCTGCGCACGCTCGGCCGCTCGGGCGTGAGCGAGATGATCGAGCGCAGCTGTCAGCAGGCGAAGCGCTTCGCGGCCGGCCTGCGCGCCGCGGGCTTCGAGGTGCTGAACGACGTGGTGCTGAATCAGGTGCTGGTCTCGTTCGGGACCCCCGAGGAGACCGAGCGCACCATTGCCGCGATCCAAAAGGACGGCACCTGCTGGTGCGGCGGGACGGTGTGGCAGGGGAGGAGCGCGATGCGCATCAGCGTGTCGTGCTGGGCCACCACCGAGGACGACGTGGAGCGCAGCCTCGAAGCCATGATTCGCTGCGCAAAGGCCGCGCGCGCGGCGACGGTCTAACGCCGCGCGCTTCAGGGCGCAGCGCTTCCGGCGATTCGGTCAGTATCGCGTTCCAGAGTGCGGCCACACCGGCCACGGCGCCCGCGATCCATAGCAGCATGAGGCCCATCTGTCCCAGGGTTCGCCACGGTTCACCGGGAGCTTGAATCGGACTCGCCAGCTGCCCGAGCGCCGCAAACAGAAGCCCGGTTCCTCCGGCGACCAGGAACGGCAGCAGGATCAGGCTCGCGAGCAGCGGGCCGTCCAGGATTTTCAGCCAGCGGGACATGGGGCTGCGTGCCGGGCGCGGCCGTCTAACTTGGCAGCGCCACCAATTCGGCGCGCATCGCGGGGGCGGCGCTCGGGTCCAGCTCCTCGATCCACGCGCGCAGCAGCTCGCCCGCGGCCGCCGTGGAGTAGAAGCCGCACGGCTGCGGCGCCGCGCCCTCGCGGAGCGTGAACCACGCGGGCACGCCGGGGATGCGCCGGCCGCCCAGCGAATCGCGCAGCGACTCGAGCCAGTCGTGCACGCGCGAGATCGCGCCCGCGTCGCGGGCATGCGCGCGCACGTACGCGGTGTAGTAGAGCCCGAGCCAGCCACAGCGCGCGACGTCGCCGCGCGGCGTCTCGCGCAGACCGAACGGCGTGAACAGATCGCGCTCGATGGTCGCGATCAGGCGCCGCGTGCGATCCGGCGCCAGCACCAGCGGATAGAGGCTCGCGGCCAAAAGCTGGGACGGCGCGAGCCCCGCCACGGTCGTGCCGTCCTCGATCCGGTCGAACAGCCGGCCGTTCGCCTCGTCCCAGAAGGTCTCGCCAAAGCGCTGCTGCAGCTCGCGCGCCCACGCGAGATAGAACGCGCCGTTCTCCCTGCGCCCGGCGAGACGCGCGAGCTGCGCCATCGCCACCATGGCGTGATACCAGAGCGCGTTGAGATCCGCGCGCGCCACGACGCGGCCGTCGTGGTCGGTCTCGAGCAGGCCGTTCGATCCCACCCGCACGCCGCGCGTCCCCGCGCGATAGAACTGCATCACGCTCTCGAGCGCTGGATACAGGGCGTCGTTCAGGAACTCGAGATCGTCGCTGCGGCGCACGTATACGTCCGCCGCCGCCACCAGCCACAGCGCCGGCTCGGGATCGCCCTCCCGCGGCGCCTCGACGCCCGGCGCGAAGCGCCCCAGCGCGTGCCCCTCGTCGAGGTATTCGATCTCGCCCGCCAGCACGTCGCGCGCCTCATCGAAGCGCCGCAGCGTGACCAGCGCGGGGAGCGCGCGCAACGGATGGCCGGCGCGCTCGTCCGGAACCGGGAGCGACGAGAGCAGCGCGAGGTGATGGCCGCGCTGGGTGAGACCGCTTTCCAGCGCGCGCCCGAGCGGCAGCGCCCAGGCGTCCTTCGGGCTCACCAGCGCCTCGCGCCGCCGCGCCATCGGGCTGTTGTGCGCCGAGGCCGCCTGGCGCGCGGTGAAGTCGGCGGCCGCCACGATGCGGAGCCTCAGCACGCGCTCGCGCTCGCGATTCTCGCGCTCGATCACTTCGGCGCATTCCGCGAGCGAGCGCGGCGGCGGCGTGCCGAGCCGCTCCTCGAGCGCCAGGCGCCGGAACAGGTCCTCCTCGGTCGAGATCACCAGCACGACCGGCGTGCCGGGAACGAACGGGGCGTCGATCCAGCCCGGCACCAGCGTGTCCTCGACGCCGGGCCGCGCGGCGGCGCGACGCCGCGCCGTGCCGCGCGCGCGCGGAGCTTCCGCGCCGTCCCGCGGCAACGCCTCGCGCGAAAGTTCCGGCCCATCGAGTGCATACGAGAGGCCGCGCCGCCACACGTGCGCCGGCAGGAACGCGCCGTTGTGCCACAGCGTGAGCCGGGGTTCGCCGGGGCGCATCTCGATCCGCACGCGCCCCGGCACGCCCTGGGCCGCGCCCCGCATTTCGAGGTCTTCGCGCTGCAGCTCGAGCGGCGAGCGACAGACCACGCACGGTCCGACCGTGAGGCGCGCCGCGGGTCCGCTCACGTGCCGGTAGCTCACCAGGACGGCGTGATGGCCATGCACCACCTGGATGCGCTTCTCGAGCACCACGTCCCCGGCGCGCAGTCGCCAGGTCGGCAGCGGATCCGACTTGAAGCCCTCGATCACGCCGCGGCCGGTGCCATGAGGGATCGGCGCCGCGGCCGCTCCGGCTTCTCCCGCGCCGAGATCCCAGGCGCCCTGCGTGTCGGTCAGGCGTTCGTCGAGGCCGAGCAGCAGCGCGCGCAGGCCGGCCTGCTCCGTGACCGCGATGAGCAAGGCCTGGGTGCGACGCGACGCGATCCCGGAGGCCGTGCCCGAGGCGCTGCCTCCGAGGCCATCGGCGAGCAGCCATTCCGTGGCATGCGTCGCCCGGGAGGCGGCGCGGACTTCCTGTCCGTTGCCCATGGCGGAAGAATATCCGCAGCGGTGCGTTTGCGGAAGGGTGGTCTTTGAAAAAGAACGCCAGTCAGGGACGGGGGCCGGGGCCCGCGCGGAAGCCGCTCGCGCGAGCCTAGAGCGTCATGGGCCGTCGCAACAGCGCCGAAAGCGGCACCAGGTTCACTCCGGCGAGGCGCTTCGCCGACGCGGCGCGCGGCAGCCAGTCGATGAGCTGCGGCGTGGCGCGGATCATCACGATCAGCTGCCCGCGCGATTGCGCCTGCTTCAGCACCGCGTTCCAGCGCGCATCCAGGGCCGCCGCCGTGGTGCGGGCCCCGGTGTCCACCACTACGTCGGGCTCGTCGTAGACCACGCCCAGGTTCGAGGCCAATGACTTGCACACCGACCCGGCGGCCGGCTGGACCTGGAAGAACGGCACGTTCCTCCGGTTCAGCTCGTGAAAGACCGCGGTCATCACCGACATGTCCTGAGTGGCCAGCGATCCCATGTGATTTGCGACCGCGACCACCGCGCCCGCCTGATCGAAATCCCGGCGCAGGAGTCCGGTGATGCGCGGCTCGTTCATGGTCACGAGAATGGTGCCGGGCCCGGGGTTCACCTGCGGATAGTTCACCGGCTCGAGCGGCACATGCATCACCACCTCGCGGGCGCGCTGGTGCGCGGCGCGGAACAGCCGGCCGCTCGCGGGCGCCCCCGGCACCACCGCGACCGCGAACGGGACCGGGAGCGCAAAGATGTCCACGGCCTGGTCGGGATCCTCGCCGAACCCGTAGAGCAGGAGCGCCATGCGCACCGGCTCGGCGGCGCGCTCGGCGGCGGAGTGCGGCACGCGCACCAGCGTGACGTCGTGCAGCGCGCGCCCCGGCAGTCCGATCTGCAGCTTCACCGTCGGCTCGCCGTTCGGCCCGCCGCGCTCGAGCCCGCTCAGCACCACGCCCCCGGCGTCCTCGACGCAGCGCGTCACCGCGTAATTGGTCTGGAGCAGCGAGGCATCGGGCGGCAGGCCGACGCGCCAGCGTACGCCCGGTTCGGCCGCGCGCTCCTCGATGCTGTCGGCCGGCACGCCCGCGGCGGTGAGCCCGCGGCGAATCTCCTTGGCGAGGATCTGCGTGACGCGCGCCGGGTCGCCGATGCCGAACCGCGCCGCCAGCAGAATGCGCCCGGAGTCCGAACTCCACAGCTTCCAGGTCTCGACCGCGCCGAACACCAGCACGGCCGCGGCGATCAGGAACAGCGCGGCGCCGAGGCGCGAGGAGGCGGAAGATTTCTTGCGTTTGGGCATGGGCGGAGCGGACGCACGTTACGGACGGGCGGCGTCCGCGTCAACGAAAGGCGCGCCCCCGGGGGCTTTCCAGTTTACCGGTGCAATGCTTTCATGGCGCGGGGAGAGCCGGTTTCGGGCTGGCACGATCTGCGCATGGGCGATCCAGGGCGACCTCGATTCGAGCCGCGCGGAATCATGCTTTTTTGCGCTTCCGTGACACTCACCACACCACCGGATGACAGGCTTCTCACCGGTTGGCCGATGAATCCCCTGTACCTGCGTTTTCCCCAAACGCCGCGATTCGTCCCTGGAGGTGCGAGATGAAGCGTACTCAACTCGTGTGGACAGCGTTCGCCCTTTGGGCCGCTGCGGGCGGCGCCTCGATGGCGCTGGCGTGCGATCAATCGAGCAGCGGAGCTTCGGCGTCAGCGGTGTCGGCGGGTGGAACCCACGCCTGCTCATCGGCTCAGGCCGCGGCCTGTAAGACCGCCGGAATGACCTGTGCGTCGAAGGGCGCGAGTGCCGGAGCTTCGGCCTCCAAGGCCGCGGCCGCCGGAACCGCGACCGCGGTGACCGCGGCGGCGACCGCCGCCGGTCAGCCGCAGTGCCACGGCGATGGCATCGTGAAAATGGCGGACGCCTCGCCCCACATGGACTGCGACGGCTGCGCCGACATGGCGCATTGTGCGCAGGAGATCGCCGCGGCGGGCGCACGGGTGCAGGTGGTGCCGCTCAAGAACGGCGTGATGTACGTCTACACCGTCGAGTCCTCGGCCGGCGTGCGTGCGGTGCAGGCAGCGGTGTCGCATCGCAACGAGCGCCTGGTGTCCTGGATCAACGCCGGGGACAAGGTGAAGCTCTGCCAGCGTTGCAAGGAGATGCGCGGAGCGGCGGCGAGCGGCAAGCTGAACCGGGAGGTCGTGAACATCGAGGGCGGCTGCCTCACCCTCATGACCTCGACCGATCCGGTGATCGTCCAGCGCCTCCACGAAATGGCCACCGCTTCACTGGCGACCCGTACCAAGACGTGAGCCCGGGCCGGGCAAGCCGGCAGCGCGTCGAGGGCCGGTTCCCGTTCCGGGGACCGGCCCTTCGCGCGGGTGCTCCGCCCTCACTCCGCCGTTTGGCCTCGCGCCCGGGGACGGGCTAGGCTCCTTCCCCCATGGCGACCCGGTTCAGTCGGCGCGTTCTGCTCTTCATCGGGTTTGGCGTTGCGCTCCCCGCCCTCCTGCTCGCCGGCCTCGGGGTTTTCCTCACGCTTCGCATCAGCCAGGCGGTCGAGGACCAGGCGCTGCGCTACGACAGCTACATGTCGAAGCAGGTCGCGGAGGCCATCGAAGTCGAGCTGCTCTCCGAGATGCGGCGTTCCATCGCCCTGGCCGAGAACGCCGCGCTCTCGGGCGGGAACGCCGCGGACATCCTGACCGCGCTGAGGCAGGGGGAAACCGAGCTCGGCCGCCCGTACGTGATCCTGCTGGACCAGCTCACCGGGTACTCGCTCGAGATGTTCCAGGGCCAGCCGGTGGTGTACGACCCGCGCGCCGGCGGCCAGTGGTTCGCGGGGCTGATGCTGCGCGGCTCCGACGGCCAGGTGATGGGCTCGGGCGGCTGGATCTTCGATCCGCGCCAGTTCCTGATCAACCACTTCGTCTCCGTGATCCAGGATCGCCTGCCCGCGAATCCGCGCATGTACGGCAGCTACGAGTCCACGCGCAAGCTCTCGTTCGAGCTGCTCGGGCCGGACGGCGCTCGGCTCGCGTACGTGCGCCAGCCCTATGACCTCGGAGAGGCGCGCACCGAGCCGCTGCGCGGTCCGTTCGAAGGCTATCGCGTGCGCGTCGGCGTCACCTCGAACGCGGCGGTGGTGCTGGCGGAGCGCTTCGTGGGATTCGAGGTGACGTTCATCGCGCTGATGGTGCTGGCGATCGCGCTGGCCGCGATCTTCGGCCTGCGTTACACGCTGCGGCAGGTCGAGCTCGCACAGCTGAAATCCTCGTTCGTCTCGAATATCACGCACGAGCTGAAAACTCCGATCTCGCTCATTCGTCTGGCGGTCGAGACCCTGGAGATGCGGCGCATCACGTCGCCCGAGGAGGGCGATCAGTTCCTGCGCACCATCGGCCGGGAGACCGACAAGCTGGCCCAGCTGGTGGACAACATTCTGGACTTCGCGAAGCTCGAATCGGGCCGCCCGGTGTTCCAGCTCCGGCCGGTCGACCTCGCCGACGTGGCCCGGGAGGCGGTCGAAACTTTCCGTCCACGCCTGGACGATCAGGGGTTTACAGTCGAGACCGAGATTCCGGACCATTTGCCACCGGCCCTCGGCGATTCGCGCTCGCTCGTGCACTGCGTCTTGAATCTTCTGGACAACGCGGTCAAATATTCCCGCGAGCGGCGGGAAATCCGGGTCTCGGCCGGGACCCGGGAGGGGCGGGTGACCGTCTCGGTGGCGGACCGCGGAATCGGCATCCCGCCGGGGGATCAGCAGAAGGTGTTCGAAAAGTTCGTCCGGCTCGACACCGGCCTGGTGCACGATGTGAAAGGAGCGGGTCTCGGACTGGCCCTGGTGAATCAAATCATGCGTGCCCATCACGGGCGTGTGGAGCTGGTCAGCACGCCCGGGGAGGGCAGCACGTTCACACTCGTTCTGCCGGTATCGGCCGAGGCCGCCGCGACGCCCCAGCCCGAGGAGCAGACCGGGTCATGACCCGAATGAGAGGATGCCAATGAACGAATCGAAGCGCGTGCTGATCGTCGAGGACGAAGAGGGTCTGCTCGAAGGTCTGGCGCACAATTTCAAGTTCGAGGGCTACGAGGTGCTGACCGCGAAAAACGGCGCCGAGGGCCTGAAGCTGGCGCTCAAGCAGAAGCCCGACGTCGTGATCCTCGACATCATGCTGCCCGAGAAGGACGGCTTCACCGTCCTCAAGGAGCTGAGGCAGCGTCACCGCGAGATCCCGGTACTGGTCATGACCGCGCGCAACTTCGAGGCCGACGTGCTGAAGGGATTCGATCTCGGCGCCGACGACTACGTCACCAAGCCGTTCGGCATCAAGGAGCTGATGGCGCGTGTGAAGCGGCTGGTCGAGCGCGCGAGCGGCGCCGGCGTCTCGGTCGCCCCCACCACGTACAAGTTCGGCGACGTCGAGGTGCGGTTCGAGCCGCGCGAGGTCTACAAGATCGGCAAGGTGGTGGCGCTCTCATTCAAGGAGTTCGAGCTGCTGAAGTACCTGATCGAGCACCGCGGCCGCACCGTCTCGCGCGAGGAGCTGCTCGAGGAGATCTGGGGCGTGGACGAGGAGCTGGGCGTCACCACGCGCACCGTGGACACCCACGTCTCGAACCTGAGATCCAAGCTCGGCGCGGGCTTCCCGCAGCCGTTCATCGTCGCGGTGCACAAGGTGGGCTACAAGTTCGTCGAGCCGTCGGCGTAGATCGACGCTGGCGCCGGCGCTCGTCGCGTCGGTCTACCTCGCCGCCTCGCGCGCCAGCTTCGCGAACTCGTCGAGGTTGAGGGTTTCGCCGCGCCGCCTTGGATCGATGCCCGCGGCGCGGGCCAGGCGCGCGACCGCGTCGGCCGAGAGCCCGAGCGACTCCTCGAGCGTGTTGCCGAGCATCTTGCGCCGCATCTGGAACGAGCCGCGGATGATGCGGAACAGCAGCGCCTCGTCCGGCACCTCGACCGGCGGGTGCTCGCGCAGATGGAACCGCACCAGCATGCTGTCCACGTCGGGGCGCGGCCAGAACGCCGCGGCGCGGATGCTCATCAGCGGCTCGAGCAGCGCGTGGTAGCGCGCGAATAGCGTGAGTGAGCCGTACTCGGGGGTGCCGGCGGCGGCCGCGAGGCGCTCGGCGTATTCCTTCTGCACCAGCAGCACCGCGCTCCGCACCACCGCGCGTTGATCGAACAGGCGCTCGAGGATCGGCGTGGTGACGTTGTACGGGATGTTGCCGATCACGATCAGCTTCGCGACATCGTGCGCGCGTGCCACGGCCGCGAGGTCGTACTCGAGGAAGTCCGCCTCCACGATCTCGACGCGCCTGAGCTCGGCCAGCTCCTCGCGCAGCATCTGGGCGAGCCCGATGTCGCGCTCGACCGCGACCAGCGCGCGCACCCGGCTCGCGATGCGCGGGGTGAGCGCGCCGGCGCCGGGACCAATCTCGACCGCGACGTCGTCGTCACGCAGCCGGCAATGTTCGACGATGCGCTCGGCGAGATCCTCGCGGATCAGGAAGTTCTGGCCGAAGCGCTTGCGGGGGCTGAGCCCGCGGGCGGCCAGCGCGTCGCGCACCCGGGTGAGTTCGCTGCCCTCGGCCGCGGCACGATCGCGCACCCAGGAGGAAGCCCGCGAAACGCGGCGTGGAGCCGTAGCGCGTTGCGGCCGGACCTTCGTCATGGATCGAGTGTAGGGGCGGGCGGCCGCGCGTGAAAGCCCGCGGCACCGGGCGCGGCTCAGCCGGCGGCGAGCGCCTCGTCCGCCATCTCGCGCGCGTAGCGATCCGCGGAGCCGTTCGAGATGCGCATCAGCTCGGCGCGGCCCGGGTTGCCGAGCACAGCGAGCGCGTACGCGGCATGGCGGCGCACCCACCAGGCGCGATCCTCGACCCGCGTCCCGAGCGGAACCACCGCCTCGGCGCCTCCACAGCGGCCGAGCGCGCGCGCCGCCTGGGCCCGCACCGCCCATTCCGGGTCGGCCAGCGCGGCGATCAGCGCGGGCGAGGCGTCGCGCGCCGCCAACCGGCCGAGGGCACGGGCCGCGGCGATGCGCAGCTCCACGTCCGGATGCACGAGGCGGGCTGCGATCGCGGGCGCGGCCGCCGCGCACGCTCCGGCGCCCAGCACGTCGATCACGGCCCGCTCGAGCGTCGGATCGGAGACGCCGCGCTCGAGCGCCGCGAGCAGCCGCGGATGTGCGCCGCGCCCGAACGCGCGCAGCAGCTCGAAGCGGGCGCGCGGCGTGCGATGCGCGATCGCCGCCGGATGCTCGAGCAGCCAGCGCAGCGCCCCGCCGTCGCGATGGCGTGCGAGCGCGAACGCGGCCACCTGCGTCACCGACTCGGGCCCGCGCACCAGGGCGCGGCGCAGCGCGTTTCGTGCCGGGCGCACCGGGAGCAGGCCCAGTCGCCGCGCGGCCAGCTCGCGCCGCCACGGTGAATCGTCACGCAGCGCGCGGCGTTCGGCGGCGACGTGTGGATTTGCACGCAGCGCCTGCGCCACGCGGGGTGAGAGCCGGCGCGTGAGGCTGGCATTCTCGATCGCGGTCCAGAACGTGCCGGCCTCGACGTCTCTGGCTTCCGCCGCGAGATCCGCGCCCGACCCATCGCCACGCCCGGCGGCCGCGAGCGCTTCATGGAATCCGAGCACCCGCTCGCGCGCCGACGTGCGCTCGCGTCGTCTCGCGAAATGCGCGAGTGCCGCAACGCCGGCGATGGCGAACAGGACAGTGCCGGCGCCGATCCCGAGCGGCGCCAGGTACGCGAAGCGGTCCATCTCGTAGTTTTCGGCCCCCGGGCGCGCCGGGTTGAGACCGCGATGGTTGCCGGCGTCAGCCGATCGGCACGCGGAACAGGTCCCGCGCGTTCGTGGTGGTGATGCGGTCGGCCTGCTCGGGGGTCCAGCCGCGCAGCTCGCACAGGCGCTTCACCACGCGCGGCAGGAGCGCCGGCTCGTTGCGCTTGAGCGATCTCGGCTCGGGCTCGAGGTAGGGTGAATCGGTCTCCAGCACCAGCATGTCCTCGGGGGCGGTGCGCACCGCCTGATCCAGCTCGGCATGTCCGTACGTGAGGCAGCCGCCGAGTCCGAGCTTGAAGCCGATCGCGCGCGCCCGCACCACCGCCGCCTCGCCGTCGTCGAAGCAATGCAGCACGCCGCCGGCCGGCGGTCGCGCCGCCTCGAGGATCGCGAGGATCTCTTCGAGCGCACTGCGCTGATGAATCACCACCGGCAGCCCCAGCTCGGAGGCCAATTCGAGCTGCGCGCGAAACCAGCGCTCCTGATCCTCACGCGGCGCGTAGTCGCGGTAGAAATCGAGCCCGGTCTCGCCGATCGCGACCACGCGCGCGTGGCGCGCGTGCTCGCGCAGCTCGTCGCGGTAGTCCATCGGCACCTTGCCCGACTCGCTCGGATGCACGCCCACGCAGAGATACACGCCGGGATGCCGCCGCGCGATCTCGTGTGCGCGCGGCACGATCGCGGGCGCGTATGCGATCTCGACCAGGTGCGAGACCCCGGCGGCGTGCGCGCGCTCGATGGCCGGTTCGCGATCCTGGTCGAAGCGCTTATCGGCGAGGTGGCAGTGGGTGTCGATCATTCGGATTTCCGGCGCGACCACGTGATCGGGGTGACTCGCCGGCCGATCACGGCCCGCCTCCGCCTAGGTCCGCGCGCCCAGCTCGATGCGCGGGAACAGGCCCTTGACCTCGGCCAGCGTCCGGGCCGGGGACGCGCCGAAGCGCGGCGCTGCGGCTTCCCCGCGGATCTCGCCCGGCTTGCCATCGAGGTGAAGCAGCGCCCACAGCTCCTCGGCCTTGCCCGGCACCACCGGCCACGCCCAGATCGCGGCGAGGCGCAGGGTCTCGAGCAGCGCGGAGAGCCCGGTGCCGAGCTCGTCGAGCCGCGCTTCATCCTTCGCCACCGCCCACGGCTTGAAGCGCTCGATGAACTCGTTCGCGCGCACCACCGGCTTCCACGCCTCGGCCACGGCCTCGTGCAGCCGCAGCCCGGCGAACGCCTCCGGCACCTCGCGCTGCGCGGTGGTCGTGCTCTCGATCAACGCGTCCAGCGCCTGCCGCGCCACCGCCTCGCGCACCAGCTCGGGCCGCCACGCGTCCGGAGTCCGGCCGCCGAAATACTTGTGCACCATGGTGAGCGTGCGGCTCGCGAGGTTGCCGAGTTCGTTCGCGAGGCGCACGTTCACCAGCTCGACGAATTGCTCGAGCGTGAACTCGCCGTCACGGCCGGTCGGAATCGCGGCCGCGAGGTAGAAGCGCAGCGCGTCGGAGCCGTATTCCTTCGCGAGCGCGACCGGGTCCACCACGTTGCCGAGGGATTTCGAGAGCCGCTCGCCGCGCGCGTAGATGAA
>Ga0137399_10000757_pt1 | contig 13702 bp, 10 predicted proteins | sample czorhiz316metaG_FD_104810 | JGI IMG/M metagenome (GOLD analysis project Ga0137399, IMG submission 104810) | Vadose zone soil microbial communities from Angelo Coast Range Reserve, California, USA - czorhiz3.16 metaG | ecosystem: Environmental > Terrestrial > Soil > Vadose zone | place: USA...
CGGCTCGATGCGCGCCTTGAGGTAGGGGTGCTCCTGCACCAGCTCGACCACGCGGAAGCGCGCGAGCCCCTGCACCACGAGCGAGTAGTTGTCCTCGCCCATCTTGAGCAGCTTCACGATTCGCGCGACGGTCCCCATCGAGTGCAGGTCCGCGGCGCCCGGGTCCTCTTCCTCCGCCTTGCGCTGGGTGACGACGCCGATCACCTGATCGTCGCGGACCGCGTCCTTGATCAGGGCGATGGTCTTCTGGCGTCCGACCGCCAGCGGCAAAACGCCGCCGGGGAAGAAGACGCTGTTGCGCAAGGGCAGGATGGGCAGGACCTGCGGGATGTCTTCCTTGTTGATGAGACCCGGCGCTGCCGGGGTAACGACCTTTCCCTTCTCCGACATCGCTAGGTCCCTCCGTGGGTGGGCAAAATCATTCTCCGTGTTTAACGGCGGACGCCCAATGTAGCCACCCGGTACACCCTGGCAAATGCTTTGCATCTTCTGGCGGCCGGGCGTGCCATCGCAACCTTGACGGGCCTCCTCACCATCTCCAGCTTGCCCCCGCAAGTAGCTGCCCTCGGGAGGGACGACGCCAGATGCGCGTCAGGATGGTTGTACCCTGTCTCACGCTGCTCGTCGCGGGAATGTCCTGCCAGAGCTACGTCGCGGTCCCTGTGCAGCCGGCGACATTGGTCGCCGTGGCCCAGCACAGCAAGGTCAAGGTGGCCACCAAGGCCGACATCCTCTTCGTCGTCGACGACTCCCTTTCGATGTCCGGCAAGCAGGATCGGCTCGCGCGGGCGCTGGCCGGCTTCACCGCGCAGCTCGATGCCCTGCAGCCGCCGGTGGACTATCAGGTCGCCGTGGTGACCACCTCCATCTTCGAGCGGTTCGGCGGCTGCGGGCCCGACGGCGACGCGAACGCGGCCGCGCAGTGCGACAGCGACTGGGGTGCGCCCGGCTTCGTGTGCAAGGCCGCCGCGTGCCTGCGCAGCTTCCCGGCCGAGGCGGGCAAGCTCCGGGTCGCGCCCGGCAATCCGGGCACGGTTTTGAGGCGCAGCGCGACCGACCCGGCCACGTTCAGCGGGTGGGTGGCGAGCGACGTCCAGGCGGGCTCGGACGGCGCGCGGCAGCCCCAGGGACTGGAAGCGATGCGCCTGGCGCTCGGCGACGCATCGTCCGGGTTCCTGCGCGACGGCGCCAAGATCGTGGTGGCTTTCTTCAGCGACGCCGAGGACTGCTCCGACCCGCAGCAGCGCTTCTCCATGCTGGTGAAGGACGCGCAGGGCAACGTGATCGACCAGTGCGCCCAGCAAGCCTCGGGAGACGGGACCGGCATCTCCTCGCTCGAGCCGGTGGCCCGGTACGTGAACTTCCTCCGCGCGCTCGCCAACGCCGACGGCAGTCCGAAGGAAGTGCAGGTCGCGGCCATCGTCAGCCTGAAGGACGGCACCCGCGACCCGGGGCTGTGCACCGACGGCGCTTGCCAGGCGCGCTGCGACCAGCCGGCCGCGCAGCAGGCCTGCCAGAACCGGTGTGCGGGCGCGACGCCGTTCGCCCTCTGCATGGCCGACTGCACCGCCGAGTGCAGGACGTTCTGCGACGGGCAGGTGCCCGGGCGGCGCTACGTCGAGATGGCCACCGCCTTCCAGGGCCTGGCGGCGAGCGTGTGCAGCGACGACGCCGGCGGCCCGCTGGGCCGGCTCGCCGCGGTGATCGGCATTCCCAAGCAGATCGAGCTGCTCGCGCGTCCGAGTGCCCTGGAGTACCTGCGGGTGCGCGTCGACCGCGCGGGGACCGCCCTCGACTGCGCGCCCGGTCAGGGATTCGACCTGGTCCAGAATCCGGACGGTCAGGCGGTGCGCTTCACCGGAGCGTGCACGCTGCAGCCCGACGACGTCTGGGACATCCGCTACCTCGCGGACGGCTGACCGCCCCCGCACGGTCCGGGCGTCACAAGAACCGCTGGTCCCCGTGCCCGCCGCCCGGCAGGGTCCAGCCGTTGCCCGCGCCCTTCGGCCAGTGATAGGAGCGGAGGGTTTCCCGGAGGAGCTCGAATGGGTCTTGCGTGCCGCAGCGCCGTGGCCGTCCTCGCCGCTGCCTCCGCGGCAGTCGCGCAAGGCCAGCCGCCCGGTCCGCCCCGGCCCGCGGAGATCCCGTCCGGCCTGCGGAGCCCGCCGGACATCGTCCCCTTGGGCCCCCGGGCGCAGGAGCAGCCCGGCGTCCCCGCCGACTGGATCGCCACCTGGGACGATCTCTGGAAGCGGCGCGACGATCCCGCCGTGCTCAAGCAGCTCCAAGACCTGCTCCAGGAGCATCTCGCCGGTGAGCCGAACGGGTTCGACACCACGCGCCGCCACGCGTCGCTGGTGGCCTGGGAGGCCGACGGCGAGCCCGACGGTTCGGACGAGAAGGCCGCGAAGGGCAAGACCGCCTGGGAGGCCGGTGACAAGGCCATCCAGGCGAACCCCGCCGACGTGCGCGGGCACTACTTCTCGGGCGTCGGCGTGGGACTCTACTCGGAGGGCGTGGGGATCCTGACCGCGCTCTCGCAGGGGCTGGAAGGCAAGTTCCGCGAGCGACTGCTCGCGGCGCTGCGCATCGACAAGGACTTCCTGGACGGCGCGCCGCAGGTGGTCTGGGGCCGGTATTTCTTCAAGCTGCCCTGGCCCAAGCGGGACCTGGACGAATCCATCCGGGTGCTCAGGACGGCGGTGCGAACGCATCCGGGCAACTGGCGGGCCAAGCTGTACCTGGCGGACTCGCTGATCGTGAACGGGCTCGAGGGACAGGACGACGAGGCCCACCAGCTGGTGCAGCAGATCCTGGACGCCCCGGGAGGCCACGACCCTCCCGAGGAGCAGCGCGTCAAGGAGCTGGCCCGCAGGTGGAAGTCCAAGCACTGATTCCGGAGCATCCGATGGCGACCGCACAGAAGACGATGGGCTCGATGCAGAGGCTGAAGGAGGATTTCGCGACCGTCCGGTCCGTGGCCGGGCTGTTCCGGCTGCGGGCGGCCGGCGATCCGCAGCGGGTGGCCGCGCTGCGCAAGGTCGGGGGTGCCTGGAAGCCGGTCACCTGGGCCGAGCTGGCCGGCCTGGCCGAGGAAGCGGCCTGGGGCCTCATCGCCGCCGGCGTGAAGCCGGGGGACAAGGTCTCGCTGGTCGGCTCCACGCGCGTGGAATGGACGGTGGCCGATCTCGGCATCGCCCACGCCGGCGCGGTGAGCGTGCCGATCTATCACTCCAACACCGCCGAGGAGATCCGCTACATCGTGCAGAACTCCGGCGCCACGCTGGTGTTCGTCGAGGACGACAAGCAGCTGCGCAAGTTGCGAGAGGTGCGCGCGCAGCTGCCCGCGGTGCGCTGCTGCGTCCTGCTCGAGGGCGAGGGGGACGGCGACTGGGGCCTGTCCTTCGCGCAGCTCGTGGCGCGCGGCAAGGAGCACAAGGGGCGCGTCCCGGGCGAGCTGCAGCAGCGGCTCGAGCAGCAGCGGCGCGACGAGCTGTCCACCATCCTCTACACGAGCGGCACCACCGGCACGCCCAAGGGCGTGATGACCACCAACGACCAGCTCATCTTCGCCGCCGAGGCGTCGGTGGGCACGGGCCTGCTGCAGCGCGACGACGCGCACCTGCTCTTCCTGCCCTTCGCCCACTCCTTCGCGCAGATCATCAAGGCGGCGTGGTTCGGGAGCGGGCTGCAGATGATCTACGCCGAGTCGGTGGACCGCCTGGTCGACAACGCCGGCGAGACGGGCCCCACCGTGCTCTCGGCGGTGCCCCGCGTCTACGAGAAGGCGTTCAACAACGTGGTGGCGAACGGCATGGCCCAGAAAGGCCTTTCCGGGACCCTCTTCCGCATGGCCATGCGCGAGTTCGAGATGTACGCCAAGGCGAAAGAGAAGGGGCAGGGCTACTCCTCCTTCGCGTTCGGGTTGGCGCGCAAGCTGGTCTTCCCCAAGATCAAGGAGAAGCTGTCGAAGCGCTTCGGCGGGCGCATCCACACCTTCGTGTCCGGCGGCGCTCCGCTGGCGAAGAAGATCGCCTACTTCTTCGACCTGCTCGGGTTCGATCTGCTGGAGGGGTACGGGCTCACCGAGACCATCGCGCTGACGAGCGTCAACCTGCCCGGGCAGAACAAGCTCGGCACGGTGGGGAGGCCGTTCCCCGGCGTCGAGGTGAAGATCGCCGCGGACGGCGAGATCCTGCAGCGCGGCCGCCACGTCATGCGCGGCTATTTCGGTCTGCCCGAGGCGACCGCCGAGGCGATCGACAAGGACGGCTGGTTCCACACCGGGGACATCGGCGACGTCGATGCCGACGGCTACCTGCGCATCACCGACCGCAAGAAGGACCTGATCAAGACCAGCGGCGGCAAGTACATCGCGCCGCAGGCGATCGAGGGCGCGCTCAAGACGATGAGCGAGATCATCAGCCAGGTGGTGGTGATCGGGGACCGGCGCAAGTACGTCGCGGTGCTGGTGACGGTGGCGGAGGACCAGGCGAAGAAGGTGGCGGGCGAGGCGGGCGAGCCGGCCGGCAGCTATCGTGACGCGGCGTTCTCGAAGTCGGTCCGGGCCAAGGTGCAGGATGCCATCGACCGGCTGAACGCGACGCTTCCCTCGTACGAGACGGTGAAGCGGTTCACCATCCTCGAGCGCGACTTCTCCCTGGAGACCGGGGAGCTGACGCCCACCCTCAAGGTGAAGCGCAAGGCCGCCACCCAGAAGTTCAAGCCCCAGATCGACTCCATGTACGACGGCGAACCCCTCGACTGAAGCCGCTCCGGGTCAAACCGATTGCACCACGGAGCACACGGAGCCCACGGAGGATTCGTTTGTTCGCGGTCGGGCGCAGGCGCGCGATTCGAGAACACCGAAGAACTCCGTGTTCTCCGTGTGCTCCGTGGTGCAATCGTTTCGGCGTTGTTCGCGGAAGGTCAGCCGCAGTTGAGGGGGGGATCGCGGCGGAGGTCGAGGATGACCTGGCCGCGGCGGAGGACGAGGCGGGCGTGGTCGACGCCCGCGTGGTAGGGCAGGTGGGCCGCGTCGCGAGTGGCGTGCAGGACCAGGTCGGCGCGCAGCCCCGGGGCGAGGCGACCCCGATCGTCCATGTGCAGCGCCCGGGCGGCGCCCACGGTGCAGGCCCACAGCGCCTGCGCCGGAGAGAGCCCGCTGAACAGGCACCCCGCCGCGAGCAGCAGCGAGAACCCTTCCATGCGCTGGCTGCCCGGGTTGAGGTTCGACCCCAGCGCCACCGGGACGCCGGCGGCGAGGAAGGGCCCGGCTTGCGCGGGCTTCGAGTCGCGCAGGAACCACGCCGCCAGCGGCAGCAGCACGGCCGCGGTGCCGGCGCGGGCCATCGCCTCGACGCCCGCCGCTCCGGTCCGCTCGAGGTGGTCCGCGCTGCAGCAGCCGATCACCGCGGCGAGCGCCGCGCCGGCGGTGTTCGTGAGCTGGTCGGCGTGCAGGTGGGCGACCAGCCCCGCGCGCACGCCCGCTTCCAGCACCGTGCGGCACTCGTCGGTGGTGAACGCGCCCTTGTCGCAGAACGCGTCGCAGCCGTGCGCGAGCCCCTCCTTCGCGGCCTCGGAGGTGAGCTCGGTCGCCACCACCTTCACCCACGCGTGCCGGTCCATCTCCGGCGGGACCGCGTGCAGGCCGAGCAGCGTGGGCACCACGTCGCAGCTCGCGCCCTGACCGGCCCTCCGGATGAGGCGCAGCAGCCGCAGCTCCTGCTCGATGGAAGCTCCGTAGCCGCTCTTCACCTCGACGGTGGTGACCCCGCCGCGCACCAGGCGCGCGAGGCGCTGCCTCGCTCCTTCCACCAGCTGCTCGTCCGAAGCCGCCCGGGTCGACTGCACGGTGGAGATGATTCCCCCGCCGGTCTGCGCGATCTCCGAGTTGGTGGCGCCCGAGAGCCGCTGCGCGAACTCGGCGGAGCGATCGCCCGCGAAGAGCAGGTGCGTGTGCGGATCGACGAATCCGGGGGTGACCAGCGCCCCGGCCGCGTCGATCTCCATTGCGCCCGGTGCGCGCGAGAGCTCGCCGGCCGCGATCTTCTCCGCCAGCTCGTGGTCGGGTCCGACGTAGGCGATGCGCTCGCCGTCGATCGCGACGGCGCCGTCCTCGACCAACGCGAGCGGGCCGTCCAGGGGCGCCGCCTGCGCGCCCTCCATCGTCGCCAGCCGGGCATGGCGGATCACCAGTGAGATCATTGCGTCAGCCCCGGAATCCGCACGCCGCGTTCGCGAGCCACCTGGATGGCCTCCTCGTATCCGGCGTCCGCGTGGCGCAGGATGCCCATCGCCGGATCGCCCGTCAGCACCCGCTCGAGCCGCCGCGCCGCCGCGTCGGTGCCGTCCGCGACGATCACCTGCCCCGCGTGCAGCGAGTAGCCGATGCCGACGCCTCCGCCGTGGTGGAACGACACCCAGGAGGCGCCGTTCACCGCATTGACCAGCGCGTTCAGGATGGGCCAGTCGGCGATCGCGTCGGAGCCGTCCTTCATCGCTTCGGTCTCCCGGTTCGGAGAGGCGACCGAGCCGCAGTCGAGGTGGTCGCGCCCGATCACCAGCGGGGCCTTGACGCGCCCGCTGCGCACCAGCTCGTTGAACACGAGGCCGGCGCGGGCGCGCTCGCCGTAGCCCAGCCAGCAGATGCGCGCCGGCAGGCCCTGGAACTGGACGCGCTCGCGCGCCAGCCGCAGCCAGCGGTGCAGGGCGGGCTTGTCGGGGAACTCGGCCATCAGCGCATCGTCGGTGGCGCGAATGTCGGCCGGATCGCCGGAAAGCGCGATCCAGCGGAAAGGGCCTGCGCCCTGGCAGAACAGCGGCCGGATGTAGGCAGGCACGAATCCAGGGTACGCGAATGCGTCGGCAGCGCCACCTTCTTGCGCCTCGGCCCGCAGGTTGTTGCCGTAGTCGAAGACGTGGGCGCCGCGGCGGCGCAGCTCCAGCATGGCGCGGACGTGCTCGGCCATGCTGGCCCGGGCGCGGCGGACGTACTCGTGCTCGTCGCGGGCGCGCAGCTCGGCGGCTTCTTCCACCGACAGTCCCGCCGGGACGTACCCGTTCAGCGGATCGTGGGCAGACGTCTGATCCGTGACCAGGTCGGGGACCACTCCGCGCCGCACCAGCTCGGGCAAGGCATCGGCGGCGTTCATGACCACCCCGATGGAGACCGCCTCGCCCCGATCCCGCGCCTGCGTGGCCCGCCGCAGCGCCGCCTCCAGCGTGGGCGCCTCCTCGTCCAGGTATCGCTGCGAGAGCCTGCGGCGCAGGCGCCGCGGATCGACCTCGAACCCGAGGAACACGGCGCCGGCCATGGTCGCGGCGAGGGGCTGCGCGCCGCCCATGCCGCCCAGGCCGGCGCTGACCACCAGCCGGCCGGAGAGATCCTCGCTGCCGAAGTGCCGCCTCCCGGCGGCGACGAACGTCTCGTAAGTGCCTTGGAGGATCCCCTGGGTGCCGATGTAGATCCACGAGCCCGCGGTCATCTGGCCGTACATCGTCAGGCCCGCTCGCTCCAGCTCGCGGAACTTCTCCCAGGTGGCCCACTTGGGGACCAGATTCGAGTTGGCGATGAGCACCCGCGGCGCGTCCGGATGCGTGCGCAGGACGCCCACCGGCTTGCCGCTCTGCACGAGCAACGTCTCGTCGCCTTCCAGCGACCGCAGCGACGCGCAGATGCGCTCGTACGAGGGCCAGTCGCGGGCCGCCTTGCCGCTTCCGCCGTAGACGATCAGCTCGTCCGGCTTCTCCGCGACCTCCGGGTCCAGGTTGTTCTGCAGCATGCGCAGCGCGGCTTCCTGCACCCAGCCCTTGCAGGACAGGGTGGGACCCCGCGGAGCTCGGACGGCGTGCGGCATTCGCACCTCCTGGCGAGCCGGATTACCATGCCCGCATGGACGAGTGGCGCCGCAACCTGATCGAGGACGACGAGGATCGCATCACCGGGCTGCTCAAGAGCGCGCGACGCGTGGCGGTGCTCGGGATCAAGACCGGGGCACAGAGCGGGCAGCCGGCCTTCTACGTGCCGGCGGCGCTGCAGAAGATGGGCCTCTCGATCGTGCCCGTGCCGGTCTATTTCCCGGCCGTGCAGGAGATCCTGGGCGAGAAGGTGTACCGCAAGGTCAGCGAGGTGCCGGGCGAGGTGGACATCGTGGACGTCTTCCGCCGCTCCGCGGACGTGGCCCAGCACCTCCCCGACCTGCTCGCCAAGCGCCCCCGCGCCGTCTGGCTGCAGAGCGGCATCCGCGACGACCGCACTGCCGAAGCCCTGGCCCGCTCCGGCATCCTCGTCATCCAGGACCGCTGCCTCATGGTCGACTACCGCTCCCTCCAGCGCTAAGGCACGGCCATTCAGGGCGAACAGCGGTTCACGCAGAGATCGCAGAGCCCGCAGAGCTCTTGTTCTCAAAAAAAAGAATCCTCTGCGCCCTCTGCGTGCTCTGCGTGAACAAACAGTCAGAGTTCGGCGGAGGTTCCGGGGGAGGGGACTTCGACGGGCCAGCCTTTGGTGGAGAGGCGGAGGCGTTGGGCTTCGAGGGAGGCGGGTTCGCCGTGGACGAGGAAGGTGCGGGAAGGAGGATGGGGCAGGGCAGACAGCCACCGCTCCTCCTCGGACCAGTCGGCGTGAGCGGAGAAGCCGGTCATCTGCACGACCTTGGCGCGCACCGGCACCATGCGGCCGCGCATCTTCAGCTCCCGGGCGCCGTCGAGGAGCCTGCGGCCGCGCGTCTCCTCGGCCTGGTAGCCCACCAGGAGGACGGTGGTGGTCGCCCGCGGGAGCTGGCGCTCGAGGTGGGCCAGGATGCGCCCTCCGGTCGCCATGCCGCTCGCCGCGATGACGGTGAAGAAGCCACGCCGGTCGAGCAGGCGCGCCGAATCTCCCGCGCCGCGCACGAACTGGAGCAGCCGCGGGTGCAGCGGGCGCACCTGCCGGGCGAGAAGATCGCGCACCGCCTCCGACTGGTCCTCGGGATACCGGAGGTAGACGGGCGTCGCGTCGGTGGCCATCGGGCTGTCCACGAACAGCGGCACCTCGGGGATCCGACGCTCGTGCTCCAGCTTGCGCCAGAGGAAGAGCAGCTCCTGCGTGCGCCCGATCGCAAACGCCGGGACCAGGAGTGGCCCGCCTCGCGCGATCGCCTGGTGGATCTCCCGCGCCAGCTCCTCGGCGGCCGGCTCGTCCGGGTGGCGCCGGTCCCCGTAGGTGCACTCCAGCAGCAAGGCGTCCGCCGGGGACGGCGCGTCGGGGTCGGCGAGCAGCGGCGTCCCGTAGCGGCCCAGGTCGCCCGAGAACAGGATCCGCTTGCCGTCCGCGCGAACGTCGAGGAAGGCGCTCCCCACGATGTGGCCGGCGCGGCGGAAGGTGACGGTCACCCCGGGCGCCGCTTCCACCGGCAGATCGAAGGGGAACGCCTCGAGCCGTGCCACCGTCTCTTGCGCCTGCGCCGACGTGTAGAGCGGCAGGGCCGGGCGGTGCTTGCTGTAGCCCCGCTCGTTGGCGAGGCGCGCGTCCTCCTCTTGCAAGTGCGCGCTGTCCGGGAGGAGCAGGGCGGCCAGGTCGCGCGTGCCCTCCGTGCAAAGGATGCGTCCCACCAGGTCCTGACCGACCAGCCTGGGCAGGTACCCGGTGTGATCGATGTGCGCGTGGGTGAGGATCACCGCGTCGAGCTTCCCGGCGGTCCACGCGGCCCAGTTGCGATCGCGCAGCTCGCGGCGGCCTTGGAACAGGCCGGCGTCGATGAGCACGCGAGCTCCACCGGCCGTGGTGAGCAGGTGTCGCGACCCGGTCACCGTGCCGGCTGCGCCGAGGAAGGTCAGGGTCGCCATCAGTCCGGCGCGACGGCTTCCCGATGCCGATCGAACCAGGCGATCCAGGGGATCATCGCCCATCCGATGAGCGCGGTCGCCGCGACCACTCGCGGGCTGGGAGGCGCCCCGCCGGCGAGGCTCGATGCATACGCGACCACGAGGAAGCCGACGAATCCCCACAAGCCCCAGGTGCCGGCCCGGTCGCGCGGGCGGGTGGCGCGCGCGTAGACGGCGACGCCCGCCACGAAGAGCGCGGCTTCGACGAGCACGGTCGCAACCGGCGAGGTCCACAGTCCGAGTCCGACGCGGGTGTCCACGCCCGGAGCCAGCTGCAGGTCGGGCCGGTGCGTGATCCAATCGAGTACCCAGTGCGAGACGACCAGGGCGGAGACGGCGAGCGCGCCGCGCGCGTAGCCGGTCTTTGCGCGGTAGGCGAGCCCGAACGCGACGCCCCACACCACCGCCATGAGGAGACTGTGCGTCCACGGGTAGTGCACGAAGCGCAGCTTGAGGAAAGGGCTCGGCGCCGCGGGGTCGATGCGGACGGTCTCGATGCCCAGCAGCACCAGGATCGGCCAGATCAGGTCGAGCAGCTGCGCCGCCACCATCAGCGTCGCCACCGAGGTTCGCGGGACCACCCTCTTCGCGCCGAACGCCAACGCGAAATGCCCGATGAACATCCCGCCACAGTACTTCCTAACCAGGAACGTTTCACGCAGAGCGCGCAGAGGACGCAGAGGCACTGGTTTCATCGCCCGACTGGTGCACCGACGCCCGAATCGACGCAGCCCAGAAATCTCTCTGCGGTCTCGGCGCGCTCTGCGTGAAACGCTTTCGCCTGAAGCTATTGGTCGGGCGAGGAGAGGGCGGCGGCCGTGGTCGGCCCCGAGGAGGGCGAGGCCGCGACCGCCTTGGCCACGGTGCCGACGCGGTCGACCTCGAACATCGCCAGGCCGAGTTGCTCCTTCTGGTCGGGGACCTTCTTGCGCAACCGCGCCCGGGCCTGCTGCGCCTGGGCGAAGGCATCGGCGCTCTTCCGGCCCCCCGAGAGCCGCGCCCGGTAGTCGACGACGCCCAGCAGCTGGTGCCAGAGGGCGTCGTAGAGCTTCTCGAAATGGTCCCGCATCTCGGGCTCCAGCGCCGAGCCCGGCACCTCGGCGAGCGCTCCGTCGACCAGCACCACCACGGTGTCCAGGGTGCCGAATCCGCTCTGCGACCGATCGACCAGCGCGAGCGACTCGCGCGTGACCATGGGGAAGTCCTCGTCCAGCACGGTGAAGCGCAGCGTGCCGGGGTCGGCCAGCTGGGCCAGCACCGCGCGCCCGCCGAAGGGGAAGGTGAGCGAGTGCGACTGCTCCGCGAACAGCTCCTTCACCACCCGGTCGCGGTCCTGCGCGGTGATCTCGGAGCGCAGCCCACCGTCGCGGCGCGGGACCTTCAACGTGTCGAGCTCCTCGCGCAGCTGGTCGATGCCGACGACCACGTTGAGCGCGGCGGCGTCGGCGTAGCCGGCGTGGAACACGCCCACCAGCTCCGGCTCCGACGTGCGGCAGGAGACCGCGAACACCGGGCTGCCGCTGTTCCCGGCGCTGAGGAGCGCGTCGATGACGAAGTCGCTGTGGCTCCAGCCCTTCTCCGTGTCTTCGGTATAGGGGTTCACCACCTTGCCCGCGCTGACCGCGGAGAAGGCCCCGAGCGGGAAGCCGCGCACCTGGACCAGGTTCCCCGGCCGCAGGGCGCTCGATCGGCCGAAGCGGAACGGCATCACGGGCAGGAGCTTGTGCGCCTTGACGATGGCGATGTCCGCCGGCGCGTCGGAGAGCACCCTGGCCAGAGCGACGTGCCCCGGCTCGTAGTCGTCGTCCTCGCTGCGCACGATCTTGAGCTGCTCGCGGACCTTCTTGCTGCCGGTCGGCACGCCGTCGACGGCGTGCTCGTCGTCGGTGACCTCGGGCCGCTCGGCCACGTGCTGGTTGGTGACGATCAGCGTTTCGCCCTCGCGGACCCTGTAGGCGAAGCCGGTGCCGTGCACGACCGAGCGCACGTACCCCCGGCGCAGCTTCCCGTCCCGCCCGTAGTAGACGTGCTCGTAGGTCGCGGTGTTGCGGATGGCGAAGACGAACTGCTCGCGCACGCCGTCGAGCACCTGCGAGGCGGCCGCGGCAGGCACCGCGTCGGCGTAGTCGGCCTCGCACAGCGGCGCCTTCTGCGGCGCGACGGCGGCAGGGGGTGCGGCGGGAGGCTTCCTCGCGCGCGATTTCGCGGGGGCCGCCGGCGCGGCGACGACGAGCGCTGCCAGCAATACGATCATGCCCTCGCCTCCTCCCAAGGAAGCTATCCTGCCGCCCCCGGGCTGCAAAGGAGCGGGCGAACGCTCGTCCGGCCACCTTGCCCCACCTCGGACCGGGGTCTATCGTGCCGCGCCATGCCTTCCAAGATCCGCGTCGTGGCCGCCATGCTGGAGAACGACGGCAAGTACCTGATCACCCAGCGACGCCCCACCGCAACCCTCCCCCTCCTGTGGGAATTCCCCGGTGGCCGCGTCGAGGAAGGCGAGACCGACGAGGCGGCCCTGGCGCGCGAGTTGAAGGAGGAGATGGGGATCGAGGTCGAGGTGCGGGATCGCGTGATCCACGTGCAGCACTCGTACCCCAACTACGACATCGACTTCTGCGTCTACAGCTGCAAGCTCCTGGCGGGCCGGATCGCCCACCACCGCGTCCACGATCACCGCTGGGTGGCCCCGCAAGACCTCAACAAATACGAGTTCCCCGCAGCGGACGAGAAGACGGTCGCTCAGCTGCTCGATCTCACCCATTAGGGCGAAAAATCCGTTTTGCTTGCGACTCTCCCGGCGGGTCTTACCTTCACCCACGGGGGAGGCACGTCTCCGGGAGGGGAGCCACAGGATGATCGGGAAGCCCAATCCGCGCGGCAAGAAGATCGACAAGCAGGGCGGCACGGGGCCGCGGTTCGGTTCGCCGCTGGCCTACGTGCTCCTGGTGCTGGTCGCGTTCCTGCTGCTGCGTACCCTGTTCCAGGACGCCGGGTTCCAGCGCGTCCCGTATAGCCGGCTGCTGGACCGGATCCAGAGCGACGGCTGCGCCAAGGTCGTGCTCAGCCAGGACTGGGTGAAATGCTACCCCAAGGGCGCGGAGGGTTCCGGCTCGCGCGGCGAGCTGCCCTGGTTCGCGGTGCGCGTGCAGGGCGACACCTCGCTCATCCCGATGCTCGAGTCCAAGCACATCGAATACGAGGCGGTGGCCGAATCCTCCACCACCGACATGATCTGGATGCTGGCCGTGCCCATCGGCCTGGGGCTGCTCTTCGTGAGCTGGCTCACGCGGCGCATGAGCGGCGGCATGCCGGGCGGTCCTCCTGGCGTGATGAGCTTCGGCAAGACCAAGGCGCGCATCTATATGGAGGCGACCACCGGCGTCACCTTCAAGGACGTCGCGGGCATCGACGAGGCGGTCGACGAGCTGAAGGAGATCGTCGAGTTCCTCAAGACCCCCGCCAAGTTCCGCCGCTTGGGCGGGCGCATCCCCAAGGGCGTGCTGCTGGTCGGTCCCCCGGGGACCGGAAAGACCTTGCTCGCGCGGGCCGTGGCGGGCGAGGCGGGTGTGCCGTTCTTCAGCCTCTCGGGCTCCGAGTTCGTCGAGATGTTCGTCGGCGTCGGCGCCGCGCGGGTGCGCGACCTCTTCCAGCAGGCGGCCTCGAAAGCGCCGTCCATCATCTTCATCGACGAGCTGGACGCGATCGGCAAGAGCCGCAACGCTGGCGTCTTCGGCGGCCACGACGAGCGCGAGCAGACGCTCAACCAGATGCTCGCCGAGATGGACGGCTTCGACGCGCGCACGGCGCTGATCGTCGTCGCCGCCACCAACCGGCC
>Ga0137399_10000759_pt1 | contig 13678 bp, 11 predicted proteins | sample czorhiz316metaG_FD_104810 | JGI IMG/M metagenome (GOLD analysis project Ga0137399, IMG submission 104810) | Vadose zone soil microbial communities from Angelo Coast Range Reserve, California, USA - czorhiz3.16 metaG | ecosystem: Environmental > Terrestrial > Soil > Vadose zone | place: USA...
AGCGGACTGATGACTCCCCGTACGCAAAAGATAACCTGACATTTGAGCGGATTTTAAAGTATCGATAGAGTTGTATATGAACTGCTTGAATCATGTCACATACGGTTGTATTCTTGTGACACATGGCGCGCGCCAACGAGGCAGACAAAGCAGAGCGTCTCAATCATGCACGCGGTTTGCTACAGCGATTCGATTCTTTGCCGGATGCAGTGGACAAGATGGTTCGCGACTGCTCGGTCTCCCCACGTCAAGCATATCGATATCTTCAACAAGCAGGGCGATTGAAACAAGATGTTCCGGTCGCGGATGCGAAGATTGCTTTCACCGTGAAGCTTTCCGAAGCGCTGGTCGAGCGTTTGCGTTCATACGCGGCCAGAAGAGGCTTATCACTCAGCGATCTGGTGAGCCGTGCGCTGGAGGCGTTTCTCCCGCGGAGGAAGAAGCGTGGGTGAACGGCCACCAGGTCGGCGCCACACGATTCAGTTGGAATATCGGTTTGATCGTTTGTTATCGGCAAAACTGGAACAGGTTTATGGATTGTTGGTGCCCGACAAGCGATGGCCGGTCCACACGACAGCGATTCAGGAGAAATTGAATGAACAAATCCGCGGCCATTTATGCACGAGTGTCGTCAGATCGGCAGAAGGAGAATCAGACGATCGCCAGTCAGACAGCGGCCCTAAAGCAGTACGCCGAAAGTCACGGTTATCTAGTGCCGGAGGAATGGGTGTTTGAAGATGATGGCTACAGTGGTGCCAGTTTGATCCGGCCAGGATTGGAAGCGATGCGTGATCTGGCCGCTCAGGGTCAGATCGAAGCCGCGCTCGTGTACGCACCAGACCGTCTGAGCCGCAAGTACGCCTACCAAGTGTTGCTGGGGGAAGAATTCGCCCGCTGCGGTGTGTCATTCGTTTTCCTGACGTCGCCGTCTGGACAAACACCAGAGGATCAACTGCTGGTGCAATTTCAGGGAATGATTGCAGAGTATGAGCGTGCGCAGATCGCAGAGCGGACTCGGCGCGGCAAACGGCATAAGGCTCAGCGGGGACTTGTGAATGTCCTGGGTGGAGCGCCGTATGGTTATCGATACATCAAAAAGAGCGACAATGCGCAAGCCTACTATGAAGTGAACGAAACGGAAGCCGAGATCATCCGAATGATGTTCGACGCCTACACGCAGCAAGGACTGAGCATCAGCGCGATCGCAAGGCTACTGAATGAGCGGCGGATTCCAACGCGCACAGGGAATGCTCGTTGGGAGCGGCCGACCATATGGGGCATCCTAAGAAATCCGGCTTACCAGGGGAAAGCGTGTTTTGGCAAGACGGAGCAGCGGCCTCGTCAACGGATCACGCGGCGTCTACGTCAGCGGGATCGGCGCCCGAGCCGCAATGGCGTCGCTCATGAGCGGCCTCGTCAAGACTGGATCGAGATTCCTGTTCCCTCTTTGGTCAGCGAAGCTACTTTCGCCCTGGCACAAGAACAGTTGCAAAAGAACAAACATCATTCGCCGCGACGCACAATCGAGCCGACACTGCTTCAAGGAATCCTGGTCTGTCAAGGGTGCGGCTACGCGCTCTACCGAACAGCAGCGGAAACGACGAAAAGAAAGCTCTACTACTACCGCTGCCTTGGCTCTGATGGATATCGGCATTTGAAAGGTGCTGTATGTTCGAATCGGCCGATCCGTCAAGACTACCTGGATGAATTTGTGTGGAAGGAAATCATCCGTTTGTTAGAGGAGCCGGCGTTGGTCCAAGCCGAAATCGATCGCAGAATGGAAGCCGCGCGCAACGCAGATCCGCTCCGACAACGTGAACAGGCATTACGCCACCAGCTAACACGCCTTCAAAACCATATGGACCGCATGGTCACAGCGTATCAGGAAGAACTGATCACGCTCGCCGACTTGCGGCAGCGCATGCCGAACCTGCGCAAACAGGAACACGCTGTCGAGTCAGAACTCCGATCCTTGGAGATGGCATCGGAAGATCAGTCCCGATACTTGCGGCTTGCTGAAACATTATCTGAGTTTCGTGGCAAACTTCGTGTACGGGCCGAGACTCTCCACGTGGTGGAGCGGCAGAGGATTCTTCGTCTGGTGGTGCAGGAGATCCTGGTTGGCAGTGATACGATTCGAATCCGACATTCCATTCCGGTAGCCAATTCCGAAACCGGAAGACCCGGCAGCACAGAGCCGCCAACACGCCTCGGTACCGGCACTGGATTCGAAAGTTATCTTTTGCGTATGGGGAGTCCTAAGGAGGCTTCGCGGCATTTATTGATGGCGCAGCCACCCCTCCTAATCTAGGAGGGGAATTCAGACTCACGTTTCGTGTGCATGACCGCTCGCACAACGAAGTGCAAAATTGGAGACGTCAATTTCGTTGATCCATTCACTCAGCTACATTTTGGCCTCACCCCACAACCAGCGCGCCGTGCTGGCTCTGACCCTCGGTCATTCCCCGGGCCTTCATCCAGTCGTAGGCGCGATTGAAGAGCGCTTCATCGTAGTAGTCGACGTGTTTGTAGTGGACGAATGCCCTGAGCAATTCGTGCGGCTGCAGCGCGCCCCTGGCGTGCGCGGTCACATGATGGGCATATTTATAGAAATCGGCGTTGATGAGATCGACGGCCTCATTTTCAGCGTCGTAGTAAGCTTTGCGCTGTTCGGGCATCAATTCTGCCGCCACGACCTCACCGCCCCGATAGAACGAAGCCGCGATGATGTGTGCCCCTTCCTTGAGGCCGAGACTGATGAACGGCTCCATCACCGCCACCGCGCGGTAAGCGCTGTTCTTGAGCCCCTCCCAGCGCTTTTGCGGTAATCCGCCTTGCTGGATGTTGATGTGGTCGAGGCCGATTGCGCTTTCGAGCATCTGGATCGTGGTGTAGTGCGAGCCGGTCAGCTCCTGAACCGCGACCGGAACATCGGCCATGTCGCGCGGCGTTTGCAGCTTGTCGTCGAAAGTCAGGATTGCCTGCGCTGCGATGGCTGCGCGCAGGGCGGCCACTTTGCCGCCCCGCTTGCCACGTTCCAGTCGGTCGATGCTCGCCCACTCGCACACGTTATAGCTGTCGGCCGAGCCGCACTCGAAAAGTCCTTCCTTGAGCCGGGTGAGAACCGCCTTGTCCGGGCTGTCCTTCTCACGGTCCGCGTAGCTCGCCGAAAAGCTCACGTCGAGTCCCGCTTTGGCGAACAGCCCTTCATCGATGCCAACAATGACCGGCAGATCGAATACCGGGTTGTTGGGCGCAATCTTAACGGCGGTTCCCGGAGCAGATGTCATGACTTGCCCTTGACGTATTTCTTCAACGTCATGGTCGTGGTTTCCCCGACGTAGACGTTGCCCGCCGCATCTGCCGTAACTCCTTCCATGCCGGCGTTGTTGTTCTTGTCAGGGTCCGGCTCGACAAACGGAATCATCGCCGTGACTTTGCCGTCCTTCGCGCTTCCAATGTAGATACCCCTTTTGAAGCCCCGGTTCTGCGTTGCATTCGACTGGGAATCCGCTACATAAATCGTGTCATTCTTGTCGATGTACACTCCGCTCGGCCGGCCGAACTGCTTCCACTGATCGATGAACTTTCCGTCCTGGTCGAAGATCTGAATGCGACTGTTCGCACGATCGGCGACGAACAGCCGTCCGCGAGAGTCCATCGCGATGCTGTGAGGCACGTCCATTTCGCCCGGGCCCGACCCTTTCTTGCCCCAGGCCTTGATGAACTTTCCGTCCTTGGAGAACTTCACAATGCGCCCATTGGCATTCGCAACATGCCCGTCGCTGACGAAAATGTCTCCGTTCGGCGCGACTACAACATCCGTCGGCCCATTGAACGTGTCGGGGCCTTCCTTGGCAACGCCGGCCTTACCCAGCGTCATCAATACCTTTCCTTCCGGGCTGAGCTTGAAGACCTGCTGGCCTTTTCCGTCCTTGTTCTGCGCGTCGGTCACCCAGATGTTGCCGTCACGGTCTATCGTCATGCCGTGCGCTTGCACGAACATCCCTGTGCCGAAGCTTTTAATGAGCTTTCCCGACGGGTCAAATTCGAGAATCGTTGGCTCGCTTCGGTGAAAGACCCAGATGTTACCGCGCGCATCGGAATCGACCGAGATCACTCCTTCCCACTTGATGCCGGCGGGAAGCTGCGGCCAACCCTCCGCGACATGGTATGGATTGTTTTGCGCGTGCACCGCGATTGCAGAGAGGACCATCGCTGCGACGAGGGGTACGACACGCGTGAGTTTCACTTGAAGTGAATGTGACATTTTGCTGCCTCCTTCGTAGATACGCTCGGTTCCTGGTTGGATGCGGGCGATGATATCACGCACTGTAGCGGCGGTCTATGACCGCCGGTTTTTCCTTGCATGTCGCAAAAACCGGCGGTCATAGACCGCCGCTACAGTTGACTACGGCGGCCCGTGGGAGCGTTGCGATATTGACTACGGCGGCCCTGTGGGAGTAGCTTTTGGCCAACGTTCAGAACTATTTTCGCGGGATTTCGTACCTGCGCCGTTTCTTCAAAACAAAGCGTGAGTGATCTCACGAGTGGAGGCACGCTATGACTGGCTTGAGAACCGTTGCAGTGTCAGGGCTCGGAGTGGTTTTGTGTCTGACCCTGATGCCGAGTTTCGCATTTGCACAGAGTGGGATCGCCGGAATGGCGAAGGACGTCACCGGTGCGGTTTTGCCCGGTGTGACGGTGGAGGTGTCCAGTCCGGCACTTATTGAAGGAAGCCGTTCCGTCATCACCGACGAGAAAGGCCTGTATAGAATTCTCGACCTGCGTCCCGGCACATACTCGGTGACGTTCACGCTGCCGGGATTCAACACGTTCAAACGGGATGCGATCGAGTTGCCGGCAAACTTTACGGCGCCGGTGAACGCCGAGATGAGCATCGGCACCATCGAACAGACAGTAACGGTCACCGGCGAATCGCCTGTCGTCGACGTCCAGAACGCCGTCAGCCAGCAGGTGCTTCCGCAGCCCCTGCTCGACGCTGTTCCGATGGGTGGACGCAGCATTCAATCGGTCGGCGCCATTCTCACCGGCATTACGCAATCGCTGCCGGATGTGGGCGGTGCCCAGGGGATGCAGCAGACCTACATGGCCACGCATGGCGCCGATCCGCGCGACAACAGCATCCAGGTCGACGGGATGAGCGTCAATGGAATCGAAGGGGATGGCGCCATCCAGCAGTACTTCAATCAAATGATGTTCTCGGAGATGAGCTACCAGACCGGAGCGATGTCCGCCGAGACTTCCAGCGGCGGTGTTCGCCTGAATATGATCCCCAAGGACGGCGGCAACACCTTCAAAGGCGACCTGTTCTTGTCCACGACAAGTCATTCCTTGCAGGCCAAAGCCTTGACCCCCGACCTCGTGAAGCGTGGCCTGAACGCCGCTGACTCGATGGACAGCATGCACGACTTTAACGCAGCGCTCGGCGGCCCTATCAAGGCCAACCGACTGTGGTTCTTTGGGTCGTTCCGCCACTGGGGCGTGAATCAGGCCGTGGCCAACGCGTTCTACAATCTGGATCCAACTCACAAAACGTACAAGCCGGACCTCTCTCACCAGGTCATCGACGACAACAGGATCAAGAGTGGCATCGTGCGGCTCACGTGGCAGGCGACGCCGAGATTGAAGGCCAGCGCATACCTCGATCGGATCATCAAGTTCCGAGGCCACGAAGGCTCGGCCCTGCGGACGGAAGAAGCGTTCGCAATGCGAAATCCGAAGATCTACTACACGGCCCAGGTGAAAATTACCGGAACGCTGAGCAGCAGGTTACTCGTGGAAGCCGGTTGGTCCACGAACAACGAAACGTATACCACTCAGGAGCTGGAACCATCGGCTCGCGCGACGGTCAACCCGATTCCACGTCAGGACATCATTCTCGGGACGACGTGGGGCGCTCCGATCGCATCCTACTTCCTCCATGTGCCGGTCCGCCGATCATGGGTGACTTCGATGTCCTACGTCACCGGCTCGCACGCGATCAAGGCCGGCATGCAGTGGGGATACGGCTTCAACCGTTCCCAAAAGCGATTCCAGCAGGAGGGCCCGGATCCGGGGTTCGGCGTCGATCTTGTCCAGCGTTACCGGCTCGGCGCTCCGGATTCTGTTACCGTGTTCAACACTCCCGTGCATGGACGGGAGAACCTCAATGCCGACCTCGGCATCTACGTCCAGGACAGCTGGACATTCAATCGGTTCACCATTACACCCGGCGTTCGCTTCGAACATTTCAATACGTCCATTTCGCTTGAAACAGTCGGACCCGGCCGGTTCGTGCCTGCTCGCACGTTCCCCGAGGTGCGGAATCTGCCTAACTGGAATGATGTCGCACCACGCATCGGCGTCGTCTACGATCTATTCGGCAATAACAAGACGGCGCTAAGAGGCAGTGTCGGAAAATACATGGTGGCGTATTCGACGGTGGGATTCGCTCAGGTTTATAACCCGATGTTCGAAGCCACTGAAGTTCGCACCTGGAAGGATCTGAACGGCGACGACATCGCACAGGACAATGAGATTGGAGCGTCGCAGAACTCCCTATTCGGCATCGCGCCAGTGCGCAAACCGGATCCCAATATCAAGCGGCCGTATACCATGGAATACAGCGTCAGCATGCAGCGTGAGTTGGCGCGCGGCGTTTCCGCTTCGCTGGGCTACTTCCGGCGCGACTATCACCGGCTGCTCTGGTCGGAAAACCTGGCGGCCGGGCCCCAGGACTACACACCAGTCGTTATCACGAATCCAGTCGATGGATCGCCGCTCACCATATACAACCTGAACCCTTCAAAACTGGGCGCCATAAATATCGTCGACAGGAACTCGTCGACGAATTCGCGCGTCTACAATGGTATCGAGGCCACTGTCAACGCGCGCCTCGGCGCCGGGACTCTCTTCGGAGGCGTCAATTCAGGGCGCCAGGTCTCCAACAACTGTCAGGCCTTCGTCAGTACGACTCCCATCAACAGTGTCGTTCCGGCCATCACTGCGGCGTCGAATCCCAATCTTTTGAGGTATTGCGACCAGGGCCAGTACCACATCCCGTTCCGGACGCAGTTCAAGCTTGCCGGCAGCTATGAATTGCCCCTTGCGCTGCAGCTTAGCGGGTCGTTCCAGAGCTATCCGGGAACGATCAATTACACGAATACATCCACTGCAACGCCGTGGCTGAACGTCAACTACATCGTGAACCGGACGATCGTCCCCGGCCTCACTCAATCCCAGGAAAACATTCCTTTGATTCCGCCGGGCAGCAAGTACCTGGATCGCCTGAACCAGCTGGACCTGCGGCTGGCGAAGAAGTTCAAGTTCCGCGACAGCGGTTACTGGCAGGTCCAGGCGGACGTGTTCAATAGCTTGAATTCACATGTCGTGATTCAGCAAAACCAGACCTACGGAACCGCGCTCGATCAGCCGACGCAAGTGCTTCAGGGCCGCCTGTTGAGTCTTGGGGCCCAGTTCCACTTTTAGCTGTAACGGCGGTACAGTATGGTACTTTGGTGCGGTTCAAAACCATCTGCCCAGGGTGACTGTGAAACGGAGTTCATGGAAAGACATCATCCTGACTCTCGCCGCGGGGGGTCTGGAGATCTTCGAACGTACAGCGGGCCGCCGCCAGGAAGACGTCGTGGCCATGTGCAAGCGACTGCTTCATCTTAAAGGAGAAGCTTCGGCAATTTCGCTCGCCCACGAGATCCTGACAACATACAAGGATCTTTCATTCGGGAGCCGGCTGAGATTTTTCGAACGTTTGCTCACGGAATTCATGCCGGATCCGGAGTGTATCGACCAGGCCATCGCGGCTTATCAGCTGGAACCGAACGCAAACACGATAGTGGCTCTCCAGGCAGCGGTGGAATCTCCGCGTCAGGAGTTATTCCGGGTGTTGAACATGGGACCGGACGGTACCGGTTCGATTGTCTCGATGCGTCAGGACCTTCGCAGCATGCTCGAGGACTATCCTCATCTGAAGCCGGTCGATGCTGATGTCGTGCACCTTTTGCAATCGTGGTTCAGTCGCGGTTTCCTGCGGATCGAACGCATCAGCTGGAAAACCCCCGCCCTGATCCTGGAAAAGCTCATCCAGTACGAGTCGGTACACGAAATCCGAGGATGGGATGATTTGCACCGTCGCCTTGCGGACGACCGGCGTTGTTTCGCATTCTTTCATCCAGCGCTGCCTGACGAGCCGCTTGTTTTCGTCGAGGTTGCCCTTGTCAGGGGTTTGGCCGACTCGATCCAGGAAGTGCTCTCAGCCGGGATTCCGGACGAGGACTTCGAATTCAAACCGGACGTTGCCATATTCTATTCGATCAACAACTGCCAGCCGGGACTCAAAGGCGTGTCATTCGGCAATTTCCTGATCAAACAGGTCACGGACAGTCTGGCGGAGGAGATCCCGAGTCTCAAATACTACGCGACGCTCTCACCCATGCCGGGGTTCCGCGCGTGGTTGAACGAGGAACTGGCAGCGCCGGAGTCCGCAATCGGTTTTTCGGAAGCGGAGCGCTCGTGCCTTTCACACCTCGACGATCAGTTTTGGGTCGAGAATGATTCGAAGGCGCAGCAACTGAAGCCGCTGATCATGTACCTGGGCGCGTACTACCTGTTGTACGTCAAGCGAGGCGACGAGCCCCGCGATGCCGTAGCCCGGTTCCATCTCCGAAACGGCGCCCGGCTGGAACGGATCAACTGGCTGGGCGATACCTCGGATAAAGGACTGCACGAGTCCGCCGGTTTGCTGGTGAACTATCTCTACGATCGCAAAGCCGTGGCGCGCAACCACGAGGTATACGTCAACGACAATGACATCGTTCACTCCTCCGCCATCGAGCAACTGGTCCGCAGACGCCCACGCATCGAGTAGGTGCGTGCGCTATTTGTTACAAGCTGGCGAGGGCCGCTGATAGAACGAAGCCGCCGCGCAGGCGAAATCGAAATCCGTCTGGACTCCAGATAATAAACGCCGCTTTTTGCCGCGTGCAGTCAGTATGATCCCGAGCGCCGGGTCCACATTCTGAACGTTCAGCTTTGTGCCGTCCGGAAGCCTGACCAATTCGCCCCGCCCAACGATTTTCAGTTCAACGCCGGGGAAATCCCGTTTCACGATCTCCCCGATCGGTTTCAGGAAGTACCGGAAATTATCGAGCTCGGCTTGACGTCCCAGGTTCCGTAACCGCTCTTCGTCAAAGTACGCAACAGCCATCGCTTTCATCTTGCCGGCCTTATTTCCCTGTTCACTGAAACCTCTACCCGAAACCGTCACCATCAAGGCCGTAACCAACACTAGATTCTTCATATCCACCACAAAATACTTCGGGGACGGGGGAAATTAAACACAAAGACACAAAGGGCACAAAGACACGAAGGGGGCCGCATTAAAACCTTTGATGCGGCCCCCTTCGTGTCTTTGTGCCCTTTGTGTCTTTGTGTTTAATTCCCCTCCCGCATCGCTTGACAGCCTGACACCACCTATGATTCATACCGATTGGGGGGAAAGCGTATGAAAGGATGGCCGATTATTCGATTTGCCGTAGCCTGGCTGGCCGTTGCCGTACCTGCCTTTGCGCATCACTCGTTTGGGGCGGAGTACGACGGCAACAAACCCATCACGTTGACAGGCGTCATAACCAGCGTTCAGTGGACGAACCCGCACTTTTACTTCTTCATGGATGTGAAGGACAAGAACGGCGAGGTGGCAAATTGGAAGTTCGAGGGTTATCCCCCAGTGGTGCTGAATCGGGTTGGTTGGAAGAGGACCGAGACGATGCTGCCCGGAGACACCGTTACCGTATTCGGCTGGCGCGCCCGCGATGGCACGAATTGGGCTCACTCGAGAACGGTGACGTTTGCGAAGAACGGAAAGAAACTGGAGTCCGGACCTCCTGCCGGAAATGGTGACGGCGGCAATGCGCCTCCCACCGGGCCACGATGAGCCTTCGAGGAGAACAGACGTGAGAAATAACTTTCTTGCCTGTGTTGTGGCTGCTCTTGCAGTTTTCCTGGCGCCGGCATACGAGGCTCAGAATAAAAAGGCGACACCGCCCCTACCGCGCACAGCGGATGGAAAACCGGATCTTACTGGCGTCTGGCAGCCCGGCAGTGACCGGCCAGGAACCTGGGAAGAGGCCAATCAGGGAGTCGGAGTACCGGAACCGGGGCGCGGCGAACCTGTCAGGCGCGGGGCGAATCCTCCTTATCAGCCATGGGCCGCGAAGCTGGTTCTGGAGGCCTTTAATCGCCGCAATGCCGATGACCCGGTCGCGCGTTGCATTCCCGAATTGGACCTTGGAGCAGGATCGCTATATCCGAACCAGTTTGTTCAGACGCCCAGGCTGATCGTAATCCTGGTCGAATCCCGACATGTGTTCCGGCTGATCTATATGAATGAGAAGCATCCCGAGGATCTGGACCCCAGTTGGCTGGGAGACTCGGTCGGCCACTGGGAAGGTGACACGCTGGTCGTCGATGTGACCGGCTTTAAGGAACGAATGGTCGGGTCGAAGATCAGTACGGACGCTCTTCATATCGTCGAACGCTTCACCCGCGTGGATTACAACACCATCAATTACGAAGCCAGGGTTGAAGACCCAAAGGCGCTTACTAAACCGTACACCATCACCAGCAAATACATGCTGCGCCCAGGCACACGTTTGCAGGAATACGTGTGCGAGAACAATCAGGATCCGGAACACTTTGAGGAGCTCGACAAGAAGGGGCTGATCAACAGGTAGGGGGAATTCAGAAGCCAGAAGCCAGAAGCCAGAATTGGCTGGTTCTCGAGTTTCGTAACCGATATCGGGCCCTTCAAGCCAAGATGAAAAAACTGGGCATCACCCGCACCGACGGGTTTTAATGGGGAATCAGCCGCGAATGACGCGAATTACGCGAACGGCGCAATAAATAATTTTTGATGCGCCGTTCGCGTAATTCGCGTCATTCGCGGCTAGTTCCCGGCCGCACAAATGAAAAACACCAACGCCTTCGTCCTTCTGTTGCTCATGACCGGCATGCTGGCTGCCGGGCAACGCGAAGCGAGCCGGCCGGCTCGGGCCAGTGACCTTGTTCCGGAAGCGACAATACGCAGCACTCATGCGGCTTTTGCGGCGGGACAGGTCACGTGCGTGCAACTCGTGCAGGCTTATTTGAATCGGATTGAGGCCTTTGACCACACAGGACCCGGGTTGAACGCCATCATCACGATCAATCCCAAAGCTCTGGAAACAGCGGCCGAGATGGATCGGCTCAGTGCCGCGAACAGATCTGCGTTGCGGCCGCTCCATTGCATTCCCGTCATCTTGAAAGACAACTATGACACGGCGGACATGCCGACCACCGGCGGTTCGCTGACCCTGGCGGAGTCTGTGCCGCTGCAGGATGCATTTGTAGTCAAGAGACTGCGGGAAGCAGGTGCTCTGATCCTCGCGAAAGCGAATCTGATGGAACTGGCGAGAGGCGGCACGACTTTCAGTTCTCTGGGCGGCCAGACGAGGAATCCATACGACCTCACACGCACACCCGGCGGTTCCAGCGGCGGCACGGGCGCCGCGATTGCCGCCAGCTTCGGGATTATCGGCACGGGCAGCGACACGGGGCAATCCATTCGATCGCCAGCATCCGCGCAGAGCCTCGTCGGCCTGCGTCCAACACGGGGGCTGATCAGCCGGAGTGGAATCATTCCGGTCAGCTCAACACAAGATGAGGCCGGACCGATCACGCGCACCGTCGAGGATGCAGCGCGCACACTGGACGCCATAGCAGGCTACGATCCTGCCGATCCAATCACGGCTTTCGGCGTGCCCAGGATTCAACGCACGTATACCGCCTTCCTGGACCGAGACGGTTTGAAAGGCGCTCGCATCGGCGTTCTCATGGATTTCTTCGGCCAGGACCAGGTGCATCAGGAAGTGAACGCCGTCGCGGAATCCGCTATCCGGAAGATGACGGAGGCGGGCGCCATGATGATCCGCATCAGCATCCCGAAGCTCGCCGCTCTCACTCGAAACATTCAGGTTTCACAGTTCGAGTCCAGGATCGCCTTCAACGATTACCTTGCCAGATTGGGACCGCGCGCGCCGGTGAAAACGCTGGCGGAATTCATCGCAAGGGGAGAGTTCCAGAGTTCGCTCAAGGCGGAACTCGAAGCAGACCAGAGCATTGTTGATGGCCTCAACGATCCCGAATACAAGAGTCGGCTGCTCCGCCGAAACGACCTTCGGCAAGCCGTGATGACCATCATGGCGGAGAACAAGCTGGACGCGATTCTGTATCCTCACCAGCGGCGGCTGGTGGTTCCGATCGGCGAGGATCAGGTGGATCGCAACGGCGTGCTCTCCAACAGCACCGGCTTTCCGGCGATTGCGTTCCCCGGCGGCTTCTCCTCACCCACCAGTTCCGCGCCCATAGGCGTGCCGGTAGGTATCGAACTTCTGGGACCCGACTGGAGTGAACCCGTTCTCATCAAGCTCGCTTACGCTTTTGAGCAGGTCGCGAAGATACGAAAGCCTCCAGCGAGCACACCATCGCTCAATCGTTGATCGGGGAAATGAGTGGTCTGAGTTTGGAAATTCGGATAAAGCCTGAAAATTGATGTAGGGGCCACGAAATCGACAGGTACAGGAATTCTTTTCTGGTGCATTTTGAAATTGCCTCTCAGGAGGCCAATTTGTGACTTTGCACTCCACCCGCCAGAGCCGCGCGAAACCCCTCACGCCAGGTGGGATACGCCGGCTGCCACTTCAGGATGCGTTTTGCTTTTGCATTCGACGAGCCGCGCACTTTCGTCATCATTGATACGCCGGCATCGCCGATCACGAGCCGTCCAAGCCACGCGGGCACATGGTACGGTGGTTTGGCGCCGATTACGCGCGCCATTTCCGGAAGCCACAGCGACACTTCCGCCGGGTCATCATCGACGATGTTGTAAATTCCCGCGGGCCCACTCTCGATGGCGAGGCGTGTTGCATTGGCCACGTCATCGATGTGTGCGAACGACCACACTCCGGAACCATTGCCGACGATCGGAAACTTGCGCTGCCGCACGCGCTCCACGATATCGCCACCCGGTTCAATCGATGTGCCCGGCCCGTAGAAGCTGCCGTAACGGAGCACGATACCTGTGAGATGACCGGCGGACACGACACTTGCCTCGAGTTGACGTATGGCCGCAAGTGTTTCTTTCATGGACTCCGGTGGATGTGGATCCAGCGAATCGTCCTCGGTTTTTACCCGCCCACCCTCACGGATATTCGGCCAGCCGGAATAGCTCTGGGCGATGAAACGGCTTGCCCCAGCGGCGCGTGCGGCTTCAAGGAGATATTCGATACCCTCGGTGCGCAACCGATTTGTCAGCGCCATCTCCTGCGCAATTTTCTTGAAATTCCGCAAGGTTGAAAGGGCGGTCATCTGGTGGACAACAACATCGGGCCGCGCCGAAACGACAGCCTTCATAACGGCCTGCCGGTCCAGTGCGTCCAGAACAATGGGTTCGGCCCCGGCAGCGCGCAAGCGGTCAACCTTACTCGGGGTCCGCGTGGTCGCGACGACGTGATGACCGCCCGCCACAAGAATGGGTACCAGTCTCTTTCCTACAGCTCCTGAAGCTCCTGCGACAAAAACTCTCATTTTAGGCCTCCTTCGAATTTTAGCCTCTCACTGG
>Ga0137399_10000760_pt1 | contig 13678 bp, 13 predicted proteins | sample czorhiz316metaG_FD_104810 | JGI IMG/M metagenome (GOLD analysis project Ga0137399, IMG submission 104810) | Vadose zone soil microbial communities from Angelo Coast Range Reserve, California, USA - czorhiz3.16 metaG | ecosystem: Environmental > Terrestrial > Soil > Vadose zone | place: USA...
ATGACACTTGGCGCGCATCGTTGTGACGTCATCATGGGCTTTCCGCAGGGCGACGATCTCGTGCAGGGCACCAATCCCTATTACCGCACGGCCTACGCGCTGGTAGCCAAGCAGGGCAGCGGCCTTGATGAAGTAGCAACCCTTGAAGACGCGCGTCTCAAAGGCAAGCATATCGGCATCGTCGCCGGCACGCCGCCTGCGACCAACATGGCGGTCAATGGATTGATGGCGAATGCCAAGCCCTATCCGCTGATGATCGATACCCGCTTCGATTCTTCGGCCGCCGCAATGATCAAGGATCTGACATCGGGAGAGATCGACGCCGGCGTTCTGTGGGGACCGATCGCGGGCTATTACGCCAAGCAGGCCAGCCCGCCACTCCACCTCACGCCACTCGTCAAGGAAACGTCGGGGCCACGCCTTGCCTATCGCATCGGCATGGGTGTTCGTCCGGCGGACCAGAACTGGAAACGGCAGCTCAACCGCCTGATTCAGGAGAACCAGCCGGCCATCAACAAGATACTGCTCGACTTCGGCGTACCACTGCTTGACGAGAACGATAGACCGATCACGGCGGAGACGACGACGAAGCAGCCATGATGTGGAAGCTTGCGGGCCTGGTCATCGCTACGCTTGCTCTCGTGTTGCCGGCGTGCGCGCAGGATAACGCCCGCGAGCCCGAGGGATACCGCACCGACAATTACCGCGCGCCCGTCCCCGCAGCGTTGGCCGGCGCGCGTGTTCTTGCGACCGCAGAGGCCGAAGCCATCTGGCGCGCGGGAGCCGGGGTTTTCATCGACGTGCTGCCGCATCCGCCGAAGCCGCAAAACCTTCCCGCAGGCACGATCTGGCGCGAGAAACCTCGGCTCAACATCCCTGGCAGCATCTGGCTGCCGGACACCGGCTACGGAACGCTCGCGGCGGCGACCGAAGATTATCTGCGGCGCGGACTTTTTCGTGCTGCCGGCGGCAACAACGCGACGCTGCTCGTGATCTACTGCCAGGCCGATTGCTGGATGTCCTGGAACGCGGCAAAACGAGTCCGGTCATACGGCTATCCAAACGTGGCCTGGTATCCGGAAGGAACGGATGGCTGGGAGCGCGCCAACTTACCGATGGCGGAATCGCAGCCGGAGCCGCGCGCGGATGAGACGACGCCATCTCGGCCTTAGCGCGTGCAAAAGCACGCCCTCTGACGTCGATCGGAAGGTTGGCCATCGGATTTGCGATCAGATTGCTAGTTTCGTGGCATCACTGTTTTTGAAGCTTGGTGATGGTCTTGACGCCACTACTTTCGGCGGCGGAAAACGTCACCTTATCTCCAGCGTGGAAGGTGTCGAGCAGCGGGCGGTCTTGGACCTTAAACTCCTCGGTCGCGCCACCAGCATTCGCCCCGACAGTACCGCTTTGCGTCTGTTGGATCGCAATCGTGCCATTCAGCCTGTCAATCTTGGTGACGGTTCCTGCGACGGTTTGTTGAGCCAAAGCCGCAGACATGAAGATGTTGATGGCCGCAGCACTCGCCAAAATGATCTTTTCTATTCTCATCTAGGTCTCCCGATTTCGAGATTGTAGCGACAAGAGGCAATGAATGGACTTGGTTCCTTGCAAAGAACGCAAGAAGCAGGGACACAGCTTTGTGATGCCTGGGTCCACCAAATTGGAACCTGCTTTCGATCGTTCTTCTGGTGGGTGCATCGCGCGGCTTCCAATCAAACGAGGTGCTTTTCATCCTCTTGTGCGAACGGTGCGCGAGGATAGCACATTTCGCGCGCGCTATTCCATCTCCTGCTGGATCACACGGCCGAGCGCGAATAGCCGTTGGTCGATCGCAGTCGGCACCTCGCATACGAATTTGATCACACGCCGGCGGTCCTCGAAAATTCGCGTTTCCCAAACCAGCTGATTGCCGAGTTCGTCGATCTTGGGCTGATCGGGCGGGGACGCATCCTGCAGGGCTTGCAGTGCGAGGGTATCGGCACGAATCTTGTCCGCGGCTTCGCGCTGTTTGCGGGTCACCCGTTCGAGCCCGCTCATGACAGACGAACGTTGGGCATTGAGCGTATCGAACAGGCTGGCGAACAGCAGCTTGCCCGCCTCGGCCTTTTGTGCCGCGGAATCCGCAAGAAATTCCGTGATCGCCTTTTGAGCTTCGTCAAGCGGCGTGCGCCTTGCCGCCAGTCGCGGCACCAGTGCGCTCACCTTGGCGTCGTCCTTCCATTTGTTCGCGACATCGTCGAGCGGTGGGCCGGCCCACACCGCGGCGAGCGAGATGTCCGGCACCTTGGCCTGGGCGCACGGCCAGTCGGGATAGCGCGAATCGGCTGCGAAGCACAATTCGGCCGATCCGGCGACCGTGAGCAACACCCAAACCAAGATTCGCCAATTCATGTCTCGCCTCCAGCGGGCCCGCGGCGGCCGAGGCCGCGCGACGGATCATAGGCGAACACCGCGCCGATCATGAAGACCGCCGTGCAGCCGCCAACCACCGCCAGCGAGACCCAGTTCATTTGCCCGTACAGCGCGAAGCGGATCAGTTCGACCGCATGGGTGAATGGATTGAACAGGCACACATAGTAAAGCATCGGGCTTCCCTCCTGCACCCGCCACAAAGGATAAAGGGCAGACGAAGCGAAAAACATCGGGAAGATCACGAAGTTCATCACGCCGGCGAAATTTTCGAGCTGCCGGATTCCAGAAGAAATCAGCATCCCGAGCGCCCCGAGCATCAGCCCGGACAGCACCAGCGCGGGCAGGACCGTGAGATAACCGATCAGCGGCGGCTCGATATCCCAGAGCCACGCGATCAGCAGGAAGGCGTAGACCTGGAGCAGCGAGACCGCGGTCCCCGCCAGCAGCTTGCAGAACAGAAGATACCAGCGCGGCAGCGGACTCACCAGCAAGGTGCGCATATTGCCCATTTCGCGGTCGTAGACCATCGAGAGCGAGGACTGCATGCCGTTGAACAGTTGGATCATCGCCATCAGTCCAGGCGCGATGTAGACCTCGTAAAGGATGTAGGTTTCGTATGGCGGGATAATGGAGATGCCGAGCACCTGGCGGAAGCCGGCCGCGAAGATGAACAGCCACACCAGCGGCCGCACCAGCGCCGAGACAAAGCGTTCGCGCTGGTGCAGGAAGCGCAGGCCCTCGCGCCACACGATGCCGTTCAGGCAGGTGACATATTGCGCGAGCGAAAACCCACTCGGTTGATCTTTTATGATGGCGGAGATCATGGCGAAAGGCTCCCGAGCTCTGCCGCAGCTTCGGTGAGGCGCATGAATGAGGAGTTGATGTCCTGTGCTCCTGTGTCGGCGATGATGCGCGCGCCTGGGCCGTGCGCCAGAACTCGGCCCTGGTGCAGCACCACGAGGTCATCGCGGGGGATGATCTCGTCGAACAAATGGGTGGCCCACAATACGCCGATGCCTTGCTCTGTGACCAGCCGCCGGACGTGGCCGAGGATATCGGCCCGGGCCTTGACGTCGAGGCCGACCGTGGCCTCGTCAAGCAGCAGCAGGCGAGGGCGATGCAGCAATGCGCGCGCGATTTCCAGCCGTCGCATCTGACCGCCCGAGAGGTCGCGCACCTTACTGCCGGCGCGGTCGGCAAGGCCGATGCGCGCGAGCACTTCACCGGCGCGCAAGCGCGCCTCGTGCCGATCGATGCCGTGCAGGGCGGCATGATACAGCAGGTTTTGCGTGACCGAGAGATCGAGGTCGAGCGTGCGCGGCTGGAACACCACACCCAGCAGCCGCAATGCTTCGCCGGGCGCCAAGCCGATGTCGTGGCCGAAGATGGCGATGCGCCCGGCCTGGATGCCGAACAGCCGCGTGACCAGCGAGAACAGCGTGCTTTTACCGGCGCCGTTGAGTCCAAGCAGCGCGGTGAAGCTCGCCGGCGCGACGGCGAAGTTGATGTCGATAAGGGCGCGTCGGGCGCCATAGCAATGGCTGACGCCATCGATCGACAGCGCGGGCATCTCGACCGGATCGCTGCGGCGGCGACTGTCCGGCGGGATCTGGCCGGCGATGGGCGCGTCGGTTGCCGTCATGGCTGCGCAATCGTGATGCCCCAGGGCAGCTCGCCGACCTGGATTGTCTTGATCACCTTTTGTGCAACGACATCGATGATCGAGACGTCGTTGGATACGCCGTTGGTGACCAGCAGATATTTCTCATCCGGGGTGAACGCCATGTGCCAGACCCGCTGGCCGACCAGAAGGTATTTGGTAACCTGATGGCTGGCGCCATCGACGATGGCGATGCGGTTGGCAGGGCCAAGTGCGATGAAAGCGGTCTTGCCATCTCTGGTCATGCCGATACCGACCGGCTGGATGGCCTCGCGCCGCATGCCGGGAATGCTGAACGTGATCTTGGCGGTAACCTCATGTTTCGCCGGGTCGATAACGGACACCGTGCCCCCGATCTCCGAGGACACCCATAGTTCGGAGCTGTCGCGCTTGAATTCGGCGAAGCGCGGCCGCGCATCGACAAGCACGTTGGCGACGATCTGGCGCGTCGCGGTGTCGATGAAATGCGCCATGTTGGTGGTCTCTGACGTGTTGATCAGGATCTTGCCGTCCGGGCTGATGGCCATGCCTTCGGGCTCGACGCCGACCTGAACGTCGCCGACGCGCACGCGCTTTTCGAGATCGATGACCGTGACCGTGTTGTCGTTCTCGTTGGCGACATAAAGGACTTTGCCGGCGGCATCCTGCACGAACAATTCGGGATCGGGACCGGAGGGCAGGGAATCCACCACCTGTTGGGTCGCGGCGTCGATCACCTGAATGGTGTCGTCATCGCCGACCGCGACCAGCACGAACTTGCCGTCCCTGGTAAACTCGATGCCGCGGGGCCGCTGGCCGACCTTGATGGTTTTGGTGACGGCCCAATTGTCGGTATCGATCACCGATACCGTGTTGCTCTTCTCATTCGAGACATAGGCGATAAAGGCTCCCGCGGGCGTCGCGGCCGCAATCCAGGCAGCCATTCCGGGAAACAGACAACGACGCCACATGCGCGATCTCTTCATCTTCAATGCAGCCTGCATTTGGTTTCGGGCCGATCGAGGCCGAGCGTATCGAGTTCCGAGACTTGATGCAGGAAACCTTCTTGCGGCGAGACCGAAACCACCATGCGGCCATCCACGAGCAGGATGGGCTGGCGAAGCTGAAGGTTCCAATCCCGCAGCGTAAGCCGTTGGCCCTTAAACGCCGCGATGGAAAAATCAGGACCCTTAAGGAAGTCGAGCGCCGGTTTTGGATCCCCGGAATTCGTGCGCGACGCCGCCTCGCCAATCATGCGCGCTGCGGTCCATGCCTGCATGTCGAGCGCTGTCATACGCCGCGAATTCAATTTCAAAAAGCGGTTTTGCATCTGTACCGCGCCCCACTGATCCTGAGCGGCGTCCCAACTTTTCGGAACAAGGCCGGCGGATCCGGCCACCAGCCGCGGGTCCCAGGTTCGGTAGGGCAGATACGGCGCGAACACCTCGCTCTCGTCTGCCGCGACGAGAATGTCATAAGCGGGCGCCTGCTGGGTGAACACGGGCATTTGACGCTGGATCAAGGTCACGCCGCTATCGGTGCGACGCGCGCCGCCAGTATCCTCGAATACCCGCTCTTGCACTATCTTCGCGCCAAAGCGCGAGGCCGCGCGTCGCAGCGCTTCGGCAAACAGCTTGTCCTCTTCATGCGACCCCACTACCAGCATCCAGCGCTTCCATTGCTTCCAGACAAGCTATTGGGCAAGACCGTCCGCGAGCATCGAACGTGTGGGCGCGGCATGGATCACGTTGGCTCGGCAATCCTCCTCGCGCAAGCGATCGTCGATCGAGCCGGCGTTAAACAACGCGATTCCACGGTCACGGACCGCGTCGGCGGCTTTCAGCAGCGCGTCGGCCGGAAGATCTGCAATGATGAAGCCGATGCCGCGATCGGCGAGCGTAACCGCCGCCTTGGCTGCGTCGTCGCCGTCCTTGAGCCGAAACTCTTCCAGCGTGAAGTGCTGTTTCAGGAACTTGCCGGTGGTGTTGTTGTCCTCGATCGCAAGACGGGCGCCCGCCAGACCATCGTTCTCGGACGGCTGCTCGACAAGTGATAGTGTCGGCTTGACACTGCCGCGATGAAGATAGCCGATTCCGATCTCGATGGGATCGGCCGCGAGCGTGCTGGTCGCCAGTACACTCAGGCTGATCGCGCCGGCGAACAATCGGATCATTAATCCTCCCTGATATTCCTCCTCGACTGAGCCGACGATAGAGGGACTTCCAGCTTGAGATGCTAAGCGTGCAACCGCGCGGCATGCCAACGCAGGTGATCGGCCATGAAGGTGGAGATGAAGTAGTAGCTGTGATCGTAGCCCGGCTGACGGCGCAATGTGAGGGGGATTTCGGCCTTTGCGCACGCATGCTCCAGCAGTTCCGGGCGTAGTTGTTCCGCCAGGAACGGGTCGGCATCGCCGCAGTCTACCAGAAGATCGGAAAACCGGGCGCCGTCCTCGATCAGCGCGATGGTGTCATGCTTGCGCCATGCCTTCCGATCGTCGCCGAGATAGCCGCCCAGTGCTTTGATGCCCCACGGCACCTCAGACGGGGCGACGATTGGCGAAAAGGCGCTGGCGGCGCGGTAGCGATCGGGATGGGAGAGTGCGATGGTCAGCGCGCCATGGCCACCCATCGAATGACCGAGGATTGATTGCCGTTTGGGATCAACGGGAAAATGCCCGGCGATCAATTCGGGCAGTTCTTCGGTGACGTAGCTCCACATCCGATAATTGCGCGCGAAAGGCGCTTCCGTGGCATCAACGTAAAAGCCGGCGCCAAGCCCGAAATCGTAGGCGTCGGCGGGATCGCCGGGCACACCTTCGCCCCGCGGGCTGGTGTCCGGCGCGACAAAGATCAAGCCCAGTTCGGCGCATGCCGTCCGGAATTCGCCCTTTTCCGTGACGTTGGCCTGAGTGCAGGTCAGACCCGACAGATACCAGACTACCGCTAGCTTCGCGCCGGCTTGATGCGGAGGGACGTAGACCGAAAAGGTCATGTCGGTCCCGGTCTCGCGGCTGTTGTGCTTGTAAACACCCTGCACGCCGTCATGCGATCGATTTAAGGAAGCGGTTTCGAACGTCATGATCTTACGGCTCCGGCGCTGCGAGGATGCGAAGATTGCCACGGGTCGGACATGATGGCAGCTGCGCTGGCGGCGGTCGCCACCAGCGCGAGCTTGCGCAAGGTCTGCCGCTTCAGGCCGCTTTGGATCTGGATTGCGCCACATGGGTGGCGATCGCATCCATCAGGGCCGGCGACAGACAATCATAGGGCTCAAGTCCGAGTTCTTTGAGACGCGAGCGGATGCCGGGCATCTCAGACGGGTTGACGCCCGCCTCAATCACGGACGACACAAATGCCGCAAATCCCGGAGCGGCAGACCCGGCTTCCTGGAACAGTTCGGGATGGATGAAGTCCAGACCGTAGAACGGATGCGCCTTGTTCTCGATGCGGCCGTACATATGCGTGCCGCAAACCTTGCAGGCGTGCCGCTGGATCGCCGCCGAGGCGTCGACGACCTGAAGCTTGTCGCCGTTTTCGAGCACCTTCACGTTGTCGCGCGGGACCACGGCGACTACGGAAAAGATCGCCCCGTCGGGCTTCCAGCATTTGGTGCAGCCACAGGCGTGGTTGTGGGCGACATCGCCCGTGATCGCGACTTTGACCGGCTTGTCCTTGCATTTGCAGACCAGGGTGCCGCCGGCGAAGTTGCCCGAACCCTTTTTCACTCCGTTATCAACGGATGGGTGGATATGAACAGTCATAGGCCTATCCTCCTTGTGTTTGATATTTTTGCTTCAGAACACGACAACCGAACGGATCGACTTGCCTTCATGCATCAGGTCGAAGCCCTTGTTGATCTCCTCCAGCTTGAGGACATGGGTGATCATCGGATCGATCTGGATCTTCCCGTTCATGTACCAGTCGACGATTTTCGGCACGTCGGTGCGGCCGCGGGCGCCGCCGAACGCGGTGCCCTTCCAGACCCGGCCGGTCACGAGCTGGAATGGCCGGGTTGAAATTTCCTTTCCAGCTTCCGCCACCCCGATCACCACCGAGACGCCCCAGCCGCGGTGGCATGCCTCCAGCGCCTGGCGCATCACGGTGGTGTTGCCGGTGCAGTCGAAGGTGAAGTCGGCGCCGCCGTCGGTCAGGGCGACCAGATGCTGGACGATGTCGCCACCGACCTTCGATGGATTGACGAAATGCGTCATGCCGAAGCGACGGCCCCATTCCTCCTTGGAATCGTTGAGGTCGACCCCGATGATCTTGTCGGCGCCTACCATCCTTGCGCCCTGAATCACGTTGAGCCCGATACCGCCAAGTCCGAACACCACGACGTTGGCGCCCGGTGTGACCTTGGCGGTGTTGACCACGGCGCCGACGCCGGTCGTCACGCCGCAGCCGATGTAGCAGCTTTTGTCGAACGGCGCGTCTTCGCGGATCTTTGCGACCGCGATTTCCGGCAGCACGGTGAAGTTCGAAAAAGTCGAGCAGCCCATGTAGTGGAAGATAGGTTTGCCATTGTAGCCAAAGCGCGTGGTGCCATCGGGCATCAGGCCCTTGCCCTGCGTCGCGCGGATCGCGGTGCAAAGATTGGTCTTGCCGCTGAGACAGCTTTTGCACTGGCGGCATTCGGGCGTGTAAAGCGGGATCACATGATCGCCTGGCTTCACCGACATCACGCCCGCTCCCACCTCGCGAACAATGCCGGCACCCTCATGGCCGAGGATCGACGGAAAGATTCCTTCGCTGTCGAAACCGTCAAGGGTGTAGGCGTCGGTGTGGCAGATGCCGGTCGCCTTGATCTCGACAAGGACTTCACCCGCCTTCGGGCCATCCAGATCAAGCTCGACGATTTCAAGCGGCCTTTTGGCTTCGAACGCGACAGCGGCGCGTGTCTTCATCTGTTTCATCTCCCTCAAGAGCTTGGCTTTTTTCGAGTTCCTTCGCCGGAACGACGCCAATTGCTTTTTTGTGCGCAGTGAAACGCGATGCGCAGAACCCGGATAAGGATCCCGTCTTTCCCCAGAGCATTACACGCCCACGCGGGACGTCAAGGCTGGCGAATCCAAACGTCTCGATTTTTTTATCGGCAACGTCGGCCGGTGGCGAAGCGGATGTGCCGCATTGCGGCGTAAAGCTATTTCCTCGCTGCGGGCGGACACAATGTGCTGCATCGCGGCGCAAGAAAATCGGCCGACCTGACCGTAGTGGTAAGATTACCGGAACGGAAAAAAGGCGGTCTGATGGCAGCCATGCCGGTCCAAACATCAGCTGTGGGTTGGATTGCGCCGGATTACCGGCGGGATCAGGTCAGGCTGCTCTCGATTGCCAATCGCACCAGTTCGGCGGATGTACGCACGCCGAGCTTCTGGCGCATAATGGAAGATGTATTGGCAATCGTCTTGTACGATGCATGTACCAGCCACGCGATCTCGGAAAGACTTTTTCCTGCGCTGAGCAAACGCAGTATCTCGATCTCGCGCGACGTCAGTTTTGACAGCGGGTTCTGGGTTAACGAAGGGCCGGCGAACGCGATACTCTGGGCGATTGCGGGCGGTAGGTATGTCGCGCCTTTGCCCACCTCGCGGATGGCCTCAACGAGGTTGCACGGATCTCCGGATTTGGAGACATAGCCCTTGGCGCCGATTTCGATGGCGCGCGCGGCGAATATCGGATCGTCGTTCATGCTGAACATGATGATGCGTGCGGATGCGACGCGCGCCAGAATGCGCCGCGCCAATTCAAACCCGGAAACCGTTGGCAGGTTGATGTCGAGAACGCAGATGTCCGGATGTTCGGCGGCAAACGTGCGCTCGCCGCTCTCCGCGTCGGACGCTTCCAGTATCACGATCTCAGGATCCCCTGCGAGTAACGCACGGCAACCCGAGGCGACGATGGGATGATCGTCAACGATCAGAACGCGCATTGGCATTGGTCCCAAATATCAGCGTCAGTCTGCGTTGTTGCATCGCATCAGATTGAACCACAGAACGTCCACCATCGCGACGCGTTGCCCAGCGGATTAGGCATCCCAAACGTAATTGCTGTACGGTTCAATTAGATAGCCGCCTTTTTTATCTGTCAACGCTCCTCTTGATGAGGGGACCACGCGGCGCGGTATTGGACCAAAGCTATGTGGCAGAAACTATCTTTGCGCGCCCGGCTCAACATGCTTCTGGCGCTGGTTCTTACGCTGGGTTTGGCCTTCAACATTGCGCGGCTTATGCTGGAGGCCGCGCCTCGCGTGCAGGCCGAAGACCAAAGCGTCATACGACTGGCGCGCGAATTCATCGAAACGCTGGTCGCCGGTCTGAATGAAACACCAGACCCCGATGCGAGGCTCAATCAGATTGTCCGGGATCTCAACCGGCTGCGCCATGTCAGCATTACGCGGCAGGATGATACGATCGAGAACACGCCGTTGGCGACCGACCGCGCCAACGAAGATCGCGAGCCGTATTCGTTGCCTGCGTGGTTCGTCGCGCTGGTTCATCCGGAAAAGACTGCCGTGAATGTCCCCATTTCCATCAACGGAAAGGCGGGATCACTGGTGATCACCTCGCATCCGAACGACGAGATGACCGAGATTTGGGACGGAATCGTTACCCAGCTCCAGGTCGGTTCGGCGATCGCCGTCGCCCTTTTTCTGATTACGATGATGGTGGTTAGCCGGGCGCTCGCACCAATTCAGGCGCTTTCAGAGGCGATGACGAAGCTCGAATCCGGCGGCTATGACACGCGTGTTAGACCGGACGGCCCGCCCGAACTGGCCGCGATCTGCACCAAGCTGAACCATCTTGCGGCCGCATTGGGGGACGCGGTGGAGGACAAGAGGCGCCTGGCCGAGCGCGTCGTCTCACTGCAGGACGTCGAGCGCAAGGAGATTGCACGGGAGCTGCATGACGAGTTCGGACCTCATCTTTTCGCGCTGCGCGCGCACGCCAGCTCGCTCATGCGGATTGCCGAGGCGCGCGAACCGAACAAGGATGCCTTGCAAAAGCACGGCGGCGCCATACTGGAACAAGTAAACGCCTTGCAGCAATTTAATCGGCGGGTCCTTGAAAAGTTGCGGCCTGTCGGACTGACGGAACTTGGCCTTCGCGAAGCGCTCGGTGCTCTTCTGCGCCTGTGGGGTGAATCTCATCCTGGTGTGGTCATCGAAACTGCAATTTCGCCGTCGCTCGGAAAGACTGGAGAGACGGCCGATTTGACGATTTACCGCACCGTTCAGGAAGCGCTGACAAATGTTTTTCGGCACGCTGGCGCGACATCGGTCAACGTGACCATCGAAGCTGTGGAACAGCTTTCGGGCATGGAGCGCGGCAGCCGCGAGTGGGCGCTGGTACGTGTGCGCGACAATGGCAGCGGGCTAAGTCCGGATCACAGGCTGGGCCTTGGCTTGACAGGAATGCGCGAGCGGATCTTGGCATTGGGTGGCACACTTACCGTCGCCTCCAGTGATGGTGGAGTAATCGTTGAGGCGCTCGTTCCCAAGGGTGGGCGCTAGCAAAAACACTAGAAGCCGCAGCACAAAGCCTCACGCTGATCGAGAGCATTGCTGGACCGGTCACGCTAGACTGATCCGGGAATTTATCCCGAATTTCTCGGGAAAAAGGCGCCCACGGAACCGGACGTTTTACAGGTAGCGCAGCTTTATCGGCACACTAGTATCACCCATACCCAACCGGCGGTACCAGAACAGCCGGAGCGGAGTGGGCAGATGGGCGCTCGATTCCTGTTTATCGTATCGATATCGATATGCCTGCTTCCCGACAACGAATGTGCTTACGCGCAAGACGCGCCCGGCGCCGTTCAGGCCTTGCCACCGATCGTGGTCTCCCGAACGACGCCAAGCGTCAAACGCGGCCGCACCCAACATGCGGCGCGCGTTGTTCGGACCTTGCCGACTGTCTTCGTATACCCGACCACGCCGATACCGGGCTCGGGGATAAATGCTGATAAGGTGCCGGCCAGCGTCAATGTGGTCGATACAAAGCAAATCGAGCGCACTGGTTCGCTGAACATCGCGGATGCTCTGCGCCAGCATGTGCCGGGTATCATTGTCAACGAGGTTGCCGGCAATCCATTTCAGCCGGACGTGCAATTTCGCGGCTTCGTCGCATCGCCTGTGGCCGGCACTCCTCAAGGACTTGCGGTCTATCAGAACGGGGTTCGCATCAACGAAGCGTTCGGCGACACCGTAAACTGGGATCTGATTCCGACTGCCGCGATACAGTCAGTCATGGTGGTGACCAACAATCCCGCTTTCGGACTCAATGCGCTGGGCGGCGCAGTCAATCTGCAGATGAAGAACGGCTTCAACTATCACGGCGCCGAGATCGACACGATGGGCGGCTCGTTCGGACGTATCCAGAGTTCGGCGCAGTGGGGCAAGCAGATCGATAATTTTGCCGTCTATGGCGCCCTCGAAGGATTGCGCGACGGCGGATTTCGCAATTTTTCGGCGTCGACCGTTCGCCGCTTCTATGGCGATGTTGGTTACAAGAACGACGCAAGCGAATTTCACGTCAATATGGGCGTGGCCGATAACAATTTCGGCGCGGCTACGACCGTACCCGTAGAACTGCTGCAACAATATTATGGCGCGACCTACACCACGCCGCAAACCTCAACCAATCGCGTCGGCTATGTTAATTTGACAGGGAAGGTCGAGGCCACGCCGAACTGGACGGTCGAAGGCTCCGCGCATGTCCGCGCTTTCGATCAGAAGGTGCTGGACGCAAACCCGACCGGCACGCAGCCATGCACCGCGAGCTCGACGCTGCTTTGCTTCGGTGACGGCATCACGCCGGCAAATGGCCTGAATGGCGCTCAGCTCGCCAATCCTTTCGATCCCGGTGCCGTGTTGGGTGAAATGGATCGAACGACGACCCGTTCGACGACGACGGGCGTGTCGTTGCAGGCCACCAATACCGATCGGTTGTTCGGCCACAACAATCATTTGGTGGTCGGGGGCAGTTTCGACTCCAGCGTCAGCCGCTTCTCGGCCAGCGCGGAACTGGGCACGATCGGTTCAAACTTTGTCGTCAGCGGTAGCGGAATATTTCTCGGGCAATCCGGCAATCCAGTATCGATCGGTCCGGTCGCGCTTCGCACTACCAATCAATATAGCGGGCTTTATGCGCTTGATACATTCGATGTCACCAATGCGTTCTCGATCACGGGAGGCGGCCGGTTCAACGCCGCCAGCATTACACTAGAGGATCAGATCGGCAGCGCCCTCAACGGCAATGAAACGTTTAACCGTTTCAATCCGATCATCGGCGGCACCTATAAGATCACTGCCGGATTAACGGCCTATGCTGGCTATTCGGAAGCCAACCGCGCGCCAACCCCACTGGAACTGGGATGCGCCGATCCGGCGCATCCCTGCATCGTCGCCGCCTTCCTCGTTTCCGACCCCCCGTTAAAACAGGTCGTGTCCCGCACCGTGGAAGCCGGTCTGCGCGGCACCAAAGATCTGAACGTCGGCGCGCTGGGGTGGAAGCTCGGCGTGTTCCGAGCCAACAATACGGATGACATCCTCGCGATTCCCAGCCCGGTGTTGCAGGGATTCGGCTATTTCCAGAACGTCGGTTCGACGCGTCGCCAGGGCATCGAG